>VOFH01003236.1_pt1 | contig 170996 bp, 169 predicted proteins | sample 5384091 | NCBI WGS metagenome assembly VOFH01 (sample SAMN12384727, study PRJNA508395) | human gut metagenome | isolation source: healthy gut G | host: Homo sapiens | reverse complement strand
TGAACGGCATCAGCTTTGTGGTGGAGCCAACCACATGGCCATCTACCTGCGCTGGTGCATGGAGCACGACCTGATGGGCGAGGACTTTTTGAAAGAATACAGCGAAGTGACCAAACAGGTCAAAGACGACCCTGCCAGTGTGGATCTGCGGGAGTTTATCCGGGATGAGCTGGACGGCTGTCTGTTCTCTGTGCTGTTCAATCAGCAAGGCCGTGCCTTTGCAGGCTATTACTACGGAGAGGGCGACAGCCCCTACTATCCTGCCGATGTTGACGACAACGCCCTCCGCTTCTTCGGCCCGGAGCGGTATCACTCTGATGAGTTCCAGGATGAAGCCTACCTGTTCATCCCCTTTGACGAGGACTATTACCAGGCTATGGCAGAGGTGATCGGGGAACGCTTCACCAACTGGCAAGGACAGGACTTCGACGGGGACACGCTGGAGCCCTCCGAGGTGGCTCAGGCCATCATGGAGTATCTGGACTGCGAGTGTACCTATTTCCCCTCCATGGCAGATGATGACCCCATCATGTCGGCATACAGCTATGCCAAACGGGAAAGTGTCAAAGAAGGCTTTGTGCCGGTGCTGATCAAGGCGGATGACGAAACGCTGCTGGAGTGTCTGGTGATGAACGCCGACCCGGAGCACGACGCGGACTTCTATGAATTTGACCTCAAAACCGTAACGGAGTACCGGAAGAAGGTGCTCTCCGCTCCCATCAAGGACGGAAAGGCGATTTTGGAGGAATTGACCGGCCAGCGCAGGGAAGAAGCCGAGGACGATGATCTGGACTGGGAGGAGGAAGTCCTGGGCGAGATGGAGGGCGGCTATGACAATGACCGCTTCTCCTGCTACTGGGACTCGGACAGTCACATGACATACCCTCTCATTCTGGCCAAGATCCCGGTAAAGAACCCCTGGGAGATCTTCGCCTACCTGCCCTTCGGCAACTGGAACGAGTGCCCCGACACGCCGGCGCTGATGGCAGCGGCGAAATACTGGTTCGAGCAGCATGGTGCGATCCCCGCCGCTATGAGCCACGATGAGCTGGAGTTCCTGCTCCCGGCCCCTGTTTCCCAGGAGCAGGCTATGGAAGTTGCCACAGAGCAGTACGGCTTCTGCCCGGACATCGTGGATCAGGAGCAGGATGGACCCCACTGTGGGCAATCTGGCGGATGTGCTGCGGCAGTCCACCGTCTGGTACTTCTGGTGGGATTGATGGGCTGTATCGGAAGACGGAATAGCAACGATAGGAGGAACGTTATGAAAAACTTGCAGATACTGATAATGTGCTGTTTCCTGGTACTGCTGACTGCCTGCGGGCGGGAGGACGGCGGCACGGCCCAAACCCCTGTTGCTTCAGAGGAGATCACAGAGAGTATCACGCAAATGCCGGATGAACAGGAGAGTGAAGCCATGCCGGAAAATATGGAATTGGGGATCACAGTGAACGACGTCTATTATCCGATTCCGGTTTCTTTGAAGCAGTTAACCGAGGATGGGTGGAAAATCAGCGGGCAGACACCCTATTTCCTGGAGCCGTTTGTGGGTGAAGAGTATTACGAAACGCGGGCAGATTGGTCCCTGACAGAGGATGGGCAGGGGATTTTGCCGGGTGGGTCCATCATCCGGCTCCTGGAAAAAGACGGGGTGTTGTTAGAGGTGACCATTACAAACCAGGTGTCCACAGGGGCGGATACGCCATCTCAAAAAATCGAAGATGGTGTGGTAGATTCTATGGTGGTTTTTTATGATGAGAAACACACCAGCATCAAATTGGATAATCAGGAACTGAACCATGTAACCCAGAATTATTTGATTGAGAGGTATCCTTCCAGTGATGGTTGGACTCATCTTCCCAACACATACAGCGATCATCCAGAGTTTGGGATTTCCACAAGGTTGTGACCATGAACGAATACCTAAAATAATATATTGAACTAAAAAAGCAGTTTCGAAGACAGAAGGAAATCCAGACAGTGTCCGCGCTCTCTATGCCTTTAAGGAGGAACTGGAGCAGAGTGAGGATCGGCAAGCCAAGGAAGTGCTGGTGGATGTGTATGACCTCCTGGACTTTAAGAAAGATGCCTACGAACTGTTCTGCCAAATTGGAAATCGTTCCGACAAGAAGACCCTCAAGCGACTGGGTACGCTGAAGGACTATGCGGAAAACTGGGGCAATCATTACGCCCTCCCCAAGCCCAAAACGCCGGGGGAAAAGCAGAAAGAGAAGGAGCGGCGGGCCCAGCTGGGTCTGCCCGCCTTCCGGTATCACCCCTACCCTTTGGAAACCGGCGCTTTTGAGGAGTCCGCGAATGGCGTTGTCTGCGACTGCTGTGGCAAGACCACTCACATCTTCTATACCAATCCGTTCTTTTCCGTGGAGGATATTGCATATCTGTGCCCAGAGTGCATCGCCAGCGGCGAGGCGGCCCGGAAATATGACGGTAGTTTTCAAGATGATTTCTCTGTGGATGATGGCGTGGACGATCCTGAAAAGCTGGACGAGCTGATCCACCGCACCCCCGGCTACTCCGGCTGGCAGCAGGAATACTGGCGCGCTCACTGCGGCGACTACTGTGCCTTTTTGGGCTATGTGGGTGCCAGAGAACTGCGGGCGCTGGGTGTGTTGGAGGAGGTACTGGACGATCCCATGTGGGACGAGGAGCAAAAAGAAATGATCCGGGAATCCGTCAACGGCGGGCATCTGCAATGCTATCTGTTCCAGTGCCTCCACTGCGGGAAACACCTGGTCTGGATGGATTTTGATTGATAAGGAGATGCCTGCACCAATGGAAAAAACCTTCCTCAACCCCGTCACAAATAAGCAGTGGCGGATCGAAATTGACGGACATACCATCCGAACCTGCCCCCATGGCGGGAAGGTCAAGGAGATCCTGTGCGACTCCGCCTTCCAGGTCAAGAGCAAGGCTGCCAGCGCCATGATGGGCCAAATGCGGAAAGGATTTGTCTATCAGAATCCGGATGCCGCTGTTGGGCAGGCGCGGTGCCATCGGTTTGTCGGCAAGGACAGCAACGGCTTCATGCCCCTGGCTGCCGCCCTCACACGGGATGACTTCTTCCTGACGAGGGTGGTCGGAGATTTTGAGGACGAGACCCTCTATCACTTCGATGGCAGCGGGGAGATCCTTGAAACAGTCTCTCTGGGTGCCAAGCGGATGACCTATGAGCAGGTCCTCTGCCCCAATGATACTCTGCTGCTGAACAACAGCTATCTTCTCCAGCAGTTCTCACTCCGCACCCATGAGGTCACGCCCTTTGCCAACAAGAAAAACAGCATGAAGACCATGCTGGATGTCAGCGGCGACCTGGCCCTGTGGTACACAGGCGAGGAGATCGTCGTCTTTGACTTTGGCAGCAACACAGAAGTGTGGCGGGAAACGGTAAAATGCAAGAAGTCAAAAGACCCGAATTTTGCCTATTACTGCTTCGGGATGCTCTCTCCTCGGCAGAGCAAAGCGGCCTACCGCGTCACCGAGGGTGAGTATGTGCTGGTCGATCTGAAGTCCGCCCAAAAAGTAGTGATCCCCAATGAGGGCTGGCATCCCTTCTTCTCTCCGGATGACCAGTGCTTCTCGGTGGGCGGCAGGTTCTATCTGACCCAGACCGGAGAGGAGATGGCCAATCCTTTCCCGTTTTCTGTCCGGCAGGGGCTGAATTTTTCGGACACCTGTATGGTGCGGACAAGGGGCAGCCTGATGGCTGTTCAGCAGGATCGTGGCAGCTCCCCCATAGAGCTGTGGGATACCGGCAGCGGCCAGCTGCTGACCTCTATTGACGACCCCTTTGTGGTGCGACAGGTGAATTTCGCCTTTACCCAAAGCGGACTTGTCCTGCACACCGATTACGGGGCCATGAGCATCTATTCCTGCGCCCTCTGAAACGGAGAAGTGACCTATGGAGCATGAGAGGAAAGAGCTTTTGGCACAGAAAAAAGCGCAGCTCAAGATAAAGCAGAAAAGAGCAGAGATACAGCAATACAAGGACCGTCTCACAAAAGGTATCGAACATTTTTCTCAAAAATACCGATATGCGGATGAAGCGGAAGCATTCAAAATTGAAACCTTTATTTCAAAACTCAATTTTGTGCGGCCGGGACAGCTGGCGATCCAAGAAGTTTGCCCATATCCCCATAGAAATGCCTACTTGTGCTTTTTAATGGGAACAGACGCCTTATTTGAGATTTATGTATTTGGCAAATATTCTGACATCATGAGCGATCATGATGCATGGGAAGTTTTCAGTCCATACCTGTTGCTTGTGGACGAGGATTTTATTCATTACACTTATATCAACGATAATGGCGAAGTCATGGAATCTCAAGTATCGTGATGGCGGAGAAAGAGCGTGGACACCTATGAACAAAGAATCACTGATTGAAAAACTTCTGGACTTGGTTGAGGGGCGGGAAACTCCCGAAACCTGGCGGAACTGGTGGGACGAGCACGAGCAGGAGCTGGAAACCCTGCTCAATCGGGGTGAATTCCTGAAACTGAAACCCTGCCGACACGGTTTTCAGTGGGTCCCGGTGTTTGGCAGCCAAAAGGGAGCCATCGTTATTCTGGAAAAGAGCGGCACACCATTTGAGGCCAGCAATCTCTACCAGGAGCGGTATCTGGCGGAGCTGGACGCTTTCTGCAAGGAGCAGGAGCGAGTGCAGCGGGAAAAGCAAAAGGAATTCAAGGCCAACAACCCGGAGCTGTTTGGCCGATACCCCAAGTTTTCCAAGGCGTTGGCAAAGGTGCTGGACCCCACTGATGAGATCCAGCCTGCCGCCACGGAGGAGCAAATCGCAGGCCGAGAAAGGGCGCTGGACTTCACGCTCCCGTCCCAGGTGCGGGAGTTTTTCCTGCTGACCGCAGGCATCCAGGCATCCACAGGCGTGCTCCTTTCCCTTTCCGGGATGTTTGATCTGACCATCCATGGAGAGCGGTATTGTGTGCTGGGCGAGTTCTGGAAAGAAGCAGATGGCGACCAGCTCCTGCTCCGCCCCGGAGAGGATATCATCTGGTACTACGCCCATGAGCAGGACAAGGTAAAACGCCTCTGCAATGATATGACAGAACTGCTGGAGAAGAAATTGACGAGGTATCTCAATGAGCACTGAAAACATCGCCCATGAAAAACGCTATCGGTACTGGCGGGCGCAGTATGATGCTATGTTTGCACCGGAGAACCGATCTCCTCAGCAAGACGAGCAGTTTCCGCTGACGGATGGATACTCCATCCGCTCCAAAGCCTACATCTATGACGGCGATCTACATCTTTGCGGCAGTGAGAGCGAACTGCTGGACAATGAGGGCAAGGTGCGGTATGCTTGGCGTAATCTGGACACGGATGGTGAATTCTGCTCCCTGTTTCGCCACCGCAACGGAAAGCACTATCTGATTTTCCGCACAGAACTGTATGGATACAGCGTCCTGGAGGTGGAGAGCGGACAGGAGATGCACTATGTCCCTGCCTGTGTCCACCCGGAGGAGGGGCAGAAAGTCGAAGAAGTATTCATCTGGACCGGCGCGGACTATGACCCCGGCACGGATCTGCTGGCTGTCACCGGCTGCATCTGGGCCTGCCCCTACTCCACTATCGTGCTGGACTTTTCCTGCCCACTCCAGCCCCAACCCCCGGAGCGTTGGCTGGATCTGCGGCGCATCGTTGACCCGGACGACACCGGGTTTGACGATATCGAGTTTGTCTGCTGGGAAAGCGACAGTCTGGTTCTCCGGGGCTGCGATACAGAGGATGGCCGGTGGAAAGAAGTTCGAGTGCCAGTGGAGCGGCTGAGGGCTGAACTATAAATGCGTGAAGGAAGGTGGCAACATGGAGAAGAAGGATTTTCCCAAGGGAACCAAGCCCCGTGAGATCTTCGTCTATACCTGTGAGCGGATCGCGGAGCCTTTGATCCCGCTGGGCTACAAATACCGCAAGAGCAAAAATGACATCTACAAAAAAGACGGCATCTTTGTGTTCTCCTTTTACTTTTCCCCCTCCATCCGCTTTGGCTCCACCACTTTTACTGCCTTCTTCGATGTGAGTTCCCCGGTGATTGCCCAGTGGCGCAGTGAGCAGGAAGGGACGGAGGAAACCTATGATGGTATCGTGGGTACCTCCATCGCCCGGCTGACCCACCGGTATGATGACTTCCCCCGCTATGAGGTATCTACTCTGCTGGAGCGGGAACGCTCTATCCAGGAAATTTCCGGGCAGATCCAGGACTATGCACTACCATTCTTTGCCCGGTTTTCCAATCTGCCCAAGCTGCTGGACGATGTGGAACAGGAGGGGGTTCTTCCCCCATCGGAAGGGGTTCGATGTCCCTAAACGGAATCGGGAGTTCATCGAATGCTTCCGGGAGTATCTCCAAAAGCAGTAGGAATCAGCAGAGAGGAAACAACACCTATGTCAAACAGTAGAGTATCCACTTGGAGCGGAATCCGGAACAAATTGGAGAATGACTACCTGTGCCCGGCACTCCGGGGCCGCATCCAGTATTTTGCCACCAGTTATAGCAAAAGTGCTGACCATGAGGGCCGGGCAGCCATTCGTATGGACGGCGTGGAAGTGCTGCGGAGCAACTACTACACCTATTTTGAGAATGTGTGGACGAAATTTCATCACCTGCGGTCCACAACGCTGAAAGATCGCGACTCCGCAAAAGAGGCCATCAACCAGGCTCATGCCTTTGCGCTGGAGCAGGGCACCTTTGACCAAAAGGTGTTCTATGAGGCGTTTGGTATCTTTGACAACCAGAGCATCGAGAAAAGCCTTGTCAGCGAGAATCCTCTTGTCCGCATCTTTGCTCTCCTGGATCGAAGGCTGGGAAAGCGCCGCCTGCTGGCTTTGGAGGAATCCATGGAGCAGGAGCTGGACTGGGTGCGGGCCTTCTATGTGACCCGGATGCAGGCAGAAGGGCTGATGGAAAAAGAATAACATTTCAGGAGGAATTGCCATGTCACAGATCGCATCCTTTTATCTGATAAATAATAACCAGCGGAAGGAGTTGTCCAACGGCGACTGCTCCGGCGCGGTCTATATGGCCATCTGGGACTGGTGTGAGAGCGAGCTGGATCTGGATGTCCGTTTTCCTGCTCCCCAGACGGAGGATACCCTGGACTGCGCTCTGCTGGAGGGAGAACTGGCGTCTAAACTGCTGGCAGCTCTGCGGGAGCAGGACCTCCCGGAGCTGGCCGCTGAAATTGCCCCAGACTGGGATCTGCCCACCGAGGCGGTACAAAGCGGACTTGAAACGCTGCGCTCCCATCTGGAACTGGTGCAGGGCGACGCTGCCCTGCTGTATGAAATGACTTGACGGGGCCATGCCCCATAGAATATTGCGAGGAAATTATGATCGAAATTAAAGGAAAATACAATGAGGCCAAGATCTTCACCGATGTGGTGGACAGCGCCTCCATCGCACAGGTTCAGGAGCTGTGCAATCAGGAATTTACGGCGGGCAGCCGCATCCGGCTCATGCCCGACATTCACGCCGGGGCGGGCTGTACCATCGGCACCACCATGACCATCACCGACAAGGTGGTGCCCAATCTGGTGGGTGTGGACATCGGGTGCGGCATGGAGACCACCCGCATCCGGGAGGGGCGGCTGGAGCTTCAAAAGCTGGACAAGCTGATCTATGAGAAAATCCCCTCTGGCTTCTCCATCCGGGATAAGGCCCACCGCTACCTCAATGAGATCGACCTGAGCGAACTGTGCTGTGCCCGCCATGTGGATCTTCTCCGGGCAGAAAAAAGCATCGGCACCCTGGGCGGCGGGAACCACTTCATCGAGGTGGACAAGGACGATGAGGGAAATCTCTACATCGTGGTCCACTCCGGCAGCCGTCACTTGGGTGTAGAGGTGGCCAGCTATTACCAGGAGGCGGGCTATAAGGTGCTCAACCGTACCAATGATGCCTCCCTGCAGACGCTGGTGGCTCAGATGAAGGCAGAGGGCCGGGAGAAGGAAATCCAGAAAGAACTGAAGAAACTGAAAAACATCAAGCAAACCAACATTCCCAAGGCTCTCGCTTATGTGTCCGGAGAATTGTTTGAGCAGTATATCCACGATATGAAGATTGTCCAGCACTTCGCCATGCTCAACCGGCAGGCCATGATGGATGAGATCGTCAAGGGCATGAAGCTCCATGTGGAGGAACAGTTTACCACCATCCACAACTACATCGATACCGACGCCATGATCCTGCGGAAGGGGGCTGTGTCCGCCAAGGCGGGCGAGCAGCTGCTCATCCCCATCAATATGCGGGACGGGAGCCTGCTCTGTGTGGGCAAGGGCAACGAGGACTGGAACTGCTCCGCTCCCCACGGCGCCGGCCGCCTGATGAGCCGGGCGGACGCCAAACAGTCCTTCACGGTGTCTGAATTCAAAAAGCAGATGGCAGAGGTCTACACCACCTCGGTGAGCAAGGCCACCTTAGATGAGTGCCCCATGGCCTACAAGGGGATGCAGGATATTCTGGACAACATCGGCCCCACGGCGGAGGTGAGGAAGATCATCCGCCCCATCTACAACTTCAAGGCCGGGGATGAGGATTAAAAAACGGAGAGAAATAGCATGGTGAGAGATGGACTTGTGTTCAAAGATGAGGATGGTCAGGTCATATTCAACCAGTACAGCTTCTGCGAATTGGTGAAGCACCTGCTGGTGGAACTGGTGGGGATCTCCTATGAGGAAGCCTCCCAGATTGTGGAACACTCACCGCTGGCAGAGCCAGTGGCCGATGCCCTGGGAGTAGCGATATTCAGCCATGATCTGCCTTATTACTGGGCTATGTTTTTCTACTATGGGAACGGTTACTGGTGGGAAAAGGGTATTCCAGCGCAGCCAGAGGATATGGATGCCTATGAAGCTCTGGAAAATAAGATCATGGAGAAATACCACTTAAAGGAGCCGTTTATATGGACATGAGAGAGGTGTTCACCATTGACGGTCGCCGCTTTTCTAACATGGCCGGTTTTTATGACGAGGTGGAGCGGGTGTTTACCTTTGGCTTGGACTGGAAGATCGGTCGGAACCTGAACGCTTTCAACGATATTCTCCGGGGCGGTTTTGGGCGGCATGAGTATGGACAGCCCATCCACATCCAGTGGCTGGCCTATGAAAAAAGCGTTCGTAATCTCGGAAAAGAGACTATGGACACCATTGTGGAAATCATTTTGGATACGGACCATTCCGGGCACGACTGTACCTTGGAACGGCTTTGACCAAACAGAAACGGAGGCAATACTATGGGACTTGACATCTACGCCGGAACATTGACCCGGTACTATTCTCACAACTGGAAAACCGTTGTTCAGCAGTGGGCGGAGGAAAACGGATATACCTTCAACCGGATCACGCCGGATGGAGAACCTGCTGACAACGAGGAGGAGCTGTCCCCGGCTGAGGTTCAGGCGGCGGTGGAGAACTGGCGGGATCAGATTCTGGCCGCAATATCTCGGCCGGGCCAGCCTCCCTACGCCCCTTGGCCGGAGGACAATGAAAAGCCCTATTACACCGACAAGCCGGATTGGGATGCCTTCGGCGCTATGCTGCTGGTGGCCGCCTGCCATATATATGATGAGCCGGTGCCGTCCACCGTGGAGAAGAACTGGGCCTTTGGGGAGCATCCCATGATCGCTCGCCTTGCGGAAGATCAGGATCGGGTGTGGTCGCTGTTCCGGGGAACCACCTGGTGGATTCCACTGCCGGACAGCTTTATATTCCAAGTTCCCCTGCCTACGGGAGATCAGGCAATGATTGCGACCCTGGGCGGACTTCGCAAGGAATTGGAAAGACTCAACGGGATGGCTTGGCAGGCAGATGAAGATACCATCCTGCGCTGGAGTGAAACGGAGGGGTATCCAGTGGATGGTACTGTAGGTCCAGATGGACAGTACAGTAAAGCCGACATCCCGGAGCACACCCAGTATGACACGGACTCTCTTGCCAAGTTCGCTTTCTCTATGTTCTGGCAGGCGATGCAGTTTGCTGAGGAACAGCAGGTGCCCATCCTGCTGGATTATTGAGGAGGGCTTCTATGGGATACGATGTGAGTTTTCACCCGATTTCGCCAGAAGAAATGCGGGAATGGTATTTTACTCCCCTTACCTGGATACAGCAGGGACAGGAGGAAAAGGTGCTGAGCCTTGCCGCACAGCATGGAATGGAGGATTTCTATGCGGAAAAATATCTGGATACTCTGCGCGTTGGGGCTGGAACAGAATCCGACGAACTGTTTGACAAAAGCCACGGCTTCTATATTGCAGTGATCCAAGGCTTTTTCCGGGATTACTATTACACCAGAGGCAGTGCCTTTTCTTTCCTGGTGGAGCATAAGCCGGAATATGCCCGGTATTTTACCCCGTGGGCACAGGTGATGCCGACGGCCTTTCCAAACCCGGCAGAAAATCAGATCATCGAAAACTACTGCTCCGGTGTCTACCTGTCTCCGGAGCAGGTGGCACAGCTTCTCAGAGATATGGAGCAGGACTCCAAAGTGCTTGAAGATCTGGAGGGAATTTGGAGCAATGGACAGATTGCTGTGCTGAAAAAAGCACTTTCTGCCGCCGCAAGATTAAAGACTGGTCTATTGGAGGCCACCGAAGTAGTGGAGCCCAATCCCATCCGACCGAATGAGAGCACAAGTTATTCCAATCTGTACCACTGTGACCGGGACGGGGTGTATCTCTACATGGATACCGTCAGTAGGCAGTTGGAAAATGCCATCAGAGAAAGCGAGGGACAAGTATGAGCAACGAAGTATTCCAGCAAAACCTGGACGATAAAAAAGGCCCCCAGCTCGGAGGCCCCTATCTCATTCAGATGCTGTTCAAAGAACCGGTGCCCATGCCGGACAAAGAAAAAATGACTGCCGTAATGGAGAAACACATCGGATCAACAGAGTGCTTCTGTTATGATAAGAAAATGGCCGGCTTTGCCGCACAGGAGCATATTGCAGAATTCAAGGACGGAAAATGCCCGGTGCAGCTGATGGTGATGAAATGCGACAAGTTCAAGGGCAAAGGCTTTGACACCTTCCTGATGAGCCAGATGTGGGACTGCCAGGAGGACCGGGAGCGGATTTTCCGGGAGTGTCGATATCAGGTCGTGGCCACCGATATGCTGGCTGCGGCGCTTCCGGCGCTGGAGCGGGCCAACCTGGACGCCGACTTCTTGGAGGCTCTGGCGGAGCTGTACCCCTCATGCGAAGCATTCTATTTCCAGAACTGCGGCAAGCTGTTTCTGGCGGAGGATGTGCGTTCCCACCAGATCGAAGGCTCGGACCGCTTCATCCGCTTTGGCGTCAATGTCCGCTTCTTCAACATTGAGGGCACCGAGGATATGATTGTGGACACTGTGGGCATGAGCACGCTGTTTCTGCCTGACCTCCAATACCACTTCCACGACATGGACCCAAATTGGGTGGTAAACCATGCCTACAATGTGGCGTCTTACATTCTGGCTAACGACAACCCCATTGAGGACGGGGAAACTGTAGATGGTGTAGTGAATGGCCAGATGAGCCGAGAGCTTCAGTGGCAGTGCCAGTATGAGGACGCTCTGATCCAGCCGCCCAGAGGGGTGCTGGATATCAACATGGGGAAGTATGCTTCCGGAAGACGCTGACACATTTGTTTCTGCAAAAAAGGGGGGAAAGCCATGCAGAACCAAACGAATATCCGCATTATCGAGCTGCTCCGATTTCTGTATCAGCAGACCGATGAAGCTCATCCGGCTACGGTGTCGGACATTCTTGCCTATTTGAAAGAAAGAAACATTTCCGCTGTCCGTCAAACGGTGTATGCTGATTTGGATGTATTGATTGCAGCCGGCATAGATATTGTGGTGGTCAAAAGTACTCAAAATCAGTATTTCATTGGAAGTCGCATTTTTGAATATCCAGAACTGAAGATGCTGACGGATGCGGTGGCGTCCTCCAAAATCATCTCTGCCAGGAAGTCGGAGCAGTTGGTTCAGAAACTGTGCCACCTGACCAGCAGGCCGCAGGCCGAACAGCTGCGCAGATTAGCAGCCTTGTCCAGCCGGGTAAAGCCACAGAATGAAAAGGTCTATTACATCATCGACAGCATCCAAACCGCTATTTTAGAGAACCGGCAGATCCGGTTCCAGTATTATGAATATACCGCAGAAAAAAAGAAAGTTTTGAAGCATGATGGTTACCGCTACATAGTGAATCCTTATGCGTTGGAATGGAAGAACGATCACTATTACCTGATAGGATTCTCCCACAAACACCAGAGTATTGCACACTTCCGGGTGGATCGTTTGGCTGGCGCCGAGATTTTGAATACGGGCTTTTCTGCGCCGGAGGATTTCGATATAGCAGCTTACACCAACAAAATGGTGGATATGTTTGCCGGTGAGCGGCCCATGCTTGTGGAACTGCTGTGTGAAAATGACATGATGAGGATTATCATTGATAACTATGGAGAGGATGCCCTTGTTCGCCGTGCCGATGATAGCCACTTTGTGGTGACGATTGAGGTCAATCCCAGCGGCACGTTTTATGGATGGGTGTTTCAGTTTATGGGGAAGATACAAATCCTTTCGCCTGAAAATTGTACAGAAGAAATGAACCGGATCGCCCGAATATTTGCAGAAAACAGATGAGGTGTTAATGATTTTTAACACCTCATTTTCTTTTGCCGCAAATACATTGAATCCCAAAAGAAGAACTGGTATAATATGCTTATCCCGAACAAATTGTTCGGCTTAAAGTTCGGAGGAATGCGCCGTGAGATATAAAAGCGAAGAAACAATGGACAGAATCGTGAAATCCATTGAGCGGTTCTTTTTTGCCCATCACCGCTCCCCATCCATTACAGAGATCGCCAGCGATGTCGGCTGTTCCCGAAGCACCATCCATTCATATTTGCGGGAGATGAACCAGCTTGGCAGGCTGTATTATGACGGAAAAACACTGGAAACCCCTGTCACCCAAAAGGCGGATGCGGAATTTATATTGTCTCCCGTATTGGGTTCTATAGCTTGTGGTCTGCCGGAATACGCAGAAGAAAACTTCGAGGAATATGTTGCCCTGCCCACGGCACTGTTTGGCAGCGGCGAATCCTTCCTTCTCCGTGCAAATGGGAACTCCATGATCGAAGCGGGAATTGAACCCGGCGATCTGGTGGTTGTCCGGAAACAGGCGACTGCGGAAGAAGGAGATATCGTGGTGGCACTGGTAGAAAACGAAACCACACTGAAACGATATTACAAAGACCACCAGCGTAGATGTGTCCGGCTACACCCGGAAAACAGCCGGATGAAGGACATCTATGTTCAGGAGTGTTCCATACAGGGCGTGGCGCAGCATGTGATCAAGGCGCTGTAGTTTTCCGGAGCAGGAGGGATAAAGATGCAGGTATATGTTTCAAACAGAGAAATTGAACAGATTGCAGAAGGATTGGTGGAGGTGTCCTGCGGAAAGCCCCCGCCCAAATGCATCGATATCGACCGGATTGCCCGGTTTTTGGGGATCACAGTTGTGTATGAGCAGATTGCCGAAGATGATCCCGATAAAATAGGCTTTGCGGCTAACGGGAGCCAGGCGCTGAAGGTATTCCGAAACGGAGTCAGGAGCGCAGTTGTGTTTCCCAAGGACTATATCGTTCTGGAGCAATTCCTGCAGCGGCCGGAAGAACGATGCCGGTGCCGTTTTGTGAAAGCACATGAAATCAGCCATATTCTTCTCTGCCGTGCCGATCCCACACAGAACGCTGCCTGCTTTAACCGTCTGTACGATACCGAGCGCACCTACAGCGTGGCGGAACTGCATGACCGCTGGAATCTTGGTGAGTGTCAGGCAAACGCAATGGCCGCTATGCTCCTGATGCCGCGGACAGTTCTGACCGCTTCTGTCCGCAGGCATATACACAGGAAACGCATACCGGTATACGGGGACTGTGTGTTTCTGCCGGAGATGAAACCCGCTATGCGGCGGATGGCGGACGAACTCGGCGTGTCTTACTCGTCCATGCTGATCCAGCTCAAGAAATATGAGCTTTTGGAAGAACGGGAAATGCCGGAATACTTCCAGCTGATGATGAAGGGCGGTGACAGAAATGAATAGTGGTCAAGGAAAACAGCGTTATGACCGTCCTCCTCCGCCTACGGAAGTGCAGGTCAAGCTGGAGCTGTGTAAAAAGGAAACCGCCGGTCTTTCCGTGCGGGAAATAAAATGCCCCAAATGCCATTTTGTCATTGACCGGGTATTTTCTGATGTCAGTGGGCACTTCATTTCCAAGTGTCCCAAATGCAAATCGCAATATATCATGAACTTCGCCTACTTCCGAAAACAAAAAGGGAGCCGGCAGCTCAAGAGAAAATACTACGGTAGGAATTACTTTGAAAAACCGAATAACAAATAACGACTTTTGATCGCGTATGCGGAGCCGATCCCCCAGGATCGAGACTGCCCTTGCACCGTACAAAGCCGGAATCCGACAGGATAACCATGCCTGTCTTGTGATTCCGCTTTTACGGTGCTTTTTTATGCTTCCGCAGCCGCTTTGTACGATGACAGGAAGTCCCTTCCACGGCTTAACCGCTGCGGAAAGGACTTTTTATGTATACAGCCGTTTGGCAGAGCGCCATAGCCAGATATCCGTGATCTCCGAATTTTTGATTTTTCTCAAATTCAAAAATTCAAAGGAGATCACAAAAATGGCTTTTTATTACGCACAGGAAAAGAAAAAATTTGACGGACAGTGGGAGTGGCTGCAAAACGAATATATGGCCGCCGGAATGTCTTTGGAGGACATTGAAGCAATGCAGAAGTTTGATCTGGAGGCATTCAATAGCAATCGAAGGTTTTTCAACCATACGCAGCCATTGCGGACCAGCGAATGCGGAGAAGATGACTGCGGAGATGATTCCAAATCGGTTCTGTTGGAACGGTTCCCCGAAACCATGTCCGTAACCGATGATGATTCCCTCTTTCACAGCCGCTATTGGTGGATCGAACAGTTGGATACGCCGGAACTAATACAGGCAGCCAAAAGCCTTTCAGATGAAGACAAGGAACTCTTAACCTTATACGCTTTCGATGGATATTCACAGTCCGAAATTGCTGAATTTTATGGGATTGCTCAAAAAAACGTCAGCAAAAAAATATCCAGAATAAAAAAACATCTTCGCAAAGGGGTATAAAAAACGGCTTCTCACAGCCTACCACATGAGGATATAAATTTTCCTCCCGTTTTTCGGAGTTTCAGAAAAGCGGATCGGAACCTTGAAAACTGAATATACAGCACATCTTTTACGTTCCTTCTGCTGCCGGGCAATCCCCGGCAAGCTATTTGAGCAAAGGCTCAGACGGTGCGGCGCATCCGCACCGAAGGCGATGACAGGCAGAAGGGATCATGATACTTCCGTCCAGTCCTAAAGCCGAGCGTGAAGCGGCATATCCGCCGCAAGCCGCCGCAGCAAAGGAGGGCGGCCCGGTGAGAACCACGGGGTGGTGAAATTCCAATGAGGCTGAATGCACAGCCGGAAGATGTGTTCCCGCTGGCCGAGGGGTAACGAGGTTAAATATCGGTCAATACGCAAAACGATGTTATGGCGCAAAGGGCGGAAAACAAGCCCGTTTTTACGGAACGATCCGCCCTTTGTGCTTTTACTTATGAACTTCGGAGGAACAACGGAATGAAAAACGTAAAACGAGGCGAAATCTACTACGCCGACCTGTCTCCCGTTATTGGCAGCGAACAGGACGGGACACGTCCGGTCCTGATCCTGCAAAACGATGTCGGGAACCGGTTCAGCCCAACAACGATTGTGGCACCCATTACAAGCAGAGTTAAAAGGAACAGGCTTCCGACCCATGTAAGCATTCATGCAGAGGGTCTTCGCTGTGAATCTGTTGCTTTATTGGAACAAATCCGAACCATTGATAAAACACGGTTTGGTGAATACATCGGAAAGCTGGATAAAGATACTATGGGCAGAATTGACTATGCCCTTATTGCCAGTTTCGGTTTGAAATATATGGAGGTGTTACTCGGATGAAGAACAAAAAAGATATCGACAACTCATCTTTTGCTTATAGTGTGTATATGCTTCGGTTTCTACTTTCTATGAAACTCATTACGGAAGAAGAATACCGGAAGATCGTGCAGATCAGCGCCGGACATTATGACGCTGAACAAATATATGTCTGAATTGATAACTCTGCGGATAGTCGCTGGATGTATCCGAACTCTTGTGATAGTGTTGGTGTTGCCAGAAAATCAACGGCAATACAGCAGTGAAGACTGTGGAAAGGAGAAAACATGCTATGAAAGCCATTACAGAAATTACGTCCTCACAGCAAACGGCCAATGTCATTCGTTTGGCACCTTACTGCCGGGTATCAAGTGATTCCGAAGATCAGCTGCATTCCTTTGCTGCCCAGATTCAGTATTATACAGAATACGCACAGCGGAATCCGCAGTACCAATTGGTAGACATTTATGCGGATGAAGGCATCACAGGAACCAGCATGGAGAAAAGGGACGATTTTCACCGCCTCATGCGTGACTGTAAGAAAGGGTTGATCGACCGCATTATCGTCAAATCTGTATCGCGGTTTGCCCGCAACACCGAAGAACTCCTCGCTACCCTCCGGATGCTTTCCGAAATCGGTGTCAGCGTGTACTTTGAGGAGAACGCCATCGACACAGCGATGATGAACAGCGAAATGATCGTTACTTTTCCCGGCATGTCAGCACAGCAGGAAAGCATATCCATATCGGAAAATATGCGCTGGAGCTATAAAAAGCGGATGGAGTCGGGTGAGTTCAACTGCTGTGCCCCGGCATACGGTTTCAGCCTTGTAAACGGCCAGCTGGAAATTAATGAAGCAGAGGCGGCTGTCGTACAAAGGATTTTTTCCCTGTATCTGCATGGAGTTGGAAAGCAGAGCATCGCCAATATGCTCAACGCAGACGGTATATGCAGAAATCATGGCAGGGACAAATGGTACGAGTTTACAATCGACTATATCCTCAACAATGAACGGTATATGGGAGATGCCCTGCTCCAAAAGAGCTTCACCACCGAAAGCCTGCCCTTCAAAAAGGTGCGGAACATCGGTCAGCAGCCGCAGTATTATGTGGAGAACAGCAATCCCGCCATCGTCAGCAGGGAAACCTATGCGGCGGCCCAGGAGCTGCAAAAACAACGGTCGACAGGAGCCGGGCAAAAGAAAAGCACCTACACACTGACGGGAATCCTCCGGTGTCCCGACTGCGGCAGAACCTTCCGCCGTCAGATTGTCCGGGGCAAACCCTATTGGGTATGTTCTGGAAAAGCATCTGGAGCAACCAGCTGCAGGCGCCTGCGGCTGCAAGAGCATGAAGTGTATAATGTTTTCACCATGATGGCAATGAAACTGGCCGGCAACCGGGAATATCTGCTTGACTCCCTCATTCGTCAGATTGGGGAAATGCAATACCGCACAAGCGGAAATCAACAGCGGATTCAGGAAATTGACAAAGAAATCGCTGATCTCAGCGCACAGAACCTTCTCATTGCAAGGCTGCACACCAAAGGCATCCTGAATGCCTCAGATTATGCCGCTCAATCCGCTGATATCGGGAACAAACTCACCGGACTGCGGATTGAGCGCCGAAAGAAACTGTCCGAGGATGAAAACGATGAACTTCTCGATGAACTGAAAACGCTTGACCGAATCCTTGAAGAAACGGAAATCGGTTATAGTTTCGATACCGGGCTGTTTGAGCAAATCGTCACCGACATTACAGTGGAAAGCAATTCCAAGCTGACTTTCAGGCTGCTGGGCGGCATCCGGCTGACCGAAGAAATTTTTGAGAAAGGGCGGTGCAAAACTGCATGAAACACAGGAACATACCATTCGGATACCATTACGAAAACGGCATACCGGCTATACAGCCAGCGGAAGCGGGAACGGTGAAGCAGATTTTTGACAGCTACATCCAAGGGCAGTCGCTGTTAAATATAGCGAAAAAGCTGAACGATGAGAAAGCCGAGTATATACCGGGTGTTTATGGGTGGAACAAGGCGCGGCTGATGCGGATTATCGATGACAGCCGCTATCTTGGCAATGACCTCTATCCGGCCATCATCCCAGCGGAAACATACGAAGAAGCCCATCTCCTGAAAGATCAGAAAAACACCCAAAAGGGAATCGACCGCACGGCGGGCATTTTCCGCCTGGCTGTTCCGGTTATTTGTCCGAACTGCGGGAATGAGATGCACAGACGTCATGACAGCCGCTGGAAAGTACCGCAAAGATGGGGTTGCCATAACAGTGAATGTAAAACCATTATTAAGCTATCCGATACCGACCTTCTGCAAAGCATCACAAATATCCTCAACAGGCTCATCAGCCAGCCCGATATCATTGAGATGTCCATTGACACAAACGAAGTGGGAAATGACATACGCAGGCTCAACATGGAAATTGCACATGCCCTTGAAACGTGCAGTTTCAACAAAGAAGATTTACGAAAAAAGATGCTGACATGTGTCTCTCTGAAATACAAGGGCATTGACAGCGCCACATATACAGCCAACAGACTGAAAGCGGACTTCGAGAAATCGAGTCCGCTTTCAGCATTTTCGGCAGAACTCTGCCGGCGTACTGTAAAATCCATACAGCTAAAAACGGACGGCACCGTTGGTCTTACCCTGATCAACGATCAGCAGATTGGAAAGGAGAAAGCGTCATGATGCAAACAGCAACGATGCCGGCACCAAAATCAGTGCGGACAATCCCGGCAACCATAGATATTCAATCCGTTATTCACCAAAGCCACAGACGGCTTCGTGTGGCGGCATATTGCAGGGTGTCCACCAAACAGGAAGAACAGTTAAACAGCTATGAAGTACAAAAGAAGTATTATGAGGATCGGATTCGCACGGAGCCAAAATGGTCTTTAGTCGGCATTTTTGCCGACAAGGGCATCACAGGGACGAGCATGAAAAAACGGGATGAGTTTAACAAGATGCTTCGTATCTGCAGGAAAGGCAAAATTGACATGATTATCGTTAAGTCCATCAGCCGGTTTGCCAGAAACACCCTTGACTGCATCGCTATTACAAGAAGGCTCCGGAAAATCGGTGTGGATGTGTACTTTGAGGAGCAGAATCTGCACAGCATTGAGCCGTCATCGGAATTTTACATCTCTATCTATGGAAGCGTGGCGCAGAGCGAATCCGAAAATATCAGCGCCAATGTAAAGTGGGGCAAGGCTCGGAGTGCAAAAGAGGGAAACGTCCCCTTCCATTACAAACATTTTCTCGGATACCGCAGAGGTGTAGACGGCAGTCCCGAAATTGTCCCTGAAGAAGCGGAGATTGTCAGAACAATATATGACCGCTTCCTTTCGGGTGACAGCTTCGGCGGGATCATCAAATATCTCGAAGAACAAAAAATACCCTCCCCAAGCGGGCTGGAAAAATGGCAATACTCAACCATCCAGTCGATCCTCTCCAATGAAAAGTACAAGGGCGATGCGGTCATAAACAAAACCTACATTGAAGACTGCATCAGCAAAAGAGTCAGGATCAATCATGGAGAACGGCCGAAATACTATGTGGAGAACAACCACCCTGCAATCATCGATGCCGGTACCTTCGGCCGAGTTCAGGAAGAACTCGCCCGGCGATCCAGTAAACGAAAGGTTAAACAGGTCGGCACCAAAACGGAACAAGGCAAGTATTCCAGCAAATATGCGCTGACAGAACTGCTGGTCTGCGGAGAATGCGGAACGCCTTACCGCCGATGCACATGGACGATTAGAGGGCAGAAAAAAATCGTATGGAGATGCATTAACCGCTTGGATTACGGCAAGAAGTACTGCCACAGTTCACCGAGTGTGGAAGAAAGCATATTGCAAAACGCCATTATGAATGCTGTCATGAAAACAGCGAAACAGAATGTCGATGTACTGCAGACTTTAAAACTGCATATCGGCATGGGGCTGGAAGCTGAAACCACGGAAGACAAGAGCCTCGACATACAGATCCGAATTGCAGAGATCGATGCTGAATTCAAGCAAATGCTCAAAGCGGTGTCTGCTGAAAACGCCGATGCCTTTGATGAAGAACGACTCGGCAGCCTGATGAATGAGAAGCAAAGACTGACAATGCAGCTCGAACAGTATGCCAATGCCCGTCAGAAACGGGAGAGTGCAAAATCCCGTCTCGACCAAATCTTTACGATCCTCGATGGGATGCAGAATCACCCGATGGAGTATGATGACCAGATCGTGCGGCAGATCATCGAAAACGTGGTCGTAGAATCCAAAGATGAAATATCGGTAGTCTTCATTGGCGGCCTTGAAGTACGGGAACAGTTAACTGCGTGAGCGTTCGGAATCACCCGCCGAAAACGCAAAAATATCTTTTTTATAGTCCTTAGACAAAAAGCCTCGTACCAAGCGGTACGGGGCTTTTTGTTATCCACAGAAGTCAACAGGAGGTCTGTTATGCGAATCATCCGAGAAAAAACCGCCGCCGTCTGCGTGGACTATCAGGAGCGTATCCTGCCCGCCATGACCGATCCCGAAACGCTGCTCCAAAACACCGTAAAGCTGCTGAAGGGTCTGCGGGTGCTGGGCGTCCCCGTGTACCTGACGCAGCAGTACACCAAGGGTCTGGGTGATACCGTGGCCCCCATCCGGGAGGCCGCCGGCACATCGGAGCATCTGGAAAAGCTCACCTTCAGCGCTTATCCCCAGCTGCGGGAGAAGCTGCTGCCCCCGGAGCAGCAGCCCTATGTGCTGCTCTGCGGCATCGAGAGCCACATCTGTGTGCTCCAGACCGCCATGGACCTGAAGGCCCACGGCTACCAGCCGTATCTGGTCGCCGACTGCCTCTCCAGCCGCAAGCCCGCCGACCACCGGATGGCGCTGGAGCGGGCCAAACAGGAGGGTATCCTCCTCACCACCTGCGAGGCCACCCTCTTCGAGCTGCTGGCCGCCGCCGGCACCCCTGACAGCAAGGCCATCCAGAAACTCATCAAGTGACAGAGCATAGATCAACAGAACACAATATAAGAAAAGCGTGGGACGCCCTCCGGCGTCCCACGCTTTTGCCTATCCCACCGGGATATCCACAATGCCGATGCCCCGTCGCAGGGCGTATTCGATGGTGCGCCGGGTGCCGCCGGGAAGCCCGTCGTGTACGGCGATCAGCAACGAGGCGTGATCCACCATGTACCGGTTGCGCCGCTGCATACAGCCGGGGCCGTACTGCTGCTGCACCATCGTCTCATAGTCGCAGGCCGCCACCAGCCGCTGCCACCGCAGCCGCTGCTCCGCCGGCCACCCCTCCGCCTGCGAGGGACACGGGATGGCCGCCTCCACCGTCACGTCGCCGTGCAGCTGCCGCAGCGCCAGCGCCAGCTCGCAGAAATACAGGTCGCACCCTTGGGCCATGCCGCAGATGAAGTGGCGATAGCCCCGCTCATAGGCCGCCTCCATCTCATTCCACAGCCGCTCCTTCAGCGCAAGACACCGGCGATCTCCCTCATCGTCGCCCCACGGCAGCTTACCGGGCCGATGGCCGGAAAAACAGCAGCTGATCGGTCTGGCTCGCATGGCGCTCCCTCCTTCCCCCTTTGGTTTCCGTTTCATTATAGAACATATTTTCTATTTTGTAAAGCCCAAAAAACCGGAGGACAGCTCCCGCCGCCCTCCGTCATTTCACTTCTGCTCCTCGTACAGGGCCTCCAGCACACGGGCATAGAGATGCTCCGGGTCCTTGCGAAACCGCTCCGCCAGATCCTTGGCCATCTCCTCCGTGGCCACCATCAGCTCCAGCTGCATCAGGCTGTCCACATCGTCGCTGAGCTTTAATTCCACAGTGTAGGTGCCGTTTTCCCGTGGGATGGCCTTCCCCTGCACCTGCGCCTGCCGCAGTAGCTCCTTGTTGTATTCCTCGATGTTCCTGTCCGTCCGCAGCCGCACGGAATAGGGCAGGCTGGACTCGCAGATGGCGCTGTTTTTCAGCCCCTTGGGGGTGATGGCGTACCGCCCCTCCTCCGTCAGGCGCAGATGCTCCGTCTGCACCAGATCGTTCAGACACTCCGAAAAATCGAAATAGTCAATGCCGTCATCGCACATGGTCAGCTCCTGCATCCCCTCCAGCGGCAGCGGCTCCGACACTCGGGCGGCAATGTACAAAATGAGAAACTTGATCTCCAGCTTGTCACGGATAAATCCGACTCCCATTGGATCACGTCCTTTCGGCTTTTCTATACGTCCCTATTATAATGAAAAATTTCCGATTTGTACAGAGGTTTTTCCCCTCCTCGCCTGCATTTCCCGCACCCCGCCGGTCCGGACGCATAGACTGGATTGAAAGGGCGATGCCCTTGAGTACTTAAATAGGAGGTTTTTCTATGCCTGAAAACGGTATGCCCGGCCCGGTCTGCGATCTGAGCAGCGTGCGTGAGGCCGTCTGCATCCATACCCATAAGATCTTCGACTCCTGCCGTGACAAGGACTGCGTGGAGGACCTGCGCTTTTATCCCACGGCTTCGGCGCAGGAGGTGCTGTCGTCCTGCCAGATGGTGCGGGGCGGCACGGCGGAGCTGCTCTACGTCTATACCGACGTGGAGCCCGTCACCTTCAACCGGGGGTTCTACTCCATCGATATGCGGTTTTTCTACCGGGTCACTCTCCAGGTCGGCACCGGCACTCCCCGCTGTACCGAGGCGGAGGGCCTGTGCGTCTTTGACAAGCGGGTCATTCTCTTCGGCAGCGAGGGCAGCGCCAAAATTTTCTCCTCCGACACGGTGCTGGACGATCTGGATATCCCCGGCTGCCGCCGCAGCAACCTGCCCACGGCGGTGGTGGAGGCGGTGGACCCCATCGTGCTGGATGCCCGTGCCGAGGACCGCTGCAAGCCCTGCCGCTGCGACTGCGGCCTGACGGAGATCCCCGCCTTCATCGCCCAGAGCTTCGACCAGCCCCTGCTCTTTGACGACAACGGCGGCCGTCGGTATTATGTCACCTTAGGGCAGTTCTCTCTGGTGCGGCTGGAGCGGGACACCCAGCTGCTGATCCCGGTGTATGACTACTGCATCCCCCAGACGGAGTGCAGCGGCGGCGATCAGGAGGACCCCTGCGGCCTGTTCCGCAGCGTGGCCTTCCCGGTCAACGAGTTCTTCCCGCCCAACACCGTGGAGATGCCCAAGGACTACGCCAGCACCCGCAGCTACTGCGCCTGCCACTGATCCTTCCCCCTTTCCGTTGCCCCATTTCCCGTAAGTGCACTGCTCCATCCCAACGGCAAGACCCATCCGGCATAAAAGGCCCCGGACACCCATGGGTGTCCGGGGCCTTATCTCACGCTTTGCGGCATCTGCTGCCCGCAGGCGGCAAGAGCCTCATTTTCCGGTGAAGGCGGTTTTCACCACCACGTTCTCCGGACCCAGCCACTCCCGGCACTCCTGCACGAAGGCCGGGTGGTTCAGGCACTTGGCCCCCAACAGCTTACCGCTGTCCGCCAGCCGGATCTTCAGTGGCGTGTCCCCCTCGAACATGGTCATCACCAGCTTGATATGCTGGAACGCCGGGCTGTCCATGCCGGGGACCCGCAGATAAATGGTGGCGTTCTCCTGTGCCGGACGGCGGTTCTCCCGCCGGGGCGGCAGCCCCTCCTTCAGGGGATAAACGCTGTCGCACATGATCTGCGGCGGCTTCTCGTCCCGGACGGAGAGCTTCCCCTGCACCAGCACCGGGCTGTTCACCTGCATATAGCTGCCGCAGCGCTCAATGGTGCGGCTGAAGCACAGCAGCTCGATGGATGCCGCCTCATCCTCCACCGTCACGTAGGCCATGAGGGCGTTGTTGCGGGTGGTGCGGGTGCGGCTGGCGGTGACGATGCCCGCAATGGTGATGCTCTGGCCGTCGGCGAACCGGACAGGCCCGTCCTCGGCGGAAAAGTCCTCCAGAATGGTGTGGATAGGCACCGCTCCCGCCTGCCGGGCCAGTGCCCGGTAATCCGCCATGGGGTGGCCGCTGAGATAAAGGCCCGTAGTCTCCTTCTCCATGAACATCCGCTCGGCGGCGGTGAACTCCGGAATGTCCGGCAGGGGCGTCTCCGCCGGCGGGGCGTCCTCCCCCGCCGCCATACCGAACAGATCCAGCTGGCCCTCCACGTTCTTGCGCCGGGACTCTGCAATGCTGTCCAGCACCTTTTCAAAGACCTGGATCAGCTGGGAGCGCCGCACCTTCATGGAGTCGAAGGCACCGCTGCGGATCAGATTCTCCACTGCCCGCTTGTTCATGTCCGTGCAGTCGAACATCCGCTGGCAGAAGTCCTGAAACGACCGGAAGGGGCCGTCCTGTTCCCGCCGCCGCATCATGGTCTGGATAAAGCCCCGGCCGATGTTCTTGATGGCCACCAGCCCGAAGCGGATGCCTCCATCCTCCACGGTGAAGCCGTCGCTGGAGCGGTTCACGTCCGGGGGCAGCAGCTCAATGCCGCAGTCCCGGCACTCAGCGATGTACTCCGCCACCTTGTCGGAGTTATCCAGCACCGACGTCAGCAGCGCCGCCATGTACTCCCGTGTGAAGTAATGCTTGAAATACGCCGTCTGATAGGCCACCACCGCATAGCTGACGGCGTGGGCCTTATTGAAGGCGTAGTTGGCGAAGTCGTAGATTTCGTCGTAGATGGCCTGAGCCGTTGCCTCCGGGATGCCGTTGGCCACACAGCCCCGGATGTTCCGGGCGGGGTCGCCGTAGAGGAATGCCTCCCGCTCCCGCTCCACATCCTTGGCCTTCTTCTTGGACATGGCCCGACGCACCATGTCCGCCTGCCCCAGCGAATAGCCCGCCAGCTGCTGGAAGATCTGGATGACCTGCTCCTGATAGACGATGCACCCATAGGTACCGGACAGGATGGGCTGGAGGGAAGGGTGCTTGTACACCACCAGCTTGGGGTCGTGCTTGCAGGCGATGAACCGGGGGATGGACTCCATGGGGCCGGGGCGGTACAGGGCGATGATGGCGGTGATGTCCTCGATGCTCTGGGGCTTCAGCCCCACGCACACCCCGGTCATGCCGGCGGACTCCATCTGAAATACGCCGCCGGTCTTGCCCTGCGACAGCATCTCGAACACCGCTGCATCGTCCATGGGAATATCCGCCAGCCGGAAGTCCGGTCGGTACTTCTGCACCATCTTCACGGCGTCGTCCAAAACCGTCAGGTTCCGCAGGCCCAGAAAATCCATTTTCAGCAGCCCCAGCTCCTCCAGCGTCACCATGGTGTACTGGCAGACGATGGACTCGTCGTTCCGGGCCAGCGGTACATACTCATATACCGGCCGCTTGGTGATGACCACACCGGCTGCGTGGGTGGAGGCGTGGCGGGGCATCCCCTCCAGCGCCTGCGCCATGTTGATAAGCCGGCGAACCCGTTCATCCGTCTCATAGAGGTCGGAGAGCTGCTTGGACAGCTTCAGCGCATCCTTGATCGTGATGTGCAGAGCCGTTGGCACCAGCTTAGCCACCACATCCACCTCGGCATAGGTCATGTTCAGCGCCCGGCCCACATCCCGAATGGCGGCCCGTGCCGCCATGGTGCCGAAGGTGACGATCTGGGCCACATGGTCGTCGCCGTACTTGCGGCGAACGTAGTCCACCACCTCGCCCCGGCGGGTGTCTCCGAAGTCCATATCGATATCCGGCATGGATACCCGCTCCGGATTCAGGAAGCGCTCAAAATACAAATGGTACTGCATGGGGTCGATGTCCGTGATGTACAGACAGTAGGAGACCATGCTCCCCGCCGCCGAGCCTCGGCCCGGTCCCACGGGGATACCGGCATCCTTGGCGTATCGGACGAAATCCGACACGATGAGGAAATAATCCGTAAAGCCCATGCGCCCGATCATGTCCAGCTCGTAGTCCAGCTGGCGGCGGTAGTCCTCGTGCTCCGTGCCGTAGCGCTCGGTGAACCCCTTTTCGCACAGCTGCCGCAGATAGGTGGGAGAATCTACCCCCGGCGGCAGCCGGAACTCCGGCAGGTGATACTTGCCGAAGGTGAACTCCATCTGGCAGCGGTCGGCGATGCGCTGGGTGTTGGCCACGGCGTCGGGATAGGCGCCGAACAGCTCCTCCATCTCCTCCGTGGAGCGGAGGTAGAAGTTTCTGGGCTCATAGCGCATCCGGTTCTCGTCGTCCACGGTCTTGCCCGTCTGGATGCACAGCAGTACATCGTGGCTCTCGGCGTCCTCCGGCCGCAGGTAGTGGGCGTCGTTGGTGCAGACCAGCGGGATGCCCGTCTCCTGATGGATGCGGAGCAGGTCCCGGTTCACCAGCGTCTGCTGGGGGATGCCGTGGTCCTGCAATTCCAGATAGAAGTTATCCTCCCCGAAGATCTCCTGCATGGTCAGGGCGTACTCCCTGGCCCCGGCGTAGTCGCCGTTGACCAGCCGCTTGGGGATCTCCCCGGCCAGACAGGCCGACAGGGCGATAAGGCCCTCGCTGTGCTGGCGCAGCAGGTCCAGATCGATGCGGGGCTTGATGTAAAAGCCCTCCACAAATGCCTGACTCACCATGTACGACAGGTTCCGGTAGCCCGTCTCGTTTTTGCACAAAAGCACCAGATGCCTGGACTCGGCGTCATATTCATGAACTTTGTCGAACCGGGTGCGGCGGGCCACATACACCTCGCACCCGATGATCGGATGGATGCCTTCCGCCTTGCAGGCCCGGTAGAAGTCGATGGCACCATACATGACCCCGTGGTCGGTGATGGCCACCGCCGTCTGGCCCATTCCCTTGATGCGGGCCGGAAGGTCCCGGATGCGGCAGGCCCCGTCCAGCAGGCTGTATTCCGTATGCACATGAAGATGCACAAATCCCATAGCTACTCTTTCCTCCGTCGCAGGTCTATCCCTGACCGCTTATTCCCGGTCACTTATTTGGGGTTGCTTATTTGGGACCGTCCAGCTCCGCCAGATAGTCACACAGCAGCTCCACCGCCGAGACGATGAGTGTTCCGCAGTGGTCGTCGGCCCCTACCGCCTGCGCCGTAGGCGTAGGATGCAGGCCACGCTCCGCCAGCAGTTCCCGGCAGTTCAGCAGGTGAAACTGCTGGGTGAAGCGGCGCTGGAACTCTTTGACCTGCTCCACGGAGCGCCGCCGGCCCTCCGGCCCCTCCTGTGCCGTGTAGGGATGCAGCAGGCCCAGCACCAGCACGCCGCCGGACACGGCGCCGCAGATGCCGCCGCAGCGCATCCCACTGCCGAGACCGCTGCCAAGGCCCCAGCACTGCTCCTCCGTCAGACCCGTCAGGTCCCGGAAGGCCCCCAGCACGCTCTGGCCGCAGTTATAGTGCTGCCGGTGATAGCCAAGGGCCAGACGGCACCGCTCTTCCTTCGTCATCATAGCTTCTTCGCCTCCTCCAATAGTTTCCGCATCCGATGGTTCATGCAGGATTTCGTCACCGGCGGGTCGCATTTCTCCGCCAGCTGGGACAGGGACATCTCCGGGTATTGCAGGCGCAGCAGCGCTGTCTGCCGCAGCTTTTCCGGCAGGCACTCCAGCCGTCCGTTCTCCTGCAGGCGCTGGATGGCATTTTTCTGCTCCAGCGCAGCGTCAATGGTCTTATTCACATTGGCCATGTCGCAGTTCATGGCCCGGTTGGCCCCGTTGCGGATCTCCTTATCCACCTTGGCGGTCATGATATCCATAGCCGCCGCCGGGGCCCCGATGGTGGTCAGCAGATCCTCGATATGCTCGGACTGCTTGAAGTAAATAACGGAGCTGCCACCCCGGCGGACGCTGTGGGGCAGAAAGCCCATCTCCGTCAGCAGGGCCGCCACCTCCCGGCTGGCCTGCGCATGGCCGGTATCCAGCTCCAGATGGTAGCGCTTTTCCGGGTCGGTGACGCTGCCCCCCGCCAGAAAGGCCCCCCGCAGGAAGGCCGTCCGGCAGCACTCATCCTCCAGCAGGCCGAAGTTCACATGGAGCACCAGATTCTGCCGGGGATCGTAGCCCAGCTGGTTGATGATGCGGTCCAGCTTGCTCCGGTCGGTGATGCCGAAGATCAGCTTCCCCCGCTCCTCCTCCGGCAGACGGTCGAATTTCAGACCGAAGGCCCGCTGGAACAGCCGGGGCAGCCGGGCGGCAAAGTCGGCGCTCTCGGTAATGAGCCGCACCTCCGTGGGGCTGAAGGTATTGCCGTAGAGCAGCACGCCGTAGGCCTCGGCCCGTGCGCAGCACAGGCGCTGCACCGGCGTCCGGCACAGCTCGTTTTTCACCTTTCCCGCAAATGACTGCATACCTTCCTCATTTCTCCACTCGATTTCTCGGCGTCCGGCGGAGGGAATCCTCCACCAGACGGATATTTCTCTGGGCGTGGAGCCGCACCAGCTCCCACGCCAAATGGCCCGGATTATGGCGCACCAGCCCGTTTTCCACCGTGGACACGGGGCGAGTGATGACCTCCACCCCCAGCGCCTCGCAGGCGTCCCGGTCGCACAGGATAGGCTCCGCCCCCTCACGGGTATAGCCCCGCATCACCGAAGGTGGGATGGGGGCATCGTTGACCAGACATAAGTCGAAGAGTCCGGGGCAGCTGTGGTTAAACAGCGCCCGGATATGGTCCGAGGCAGTATACCCCTCTGTCTCCCCCTCCTGCGTCATGACATTACAGACGTAAATTTTCAGGGCACGGGACTCCCGGATGGCCTCCACGATACCATCCACCAGCAGGTTGGGGATGATGCTGGTATACAGGCTCCCCGGCGCCAGCACCACCATCTCCGCCTCCCGGATGGCCTCCACCGCCTCCGGCAGGGCCTTGGGACGGCTGGGCAGCAGATTCACCCGGCGGATGCGGCAGTCCTGCTCCTGCTTGCACTGAAAGATGCGGGACTCCCCCACCACCCGTACGCCGTTTTCAAACTCCGCCTCCAGCTGGATATTCTCATTGGTCACCGGCAGCACCCTACCGGTGATGGCCAGCACCTGACTCAGGCTCTCTACCGCCCGGTCAAAGCTGGGCATGATGCCGTTGAGGGCCGCCAGAAAGAGATTGCCGAAGCTCTGGCCCGCCAGCTCTCCCTCCGGAAACCGGTAGTGCATCAGCTGGGCCATCAGGGGCTCGGCATTGGCCAGCGCCTCCAGACAGTTGCGGATATCCCCCGGCGGAAGCATCCCCAGGTCCTGCCGCAGCCGCCCGGAGCCGCCGCCGTCGTCGGCCACCGTGACGATGGCCGTGATATTCTTCGTATAACGCTTCAGGCCACGCAGCAGCGTGGAGAGCCCCGTGCCGCCGCCGATGGCGGCAATGCGGGGGCCGTGCTCCGGTGCTACCGACTGTCGGTATGGCTCCATACAGCGTCCCTCCTGTTATCGGGAGATGTCCCGGTGGTTCTCCGTGACCTGATAGCCCTCCTCGGTGATGTACTCCGCCAGCTCGTGGGCCACCGCCACGGAGCGGTGGTGGCCGCCGGTGCAGCCGATGGCGATGACCAGAGCGGACTTGCCCTCCTCGGCGTACAGGGGCAGCAGGAAGGTCAGCATCTTTTCCAGCTGCTCCATGAAATCGTTGGTCTGGCGAAAGGAGAACACGAAGTCCCGCACCGCCTGATCCAGACCCGTCTTGTTCTTCAGCTCCGGCACATAGTAGGGGTTGGGCATGAAGCGCACGTCGAACACCAGATCCGCCTCAATGGGGATACCGTGCTTGAAGCCGAAGGACAGGATGTTGACGGCCAGTCCTCCCCGATCCCCCTGCTGGCCGAACAGGTCCAGCAGCTCGCTGCGGAGCTTGGCGATGGAGAGGGCGGAGGTGTCCAGCACGAAATCCGCATGATCCCGCACCGGCTGCATCCACTCCCGCTCCCGGCGGATGGCCTGCTCCACACTCTCCCCCTTCTTTTGCAGGGGGTGCATCCGGCGAGTCTCCTTATAGCGGTTGACGATGGTCTGGTTATCCGCCTCCAGAAACAGCATCCGGCAGTTGACGCCGCTGGTCTTCAGGCGCTCCAGCGTCTCGATGAGGATGTCCGTGGGTTCCCCGGAGCGAACGTCGTACACCAGCGCCACCCGGTCGTACCGTCCGCTGGACCCAGCGCAGAAGTCGGCGAACTTCACCATCATCTCCGCCGGCAGATTATCCACCGTGTAGTAGCCGATATCCTCCAGATAGGAGGCCGCCCGGCTCTTGCCGCCGCCGGACAGCCCCGTGATGATCAGAATTTCCATGCTCGTTCCTTTCTCAGCGGACGATCCGCACCTCCGGCTCCAGATGCACGCCGTGGGCGGCGTATACCGCCTGCTGCACCTGCCGGATCAACTCCTCCACGTCGGCGCTGGTAGCGCCGCCCACGTTGATGACAAAGCCTGCGTGCTTGGTGGAAACCTGCGCTCCGCCTACCGTCAGGCCCTTCAGGCCCGTCTGCTCAATGAGGGTCCCGGCGAAGTAGCCCTCCGGCCGCTTGAAGGTGCTGCCGGCGCTGGGATACTCCAGCGGCTGAGACTGGCGGCGGCGGGCCATGAGATCGTCCATCCGCTGCCGGATGGCGGCGGGGTCATCGGGGGTCAGGCGCAGTCTGGCGCCCAGCACCACCGCCTCCGTATCCAGAAAGGCGCTGCGGCGATAGCCGAAGGCCGCCTCCTCCGCCGTGAAGCGCCGCACGCCCTCCGGCAGCAGCGCCGTCACCTCCGTCACCACCTGACGCATCTCGCCGCCGTAGGCTCCGGCGTTCATACATATGGCCCCGCCTAAGGTGCCGGGGATGCCGTGGGCGAACTCCAGACCCGACAGGCCGTGCTGCTGGGCATACACCGCCAGATGGTTCAACAGGATGCCGGCGTCCGCCTCCAGCGTCACCTCGTCCAGCTGCCGCACCGCCGTCATATGCTCCGCCGTCTTGATGACCAGCGTGTCCAGCCCCCGGTCGTCCACCAGCAGATTGGTGCCACGGCCCAGCAGGAACGGCTTCACGCCGCAGCTCTCTGCCAGTCCCATGAGGATCACCAGCTGCTCCCGGTTGGCGGGAAAGGCCAGCCGCCGGGCGGGGCCGCCGATGCGGAAGGAAGTGTGCTTGCTGAGGGGGACCTCCCGCTCCATGGTCATATCCGGCAGGTACTCCCGCACTTTTTCGTCCAGCTGCTCATACCAGCACATAGGCCAGCCTCCTATTTCCGTAATTTTCGTTTTCCCAGCAGGGCGGCGCCGATGATCCCGGCGTTGTTGCCCAACTGGGCCTTGACGATCCGGGTGCGTTTGTCCCGGTTGCAGGGGATGCTCTCCTGCTCCACCAGCCGCCGCAGGGGCAGCAGCAGCTGCTCGTCGCTCTCGTTGCTGACGCCGCCGCCGATGGCCAGCGTATCCGGCTGGAAGATGTTCACCACGTTGGTGACTCCCGCCGCCAGATAGCCGATGTACTCGTCGCAGACGCTTTGGCCCACGGGGTCGCCCTCCCGTGCGGCGATAAAGGCCGACTGGCCCGATACCTTGCCGTTGTTCTCGGCCACCACCCGGCACAGGATGCTGCCGGGGTGCTCCTCCATAGCCCGTGCCGTCAGGCGCTTCAGGGCGCTGGCGGAGGCATAGCGCTCCCAGCAGCCTCTGCGTCCGCAGGGACAGGGCTCCCCGTGGTAGACGATGCTCATGTGGCCCACCTCACCGGCCATGCCGTTAGCGCCGTGATAGATCTGTCCGTTGTGGAGGATGCCCGCTCCCACGCCGGTCCCCAGCGTGATGGTGACAAAGCGCTTGCTGCCCTTGCCGGCTCCGGCGTAGTATTCCGCCAGCGCCGCACAGTTGGCGTCGTTCTCCACATACAGGGGGTAGGGCAGATACCGGTGGAAGAGCTTGCGGAGGGGGACGTTCCGCAGGGGCAGATTGCAGGTGTACAGCACCGCACCGGAGTGGATCTCCACCGCTCCCGGCACACCAACGCCCACGGAGCGTATCTGCTCCGGCGTCAGGCCGCCCTTTTCCGTCAGGCTCTGAGTCAGCGCCACCAGTGCCTCCACCAGTGCTTTCTGGTCGGAGACCTCGGCAATTTTGCGCTTTTCCATGGCGAGGATGCTGCCCTCGTCGTTCACCAGCCCCGCCTTCAGGTTGGTGCCGCCGATGTCAATGCCGATGTAGTTCATTTCTGCTCCTCACTCTGCCGGGTCAGGGCGTCGATCTGGCGATCCACCCGGTCCACGAAATCCCGGGCCGGGTTATAGCCGAATTTCATCTGCCGGTTCTTCATGGTGGCGATCTCCACGATGCCGGCCAGATTTCGGCCCGGTCGGACGGGGATGATCATATACGGCAGCTTGACGCCCAGAATGGAATACATCTCCTCCCCCAGGCCCAGCCGGTCATAGAACTTGCCGTCCACCCACTTCTCCAGCTGCACCACAAGATCCAGCTCCGTATCAAACTGCACGGAGCCCATGCCGAACAGCTGCTGCACGTCGATGACGCCGATGCCACGGATCTCGATGTAGTGGCGGATCAGCTCCGGGGCCGTGCCGTAGAGGGAGCCGGACACCCGCCGGATCTCCACGGCGTCGTCCGCCACCAGACGGTGGCCTCGCTTCAGCAGCTCGATGGCCGTTTCGCTCTTGCCGATGCCGGACTCGCCCAACAGCAGCACGCCCTGCCCGTTGATGTTCATCAAGACGCCGTGGCGGGTGATCTGGGGGGCCAGCGCCCGGTTCAGGTAGTCGATGATCTGGCTGGTCAGCTCCACGGTGTTCAGCTCAGAACGCAGCAGCGTGCGGCCGTGCTTCCGGGCAATCTCCAGCAGCTCGGGGAAGATCTCCATGTTCCGGGCGATGATGAGGGCCGGTATCTCGCAGCGCAGCAGGTTGTCGAACACCCGGCGGCGGTCCTCCAGCTTCATGGCCTTGAGGAAGGTCATCTCGGACTTGCCGAACACCTGCAGGCGCTTGGGCTCGAAGTAGTCGTAAAAGCCCACCAGCTGCAGGGCCGGGCGATTCATATCGGAAATGCTCACCGTGCGCTGGTCATAGTCGCTGCCCTGGCACACGATCTCCATGTCAAAATCCTCCACCAGCTTGCTGAGCTTGGCGGGGGTGCGCTTCACCTTATCTGCCATATGGAAGCCCCCTGTTCCTCGGTTTATATTTATAGTATTATATCGTACGGGGGGCGTTTTTACAATACCAAAAACGCAGCCTGCCGCCCCGGGCATCTCCCCTGTGGCACCCGCTTTCCCGCTCCCCGAGCCGGTTTCCGGCGGCGGAGGGTCTGCCGCTTCGATTCTCGGCCGAATTTTTTTGTTTTTTTGTCAAATAGTGCTTGCATTTTCCGGTTTTATCTGTTACTATATTAAATGCTTGTGAATCAAGCGGAAGTTAGTCACAGCAAGGAGGTGCAACGGATGGCTAAGTGCGAATTTTGCGACAAGGGCGTGACCTTCGGCATCAAGGTCTCTCACTCCCACCGGCGTTCCAATCGTCCCTGGAAGCCCAATGTCAAGCGTGTTAAGGCGGTTATCAATGGCACGCCTCGCCATGTGTATGTTTGTACCCGGTGCCTGCGTTCCGGCAAGGTTACCCGTGCGATCTGATGATTAAAAGCTCTGTGAAGCCTCACAGAGCTTTTTTCATTTTGTTTTTTCGGCTGTGGAGCGGCCCTGTGGGACGGCTCCACAGCTTTTTGTTCTTTTGCCCTTGGTAGGGGACTTTTTCTCTTTGCCACCGGCGGCCCATCATCCTTTTTGTCTCCGACGGCATGCTTTTTGCCAACAGCTGGAAAAGTGGGCCGCCCTATGGATCGTTATCATAGCCAACATCTCCTGATATCCGCATGATACTTTACCATGGTCTGAAAGTAAATAGGAAAGCACAGGGCGCTCCCTTACGGAAAGCGCCCTGTGCTTTTATCTTACGGTGTATGATTTCTTTTGCTATAAGGAGACTTACTTGCCCTGATTCATCTGGGCAGCCACCTCGGCGGCGAAGTTCTCTTCCTTCTTCTCGATGCCCTCGCCGGTCTGATAGCGGACGGCAGTCAGGAACTTCACGCTGCCGCCCAGCTTCTTGCCGGCGTCGGCGATATACTGCTCCACGGTGCCGGAGAACAGGTCGCCACGGACGAACTCCATCTGCAGCAGGCAGTTCTCCTCGTAGAACTTGTTCATCTTGCCCATGACGATCTTCTCCTTCACCTGAGCGGGCTTGGAGGCCATCTTGGGATCGGAATCCATCAGAGCCAGAGCCACCTTCTTCTCCTCGGCCAGCACATCCTCGGTGACCTGAGACTTGTCCCAGAAGCGGGGATTCAGAGCGGCGATCTGCATAGCAACGTTCTTGCCGATCTCGGTGGCATCCACGCCGCCCTCCACGGCCAGATTCACCAGCACGCCGATCTTGCCGCCGGCATGGACATAGCCCACACTGGTGTTCTCGGCAAAGCGGACAAAGCGGCGGATCTGCAGGTTCTCACCGATGGACATGACCTTTTCGGGCATGGTCTCGGACACGGTCAGCTCAGTGCCGGGATACTTGCAGTTCATCAGGGCATCCACGTCGGCGGGATCGTTGTCGGCCACCACCTTGGCGATGTCCTTGACGAAGGCCACGAAGGGAGCGCTCTTGGCGCAGAAGTCGGTCTCGCAGTTGACCTCCACCAGTGCGCCCACGCCGTTCTCCACCAGAGCGTAAGACACGCCCTCGGCGGCGATGCGGCCGGCCTTCTTGGCGGCCTTGGCCAGACCCTTCTCACGCAGATACTCCACGGCCTTGTCCATATCGCCGTCGGTCTCGGTCAGTGCCTTCTTGCAGTCCATCATACCCACGCCGGTCATCTCACGCAGGTTCTTAACATCAGCAGCAGTAAAAGCCATTTTCTTTTCCTCCAGTTCGTATTTTCAAAGGTAAACGGGGCAGGGCAACGACCCTGCCCCGTTGGTTAAGCGGTGATCCTCGGATTATTCAGCGGTCTCGGCGGCAGCTTCCTCATCCTGCTCGCCCTGACGGCCCTCGATCATGGCGTTGGCCATAATGGAGGAGATCAGCTTGATGGCACGGATGGCGTCGTCGTTACCGGGGATGGGGTAATCGATCTCGTCGGGATCGCAGTTGGTATCAGCGATGGCCACAACAGGGATGCCCAGACGATGGGCCTCAGCGATGGCGTTGCGCTCCTTACGGGTATCCACGATGAACAGAGCGCCGGGCAGCTTCTTCATTTCCTTCACGCCGCCCAGATACTTCTCCAGCTTCTCGATCTCGCCCAGGTGCTTGATGACTTCCTTCTTGGGCAGCATATCGAAGGTGCCGTCGGCCTGCATGGCCTTGAGCTGGTTCAGACGGTCGATACGGGTGCGCATGGTCTTGAAGTTGGTCATCATGCCGCCCAGCCAGCGGGCGTTGACATAGTACATATTGCAGCGCAGGGCCTCGTCCTTGATGGCCTCCTGCGCCTGCTTCTTGGTACCCACGAACAGCAGGGACTGGCCGTTCTCGGACAGCTGGCGCACGAAGTTATAGGCCTCCTCCAGCTTCTTCACGGTCTTCTGCAGGTCGATGATATAGATGCCGTTGCGCTCCGTGTAAATGTAGGGAGCCATCTTGGGGTTCCAGCGGCGGGTCTGGTGACCGAAGTGGACACCGGCCTCCAGCAGGGCCTTCATGGATACGATGTTCTGGTTTGCCATGTTTGTTCATTTCTCCTTTGAATTTAGTTTCTTACCTCCAGAGGCTTCCTCCCCCCGGCCAACCTTGCGGCACCGACCGGGAGTCCGCCCCTGTGCGGAATGCTGAAATATCATACCACAGTCTATAGCTGTTTGCAAGGGATTTTTTGCGGCTTTCCCGGAAAATCAGCGGTTTTTTCGCCGTATTGTCCCGGCTCAGCCCCAGCGGCGGCGCTTTTTGTCCTCCTCCCGCCGCTGGAAGGGCTTGTCGATGAGGATGATGTCGTCCCCGAACCGCTGCACGCAGTCCCATGGGACGTAGAAATCCTCCCCCCTGCCGAACAGGCCGAAGAAGCGGCAGGGCCCGAACACGATGAGGGCCTTGACCTCCCCCTCCGGGACCTTCAGCTCCAGATCCCCCACGAAGCCCAGTCGCCGCCCGTCGCAGATATTGATGACCTCCTTGCGCCGCAGGTGCGAAAATCGTTCCATCATGCTGTTCCACCTCGGAACCAGCCTATGCTGCACCGGGCCGGTCCTATGTCCGTTTTTCCGCCAGACACAGGATGCCTGTCCAGCCCTCCGGCAGCTGCACCGGGAAGAAGGCATAGCCCGGCAGGGCGAAGCCCTCCGGCGTCAGGAAGGACGCCGGCTCCCGCAGCTGCCCCAACCGGCCGCCCCGGCACTTCAGCAGCGCCTCCTTGGCGGTCCACAGCCGGAAGAACGCCGCATCGTCGGCGGCATGGGATCGCTCCTCCGGGGAAAGATGCTCCCATACCCGCCGGGGCGCAGGCCGCACCAGCTCCACATCCAGCCCCACCGGGCGGTCCTCCACGGCGCAGGCCGCCAGCCCACGGCTGTGGCTGATGCTGAGATACAGGCCGTCCGTCAGGGGCTTTCCCTGTGCGTCGTATCGTAGGGGTGCCTCCTCCGGCAGGCAGTGCAGCGCCGCCGCCAGCAGCTCACGGGCCAGTCCCTCGCCGCAGACCGTCTCCCGGTCGTCCGGCATCCTTTCGGCTCGCTTCCGCCGCTGAGGGGACAGCCAGCTGCGCCACAGGGCCATCCGCTGGGGCGGCACCTGCGTGATCTGAATATACCGCACCATATCAGAACAGGGTGATCTGGCTGGTATCCGCCATGCCTGCGAAGGAGCCCAGCGCCTTCAGCTGCTCGATATGGGTCTTGGAGAGCTTGTTGCAGCAGGTGGAGAACTCCTCCACCGAGATGAAGCGCTTTCCCTTGCGCTTTTCCACGGTGTCCAGAGCCGCCGACTCGCCCAGTCCCCGAACGGAGATGAAGGGCGGCAGCAGGCCGTTTTCCGTGATCCTGAAGGCGGTGGCGTCGGAGTCGTAGATGCTGATGGTATCAAAGTGGAAGCCACGCAGATAGAACTCGTAGCACACCTCCAGCGTCACCATCAGGTTCTTCTCCACAGCGGTGGCATCCTTGTTGTTCTCGATCTCCCGGATCTTCTGTTTCACGGCGTCGATACCGGCGCAGCAGTACTCGGCGTCGAAGGCCTTGGCCCGGACGGTGAAGAAGGTGGCGTAGAAGGCCAGCGGCCGGTGGACCTTGAACCATGCGATGCGGAAGGCCATCATGACGTAGGCCACGGCGTGGGCCTTGGGGAACAGATAGCCGATCTTGGCCAGCGAGTCGATATACCACTGGGGGACGTTATGCTCCTGCATGGCCTCCACCCAGCCCTCCTGAAAGCCGCCCTTTTTCACCTTGCCCTTACGGACGGCCTCCATGATCTTGAAGCTCATTTTGGGGTCCAGCCCCATGGAAATCAGATACAGCATGATATCGTCACGGCAGCCCACCGTCTCCAGAACGGAGGCGGTACCGCTGACGATCAGCTCCCGTGCGTTGCCCAGCCACACATCCGTGCCGTGGGAGAAGCCGGACAGGCGCACCAGCGTATTGAAATCCTTGGGCAGGGTGTCCATCAGCATCCCACGGGTGAAGCGGGTGTTGAACTCCGGGATGGCCACGGCGCCGGTGGGGCCCAGCAACTCGTCGTTTTCAAAGCCCAGCACCTTGGAGGAGACGAAAATGCTCATGGTATCCGGGTCGTCCAGCGGGATCTGGCGGGCGTTGACGCCGGTAAGATCCTCCAGCATCCGGATCATGGTGGGGTCATCGTGACCCAGCATATCCAGCTTCAGGAGGTTATCCTCCATGCAGTGGTATTCAAAATGGGTGGTGATGGTATCGGCGTCCTCGGCATCCGCCGGGTGCTGCACGGCGGTGAAATCCTCCACATCCATGTCATCCGGCACCACCACCAGACCGCCGGGGTGCTGGCCCGTGGTGCGCCGCACTCCCACACAGCCCTGAATGAGGCGGTTCTCCTCGGCACGGGATACCTCCCGGCCGTTCTCCTCCAGATAGTGCTTGACAAAGGGGTACACCGTCTTGTCCTTCAGGGTGCCGATGGTACCGGCCCGGAACACCTGCGTCTCACCGAACATCTCCACGGCGTGGCGGTGGGCTCTGGCCTGATATTCCCCGGAAAAGTTCAGGTCGATATCCGGCACCTTGCCGCCGCCGTAGCCAAGGAACGTCTCAAAGGGGATGTCGAAGCCGTCCTTGACGTACTGCTCCCCGCAGACGGGGCAGACCTTATCCGGCATATCGGCGCCGCAGCCGAAGCTGCCGTCGGTGATGAACTCCGAATGGCGGCACTTGGGGCAGCGGTAGTGGGGCGGCAGGGAGTTGACCTCGGTGATACCCGACATATAGGCCACCAGCGACGAGCCCACAGAGCCTCGTGAGCCCACCAGATAGCCGTTTTCCAGACTCCGCTGCACCAGCTTCTGTGCCGACATATACACCACGTCATACTTGCCAAGAATACTGCCCAGCTCCACGTTCAGGCGGTCCACGATCAGCTGGGGCGGCTGGTCGCCGTACAGCTCGTGGCACTTGTCCCACACCAGACGGTTCAGGTCCTCCTCGGAGTTTTCCAGCCTCGGCGGGAACAGCTGGCCCGGCGGCAGCAGCTCGATCTCCTCCACCAGATCCGCAATATGGCGGGGATTGGTCACCACCACCTCATATGCCTTGTCCTCCCCCAAATAAGAGAACTCCTCCAGCATCTCGTCGGTGGTCTTGAAGTAGATGGGCAGCGGCGCATCGGCATCGGGGAACTTCTTGCTGGCCAGCAGCACATGGCGATAGATCTCGTCCTCCGGCTCCTGAAAATGCACGTCGCCGGTGGCGCAGACGGGCTTCCCCAGCTCCTCCCCCAGCCGGACGATGGTGCGGTTATACTCCCGCAGCTCCTCCTCCGACTGCACGTCGCCGTTTCGCAGCATGAAGAGATTGTTGCAAATGGGCTGTATCTCCAGATAGTCGTAGAAGGAGGCAATGCGCTTGAGCTCCGCCCAATCCTTGTGATCCGTCACCGCCCGGAACAGCTCGCCCGCCTCGCAGGCCGAGCCGATAAGCAGCCCCTCCCGGTGGGTGATGAGCTCCGTCTTGGGGATGATGGGCACCCGCTTGAAGTATTTCAGGTTGGAAGCGGAGATCAGCTGATACAGGTGCTTGAGGCCCAGCTTGTTCTTGGCCAGAATGATGATGTGCTTGGGAAAGCGGCTGGTCTTGCTGCCCTGAGGCCGCAGCTTCAGCATCTCCCCGTTGATCTCCTGCAGGCGGTGGATGCCCAGCTCCCGCTCCATCTTCTCGAAGAAGGGGATCAGCATATAGGCCACCATGGCCGCATCGTCCGAGGCCCGGTGGTGGTTGAAGGCGGGCAGATCCAAATGCTCTGCCACGATATCCAGCTTATACTTGTGCAGCTCCGGCAGCAGATTCTGTGCCAGGATCAGGGAGTCCACATAGGTGGGGTCGAAGGGCAGGCCCACCTTCCGGCACCCGGCCCGGATGAAGCTGATGTCAAATTCAGCGTTGTGGGCCGCCAGCGGGCGATCCCCCACGAACTCCAGAAAGGCCGTCAGGGCCTCCTTCAGCTGGGGAGCGTCGGCCAGCATGGCATCCGTGATGCCCGTCAGGCCCACGATCTCCGGTGTCAGGCGGCGGTTGGGGTTGACGAAGGTCTGAAACCGCTCCGCCACCTCGCCGTTACGCAGCACCACGGCGCCGATCTCCGTGATGGCCTCCCGCTCCACCTTCAGGCCCGTGGTCTCGATGTCGAAGCACACGATCTCGTCGGCAAAGGCCTGATCCTGCGGGCCGTGGACGGCGATGCGGTCGTCGAGGTTGTTGACATAATACCCCTCCACGCCGTAGAGGATCTTGATCTTCCCCTTGGCGGTGTGCCACGCATCCGGGAAGGACTGGGCTACGCCGTGGTCGGTGATGGCGATGGCGGGGTGCCCCCAGGAGATGGCCTGCTTAATGACGGCGGCCGTGTCCGTCAGGGCGTCCATGTTGGACATTTTCGTATGCAGGTGCAGCTCCACCCGCTTCTCCGGGGCCGTGTCCTTGCGGCCCTCATGGGGAACCTTCATGATGTGGTAGGGCTTGAGCTGAATGTCCTTGCCGTCACGGGTCAGCTCCGGCTGCCCCTGCACCCGCAGCCACATACCGGGGGCGATGGCGCTCTGTAGGGCCAGCGCCTCCTGTCCCTCGGTGTATTTGCGCACGGTGACGGAGCTCTGATAGTCCGTCATGTCGAAGCTCAGCATCCACATACCGGGGCGCTTGGTCTCCCGGCACTCGGCGGCAAAGACCTTGCCCTCCACGATGGCCGTACCCATTTTCACGTTCAGCTCCGTCATGGGGACGGGCTTGCCCTTGATCTCCTTGCCCAGCAGTATCTCGGTGCCGCCGCTTTTCTTCTCCGCCTTCCGGTCATGAATGGTAAGGCGCAGCCGGTGCAGGCCGTACTGCCGGGTCAGCAGCTGCTCCAGCGCCGTCTGGGCCGCCTCCGGGATGCGCTCCCCGGTGGCCACGTCCAGCTCCAGCGTCCGCTGCTCCCGGTCCAGCGACCCGCCGGTGACCACGGCGTCGTGGAGCAGCAGCCGCAGCTCTCTGGGCGGCACGAAGCTTTCAAAAAAATCAAAAAATGCAATCTGTTCCCTCATAGTGCGCTCCTGCTGTCATAGTCGGTCGATTTCGTCCATCAAAGCGTCCACCAGCTTGTCCTGCGGCACCTTGTAAAGGATCTCCCCCTTACGGAACACCAGACCCTCGCCGTCGCCGCCGGCGATGCCCACGTCCGCCGCACGGGCCTCCCCCGGCCCGTTAACCACGCACCCCATCACCGCCACGGTGATGGGCTTGGTGCAGCCCTCCAACCGGCGCTCTACCTCCCGTGCAATGGGGATCATGTCGTATTTTGTGCGGCCGCAGGTGGGGCAGGAGATGAGGTTCGGCCCCGTTTGCCGCAGTCCGGCGGCAGAGAGGATATCCTTGGCTGCACGCACCTCCTCCACCGGGTCGGCGGTGAGGCTCACCCGAATGGTGTCGCCAATGCCCTGACACAGCAGGCCGCCGATGCCGATGGCGGATTTCAGTACCCCCATCCGGGGCGTACCCGCCTCTGTGACTCCCAGATGCAGGGGGTAATCCGTCTGTCGGCGCAGCAGCTGATAGGCCGCCATGTTCACCGGCACACGGGAGCACTTCACGGAGATGCAGATGTCGTCGAAGCTGCAGTCGTTCAGCAGGCGGACATGGCCCATGGCACTCTCCACCAGCGCCTCCGGGGTGACGCCGCCGTATTTTTGCAGCAGTTCCCGCTCCAGCGAGCCGCCGTTGACACCGATGCGGATGGGGATGCCCTCGCTGCGGCAGGCGTCCGCCACGGCCCGCACCTTCTCCTGTGAGCCGATGTTGCCGGGGTTGATGCGGATCTTATCGATGCCCTGCCGCACGCACTCCAGCGCCAGCTTGTAGTCGAAGTGGATATCCGCCACCAGCGGGATGTGGATGGCCCGGCGGATGCGACCCACGGCCTGCGCCGCCGTCATATCCGGCACCGCCACCCGGACGATATCGCACCCCGCCTCCTCCAGCCGGAGGATCTGGGCCACGGTGGCGGCCACATCCTCCGTCCGGGTGTTGCACATGGACTGGATGGCGATGTCCGCCCCGCCGCCTACCGGGACGCTGCCCACATGAATTTGCTTGCTCATGGCTGATTCCTCCTCAGTTTATCCCCCTCCATGGGGCAAAAACGCACCACAGGGACGGGAAGCCGCTCCCCGTCCCGTGTGCTCTTTCTCTCTTACTGAAACAGCTTCCACACGTCCTGAAAGGTGATGACCAGCATCAGCAGCATCAGCAGCGCAAAGCCGGCCAGATGGACGTAGCTCTCGAATTTTGCCGGAATTTTCTTGCGGATGGTCAGCATGCACAGGGCGTTGACCACCAGAAAGAAGATCTTTCCGCCGTCCAGCGCCGGCAGGGGCAGCAGGTTCATCACCGCCAGATTCACCGCCACCAGCGCCGCCAGATAGGCGATGTTCTCCACCGCCGCCGAGGCGCTCTCCGCCTGTTCGCCCACATCCGTGATGGTGGAGACGATGCCCACCGGGCCGCTGACGTCCTTGAGGCCCGCCTCACCGGTCACCAGCATCTGCAGGGACAGGCGCACGATCCGCACGAAGTCCACGGCGTTGTTCCAGCTGTACCGGAGGCGGCTGCCTACGGTGGCCTCCTCCGCCCCGAACATCAGGCCGAAGCCCGTGTAGGTCTGGCCCTGCTGGTCGGTGTACTCCGCCCGCTCCATGGGGAAGTCCTTCAGGGTCACGGTCTGACCGTCACGCTTGACCTTCAGGTCGAATACACCGGTCTTGTTGCGGCCCAGCAGCAGACTCACGTCACTGTAAACATACACCCGCTCACCGTCGATGCTCACCAGACGGTCCCCCACCTGCAGACCGCTCTCGCTCTGGAGGGGGCAGCCGTCGGCAAAATCCGTGATGACCGGGACGTAAAATGCCTTGGCCCCGGCGTACAGGGCGACGATGATAATCAGGCCCGTCAGAAAGTTCATAAAGGCCCCGGCGGCAAAAATGATGAGTTTTTTCCAGAAGCTCTGGTTATTCAGGGCCGTGGGGTCGTTGGAGTCCTCCTCCTCGCCCTCCATGGCACAAAAGCCTCCGATGGGCAGCAGCCGCAGAGAGTAGGTGGTGTCCCCCTTGGTCTTGTGCAGAATGGTGGGGCCCATACCGATGGAAAATTCGTTGACCCGCACACCGCAGACCTTGGCCGCCAGAAAATGGCCCAGCTCGTGTACGGCGATGAGTACGCCGAAAATCAGGATCGCAGCAATAATATAGATCATGGTTCCTCCTACCGGTTCAGTACAGCGGCACGAGCCAGTCTGTCTGCCTCCAGTATATCCTCCAGAGAGGGCGTATATTTCACCTCCACCCGGCACAGGGCGTCCTCCACCCGCCGGGCGATGTCGTTAAAGCCGATCTCCTGCCGCAGGAACAGGCCCACGGCCTCCTCATTGGCGCCGTTCATGATGGCGCAGGCGGTGCCGCCCGTCCGAGCGCACCGGCGGGCGATGGCCAAACAGGGAAATGCCTCCGTATCCGGGGCCTGAAAGGTCAGCGGCCCGCAGGACAGCAGATCCAGCGTCCGATCCGGTGTCTCGGCCCGGTAGGGCCATGTGAAGGCGTAACGGATAGGCAGCTTCATATCCGCCGTTCCCAGCTGGGCGATCATGGCCCCGTCCCGGTACTCCACCAGCGAATGGACGATGCTCTGGCGGTGGATCACCGCCTCCACCTGCTCCACCGGCAGCCGGTACAGCCGCATGGCCTCGATGATCTCCAGTCCCTTGTTCATGAGGGTGGCCGAGTCGATGGTGATCTTGGCCCCCATGCTCCAGTTAGGGTGCTTCAGAGCGTCCGCCGGGGTCTTATGCTCCAGTTCCTCATGGCTCAGGCCGAAAAACGGCCCGCCGGAGCAGGTCAGCAGCAGACGCTTTACCTCCCGGCGATCCCGACAGCCCTGCAGGCTCTGGAAAATGGCCGAGTGCTCCGAATCCACCGGCACGATCTCGGCGCCGCAGCGCTCCGCCTCCGCCATCACCAGCTCGCCGGCGCACACCAGCGTCTCCTTATTGGCCAGAGCGATGCGCTTTTTCTCCCGGATAGCCGCCAGCGTGGGTTCCAGTCCAACGCTGCCCATGACGGCGGTGACCACCGTGTCCGTCTCCGGCAGCGTCGCCGCCTCCAGAAGCCCCTCCGGCCCCTCCGCCACCCGGATATCCGTGTCGGACAGCCGCAGCCGCAGCTCTCCCGCCGCCGCCCGGTCATACAGCACCGCCAGCTTCGGATGGAGCTGTCGAGCCTGCTGCTCCAGCAGATCCACCTGGCGGTTGGCCGTCAGCGCCGCCACCGTCAGTCCCAGCTCCTGCACCACCTGCAGCGTCTGCCGCCCGATGGAGCCGGTGGAGCCCAAGACCGCAACAGTCTTTGTCATAATCGTTTCTCCTTGTTACAGACCGATGACCCAGCAGGTCATGAGCCACAGCACCGGCGCAGCAAACAGCACACTGTCGAACCGGTCCAGCACGCCGCCGTGACCCGGCAGCAGCCGCCCATAGTCCTTGATGCCGTACTGGCGCTTGATGGCCGAAAAGCTCAGGTCGCCCAGCTGGCCCATGAGAGCGCCCACCAGACCCATGAGGATGCAGCCGCCGATGTGCAGGGGCTGCAGGGTACAGAGGTAAAAGATAATCCGGAAGATCACCATGCCCAGCACGCCGCCGACAAGGCCGCCCACGGCGCCCTCCACAGTCTTGTGGGGGCTTACCAGCGGCGACAACTTGTGCTTGCCGCAGGCCATACCGGTAAACAGGGCCGCCGAGTCGCTGCAGAAGGCCGCCACCAGCGGCACCAACACCAGTCCGCCGCCGTAGGGCAGCAGCCGCAGCAGCAGCAGGCAGCTGAAGGAGGCCGGGATGGCCAGCCCCGCCAGCGCCATGATGCACACATCCAGCAGGGTCAGGGCGTGGGGCTTGCCGTAGGTCAGCACGCCCGCCGCCGGCAGCGCTATCACGCCCACCAGCAGCAGTCCGTCCACGATGCCCAGCGGCAGCTGCCACCCATGGCCCGCGCCGTAAAAATGCAGCACCACTAATATGCCCATCACCGCCGGCAGCGCCGTCCAGCGCCGGGTCTTTTCCGGCCCGCACACAGCCGCCAGCAGCTCATGGGTACCCACCACGCTCAGCGCTGCCAACAGCGCCGCCGTGGCCCAGTCCGGTGCCACGCACATGATGGCCAGCAGCAGCGGGATGCCGATCACCGCCACGATAATTCTCTGTTTCATATGCTTTCCTCTTTATTTTATCCCGCCGAACCGGCGGTCACGCTGCTGATACGCCACGATGGCCCGGTCCATATCCTCCGGCCCGAAGTCCGGCCACAGGGTATCGCAGAAATACAGCTCCGAATAGGCGCACTGCCACAGCAGAAAGCCCGACAGCCGCTCCTCTCCGCTGGTGCGGATGATGAGCTCCGGATCCGGGAGACCGTCCGTAAACAGGTAGCCGGAGAATCGCTCCTCATCCAGCTCCTCCGGGCGGCAGCGGCCCTCCACACAGTCGGCAGCAAAGTGCCGGGCCGCCCGCAGCAGCTCATCCCGGCCGCCGTAGTTCAGGCAGACGTTGGCCTGAAAGCCCTGAATGTGGGAGGATATCTCGTTGGTGCGCCGGGCCAGCTCCTGCAGCTCCGGCGAAAGGGCGCTCATATCCCCCAGAAACCGCAGCCGGATCTGATCCCGCTCCATGGAGTCGATGGCCTCCAGCATATACTGCTTCAGAAGGCCCATGATGGTGTTGACCTCGTCCGCCGGGCGCTTCCAGTTCTCCGTGGAGAATGCGTATACCGTCAGGTACTCCACTCCCAGCTCCTTGCAGTAGGTAGCGATTTTGCGGAACACCTCCGCCCCCACCTTATGTCCGGCGGTGCGGGGCAGGCCCCGACGCTTGGCCCATCTCCCGTTGCCGTCCATGATAACAGCGATATGGCGGGGAAGGCGGTTTTCATCCACCTGCCCCGCCGTATGATGCTTCTTTTTGGAAAACAGGCCCATCAGACAGACATGAGTTCCTTTTCTTTGGTATCCAGCAGCTTATCCAGCTCCTTGCAGTGGTCGTCGGTCATCTTCTGCAGGTCCTTCTCAGCCAGCTTCAGCTCGTCCTCGGTGATCTCGGAGGCCTTCTGCATCTTCTTGAACGCCTCCAGCGCATCCCGGCGGATGTTGCGGATGGCCACCTTGCCGCCCTCGTTGTACTTGCGGATCTGCTTGACCAGCTCCTTGCGGCGCTCCTCCGTCAGCTGGGGGAAGGCCAGCCGGATGGACTTGCCGTCATTCTGGGGATTGATGCCCAGATCGGACTCCTGAATGGCCTTCTCAATGCCCTTCAGAGCCGAGGCGTCCCAAGGGGTGATGAGCAGCGTCCGGGGATCGGGGGACGCCACCGCAGCGATCTGCTGGATGGGGGTGGGGGTGCCGTAGTAGTCCACCTGAATGCGATTGAGGACGGATGCGTTGGCCCGTCCGGCCCGCACGGCTCCGAAGTCACGCTCCACCGCCTCCACGCTCTTCTTCATCTTTTCCTCGTATACCTTGTAGTGTTCCTTCAGCATGGTTATGCCTCCTTCACGATCGTTCCGATTTTTTCGCCCCGCAGCACACGCACGATATTATACGGGTCTTTCAGTGCAAACACCAGCACCGGGATATGGTTGTCCATGGACAGGCTGGTGGCGGTGGAATCCATCACCGCCAGATGACGTTTGAGCACCTCGTCATAGGTGATGGCGTCGAACTTCACGGCGTCGGCGTTCTTGGCCGGGTCGCAGTCGTACACGCCGTCGATGTTCTTGGCCAGCAGGATCACGTCGGCGTTGATCTCCGCCGCCCGCAGCACCGCCGCCGTATCGGTGGAGAAGAAGGGGCATCCCACACCGCAGCCAAACAGCACCACCCGGCCCTTTTCCAGATGCCGGACGGCTCTGGCCCGGATATAGGGTTCCGCCACCTCACGGATCTCCAGCGCCGTCTGGAGCCGGACGTCCACACCCTTCTGTTCCAGCACGTCCGCCAGCGCCATGCAGTTCATGGCCGTGGCCAGCATCCCCATGTGGTCGGCACGGGTGCGCTCGATGTGACCCTCGCCGTTCTTCACGCCCCGCCAGAAGTTGCCGCCGCCGATGACAACGCCGATCTGCACGCCCATGTTCACGCACTCCTTGATGACGTCCGCCACCTGACCCAGCACCTGAAAGTCCAGGCCGAAGTGCTTCTCGCCCGCCAGAGCCTCGCCGCTGATCTTCAGCAGCACCCGTTTATACTTCGGTTCGTCCATTGTTCTTCCTCCGTATGTGATACTTGGGAGTATTTTACCTTATTTTTTCCCGTTTGCATAGAGGGAAAAGCAAAATTTTTTCCGTCCTCTCTCCCCGCCTTGCATTTTCCGGCGGAAGATGGTACCATCTCACCGAAAAGAAACTGATAGGAGACGCCTTATGGAGCTGCTGCACATACATAAAGATACATGGGCCGCCGTGGGAGCCACGGCCCTGATCCCCTTTTTACCGCCTGACGGATACGGACATTGTCCTGCTGGACACCGGCATCGCCGCCTCTGACCGGGAGGGCCTTACCGCCCTGCTGGAGGAGCACAGCCTGCACCCTAAGGGGATTCTCTGCTCCCACGCCCACTATGACCACGTAGGCAACGCCGCCTATCTCCGCTGCCGTTACGGCTGCCCCATCGCCATGCCCATGATCGAGGCCGCCATCTGCGCCGATGCCACCGCCTTCCGGGCCAACTACGAGACCCTCACCTACGGCACCATCCAGTCCATGTTTCCGGAGGAATGCTTCCTGTCGGACGTTCTCATCTCTCCGGGTACCGACCATCTGGACTTTTGCGGCGTCCGTTTCGGCCTGCTGCCCCTGCCGGGCCACTCTGCCGGGCAGATGGGCTTTATCACCCCCGACGGCACTGCCTATCTGGCAGACTGCCTGTTGGGGCCGGAGCAGCTGCAGCGCTTCAAGCTGCCCACCATCATGCACATTGCCCGTGATCTGACGGTGATGGAGTCCCTCCGCAGTCTCCGCTGCCCGGCCTATGTGCTGGCCCATAAGACCAGCGTCACAGAGCTTGGACCCGTCATCGATGCCAACATCGCCGCCATCCACGATAAGGGGCGGCGGCTGCTGAGCTGTCTCACCGACGGCATGACCGCCGACCAGTGGCTCTATGCCTACTGCCGTCAGGAGGGCATCCACACTCATGATCCCTTCCGCATCAGCGTCACCCAGCGCAATTTCCTGCATCTGTCCAACTGGCTGGTGGACGAGGGACAGGTGGCTCTGTGCCATGACCTCTGCGTGAGCCATTACAATAAGGTGTGAAGTAAGGTGTGAACCGGTCCACGGTGGGTAAGTTTTCGTTTTTTATCGTCTCCGACGGGATGCTTTTCTGCCAATAGCGGTATTTTTCATAGGAACCGTGCCTCCGGCGGTCCACTTTTCCCAGCAGCTGGAAAAGTGGGCCGTCGGAGACACGTTCCTTATCCGCTGAAAGCAAGGCACCCGCCGGGGGCAAAAAAGAATCGCCCGCAGCGCTCACAGGGGAGGGGGACAGCATCCGCTGTCCCCTCCCCTGTTTCTTCTTTCGGCAATTCCGTCTTGTTTAATCCTCCAGCAGCTCCGTGAAGCTCCGGATGGTCCGATCGCACACCCGTGTCATCTCCTCCCACGAGACGTGGAAGAACTGGTCATAAACCCCCACCGTGTGCATCCCGGCCGCCTTGGCCCCCCGGCACGCCGCCACGGAGTCGTCGTACACCACGCACTCCGCCGGTGTAACGCCCATGCGCCGGGCCGCTACCCGGAAGATCTCCGGGTCCTTCTTTTCAATCTTCAGATCGTGGGCAAACAAGATCTCCTCAAAATATGGCATCAGTCCCAGATGCCCCAGTGCCGCCCGGCAGTGGGCCGGAACACTGGAGGTCAGCACCATCATCCGCTGCCCCCGGCGGCGGCACTGATCCAGATACTCCCGCACGCCGGGCTTCACCTGTACCCGTGTGGCGTAGGCATCCCCGGCCATCTCCATCCACTCTGCCATGATATCCTCCACAGACTCCTCCAGATGGCAGTATTGCTTGGTGAACTCCGCCGCCAGCGGAAAAATGGTGTGAGCCACCCCCTGATAGTACTCCTTGGTGTAGGGAAAGCCACGCTTGGCCAGAAAGGCCTCGTCCACCTCCCGCCAGATGCCGTTGGAATCGATCAGGGTCCCGTCCATGTCAAAAATATGCATCCATTCGTCCTCCGCTCGGATTGTTTCTGTGATTATATCAAGTTTTTGCCATTCTGTAAACGCCGGTTTCCCATGTGGACAAATGGGGAAAGCTGTGGTAGAATAGTATGATAAAATTTTCTGAGCCAACGGGAGGGACAATGCCATGCAGGGAAAGCTCATCGTATTTGAGGGGACCGACGGTTCCGGCAAGGCTACGCAGTCGGAGCTGCTGTGTCAGGAGCTGACCCGGCGGGGCGTTCCCTACCGCAAGCTGACCTTCCCCCGGTATCAGGAGGAATCCTCGGCGCTGGTGCGGCTCTATCTGGGCGGGGCCTTCGGCCAGAAGCCCGGCGATGTCAATGCCTATGCCGCTGCGACCTTCTACTCTGTGGACCGCTACGCCTCCTATAAGCAGGACTGGGGCAGCTACTATGAGCAGGGCGGTCTGCTCATCGCCGACCGCTACACCACCTCCAACGCCGTCCACCAGACCTCCAAGCTTCCCCCGGAGCAGCAGCGGCCCTTTGTGGACTGGCTCTTTGACTTCGAGTATCAGAAGCTGGGCCTGCCGGCTCCGGATCGGGTGCTGTATCTGGACCTGCCCACAGAGCTGTCCGAGCAGATGATGCGCCGCCGGGAGGAGGCCACCCATACCCATGCCGACATCCATGAGCAGGACGAGGCTTATCTCCGCTCCTGCCGGGAGAGCGCCGCCCGTGTGGTGGACTGGTGCGGCTGGCAGCGCATCCGCTGTGACCGGGACGGCCGGATCCGCAGTATTCAGGACATCCATCAGGAGGTTCTGGAGCGTGTAGCGGACCTGCTGCCGTAAAAAAAGGACGGAACGCCGCAGCGTCCCGTCCCGGTTTGGCCGAACCCTATGGTATGTGTCTGTCCCTATGTCCCTCAGCAGGAGCAGCGGGAGTCACCGCCGCAGCAGCGCTCGTTCTGTCCGCCGCCGCAGCAGCAGAGCACCAGTAAAACGATGACGATCAGCCAGATGCAGGAGCAGTTGTTGTTGTCAAAGCACACTTGAACCTCACCTCACTTGTTCTTCACTGGCTTATTCTATGCCCCACCGCCCCGGAAGGTATCTTGTCCGGTCTGATTTGCGCTGGGGAAAATGCGATAAAGAAAGGAACAACGATCTATGGCAGACCGCAAAAACAACGAGACCACCAGCTGGAACGCCGACGAGGTGCGCCGCCAGCAGACTCAGCGCAAGCAGCGCAAGAAAATGCGCCGGGCTCGTTTCTGGGCCATCTACTGCGCCGGTGTGGTGCTGGGCTCCTGCCTGCTGGCAGGGCTGGGCTGGCTCATGGTCAACGACGTGTGCGCCCTGAACAAGGCACCCCTCACCGCCACGGTGGAGATCGAAAAGGGCGACTCCGTGGGGCAGATCGCCTCCAAGCTGAAGAAGGCGGGCATCATCAAATATAAGCTGCTGTTCGTCATCACCAGTCCCCTCTTCCACGCCAAGGACACCATCCAGCCCGGCAGCTACGAGCTCAACACCGACATGGACTACAACTGCATCATCGACTCCATGCAGCAGGGCTCCGCCGTGGCCGAGACGGTGAAGGTCACCATCCCGGAGGGCTACTCCGTGCAGGAGACCATCCAACTGCTGGCCGACAGCGACGTATCCAATGTGGAGGACCTGACGGAGGCCGCCAAGAACCATGTGTTCGACTACACCTTTGTGGATAACGAGAATCTGGGCAGCATCACCCGGCTGGAGGGCTTCCTCTTCCCGGATACCTACGAGTTCTTCCACAAGGAGGACGCCGTCTCTGCGCTGGATCGCCTGCTCTCTAACTTCCAGACCCGTGTCAGCGGCGATCTGCTGACGGATATCGAGAACTCCCAGTACAGCCTCCGTGAGATCGTCACGCTGGCCTCCATCATTGAAAAGGAGGCCATCGGGGACGACGAGGAGCGTGCCAACATCTCCTCCGTGTTCTATAACCGTCTCAGCGGCGACAACTCCGAGATCGGCACCGCCCTCCAGTCCGACGCCACTATCTACTATGCCCTGCACATCGCCGGCATGGACGATACCCAGTTCTCCACGGATCTGGACAGCCCCTACAACACCTACAAATACGGCGGCCTCCCCGCCGGCCCCATCTGCAACCCCAGTCTGGCCTCCATCAAGGCGGCGGTGCATCCCAACGACACCGGCTACTACTACTTTGCCTACGGCAAGGACGGGGTCAGCCACTTCTTCCGCACCTATGACGAGCATCTGACCTTCGTCAACAGCGATATGTACGCCCCGGATTGATGGATATGATGAGAAAAAAGCCTGAGCTGCTGTCCCCGGCCGGGGATATGGAAAAGCTGAAAATGGCCGTGGCCTATGGTGCCGACGCCGTGTATCTGGCAGGCACCTCCTTCGGGATGCGCTCCTTCGCCGGGAATTTCTCCCCGGAGGAGCTGCCCCGTGCGGTGGCCTATGCCCATGACCACGGCGTCCGGGTCCACGTCACCGTCAATACCATGCCCCGCAGCGGCGAGGTGGATGCCCTCCCCGCCCATCTGGAGCGCCTCAACGACGCCGGGGTGGATGCTCTCATTCTGGCGGATCTGGGGGCCTTCACGCTGGCGGGGAAATACGCCCCCCGCTGCGAGCGCCACATCAGCACCCAGCAGTCCATCGCCAACTACGCCTGCGCTCAGGCGTGGTACGATCTGGGCGCCAAGCGGGTGGTGCTGGCCCGTGAGCTGAGCATGGACGAGATCCGTGAGATCCGCCGCCGCACCTCCCCGGAGCTGGAGCTGGAGACCTTCTGCCATGGGGCCATGTGCGTGTCCTACTCCGGCCGCTGTCTGCTCTCCAATTACATGACCGGTCGGGACTCCAACCGGGGCGCCTGCGCCCAGCCCTGCCGCTATCAGTATGCTCTGATGGAGGAGAAGCGCCCCGGCGAGTACTTCCCGGTGTTCGAGGACGAGAAGGGCACCTACATCATGAACTCCCGTGATATGTGCATGATCGACCATCTGGACGACCTCATGGACGCCGGAGTGGACTGCCTGAAGATCGAAGGCCGGGCCAAATCCGCCTACTATGCCGCCATCGTCACCGGGGCCTACCGCCATGTCATCGACGACGTGGCGCAGGGCCGCCCCGCCGACCCCGTCTGGCGGGACGAGGTGGAGCATGTCAGCCACCGCCACTATTCCACCGGCTTTTTCTACGGCCCTCCCGGCCAGTATTATGAGAACTCCCGTTACATCCGGGACTGGCAGATCTGCGCCGTGGTGACGGATTGCACCCCGGAGGGACTGGCCACCCTGAGCCTCCGCAACAAGTTCCGCACCGGCGACACCGTGGAGGTGGTGGGCCCGGATACCCGCCCCTTCTCCCTTACCGTGCCGGAGATGACAGACGCCGACGGACTACCCCTCTTTGAGCCGAAAACACCTCAGATGGCCTTTACCATGCCCCTGCCCCGGCCGGTACCGCCTATGAGCTTCATCCGCCATGCCGTGGACCTGTCGGGAAAGTGATTCCTCGCATGACCGCCGCCCCCTTCCGAACCCCGGAAGGGGGCGTTTTCTCGATACAGGCATGACGGATTCAGGTACGAAATCGTTTTTCCCCCTCCTAAAGCTATATCCCCTGCGGGGCGGACCCTCTGTCCGCTCCGCTTCCTTTTGCCCATAAAAATTCCCCGCTCCGGCAACTGGCTCTTTTCAACCGCCGCAGATTGCGGTATAATGAATTCTGATTATGACCCGATGGAGGTGCCTATCTCATGGAAGTGAAGCGCTGGGAGCTCATGCCCCATGTGTATCTGACCTATCTGCCGGCCCGGAAATTCAAAACCGGGGTGCTGTCGGCCCAATTCATCACGCCGCTGGCCAAGGAAACGGCGTCCTACAACGCCCTGCTGCCGGCGGTGCTGCACCGCGGCACCATGCGCTGCCCGGACATGGAGCAGCTCTCTGCGGCCATGGATCGGCTCTACGGCGCACAGATCAGCCCCACCATCCGCAAGCGGGGGGAGACGCAGTGCCTTGGCTTCGTGGCCAGCTTTATCGACGACCGGTTCGTCTCCCGGAATGAACCGCTGCTGGAGCCTGCGGCGGAGCTGCTGGGGGAGCTGCTGCTGGACCCTGTGACCCGTGGCGGCCGGTTTCTGCAGGAATATGTGGAGGGCGAGAAGGCCAATCTGGCCGACGCCATCCGCTCCATCCGCAACGACAAGCGGGACTGGGCCGACCTGCGGCTTTTGCAGGAGATGTGCGCCGGAGAGCCCTATGGCATCAGCCGCTTCGGTGACGAGGCGGGGCTGGCCAAGATCAACAACCAGAAGCTCTACGCTCACAGCCAGCGGATGATGTCCTCCTCCCGGCTGGAGCTGTTCTACTGCGGCAGCGCCGAGTGCCATCGGGTGGAGGAGGCCCTGCTGACGGCCTTCTCCTCCCTGACCCGTGGCCCCCAAACGGAACCGGAGCCGCCCCGGCGGTTCGCCGCTCCCTCCCAGCCCCGACTGGTGACGGAGGAGATGGACGTGACGCAGGGCAAGCTCTCCATGGGCTTCCGCTGCGATACCGATGACGAGCCCGCCATGATTCTGGCTAATCTCATGTTCGGCGGCTCCAGCAACTCCAAGCTGTTTCTGAACGTCCGGGAGAAGCTCTCCCTCTGCTACTATGCCTCCAGCACCTACGTCCGCTCCAAGGGCATCCTGACGGTGTCCTCCGGCATCGAGACGGCGGACTATGACCGGGCCAAGGCGGAGATCCTCCGCCAGCTGGACGAGATTCGGCAGGGCCTCTGGGAGGACTGGGAGCTGACGGCGGCACGGGAGAGTCTGCTCAGCGCCCTGCAGGCGCTGGGAGATTCTCAGGGTGCGCTGGAGAACTACTATCTGGGGCTGGCGGCCACCGGCCGCCGGGAGACCCCGGAGGAGATGGCGGCGCTGCTGCGGCAGGTGACCCCGGAGCGCATCCGTGCGGCAGCCCAGAGCGTGCAACTGGATACCATTTACTTCCTGAAGGGAAAGGAGGCGTGAGGATGTATTATCCCCGCATTGACGAGACGGTGACCTTCCGCCGCCTGAAAAACGGTCTGCCGGCCTATGTGGTCCACAAGCCCGGCTACACCCGGAAATACGCCATGTTCGCCACCCGCTACGGCGGCATGGACCTGCGCTTTCAGCAGGACGGCGCATGGCAGGATACCCCGGCGGGCATCGCCCACTATCTGGAGCACAAGATGTTCGACACCGCCGACGGAAACGCCATGCAGGAGATGGCCAAAAACGGCGCCGAGCCCAACGCCTTCACCAGCAATGCCATGACGGCCTACTACTTCGACTGCACGGAGCACTTTGACGAGAATCTGCGGCAGCTGCTGTCCTTTGTGTCGGTGCCCTACTTCACCGACGAGAGCGTAGCCAAGGAGCAGGGTATCATCGCTCAGGAGATCGGCATGATCGAGGACGACCCGGAGTGGCAGGTCTATAAGCGGATGCTGCAGGCCCTGTACCGGGAGAGCCCCGCCCGCATCCCCGTGGCCGGCTCCGTGGAGAGCATCTCCCGTATCACCGCCGAGACCCTGTACCGCTGCCACAAGGCCTTCTACACCCCCGCCAATATGTGTCTGGTAGCGGTAGGCGATCTGGACGCCGAGGCGGTATTCCGGGCGGCGGAGGAGCTCCTGCCCCCGGAAAGCGGCCCGGATATCCCCCGTGACTACGGCGGCAGCGAGGGAGACACCCCTGCCCAGCCGGAGACCTCCTGCCGGATGGAGGTGTCCATGCCGTCGTTTCTGGTGGGCTTCAAATGCCCTGCTCCCCCGGAGGGGGAGGAGCGGCTACGCTGGGACATCCTGGGGGATCTGGCCTGCGATATCCTCATGGGGGACTCCAGCCCCCTGTTCTCCCGGCTGTACAGTCAGGGCCTCATCAACGGCTCCTTCGGCAGTTCCTTCGACCTGCTGCCCGGAGCGGCCTACGCCTACGCCGGCGGCGACAGCAACGATCCCGCTGCCGTGATGGAGGCCATTTTAGAGGAGGCCCGACGCCTGACCCGTGAGGGTCTGGATTCGGACTACTGGCAGCGGATGAAGCGGGGGAACTTCGGGGCCTCCCTGAAGGGTCTCAACTCCTTCGATTCCATCGCCATTTCGCTGGTGGAGGGCTGCTTCCAGCACTTTGATCCCCTGCGCTTCCCGGAGGTTTACGACAGCATCACCCCGCAGGATGTGCTGGATTTCATCCGGGAGCATATCTGCCGCAGCCGTGCGGCCCTGTCCGTTATCTATCCCAAGGAGGAGTGATCATGAACGACAACTGGAAATTTTCCGATCTCCCCTATACCAGCCCCGATGTAGAGGCCTTTCAGGCCCGGTATGATGCCCTGACCCAGCGGGCCAAGGACACCCAAGATCCGGAGGATCTGCTGGAGGTGGTGCGGCAGCGGGATGCCCTCCAGCAGGAGGTAGCTCTCTGCCAGAGCATCGCCAACATCCGGGCCTTCCACGATGTCACCGACGAATTTTACCAGCGGGAGCTGCAGGAGACTCTGCCCCGGCTGGAGACGTTGGATACCCAGTCCCTGTCCATGGCCATTGTGGAGAGTCCCTATGCTGCGGCGGTGGATGAGACCTTCGGCCCCCAGCTGCGCCGCCTGCTGACGCTGGACCAGCGGCTCCACACCGGCGGCAAGGAGCTGCAGGCCCGCATCTCCCGGCTCACCGCCCAATACCAGCAGCTGGTGGCCTCCGCCAAGTATCAGGTGCAGGGCGAGACTCTCAGCGGCGGTCAGCTGCGCTTTGCACTGACCAGCACCGACCGGGAGCGCCGCAAGGCCGCCTATGACGCCCAGCAGCAGACCGCCGTGGAAAACGGCCCCGTGATGGAAAAGCTCCTGCGGGAGCTAGTCCATGCCCGGAACCAGCTGGCCCGTGAAAACGGCTTCGACAGCTTTGCCGACTACGGCGATCTCAGTATGCAGCGTCTGGGCTATGGCCGGGCGGAGTTGGACGAGTTCTGCCGTCAGGTGCAAAAGTACATCACCCCCCTGTACCTGCAAATGCAGGAGCAGCAGCGCCGGCGGCTGGGGGTGGAAACGCTGCTGCCCTATGACCGGGCGCTGGTGTTCCCGGAGGGCAACGCCGTCCCCGTGGCGGCAGAGGAGCTGCCCAAGGCCGCCCGCCGGATGTATCACGCCTTGAGTCCGGAGGCGGGACATTTCTTCGACGAGATGGTCCGCCACGACCTGTTGGACGTGGCAGGCTCTCCCAATAAAATCTCCGGCATGGGCTTCTGCGATATGCTGGGTGCCCCCTGCGGGATGCCCTTCATCTTCGCCAACTGCGACGGCACCGGCTCCGACGTCACCGTCTATACTCATGAGCTGGGCCACGGCCTTCAGGGCTACCTCTCCTACCGCAGCCAGCCGCTGGCGGACTATGTGGGGCTGAGTCCCGATCTGGCGGAGATCCACTCCAAGACCATGGAGCTGCTGACCCTCCCCTACGCACGGGACTTCTTCGGCCCTCACGCCCCCCAGTTCCTGACGGAGCACCGCTACGACTTCATCAAGGAGCTGTGCGCCTTCTGCTCCATCCACACCTTCGAGACGTGGCTCTATGAGCACCCGGATGCCTCTCTTTCTCAGTGGGCGGAGGAGTTCGACCGCACGGAGAAGGCCTTCGGCCGGGCGCAGAACAACGAGCCGTGGCGGCAGCAGGTGCTGGCCGGCTGCGATCTGTTCACCAACATGGCCATCTATATGCTCCCCCGCTATGTGGTGAGCTACGCCCTCTCCATCGTCTGCGCCCAGCAGCTGAAGGCCGCCTATGACGCCGACCCCGTGGACGGCTGGGCCAGATACCACGCCCTGTGCGCCTCCGGCGGCAGCAAGCTCTACGCCGAAACGCTGGCAGCTGCCGGGCTGGAGCTGCCCTACGCCCCCGGCGTGGTGGAGCGGCTGGCCCGTGAGCTGGCGGCGCAGGCCTGAAGCCACCCCACCCCTTCGAGCGCACGGCGCTCTGCACTTTATCCCAAGGAGGAATCATCATGCAAATTATGACTGACAGCCCCATCCGGTTCCCCGGTCTGTTCGGGGACTGGGCCTTTACCGCCAGCTCCAAGGCGCTGGACATCGGCAACGGCATCTACTGGTACGGTATCCTCATCGCCCTTGGTCTGGTCATCGCCATCTGGTGGTGCATGAACCAGAAATCCAAGTACGGCATCACCGAGGACGACCTGCTGGACAGCGTTCTGTGGGGTATCCCCTGCGCCATTGTGGGGGCAAGAATTTACTATGTGCTGTTCTATCTGGATCAGTTCAAAAACAGCGACGGCAGCTTCAGCTTCCGCAAGGCCATTGCCATCTGGGACGGCGGCCTTGCCATCTACGGCGCCGTCATCGCCGTGGTCATCGTGGGCATCTGCGTCAGCCGTCACAGGGGCTATAAGCTGGGAGCCATGCTTGACCTTGCGGTGATGGGCCTGCTCATCGGCCAGTGCATCGGCCGGTGGGGCAACTTCATGAACCGGGAGGCCTTCGGCGCCGAGACCACCCTGCCCTGGCGGATGCAGCTGACCACCATCACCGGCCAGCTGGTGGAGGTCCACCCCACGTTCCTGTATGAGAGCCTGTGGAATCTGGTGGGCCTGCTGCTCATCATCTTCGTGGTATCCAAGGCCCGCCGCTTCGACGGTGAGAACACCTGGTTCTACTTCCTGTGGTACGGCATCGGCCGCTTCTGGATCGAGGGCCTGCGGACCGACAGCCTGTACCTCTTCAATTGGACCATCGGTGGCCAGCCCATCCGGGTGTCGCAGGCCCTGAGCCTTGTGATGGTATTCGTGTCCCTCTTCATGCTGTACTACAACATCAAGCTCCATCCCCACAAGCCGGAGGAGCTGTATGTCAACATCGTGGCGGCCCGCAACGCCGCCGCAGCCGAAGCGGCTGCCGCACCGGCTGCTGAGTCTCCCGCTCAGGCGACTCCCACTGAGGATGCTCCCGCCGAAGCCGTCTCTTCCGAGACGGAGGCTCCCTCCCAAGAGGAGCCCTCCGGCGAAGCTCCGACGGAGGATCCGTCATGAGCGCCGTGCTGTTAGACGGCAAGGCCCTGTCCGTCCGGATGCGGGAGCGGCTGCGGCAGAAGGCCGCCGCCCTGCCCCGCCAGCCGGGTCTGGCGGTGATTCTGGTGGGTGACGACCCCGCCAGCGCCGTATACGTCCGCAACAAGGAGAAAGACTGCGCCCAGTGCGGGGTGCGGTGCCTGAACCACCATCTGCCCGCCGAAGCCACCCAGCAGGAGCTGCTGGCGCTGGTGGAGGAGATGAACCGCCGGGAGGACGTGGACGGGATCCTGGTGCAGCTGCCTCTGCCGGAGGGGCTGGACAGCCGGGCCGTGCTGGAGGCCATCCGCCCGGAGAAGGACGTGGACGCCTTCCACCCGGAGAATGTGGGGCGCCTGATGCTGGGGCTGCCCCGCTTCCTGCCCTGCACCCCCGCCGGGATCATGGCCCTGCTGCGGGCGTATGGCATCTCCCCCGCCGGGAAACACTGTGTGGTGGTGGGCCGCAGCAACATCGTGGGAAAGCCCATGGCCCTGCTGCTTCTGGCGGAGGATGCCACCGTCACCGTCTGCCACAGCCGCACGCTGGATCTGGCAGAGCAGTGCCGCCGGGCGGACATTCTCATCTCCGCCGTGGGTCGCCGTGGCCTCATCACCTCCGACATGGTCAAACCCGGCGCCGTGGTCGTGGATGTGGCTATGAACCGCAATGAGGAGGGCAAACTCTGCGGCGACGTGGACTTCGCCGCCGTAGCGGAAAAGGCGGCCTATATCACCCCCGTGCCGGGAGGCGTAGGCCCCATGACACGGGCCATGCTCATGGAAAATACCGTCTCTGCATCCCGCAGACGGCAGCGCAAGGAGGACTGACCTATGAAAACAGATATCGAGATCGCACAGAGCTGTACCCTCCTCCCCATCACCGCCATCGGCGCAAAGCTGGGCCTGACGGAGGAGCAGCTGGAGTGCTACGGCCGCTATAAGGCCAAGCTGCTGCCCTCCGCCACAGCGGGCAAGCCCCAGACCGGGAAGCTGATCCTGGTCACAGCCATCAACCCCACTGCCGCCGGGGAGGGGAAGACCACCACCAGCATCGGGCTGGCGGACAGCCTGTCGGCGCTGGGGAAAAAGACGGTGCTGGCCCTGCGGGAGCCGTCTCTGGGGCCGGTGTTCGGCCTCAAGGGCGGAGCCACCGGCGGCGGCTGGGCGCAGGTGGCCCCCATGGAGGACATCAACCTCCATTTCACCGGCGACTTCCACGCCATCGGCGCCGCCAACAACCTGCTGGCGGCCATGGTGGATAACCACATCTATCAGGGCAACGCACTGGACATCCAACAGGTGACGTGGCGGCGCTGCGTGGACATGAACGACCGCCAGCTGCGGTACATCCTCTGCGGCTTGGGGGGCAAGGGAAACGGCGTACCCCGTGAGGAGGGCTTTGACATCACTGTGGCTACGGAGGTCATGGCGGTGCTGTGTCTGGCGGAAAATTTAGCGGACTTGAAGGCTCGTCTGGCCCGGATGATCGTGGGCTACAACGGCCACGGCCAGCCGGTGACTGCCGGGGACCTGAAAGCAGCGGGGGCCATGGCTGCCCTGTTGAAGGACGCCATCCGCCCCAATCTGGCCCAGTCGCTGGAGGGGACTCCCGCCATCATCCACGGTGGCCCCTTCGCCAACATCGCCCACGGCTGCAACAGCGTGGCCGCCACCAAGGCCGCCCTGCGGCTGGGGGACTATGTGGTAACGGAGGCGGGCTTCGGCGCCGATCTGGGTGCCGAGAAATTTCTGGATATCAAGTGCCGTGCAGCGGGACTGCGGCCGGATGCAGTGGTGATCGTTGCCACGGTCCGGGCCCTGAAGCTCCACGGCGGCGCCGACAAGACCCAGCTGGCAACGGAGGACACGGCAGCCCTGCGCCGGGGCCTCCCCAATCTGCTGCGGCACATCGAAAACATCACGCAGGTCTATGGCCTGCCGGCGGTGGTGGCCCTGAACCGCTTCACCAGCGACTCGGCGGCGGAGCTGGCACTGGTGCAGGAGGCCTGCGCCGCCTACGGGGCGGAGGTTGCCCTGTCGGAGGTGTGGGAGAAGGGCAGCCGGGGTGGCATGGAGCTGGCCTGCGGCGTTCTGCGTGCGTTGGAGCGGGAAAACCACTTCCGCTTCGCCTACGATGCCGCTCTCCCCATTCGGGACAAGCTGCTGGCCCTGACCCAAAAGGTCTACGGTGGCCGCAATGTGGCCTATACCGAGGAGGCCGACCGGGAGATCAACCGCCTGACGGAGCTGGGCTTCGGCGGCCTGCCGGTGTGCGTGGCCAAGACCCAGTACAGTCTCTCCGATGACCCCACGAGGCTGGGCGCCCCTCAGGACTTCATCCTGACGGTGCGGAAGGTGAAGGTCTCCGCCGGAGCCGGGTTCATCGTGGCCCTGACGGGGGACATTCTCACCATGCCGGGTCTGCCCAAAACCCCGGCGGCGGAGGCCATCGACGTGGATGAAAACGGTGTCATCTCCGGCCTGTTCTGATGGGTAACATAACACGATAGAAGCAGTAAAAAAGCATCGCAGCTGCATAGCAGCTGCGATGCTTTTTGTTCTCTTATCCCCTCAGAACAACCGCCGGCCCGTCAGGAAATGGCTGGCATAGTAACTCTCGCTGAAGGAGGTGATCTTCACACAGTTGAAGCGGGAATCGGAGGTGGCGTGGATGAACTGCCCGTCTCCGATGTAGATGCCGCAGTGGGAGGCGGCGCTGGAGGAGAAATCCGCATCCTGAAAGAACACCAGATCCCCCGGCTGCAGTTCCCCGAAGCCCACCGCCATGCCGTAGCTCAGCTGATCCGTGGCCCCGTGGGGCAGATACACCCCGAACTGCTGATAGACATACATGGTGTAGCCGGAGCAGTCAAAGCCGCTGGGAGATGCCCCGCCGTAGGTGTAAGGCACCCCCTGATAGGACAGGGCCAGCGCCACCAGCTCCGAGGCAGAGCCGGAGACCGTTCCGGCGTCGCCGCCGCTGGGTAGGTCGTCGGAGCCGCCGGAGGAACCACTGTCGGAGGACGCATCTCCCCTGGCTTGGGGCCGGGAAACGGACGGCTCCAGATAGTCCCCGGAGACGTAGCCGCTCACCCCGTCGTAGTCTACATAAAACCAGCCGTTTTCAAACCCGGACACCGACACCCATGCCCCATAGGGGAGGGATGTCACCGTTTCATAGTCGGTACCGGCCCCGGAGCGCAGGTTCAGCACATCCGCCGTCACCTGCCCGTAGCCAGTCAGGCCGGAGGTCCGCAGGTCCAGATATTCCCCGGAGAGATAGCCGTCAATGCCGTCATAGCGCACCTGATACCAGCCGCCGCTCTTTCCGGTGACGGCCACCGTGGTGCCATAGCCCACCAGCGCCAGCGCCTCGGCGTCCCAATCGCCGCTGCGGCGGATGTAGAGAGCGTCAGTGGTGACAGCCGCCGCCAGCACGGAGGTATCCGTCGCCGGAAGGCTCTCCTCCTCCGCAGGCTCCTCTGCCACAGTTGCCGCAGGCTCCGCCGTCTGGGGTACCGCCAGAGCCGTCGGCTCTGCCGCTTTCAGCTTCTCCAGCGCCTCTCTGGGCACCACCACGCCCAAGTGGACGGCGGGGGAAACCACATTCTCCGGCGGCGTGCGCTCCGTGGTGAGATGCACCGTACACAGAGCCGCCGCCGTCAGGATCACCAGCGCCGCCAGCAGAAATTTTCGTGTCATGCCGGACACCCTTTCTCTCGCTTATTTCCCGGCCAGAGCCCGCTCCAGCCAGATGGAGCCCACGTCCATGGCGGCGTACAGGCTGTCCTTCTCGGACTTCTTCACCACCCGGTCACGGGATTTCAGGTCGGGATCCGTCAGCTGCAGCTGCACGGACACACGGGTGGCCACGTCCATGTCCTGCTCCTTCTTGGTGTCCAGGATCTGCAACATAATGATGTACTTGTCCGCCATGCTGCCGTAGTAAATGATGTTGTCGATACGGCGCAGAGGGTGGTTTTTATAGATGAGACCCTCGGTCTTTTTGTTTTCAGCCATTTGAATAACTCCCTTCTTTAATAGAACCATACACTTGTAACCAAATTGTAACACACACCGCTTCCCTTGTCAATTCGCCCGCCGGGAAAAAGCCTGCCGCTTTCTGTCGTCGGTATCATTCCACGCCCTCCCGCCGCTAAATTTTTAGCATCCACATTAATTTTATCTCATATTAGTAAGGTTTCATGATCCCATTTTACAGCGATTTTCGCATACACAGCGCAGATAGTGAAATCCTTTCCGCCAAATCCCCCATAGTTTCGTCATGTTTTCGTCACATAACAGAAAACAGTCTCTTTATACGCTAAAAAGTGCTTGCCAAAAAATGGCAGTTGGTGTATAATGACCAGAGATTTTCAAAAGAGGAGACCTTGCCATGTCTGCTATGACTGCTTCGGAGCGCCGCCAGCAAATCGCCCGGCTACTTTCCGCATCCCAAGCGCCTATCAGCGCCACGACCCTTTCCCAGGAGCTGGGCGTCAGCCGTCAGATCATCGTGGGGGATATCGCCCTGCTGCGTGCCGCCGGTCAGGAGATCACCGCCACCGCACGGGGCTATGTGATCCCCGCACAAAATGGCCTGCTGCGCCGCATCGCCTGTATGCACTCTGCCGAGGAGACACGGGACGAGCTCGACGCCATGGTGGACTGCGGCTGTACCGTGGTGGACGTCATCGTGGAGCACCCGGTCTACGGGCAGCTTACCGCTCCCCTGCACCTGTCCAGCCGTCTGGACGTGGATCAGTTCATGAAGCGCATGGACGGGGCCGCCCCCCTGTCCCAGCTCACCGGCGGCGTGCATCTGCACACCCTCTCCTGCCCGGACGAGGCCGCCTATGAGCATCTGCTGCAGCTTCTGCGCCAGCGGGGCTTTCTGGTGGAGTGACCACCGGCCCTAAAAGAACGACCATTTCCCCTTCCCGGCGGAGGCCCTCCCTCCGCCGGGAATTTTTCTGTTGACAAATGGAAAAGAGCCGCTATAATATGGGGAAGTAGTTATGTGTCAAGACACCAAAGTTTACCAATAAGAGAGGGACACTCATGAACAAATTCAAAGCATTTCTGGCCCGGAAGAACATCGCATTCTCCGCCAAGCGCTACTTCATCGACGCCATGGGAGCTATGGCGCAGGGTCTCTTCTGCACCCTGCTGGTGGGGACCATCCTCAACACCCTGGGGACGCAGCTGCACATCGGCTTCCTGACGGAGAGCATCGTCACCATCGGCAAGGGCGAGGGGGCCGTGGCCTACACCATCGGCGGCCTGTGCTCTGCCATGGTGGGCCCCGGCATGGCGGTGGCCATCGGCCGGGCACTGGAGGCCCCGCCGCTGGTGCTGTTCTCCCTGATCCCCGTGGGCTTCGCCACCAACTCCATGGGCGGAGCCGGCGGCCCGCTGGCGGTGCTGTTCGTCACCATTCTGGCCGCCGAGCTGGGTAAGGCCGTCAGTAAGGAGACTAAGATCGACATTCTGGTGACGCCCATCGTCACGGTGCTGGCGGGCATCGGCTTCGCCGCCCTCATTGCCGCCCCGGTGGGCAAGGCCGCCTCCGCCGTGGGACAGGCCATCATGTGGGCCACGGAGCTCCAGCCCTTCTTCATGGGGATCATCGTCTCCGTGGTCATCGGCGTGGCACTGACCCTTCCCATCTCCTCCGCCGCCATCTGTCTGGCGCTGGGCCTGACGGGTCTGGCCGGCGGCGCCGCCGTAGCAGGCTGCTGCGCCCAGATGATCGGCTTCGCCGTCATGAGCTTCCCGGAGAACCGCTGGGGCGGTCTGGCGGCGCAGGGGCTTGGCACCAGTATGCTGCAAATGGGCAACATCGTCCGCAATCCCCGTGTCTGGATCCCCCCCCACGCTGGCCGCCGCCGTCACCGGCCCCATCGCCACCTGCGTCTTTGGGCTGCAAATGAACGGCCCCGCCGTGTCCAGCGGCATGGGTACCTGCGGGCTGGTGGGGCAGATCGGTGTGTACACCGGCTGGGTCAGCGACGTGGCCGCCGGACTGAAATCCGGCATCGGCGCCATGGACTGGCTGGGTCTGGTGCTGATCTCCTTCGTGCTGCCGGCCGTACTGACGTGGCTGTTCGCCATACCCCTGCGGAAGTGGGGCTGGATCAAGCCCGGCGACCTGAAGCTGGATCTGTAAGCCTTTCGTCTAAAAAAAGAGGGCCTGCGGCATCGCCGCAGGCCCTCTTTTTTCGTTCCATCAAAACCGCAGCAGCAGCTCCCGTGCAATCTCCTGCCCCTGCCGCAGATAGATGCGGGGCACCCGCTTGCTGACGGCGCAGGTCAGCTCATAGGGGATGGTTCCCGCCTGCTCCGCCATATCGTTGACGGAGTTGTCCGGCCCGAAGATCTCCACCTCGTCCCCCACGTCCACGCTGGGCCGATCCGTCAGATCGATCATGCACATATCCATGCAGATGCGTCCCCGCTGGGGGGCAGGCCCCTCCGCCGTCATCATCTGCCACCGGTCGGACAGACACCGGAAGAACCCGTCGGCGTAGCCGTAAGGCACCACGCCCATGCGGGTGGTGCGGTCCGTGACGAACCGCCGCCCATAGCTGACGGAGGTCCCCGGCTCATAGACCTTGATGGTGCTGACGGTGGTTTTCAGTGTCATCACAGGCCGCAGGCCAAGCTGCCCGGCAAATTCACCGCAGCCATACAGCAGCAGCCCCGGCCGCACCATATCCAGATACGTCTCCGGCCACCGGGCCACCGCCCCGGTGTTGGCGCAGTGCCGCAGGGGGAACCTCCGTCCCAGCCGCTGCTCCACCGCCCCGATGACCCGGCAGAACAGGTCGAACTGCCCCCGTGTATAGGCGTCGCTCTCCGCATCCGCCTCATCGGACACAGCGAAATGGGTGAAGATACCCTCCGCCTCCAGTCCCGGCAGGGTGCAGGCAGCACAGATGCCCGCCACCCCCGTCTCGAAGTGATCGCCCCCGCACAGGAAGCCCAGCCGGGACATCCCGGTATCCACCTTGATGTGGATCTTCAGCGTGCCGCCGCAGCGCACCGCCTCGGCGCTGTACTCCAGTGCCTTGGCCTCGCAGGTCACCGCCTGCGTGATGTGGTAGCGCAGCAGCTCCTCCACCCGCTCCGGCGGCGTATGGCCCAGAATCAGAATGGGCATATGGATACCCCCGGCCCGCAGCTCCATGGCCTCGTCCAGACTGGACACCGCCAGATAGTCCGCCCCCAGCTCCTCCAGCGTCCGGGATACCTGCACCGATCCGTGACCGTAAGCGTCCGCCTTCACCACGCCCACGAACCTTGTCCCCGTCCGCTGCCGCAGCGTCTGATAATTATGCGCCAGCGCATCCAGATCGATCTCCGCCCAGGTGCGCCTCAGTGTGGATTCCATGTTCGTTCCTCCTCTGCCCCGCAGGGCCAGATATCTTGTCTCTCATGATACTACATCCCGCCGGAAAAGTCTATGGGCGGAACACCGAAAAAGCGGGGACGGTCCCCCGTCCCCGCCGCCGTCACTTCCTCCGGCAGGCCGCTGCCACCAGTCCGCCCAGCGTCACCAGCGCCAGTACGTTGGGCAGCACCATCAGCTGGTTGAATAGATCCGCCAGCTCCCATACCAAGTCGTTGGACAGGCACGAGCCCAGAAAGATGAACCCGATGGCCAGCACCGAATACACCCCCACGGCCTTCTCCCCCAGCAGCCACGATACGTTGAGCCGCCCGAAGAAGTTCCAGCTGAGGATGGTGGAAAAGGCGAAGAACAGCAGGCACACCGCCACGAACATACTGCCTGCCCGGCTGCCCAGCACCGTGCCGAAGGCCAGCTGCGCCATGTTGGCCTTGCTGACACCCTCCGCCGCCCCGGCGGAGAGGATGCCGTTTCCTGCATACAGGGTGGAGATCACCACCAGCGCCGTCATGGTCAGCACCACGAAGGTATCGATGAACACACCCGTCATGGCCACCACTCCCTGCTCGTGGGGATGCTTCACCTTGGCCATGGCGTGGGCGTGAGGTGTGGAGCCCATGCCCGCCTCATTGGAGAACAGCCCCCGCTTGACCCCCTGACTGACGGCCATTTTCAGGGCATAGCCCAAGCTGCCGCCGATGATGGCGTTGGGGACGAAGGCGTAGCGGAAGATCATCCCTACCGCCTCCGGCAGACACCGGATCCGGCACACCAGCACCACAAGTCCCCCCAGCAGATACAGCGCCGCCATAACCGGCACCAGCTTCTCCGTGACCCCGGCAATGCGCTGGATGCCTCCCAGAAACACCACCGCCGCCAGCACCGCCACCACGATGCCCACCGCCCACGACGGCACACCGAAGGCGGCAGCGCAGGTCTCCCCGATGGAATTGGACTGCACCATGCACCCCATGAAGCCCAGTGCCAAGATCAGTGCCACGGCGAAAAAGCCCGCTAAAAACGTGCCGAACCTCCCCGGAAAGGCCCGCTTGATATAGTACACCGGCCCGCCGCTGACGCTGCCGTCCTCGGCCACCCGGCGGGTCTCCTGAGCCAGCACCGCCTCGGCATAGATGGTAGCCATGCCGAAAAAGGCGATGATCCACATCCAGAAGATGGCCCCCGGCCCGCCCAGCAGGATGGCTCCGCAGGCGCCAATGATGTTGCCGGTACCCACCTGAGCGGCGATGGCGGTGGTCAGGGCCTGAAAGGAGGACAGGCCCCCCTTCTGCCTGCCGCCCCGCATATTGAACTCTCCGAACACCGCCCGCATCCCCTCACCGAAGCACCGTACCTGCACAAATCGGGTGCGGACGGAGAAATACAGACCCGTACCGATGAGCAGGAACACCAGAATATAATCCGACAGATAAAAGTTGATGCGCTGTACCACTTGCAATACCGCTTCCATAATGTGTCTCCTCCCTGCCCCTCTGCGAAAAAAGAGCCGCCGGCCTGTGCCAGCGACTCCGGAGAAACCACCAATCCGCCGCCTGTAAGGCGGCCCGGTCGCTCTGTCCTTTTGCCTGAGAGATTCGGCCCGTAGGCCTTGCACCTTCGGCACTCACTGTCGTGAGCTTCTCCAGAGTCCCCTCCCCGGCCAGTCTCCTTGGATTCTGTCCGCATCTTAGGGGCATATGTTTTTACTGGGCATACTATACCACAGATGACCAGCGGATGCAAGCCCTATCCGCAAAATTTTTTCCGTCGTCACTTCAGTCGCTGCCACCGGCCCTCCCGCAGGGTCCCCGCCGTCACGGGACAGTCCAGCGCCGCCGCCAGCCGCCGGGCCAGCGGCCACTCCTCCGCCCGATCCACCTGATTCAGGAACACCCGGTCGTGGAGGCCCTCCATGTGCGCCACACGGGCCGCCAGCTCCGGCGTTACCTCCTGATCCTCCGTGGCGCCCGCCAGCCGGGCATACAGCTCCGGCCGATGGGCCATGCGGCTGATGGGCTTGCCGAAGCCGTCGGCCCCCATCACCAGCACCGTAGCCTGCCGCTCCTCCGGCAGCACCGGCTCCCAGTCGGCATGGGCCTTGAAGGGCCGCCCCGCCGAGCCGTCGGCCTCCACCAGCACGAAATCCGCCATGGTCTCCCAGCCATCTATGGCCGGAGCCGTCAGCTTTCCCTGCTCCGCAGGCATTCCGGCGCAGGCGATGCCCCGGCGGCGCAGCTCCTCCCGCAGCGTCCCCTCCTCCGTGCAGACCCTCAGGTGCGCCGGAGGCCATATCCTGGTGGTGGTACACACCAGCACCGTCCCCTGCTGCCGCAGCTCCGACGCCAGATGATACATCAGCGTGGTCTTGCCGCCGCCGCCGATAAGCGCCGTCAGTCCCGGCCCGATCTCCAGCAGTTCCCGCAGTTCCATCCCGTGATCCGCCCCTTTCGTATCCGTTTTTCCCAATATACCACACTTTCCCGAAAAAAACGAGGCCCCTTCTGCGAAAATCCTCCCGCTTCCCCGGCGTTTTTCCGCAGGATCACTATATTTTGTGCTTTCTTTTCTCCGCAATATCCCTTATCTTGTGTCGATTGTGAAGTATTGACAAATTTCCCTCTGGATTTTTGGTGCCGGTTTTCGTCTATATTTTGGTTCTCCCTCTTGCATCACCACCATATATAGTGTATGATAACAGTGCTCGCATTCATAGCCGCCCCGTGGCGACTTTTCATACGGCAAGGAGGAGAAAGAGAATGAAGATCATCAAGCGCAACGGCTCCGAGGTGGCCTTTGACATCACCAAGATCATTGTAGCCATCACCAAGGCCAACGAGGACGTGGACGAGGCCGACCGCATGACCCCGGTGCAGATCCGCCGCATCGCCGAATCCGTGGAGCTGCAATGTCAGAAAATGAACCGTGCCGCCACCGTGGAGGAGATCCAGGACATGGTGGAGCACCACATCATGGCCCACGGAGCCTTCGAGGTGGCCAAGCACTACATCACCTACCGCTACACCCGCTCTCTGGTGCGCCGCTCCAACACCACCGACGACAAGATCCTCTCCCTCATTGAGTGCAACAACGAGGAGGCCAAGCAGGAGAACTCCAATAAGAACCCGGTGGTGAACTCCACCCAGCGGGACTACATGGCCGGCGAGGTGAGCCGTGACATCACCAACCGCCTGCTGCTGCCCCGTGAGATCGTGGAGGCTCACGAGGAGGGCATCATCCACTTCCACGACACGGATTATTATGCCCAGCATATGCACAACTGCGACCTGGTGAATCTGGAGGATATGCTGCAAAACGGCACCGTCATCACCGGTACCCTCATCGAGCGGCCCCACAGCTTCGCCACCGCCTGCAACATCGCCACCCAGATCGTGGCCCAGGTGGCCAGCAACCAGTATGGCGGCCAGTCCATCAGCCTGACCCATCTGGCCCCCTTCGTGGAGGTCAGCCGCCAGAAGATCCGCAAGATCGTTCAGGCGGAGATGGACTCCATTGGCTTCGACCCCGGCGAGGAGAAGATCCACGAGTTGGTGGAGACTCGCCTGCGGGAGGAGATCCGCCGCGGCGTACAGACCATCCAGTATCAGGTGGTGACGCTGCTGACCACCAACGGACAGGCCCCCTTCATCACCGTGTTCATGTACCTCAACGAGGCCCACGACGAGCGGGAGAAGAAGGATCTTGCCATGATCGTGGAGGAGATGCTCCTCCAGCGGTATCAGGGCGTCAAGAATGAGCAGGGTGTGTGGGTCACCCCCGCCTTCCCCAAGCTGATCTATGTGCTGGAGGAAGACAACATTCACGAGGACGCCCCCTATTGGTACCTGACGGAGCTGGCGGCCAAATGTACCGCCCGGCGCATGGTGCCGGACTACATCTCCGAAAAGAAGATGAAGGAGCTCAAGGGCGACGTGTATACCTGCATGGGCTGCCGCTCCTTCCTGACCCCCGACCGCTTCACCGACGCCGGGGTGGGCAACATCGCCAACGCCGGGAATTATGAGCCCGGCAAGCACAAATACTACGGTCGGTTCAATCAGGGTGTGGTCACCATCAACCTGCCGGACGTGGCCCTGTCCTCCGGCGGCAACATCGAGAAATTCTGGAAGATCTTCGACGAGCGGCTGGAGCTGTGCCACCGTGCGCTGCGCTGCCGCCACGAGCGCCTGAAGGGTACCACCTCCGACGCCGCCCCCATCCTGTGGCAGTACGGCGCTCTGGCCCGCCTGAAAAAGGGTGAGGTCATCGACAAGCTGCTCTACGGCGGCTATTCCACCATCTCTCTGGGCTACGCCGGTCTCTATGAGTGCGTCAAGTTCATGACCGGCAAGAGCCACACCGACCCCTCCGCCACCCCCTTCGCCCTGTCCATCATGCAGAAGATGAACGACAAGTGCAAGGAGTGGAAGAACGCCGAGGACATCGACTACTCCCTCTACGGCACGCCGCTGGAGTCCACCACCTACAAGTTCGCCAAGTGCCTGCAAAAGCGCTTCGGCGTCATCGAGGGCATCACCGACAAGGGCTACATCACCAACAGCTACCACGTCCACGTCACCGAACCCATTGACGCCTTCACCAAGCTGGAGTTCGAGGCCCAGTTCCAGCACCTGTCCCCCGGCGGCGCCATCAGCTATGTGGAGGTGCCGGATATGCAGAACAACATCCCCGCCGTGCTGGAGGTCATGAAGTTCATCTATGACCACATCATCTACGCCGAGCTGAACACCAAGAGCGACTATTGTCAGGTCTGCGGCTGGGACGGCGAGATCAGCGTGGTGGAGGAGGACGGCAAGCTCATCTGGAAATGCCCCCAGTGCGGTAACACCGATCAGGATAAGATGAACGTGGCCCGCCGCACCTGCGGCTACATCGGCACCCAGTTCTGGAATCAGGGCCGCACGCAGGAGATCAAGGACCGGGTCCTTCACCTGTAAGCCCCCATTTTCCCGCAATATCTTACCGAAAAGAGACCATGTCATGTACTACGGAGCCCTGAAAAAATGTGATATTGCCAACGGAGCCGGAGTCCGGGTGACGCTGTTCGTCTCCGGCTGCACCAACCACTGCCCCGACTGCTTCCAGCCCCAGACCTGGGACTTCCGCTACGGCCGGCCCTTCACCCACGAGACGGAGACGGAGATCTTCCGGGAGCTGGACAAGCCCTTCATCAGCGGACTGACGGTGCTGGGCGGTGAGCCCTTCGAGCCCCGGAACCAGCGTGACCTGCTGCCCTTCCTGCGGGAGATCCGCCGTCGCTATCCCCGGAAGAATATCTGGTGCTTCACCGGCTTCCGGCTGGAGGATGAGCTGCTGCAGGATGGCTCCTACCCCCGCTGCGAGGTGACGGACGACCTCCTGCGCTGCATCGATATTCTGGTGGACGGCCGCTTCCTCCGGGAGGAAAAGGACATCTCCCTCCAGTTCCGGGGCAGCCGCAACCAGCGCATCATCGATCTGCCCCGAACCCTCTCCTCCGGCCGCATTGTCCTCTGGGATCAGCTGCGCCGATAGTACCATCCACGGGCGCACCTCTCCCCCACACCGCAGCCCTCCTCGATAGGGCACAGGCCGCAGCTTTCTCCGGCAGGGCATCCGCAGGCCGCATTTTCAGGCCTCCGGCCCTGTCACTGCCCCGCACTTTTTGACCGGCGGCCCTCCCCACAGCTTCCCCATATCTTCTCCTAAAAGGGGCGACCTTCTACCAGAGGCCGCCCCTTTATTTTTATATTTTGTATACGATTATATATTTTCCACAAAATTTTTTTAATACATTTCGTTTTTATATTGCACATCGTTTGTTCCTATGCTACAATGGTGTCATCAACTAAAGAAAGGATAATGGCTATGAAAAAGTATGTATCGGCTTTCCTGGCGCTCCTCTGCATTTTCAGTCTCTCTGCCATAGCGTATGCAGCACCCGGCGAAACCACAGCAACCGATGAAATCGTCCTCGACCGTAACTTTTTATCCTCGTCCGACATGACCCAAGTTGATGGAAACGTAGTACTCACACGGGAGATAGCAGCTGCACCCCGGACTCGCTCTGCCGCCGCCGAGTGTGCAAGAGAATCCGTTGTTCTTATCCCCAGCGAAACCTCCTCTGCGGAAGAGATCATGAAAAATATCGACACCTTCCTCGCCTCCCGTGCAGCCGGAAATAAGTATGAGGAGGAGTATGACAATACGCTCTCTGTGAAGCTGTATACAACCATTTACTATACACGAAAAGTTGAAAGCGGCAAAGATTACATTAAGCTTACAAGAGTAACCGGTGGAATTACCGATATAGACAGTTTTATTAGCGTCACTAAACAAGTAGTTACTCTGGGGTGCTTTAGTCGCGCAGTCGGAAATCAGCGCCAAACCTTCTACCCCACCAGTTCTTCCTTTTCCTATAATGCTCCCTCCACTTGGAATTAGGTGGAAGATGACCCACTCCTGAGTACTGCGGGCGCATACTATGAAGTAGCGCTGAAGCGTGGAAGTGCAACTGGTTCTTGGACATATGGAATGAAGAACTATATTCTCCTCAGTATGGATATGTAAGGAGGCAACCTATGAAAAAGTGCATCAACATATTGCTGTATGCCGCCTTCTTCGGCATCTTAGCAGCGCAGAGACCCATACAGGAATACTCCACGATACACTTCAACATATACCCTATTGCGACTTACTACATATTGTCCGTGATTTTGGGCACACTGATCCTTCTGATCCGTCCCAAATTGGTGTCTCCGGATCTCCCGCTCCCGGACCTGCTGCTGCAAATCGCTTTTATCGTGGTCACAACTGCACTGTTTATCTGGAAGTTCGACTCGATTCGTTTCCTCGTACTGGCTCTGCTGACGGAGGATGTCTATACCCTCATCGCCCTGCTGGTCCGCAAGCGCCGCCGCACCCCGCCGGAGGAGCCGATCTCCGGTTGACTTTTCCGGCGCCATCCTGTACAATAGACCCTGCGAGTAGGCCAGACAGTTGCGGGGACAAGGCGAAAGCCTGTTCATGAGGAAAGTCCGGGCTCCACAGGGCAAGGATAACGGGTAACGCCCGCCGAAGGCGACTTCAGGAAAAGTGCAACAGAGATATACCGCCTCTTCGGAGGTAAGGGTGGAAAGGCGAGGTAAGAGCTCACCCATCGGCTCGAGAGTGTCCGATGCTGTAAACTCTATCCGGAGCAACACCGCTATGGGAGCAATAGGGCGGCCCGTCCGCTCCCGAGGTGGCTGAAGCGCACCGGCAACGATGCGCTTAGATAGATGACTGTCAAATACAGAACCCGGCTTACAGACCTGCTCGCATAGATATGGAGCCCCACGGCGCATGACGCCGCGGGGCTCCCTTTTTCTCTTATTCCGTCAGCACGGCGCACCGGTGAAAGCCGTAGTAGTGCAGCACCTCCACCGCCGCCGCATCCATCCGCTGGCCACACAGCACCACCGGCACCGCCGGGGGACAGCCCAGTGCTCCTGCGGCAGAGATACGGCCGCAGCACGCCTCCAGCGGCACCTCCTCCCACGGGGAGAGCATGGCCTCATGGGGCGTCACCGCCTGCTCCAGTCGGGGCATGGGGGGCGGCCCCTGCCGGATGGCCTGCCGCCGGGGCAGCGCCGCCAGTACCTCCTCCAGCCGCCGCAGCTCCGCCGGGTCGTTCTGGGGCGATACCATCAGCACCACATGATCCGGGTCGTAAAACTCCGGGTAGATGCCGCCGCTCTCCAGCGCCGCCGCCACCTCCGGGCCGGTGTAGCCGTACCCCTTGGGACACAGCGTCACCTTCAGCGGCTCACCGGAGAGAAGCTCCCATCCCCGCACCGCCAGCCGGCGACGCAGACTCTCCAGCTGCGGCAGCAGCGCTTGCAGCTTCTCCGGATAGTCCGCCAACAGCTCGTTGGCAGCGTCCAGCGACTGCAAGATCAGATACGACGGGCTGCTGGAGCCCCACAGCCCCATGGACGACTTGGCCTGCCGGTGCAGCAGCTCCGGGGCCTGATGGGCGATGTGCAGATACGCCCCGCCCGTGACCACCGGCAGCGTCTTGTGAGCGGAGTCGCAGCACAGATCTGCCCCCAGATCCATGGGATGCCGGGAGGGGGACAGAAACTTCAGATACGCCCCGTGGGCGTTGTCCACCGCCAGCAGCACCCCGGCCCGGCGGCATACCACCGCCAGCGCCGCCACGTCCGGCAGCTCCCCCAGATAGTCCGGGCAGGTGAGATACACCGCCGTCACCGGCTCCCGGCTGCAAGCCAGCTCCCGCTCCAGCTGCTCCGGGGTCACGACCCCGCTGTAATAGGCCTCTCCCGCTGCCGAACAGAGCCAGCGCACCGGCACGTCCAGCAGAGCGGCGGCATTGACGAATGCCTTGTGGGCATTGCGTCCCGCCAGTAGCAGGGGCTTCTCCCCCCGGCTGCGTGCGTATACCGCCAGCAGCTGCACCATGGTCTGGATGCACAGCGTAGAGCCGCCGGTGGCGTACAGGGTGTGCGCCCCAAAAATGGCCCCGGCATTCTCCTCGCTCCGGGCGATGATGCCCTCCGGGTGAAACAGATCGTCAGCGCCGTCTATCTCCGTGATGTCCAGCGCCTCGAAGCCCAGCGGGCCGCAGCCCTTGTGGCCGGGCATATGCAGCCGCACGGCCCCGCCGCCGGCGTAGCGGCGGACGAAATCGCAGATGGGGGTACTCATTCCGTCCCCAGCTCACGGGCCACCGCCACGGCGATGGCGCACTCCATGCGCTTGCGGAACAGGTCGCAGCCGTCGGCGTATACGCCCCGGACGGAGCCGGTGGCGTGGTAGGCGTTGGCGGCGCACCCGCCGGAGCAGTAGAGCCTTGCCCAGCAGTCCCGGCACTCCTCCCGTGCATACACGTTGCACCCGGCAAACTCCGCCTGCACGGCATGGTTCTCCACGCCGTCCCAGATGTTGCCCAGCTTGAATTTCTCGTCGCCCACGAACTGGTGACAGGGGTACAGGTCGCCCCAAGGGGTCACGGCCATGTACTCCGTACCGGAGCCGCAGCCGGAGATGCGCTTATAAATACAGGGGCCGCCCTTGAGGTCGATCATGTAATGGTAGAAGGTGAAGGGTCTCCCCTCCTTGTCCCGCTGCAGCATCAGTTGGGCCAGCTCCTCATACTGCTGCATGACGATCTCCTTGTCCGCCTCCGTCAGGGCCGCCGGATCACCGTGGGCAGCCACCACCGGCTCCATGCTCAGCTCCGTGAAGCCCAGATCCAGCATGGTCTGGATGTCCTTCAAAAAGTCGGGGTTGGCGTGGGTGAAGGTCCCCCGCATATAGTAGTTCTTCCCCTGCCGGGCCTGCACCAGCTTCTGGAACTTGGGAACGATCTTCTCCCAGCTGCCGTTTCCTGCATAGTCCACCCGGTAGCGGTCATGGACCTCCTTGCGGCCGTCCAGACTCAGCACCACATTGCTCATCTCCCGGTTGGCGAAGTCGATGACGTCGTCGTCGATGAGTACCCCATTGGTGGTCAGGGTAAAGCGGAAGTGCTTGCCCCGCTCCTTCTCCACGCTGCGTGCATAGGCCACCAGCCGCTTCACCACATCGAAATTCATCAGCGGCTCGCCGCCGAAGAAGTCCACCTCCAGATTGTGCCGGGTGCCGGAGTGATCCATGAGGAAGTCCAGCGCCTGCTTGCCCACCTCATAGCTCATCAGCGCCCGGTCGCCGTGGTACTTGCCCTGACTGGCGAAGCAGTAGGAGCAGTTGAGGTTGCAGGTGTGGGCCACATGGAGGCACAATGCCTTGATGACTCCGGAGGTACGGGCCTTCAGCTCCCCGGCCATGGGGGCGAAGGTGTCCTCGGTGAAAAGCTTCCTCGCATCCTTCAGCGCCAGCAGCTGATCGTAGCACTCCTCCAGCTCCGACCGGGTCACGTCCTCCCGATCCCGGTACTTCTCCGCCAGCGCATCCACCAGCGTCTCCCGCTCCTGCGTCTCGAACCCGGCGATCATGTCATAGGCCACCTCGTCCACGGCGTGGACGGAGCCGGAACACACATCCAGCACCACGCACAGGTTGCCCAGCTTATATTGATGTATCATCCTGTTTCCTACCTTTATATTTGATCTCTACGCCAAAAATGCCGCCCGGCAAGGGCGGCACCATGGTTTTCACAACTCAGTCGTTGTTCTTCTTCTCGCAAGCCTGATTGGCAATACCGCAGCTGGTCTTGCAGGCAGACTGGCAGGAGGTCTGGCACTCGCCGCAGCCGCCGTTCTTGGCGCTCTGGCAGAGGTCACGGGTCTCAATGGTCTGAATATGCTTCATAGCTGTACCCTCCGTACATTACAAAATTTATCACAGTTTACCATACCTGACGCCGCTTGTCAAGCCGTCAGCCCCCGCCGGTCAGGACGCATCCGTCCCGTCCTTCTTCGGGTCATCCTTTGGCTGCTCCAGCCGCCGGAACACCGGCCGCAGCAGCAGTGCCGTCACATAGCTGAGACTGCTGTACCCGATCAGCAGCCACACAAGGCTCAGGTACAGCCGCAGCCACGGAAACACCAGGCACGCCCCCACCGGCACCGCCCAGATCAGCCAGATCAGCAGCATCCGTGGCAGGTTCCCCACCCCCACCAGCATGGCGTTTTTCATGTGGCTGCGCCACGTGTTCTGATACCGGGCCATCAGGGGAAACACAAACGTCAGCTCCACCGCCGCCAGCTGCAAAGCAAACACCGCCAGCAGCTTCCACAAAAAACGGTCGTTCAGAACGGCAAAGTACAGGTCAAAGCCGCACAGAACCAGCACCGCCAGCATGGGCAGCCATACCAGCAGGGCGCACTTGAAGTTCTCCCGCCATGCGGCGAAAAATTTTCTCGCCGTGTGGCTGTCCTCCCCCTGCACCACCTTCCCCAGCACCTGATACAGCGCCGCTGTGGAGGGGCCTATGGTCACCACCGGCAGGGAGCACAGCACCCACAGCACATTCAGCACCACCAGCGTCCACACCCGCTCCATGCCACGGGAGAAGGCGCTGTTGGGATCAAACAACGAGCGAAACATCTCACCCCTCCTTTTCCGCCGCCAGCGCATCCGTCAGACGGGCGTATTCCGCCAGCCCCAGCCGCTCCCCCCGCACGGAGGGCTCCAGTCCGCAGGCGGTGACGATCTCCGTCAGCCGCTCCTTGGGCAGGGGAAAGGCCGTCTGCAGGGAGTTCACCAGCGTCTTGCGCCGCAGGGCGAAGCCCGCCCGGACGGTGCGGAACAGCATCTCCCTGGAGCACACCTCCACCGGCGGAGCCTTGCGGCTGCGGCAGTGGATCACCGCCGAGGTGACCTTGGGGGCCGGCAGAAAGCAGGTGTTGGAAACGGTGAACAGCAGCTCCGGCTGGGTGTAGTACTGCATCAGCAGGGTAAAGGCCCCGTAGTCCGCCGTACCGGGGGCAGCGCAGATGCGCTGGGCCACCTCCTTCTGGATCAGCACCGTCAGGCTGTCGAAGCACTGGGCCTCCACGCAGGCGGTAAGAAAAGGTGTGGTGATGTTATAGGGCAGATTGGCACACAGAATGGGCCGCAGACCGGGGAACTGCTCCTCCACCGTCTGCCGCAGGGGCAGCTTCATGGCGTCCCCCTCCAGCAGGGTGAAGTTGTCAAAGTCCGCCATAGTCTCCCGCAGCACGGGATAGAGCCGCCGGTCCAGCTCCACGGATACCACCTTTCCCGCCCGCCGGGCCAGCTGCTGGGTCAGGGGGCCGATGCCGGGACCGATCTCCAGCACGCCGGTCTGTCGGTCGGCGCCGCTGGCGGCGGCGATATCCTCCGGCACCCAGCTTTCAATGAGGAAGTTCTGCCCCATGGATTTGGAAAAACGAAAGCCGTGACGCTGCAGCAGCTCCTGTATCTCATTGCGGTCACACAGGTTCATGGGCCGCCCTCCCTTCGTATTGTTGCACATAATGTATCAGTATAGCACAGGAGCGTAAAAAGGTAAAGCCTACATTCCCCCACCCTTGGGCAAGTTTGCCCTTTTCATCCGGGGGGATGTGTGCTATAATGAATCGATTTCAGGACAGGAGGCGATGGACATGGAGCATCTCACCCACAGCGCCGCCGAGACGGAGGCACTGGGCTGCCGGCTGGGCTGCGCCCTGACCCCCGGCACGGTCGTCGCCTACCGGGGCGGGCTGGGCATGGGCAAGACCGCCTTCACCCGTGGTCTGGCCCGTGGGCTGGATTGCCGGGACCGTGTCACCAGCCCCACCTTCACCATCGTCAACGAGTATCAGGGGCGCATCCCCCTGTTCCACTTCGATATGTACCGCCTGCCGGATGCCGACGCCCTCTTTGACATCGGGTGGGAGGATTATCTGGACCGTGGCGGCGTGTGCGCCGTGGAGTGGAGCGAGAACGTGGCCGGGGCCCTGCCGGAGGACACCGTGTGGGTGGACATCCGCCGGCTGGAGGGCGAGGACAACGGACGGTGCATCACCATAACGGGGGTGACAGGATTTTGAAGATACTGGCTCTGGAGACCTCTGCCAAAAGCGTATCCGCTGCCGTGACCGACGGCGGCGTGGTGCGGGCCTATACCTATCAGAACACCGGACTGACCCACAGCCGCACCCTGATGCCGCTGGTGGATGCCATGCTGCGGGAGAGCGAGCAGTCGCTGTCGGACATGGACCTGCTGGCGGTGGCGGCGGGGCCGGGGAGCTTCACCGGCCTGCGGATCGGGGTATCGGCCCTGAAGGGGCTGGCCTGGGCGGCGGACAAGCCCTGCTGCGGCGTGTCCACGCTGGAGGCCATGGCCCAGAACCTGCGGCACATGGACGGTCTCATCGTCTGTGCCATGGACGCCCGGCGCAGTCAGGTCTATAACGCCGTATTCGCCGCCGAAGGCGGGCAGCTCACCCGGCTGGCCCCCGACCGGGCCATCGCCCTGTCCCAGCTGGCGGAAGAGCTGCAAGGCGACCCCCGGCCCAAGCTGGTGGTGGGGGACGGCGCCGCTCTGTGCAGCGGCTTTCTCACCGAGGCGGGCATCCCCTGCCGCATGGCCCCGGCCCAGCTGGTGATGCAGAACGCCGTGGGCGTGGCGCTGGCGGCGGAGGAGATGGCCGCCCGTGGCGAAACGGTGTCTGCCCGTGATCTGGTTCCGGTCTACCTGCGGCTGAGTCAGGCGGAGCGGGAGCGGCTGGCCAAGGGCCTGAAGATCACTTTGGATTGATTTGAAAATTTTTATATGCGGAGGACAAGACTATGAGCAATCAGTTTCCCACCCTGCACATCGTAAACCATCCCCTGGTGCAGCACAAGCTGTCGGTGATGCGTGACAAGAACACCAGCGTGAAGGACTTCCGGGCACTGGTGGGCGAGATCGCCATGCTGCTGACCTACGAGGCCACCCGTGACCTGCCCATGACCACCCGGACCATCGAGACCCCCATCTGCTCCTACGAGGCGCCTGTGCTGGCAGGCAAGAAGCTGGCCATCGTCCCCATCCTGCGGGCCGGACTGGGCTTTGAGGACGGCATCCTGACGCTGGTCCCCTCCGCCCGTGTGGCCCACATCGGTATGTACCGGGATGAGGAGACGCTGGAGCCCCACTTCTACTTCCTGAAGTACCCCAAGGACATCGCCGGCCGTGACGTACTGATCGTGGATCCCATGCTGGCCACCGGCGGCAGCGCCGACATGGCCATCACCAAGATGAAGGAGCTGGGCTGCAAGAATATCAAGCTGATGATCCTGGTAGCGGCCCCGGAGGGCGTGAGGTTCATCTATGAGCGCCACCCCGACGTGGACATCTACTGCGCTGCGCTGGACGACCACCTGAACGAGAACGGCTACATCGTCCCCGGTCTGGGCGACGCCGGCGACCGCATCTTCGGCACCAAGTAAACCCCGCAGCGAAGCTGAAAGCTTTTTCAGCAATTTTCTCTTTCCTATCCGAAATATCCGCAGGTATGGAATGCCTGCGGATATTTTTCGGCATTTCCATGGAATTTCCTGTTGCATTTTGCGCCGTTTTCGGGTAGAATGAGTGTGACAATTCAGATTGGTAGCTGTAAGGAAGTGTCTCGCACACGGGCTGCAACTATCACTCGGCGGTTGCTTGAGTGTTTCAGATCTCCTCCGGGGATTTGGAACATTTTTTGTTACCCGGAAACATCATAAAAGGAGGAAACATCATGAATCTGATCATCAACGGCAGACTCATCACCCGTGACACGGAGGGCAAGGGCTATTACGAGCACGGCGCCGTGGCCTACGAGGGCAGCAAGATCGTGGAGGTAGGCGAGGAGAGCGCCCTGCGTCAGAAGTACCCCGACGCCCACTGCATCGATGCCAGGGGCGGCGTCATCATGCCGGCCCTCATCAACGCCCACACCCACATCTACTCTGCGCTGGCGAGAGGTCTGTCCATCGTGGGCAACAACCCCACCAACTTCTATGAGGTGCTGGACGGCACGTGGTGGGCCATCGACCGCAAGCTGATGATGGACGGCACACGGGCCAGCGCCACAGCTCTGTACATGGACTCCATCAAGCAGGGCGTCACCACCATCTTCGACCACCACGCCTCCTACGGCGAGATCCCCGGCACCCTCCACACCATTGCCGAGGAGTCCAAGCGACTGGGCCTGCGCTCCTGCCTGTGCTATGAGGTCTCCGACCGGGACGGCGAGGAGAAGTGCCTGCAGGCCATTCAGGAGAACGCCGACTTCATCACCGAGTGCGAGAAGAACAAGGATCCCATGCTGGCGGCCATGTTCGGCGGCCACGCCCTGTTCACCATCAGTGACAAGACCTTCGACCGGATGGTGGCCGCCAACAACGGCCGCACCGGCTACCACATCCACGTGTCCGAGGGCATGAACGATGTGTACGACTCCCTGCAAAACTACGGCCGCCGCCCCATCCAGCGGCTGCAGGACCACGGTATTCTGGGGGACAAGACCATTCTGGGCCACTGCATCCACGTCAACACCGCCGAGATGGAGATCATCCAGCACACCCACACCATGGTGGTGAATAACCCGGAGAGCAACATGGGCAACGCCATCGGCATCTGCCCGGTTTTACAGCTGCACAAGCGGGGCATTCTGCTGGGTATGGGCACCGATGCCTATACCAACGATATGCTGGAGTCCATCAAGGTGGCCCTGTGCTCCCAGCGGAGCCAGAACTGCCTGCCCAACGTGGGCTGGTGTGAGGTGACGGATATGCTGTTCCGCAACAACGCCAAAATCGGCGAGAAGTACTTCCCCGCCACGCTGGGCGTGCTGAAGGCCGGTGCGGCGGCGGACATCATCGTCATGGACTATAAGCCCTTCACCCCCTTCTCCGACGAGAACATTGACGGCCACATGATCTTCGGCATGACCGGCCGCCAGTGCCAGACCACCATCGCAGGCGGCAAAGTGCTGATGCAGGACCGTGTGCTGATGGGCATCGACGAGGAGGCAGAGAACGCCCATATCCTCGAGGCCGCCAAAAGGCTGTGGGGTGACCTGAACCACAGAACGTATTGATATCCCATCATCCCCATATCACAATAAGGAGGAATCCCCATGTCTGAAAAAATGTATCCCATCCCCTTCCGCTCCCTCATGAACTGGGTGGTCACCGAATACGCCGACTGCGGCGAGATCTTCGGCATCCACAAGGCCTACCGTGCCTCCGGCAAGAGCCTGCCCATCTTCGGTGAGCGCATCGAGACGCCCTTCGGCCCCGCCGCCGGCCCCAACAGCCAGCTGGCTCAGAACATCATCGCCGCCTATGTGGCCGGCGCACGGTTCTTCGAGGTCAAGACCGTCCAGAAGATGGACGGCGCCGATCTGGCCGCCTGCGTCCCCCGCCCCTGCATTCTGGCCAACGACGAGGGCTACAATCAGGAGTGGTCCACGGAGCTGACGGTGCCGCAGGCCATGGACGAGTACATCAAGGCCTGGTGCGCCCTGAAGGTTCTCAGCAAGGTCTACGATCTGGGCGATCCCGACGGCTTCGTGTTCAATATGTCCGTAGGCTACGATCTGGAGGGCATCAAGGGCGAGAAGGTGAACACCTACATCGACGGCATGATGGACGCCCGCCGTACCGCCATCTTCAGTGAGTGCAAGGAGGTTCTGAAGGAGCTGTTCCCGGCGGAAAGCGACTTCATCGACGCCATCTCCCCCCGTGTCTCCGGCAGCGTCACCGTCTCTACCCTCCATGGATGTCCTCCCGATGAGATCGAGCGCATTGCCAGCTATCTCATCTCCGAAAAGCACCTGCACACCTTCGTCAAATGCAACCCCACCATTTTGGGCTACGAGACTGCCCGGCGGACGCTGGACGCCATGGGCTATGACTACATCGTCTTTGACGAGCACCACTTCAACGAGGATCTGCAGTGGGCAGACGCCGTTCCCATGTTCCAGCGGCTCCAGAAGCTGGCGGACAGCTGCGGGCTGGAGTTCGGCCTGAAGCTCTCCAACACCTTCCCCGTGGACACCACCCGTGGTGAGCTGCCCAACAACGAGATGTATATGTCCGGCCGGAGCCTGTTCCCCCTGACCATCGAGATGTGCCACCGCATCTCCCGGCAGTTCGGCGGCAGGATGCGGATCTCCTTCGCCGGCGGCGCCGAGTATTTCAACTGCGACAAGCTGTTTGCCGCCGGGATCTGGCCCATCACCGTGGCCACCACCATCCTCAAGCCCGGCGGCTACAACCGCCTGCTGCAAATGGTGGAGAAGGTGGAGGCTCTGCCCTACCGCCCCTTCTCCGGCACGGACACGCAGGCCATCTGTGACCTGTCCACCGCCAGCCACACGGACTTCCACCACGTCAAGCCCATCAAGCCCCTGCCCAGCCGCAAGAGCGACAAGCAGGTGCCTTGGCTGGACTGCTTCACGGCTCCCTGCAAGGGCGGCTGTCCCATCGAGCAGGATATCCCCGAATATGTGGAGCTGGTCCGCAAGGGCCTGTACGGCCCGGCTCTGAAGCTCATCACCGAGAAGAACCCCCTGCCCTTCCTCACCGGCACCATCTGCGCCCACCGGTGCCAGACCAAGTGCTCCCGGAATTTCTACGACGAGTCCGTCCGTATCCGGGATACCAAGCTGGTGGCGGCGGAGCGTGGCTATGAGGCCCTGATGGCCTCCATCCGCCGTCCCGCCAAGGTGGCGGGCAAGAAGGCCGCCATCATCGGCGGCGGCCCCACCGGCATCGCCGCCGCCTATTTCCTGGGCCGTGCCGGTGTCGAGACCACCATTTTCGAGCGGGAGCAGTGCCTGGGCGGCGTCCCCCGCCACGTGATCCCCGCCTTCCGCATCACCAACGAGGCCATCCAGAAGGACATCGCCCTGATGGAGAAGTACGGCGTGGAGGTTCGCTGCGGCGCTCCCGCCCCCTCCGTGGCGGAGCTGAAGGCCATGGGCTACACCCATATCCTCTATGCCGTGGGCGCATGGAAGCCCGGCCAGCTGGGCATCCCCGGCGATGTGGCCGGCGCCATCCAGTGGATGAAGGGCGTCAAGGCCGGGAACATCTCCGTGGGCGGCAATGTGGCCGTGGTGGGCGCCGGCAATACCGCCATGGATGCGGCCCGTCTGGCCAAGCGCAGCGGCGCCCAGCACGTCACCATCGTCTATCGCCGCACCAGGAAGTATATGCCCGCCGACGAGCATGAGTTGGCGCTGGCGCTGGCGGACGGCGTGACCTTTGCCGAGCTGTGCGCCCCGGTGGAGCAGAAGGACGGCGTGCTGCGCTGCGAGAAGATGAAGCTGGGCGAGGCAGATGCCTCCGGCCGCCGCAGCCCCGTGGCCACCGGCGAGTATGTGGACATCCCCTGCGATCTGGTGATCTCCGCTGTGGGCGAGCAGGTGGACAGCGCCCTCCTGACCTCCAACGGCGTGGAGGTGGACGGCAAGGGCCGCCCCGCCTTCCGGACCAATGTGGAGGGCGTGTACGCCGCCGGTGACGCCCGCCGTGGCCCCGCTACGGTGGTGGAGGGCATTGCCGATGCCGCACAGTTCGCCGAGGCAGTCATCGGCGCTCCCCATACCTACGATATCCCCCAGCAGGCCTACATCACCAAGGCCGACGCCATCGCCAAGAAGGGTATCCTGCGGATGAGCGGCTGCGCCGCCTGCGAGGGTGAGCGCTGCCTCCAGTGCTCCACCGTCTGCGAAAACTGCGCCGACTCCTGCCCCAACCGGGCCAACGTGGTCATTGCCATGGCCGACGGCAGCCACCAGATCCTGCACGTGGATAAAATGTGCAACGAGTGCGGCAACTGCACCCAGTTCTGCCCCTACCACTCCGAGCCCTGCCACGATAAGTTCACCCTCTTCCAGACGGCGGAGGATATGGCGGATTCCCACAACGCCGGTGTCCTGTTCCTGGGCGGCGACCGGGTGAAGGTGCGTACCTTCGGGGAGCCCAAGGAGTACGACCTCTCCGGCAGCAACGGCCTGCCTGCGGAGCTGGAAAAGCTCATCGTCACCGTCCGTGACCGGTACGCCTACCTGTTTGCGTAAGAGTTACTCGCTTGCATAAGGGTCACCCCTTACCGCAAAAGCCCGCTCTGCGCTGCCGCATCCCCCATGCACAGAGCGCAGAACGCATCCCAAAGGCACGAACCCCATAAAAGCGTGAGCCGCAGCAGCAGCATGACCTGTATCAAAGGCGTGAGCCACAGCAACAGCATGACCTGTATCAAAAGCGTGAGCCGCCCTTCGGCGGCTCACGCTTTTATTCTCTCTCATGGCCACCGGTCCGCCAGCACAAGCCCGCCCGGCACCGGCCTCTTTCCCCTTGCCCACCGGCGGCTCCTGCCCCTACCAGCAAAAAGATCCCCCATGGCCCGGAGCAAAGCCCCGGGCCATGGGGGTCACTATTCAGCGGAATACTTCCTGCTTATGGAAAGGTGCGTTCTTAGAACTGCTCCTTCTTCTTAGCCACCAGCACGCCGCCGGCCAGAGCCATCACGCCCAGACCCAGATACACCACGATACCGGCGTCACCGGTAGCGGGCTTGGAGGGTGTCACAGGCTCCACGGGAGCCACGTAGCCCAGATTCACCATCAGATCGGTGATCTCGGCGTCGGTAAGACCGATGGCCTTCATGTAGTCCTTAGCGCCCTTCTGCAGGTCGGCCTTGGACAGATCCTCCACGCCGAAGGCGTTCTGGAGGGTCTTGATGATGTTGCTGTTGGCAATGGCGTTGTACTTGTCCGTACCGGGCTCCACGCCGTAGTAGTTGTAGTAGGTGACCATGTAGTCCGCCACCACCTCGTCATAGGTAGCGCCCATCAGGCACTCCAGCAGAGCGGAGACGAAGCCGGCACGGTCCTTGCCCTCGGTGCAGTGGACATAGTAGGTACCCTTGTTGGCTGCGAAGAACCGCAGGCCCTCGGCCAGACCCTTCTGGAACTCCGGAGCGGAGAAGTCCACGCCCAGATTCAGATAGATCACCTTCTGGCCGGAGTAGTAGGTATCAGCGAAGCCCTCATAGGCCTCGGCCTCCTCCTGACTGTTGGCGAGGTTCATGATCACGTTCACGCCCGCCTGCTTCAGAGCGGTATCCACATAGGTGTTGCGGCCCAGCTCCGGGTTGATGGGGGAGGAGCCACGGTACAGCACATCCTTGCCCATGCCGGTGGTGGCGATGTTGCGGAAGTTGCCGAACTCGGCGTCGGACAGGTTGGGATAATCGGCACGGTCATTGGTGCGCTGCAGGTCGTGCATGATGTACTCGGCCATGTAGCCGCCCTTCTCCGCCATCTTGAAGGTGACCTCCACGGGATAGGTCACACCCTCCCAAGCGGTCCAGTACCACGTCTTATCCTCGTTGGTGTGCTTCTTGGCCAGCTCATAGGTCTCGGCGAAGTTGCCCATGTTGATGGCCATGGAGACGTAGCCGGTGGGCTTACCGTCGGCGTCCTTCTCCACGATGACGGCGGGCTTGCCGGAATCCACATAGGAATAGGTAGGCACCACCGGCAGGGTCAGGGTCTTATCCAGGAACTTGACCGTCACCAGATCGCCCCAGGCAAAGCCCAGCTTGCCCATGAAGTCCTCGGCCTTGCAGTCGGTGTAGACGTTGCCGTACTTGGTCATCCAGATGTTGGCGTCCAGACCGCCGATGGTGATCTTGCCGTCATCCGTCTTCTCCGGCGGGATGATGGTCATGCGGCCCTGAGGCTCGCCGTACCGGGCCTTGGTGACGGTGCCGCCCAGCTCATTGGTGATGTATTCCATGACGATCTCGTCCAGCGGCAAGCCGGTGTCAAACTGGGATGTCGCTGCGGCAAAGGCATAGTAGGTGTCGCCGCCGGCGGCCAGGAAGTTGTTGGTGATGACAGCGTAGGTGGCATCCTTATCGAAAGCCTTGCCGTTAATGCTGTCGATGGTGATGCGGTTGATGGTCTTGGGACCATAATAGGTGGAGCCGGGATAGGTGGTGTCGTTCTTGTCGTAATCCTTGGTGCAGTCCACCGTCAGCTTCATGCCGGCGGTCTGGGGGAAGCCGCCCAGAGAGACAGGGGTGCAGTAGGTGGACGCTTCCAGCGCCTCCAGCAGCTCGGCACCGGTGACATACACCACAGCCAAGGTGTTGCCGAAGGGCAGGACGGTGTTGACATCCTTCTTGGTGATATCGCCAGCCTTGATGGCAGCACGGATGCCGCCGCCGTTGGTAATGGCCACAGCATTGGTCATATCTACGCTGGGGGCCTTGGTCTTGATGGCCCACAGCATGGCATCGGTGATGAGGTCACCCATGTTGGTCTCCTCGGTGCGGTTGCCGGGCTCCTTGGCACCGTTGAGCTCCACCTCGCTCTTGGCGAAAACAACATTATAGGCGGCGTCGATGGGATCCTTGATGTCCTTGGCGGCCTTGGCCACAGCGGCATCGGTCTTATTATAGTCGAACACGGTGACGGTTTCATTGTTGACCTTCTCGGAGTGCCAAATCTGCACCAGCTCATTGCTGATGATCTCTCCCTTGGTGTTGTCAATGGTGATGACGCCCACATTCGCCAGAGCCGTACCGGTGGACTGGATCTTCTCCCCGTTGGGACCCTTGGTCATAACGGTGTGGGAGTGACCGTCGATGATGAAGTCGATGCCGGTGACATTCTTGGCCAGGTCATAGGAGGTGTTGGGCTCGGAGCTGGAGTCCACACCCAGATGCGCCAGGCAGATGACAATGTCAGCGCCTTCTGCCCTCAGTGCATCCACCTGATCCTGTGCAGCTTTGTACATCTTGTCGCCTGCCAGGAACTGCAGCCCCTGGATCAGGGCGGGGTTGGCCTTGGTCTGCGCCTCGGGGGTCTCCAGGCCGAAGAAGCCGATCTTTATGTCGCCCACTTTCTTGACCACATGGTCGTCAAAGATGGTCTTGCCGTCCTTCAGCACATTGGCGCAAAGAACATCAAACTTGGCCTTTTTCATATTCTCGTCCAACTGGGCATAGCCGTAGTCGAACTCGTGGTTGCCGATGGTGGCCACGTCATAGCCTGTGACATTCATCATGGTGACGGCATCTGCGCCCTTGTTGACGCTGACATAGACGCTGCCCTGACTGTAGTCGCCGGCGTCAACCAAAAAGACGGATGCGCCTCTGGCCTCATAGTCAGCCTTCAGCGCCGCCACCTTTTCATACTTGTCGATGGCACCGTGGACATCGTTGGTGTGCAGGATGACGGTTTTGCCATCCAGATCTTTCGTTGTCGGGGGATCTGCCCAGGCAGAGGACACAAGCAGAGACAGTGTCATAACCACGGACATAAACAGTGCTAAAGCTTTTCGCATGGTTCTTTCCTCCTTTATTTTTTGGAACACCCATGGCATCCCATAGTACGTCTTCATCATACATGATTTTGCACAGGAATACAAGTCCGATCTGTGTTTTTTTGTGTAAAAGTATGATAAAATCTCTCTGTACGAGTCATACAAAAATCCCATGCCGTTTTTGTACATTCCGCCGTAACCGGTACGGACGACCCTGAAAAATGGTGTGGCTTTTTGGTTTTTTTCTGTTATAATATAGGTTAGTTTCGTGTCAAATTCGGAAGGGAGTGCAAGCTATGAAGTATCTGTTTCGAGGCGGCACCGTTGTCTCCGGCAGAGGGACACGCCGTGCCGATATTCTGGTGGAGGGTGAAAAGATCGTGGAGGTGGGCCGCAGCATCACCCGCAAGGCCGACCAGATCATCGACGTCACCGGGATGCTGCTGATGCCCGGCTTCATCGACGCCCACACCCATTTTGATCTGGACGTGTGCAATACCACCACTGCCGACAATTTCACCACCGGCTCCCGGGCGGCCCTGCGGGGCGGCACCACCACCGTGGTGGACTTCGCCTGCCCCAACAAGGGGGAGAGCCTGCACCACGGGCTGGAGCTGTGGCACCGGAAGGCCGACGGCCGCACCTGCTGCGACTACGGCTTCCACATGACCATCGACGACTGGAACCCGCAGATCGAGGCGGAGATCGACGATATGTACGCCGCCGGTATCTCCTCCTTCAAGATGTACATGACCTATCCCGCCATGATGATCGGGGACAACGCCATGTACCACGCCCTGAAAAAGCTGAAGGAGAAGGGCGGCATCTGCGGCGTACACTGCGAAAACAGCGGCGTCATCGACGCCCTCATCGAGGAAAAGAAGGCCGCCGGGGAAATGGGTGTCTCCTCCCACCCCCGGACCCGTCCGGACTTTCTGGAGGCGGAGGCCGTGAGCCGCCTGCTGCGGATCGCTGAGGCGGTGGATATCCCCGTGGTCATCGTCCACCTCACCAACGCCGCCGCCCTGCGGGAGGTGGAGGCCGCCCGGAAGCGCGGCCAGAAGGTCTATGCCGAGACCTGCCCCCAGTACCTGCTGCTGGACGACAGCGTGTATGATAACCCCGACTACTCTCTGGCGGCCCGCTACGTCTGTGCGCCCCCCATCCGCAAGGCAGAGGATCAGAGGGCCCTGTGGATGGCCCTGCGCCGTGGCGAAATTCAGACCATCTCCACGGACCACTGTTCCTTTACGCTGGCCCAGAAGGACGCCGGCCGGGGGGACTTCACCAAAATTCCCGGCGGCCTGCCGGGGGTGGAGACCCGTGGCGAGCTGATCTACACCGCCGGTGTCACCACCCGGAAGATCAGCCTTGCCACCATGTGCCGTGTACTGGCGGAGAATCCCGCCAAGCTCTACGGGATGTTCCCCCGGAAGGGCATCCTGCAGGCCGGGGCCGACGCCGACATCGTGGTGTACGATCCGCTGGCGGATCACGTCATCCGTGCGGCGGACACGGTGGCCAATGTGGACTATAACCCCTACGAGGGCTTCACCACCCGTGGCTCCATCCAGCAGGTATGGCTCCGGGGCCGTCTGGCGGTGGAGCACGGCACCGTGCTGGCCGGGACCGACGGCAAGTACATCCCCCGTGGCAAGAGCTGCCTGTAAAGAGAGGGGAAGGCTTCCATGACCGAGATATTATACTGCCAGTCCCCCGCCCTGTTTCTGCTGGCGGTGGTGCTGCTGATCTGCTTCTTCCTGCGGCGGCAGGCCCACCGGGTGCGGGCGGCGCTGGACCTGATCCTGTGCATCCTGCTGCTCATCGGCGGCGTGGTGCTATACTATTTGGGAATGTACGGCGACTGCTTCACCATCCACGACTTCTGGCAGATCCGCACCTCCGGTTGGGTGGGGCTGGGCGTTGTAGCCGCCGGGTCGGTATGGCACCTGTGCAAGGTCTGCAAGCGGGGCGTGGAGCGCCGCCGGACGGAAAAGATCGCCCGCCAGACGGAGGAGGCCCATCGTCAGGCGCTGGAGAACGCCCGCCGGGAGGCGTATGAAGCCGGAAAGGCCGACGCCGCCAAGGAGCGTCAGCCGTCCCCCTCCACCCCGGAGACATCCGCCCTTCCCCTCACCCCAGCGGACGCCGTCTCGCCGGAGTGTGCAGCTGCTCCCGCCGCTGACGCACCGCAGTCCTCCACCGGAGGAACAGGTCAAGCCCTGTAAAAACCCCGACACAAAACCTATGACCCTCTGGTTGCAGTGTCTGCCAAACACCGTGCAGCCCCGGTAAGCAGTCGATGCTGAACTTAACTACCGCCGGTGCAGCAACCCTCAAAATACCATGCGGAATCGGCAGAACACCATGCAGCACCGATAGAACACTGTCCCTGACTTCCCCACCGGCATCTGCTGCAATACCCCGTGTTCGCTGGGAGGGCGAGTCGTTCGGAGAGACGACAGCCGGATAAGGCGCAGACTGAAATGTCTGTCCTTATCCGGCTTTTTGTCTGGGAAAGGAGCAATCACATGGAGTTAAAATTTCTTCCCTCTATCGGAAATACCTCACGGCGGCCTTTGGCAGCGCCCTGATCTCCTCCATCTACGGTCTGGTAGACATGGCCATGGTGGGGCAGTATCAGGGGCCGGACGGCACGGCGGCACTGGCGGTGGTGGCCCCCATCTGGAACATCATTTACAGTCTGGGGCTGCTGACCGGCATCGGCGGCAGCGTCCTCTTCAGCGCCCAGCGTGGCGGCCATCAGGAAAGCGGCAGCGAGAACCAGTACTTCACCGCTGCCGTCTCAGGCTCCGTGCTGCTGGCGGCACTGGCATGGGTGGGCCTGCTGCTGTTTCAGGGGACGCTCCTCACCTTCTTCGGGGCCGACGAGAGCCTGCTGCCCCTGGCGGAAATTTACATGAAGCCCATCCGCTATGTATTCCCCCTGTTCCTCTTCAACCAGCTGCTGGCGGCCTTCCTCCGCAACGACGGAGCGCCGGGGCTGGCGACGCTGGGTGTGCTGGCCGGCGGCGTGCTGATCCTGATCCTCCCCTCCCTGCTGGGGGCGGAGAGCCTGTGGCTGGCCATGCCCATCGCAGAGGTGCTGACGGCCCTCTATGCTGCCTCCGCCATGGGGCGCTATACCCGTCTGCTGTCCCGGTAAAAACGGGGATAGCTGCGCCCCCGGTGAAATCCGTCGAACGGTGAAGTCCGCCGAGCATCCAGCGTGTAATAAAAACATTCTTCCTCCGGTAAAAATGTATCATATCAAAAATTCATCAGACACAAAATCTCATGAGCGAAAATTTTCAGCGGACGGAAAAACATATCATGAAATCAAAAGGGCCAACAGCGGCGGACGAGAAAAACGCCACACGCTGACCGCACCGTGCAGAAATGGGCAAGGCCCACATATTGGACAAAACAGGACGCCGGTCCCCACGGGACCGGCGTCCTGTTTTTGTCCTGATAACGTCCTGCCGACGTCCGTTTTTTGTCCAATTTCGGCGTCCCGCAGACGTCCTGCCTTTTGGCAGACTTCGTGTCTTTTCCGCAAATCCGTGCCTTTTCTGCAAGGTGATTTATCGGAAAATTTATCTCGCTATACGATTCTCCGTCTGTATTTTACTTCCACAGGGAGCAGAGCAAATCCGTATAGTCGGAGGGGTTCTCCAGCGGCAGACCTGCAATGAGCATGGCCTGATTCAGCAGAATCTCGGCATACTTTTTGGCCCGGTCGGGGTCCGTGATGCGGGCGGACTCCAGAGCGGCAAAGGCGGGGTGCTCCACGTTCACCTCCAGAATACGCTTGGCCTTCAGGGCGAGGTCTGGCTGCACGGCGGCGAAGTACTTCTCCATTTCGAAGGTCATGCCCTCGCCGCTGGTGAGGCAGACGGGATGGGACTTCAGCTTGCCGGAGGCCTTCACCTGATCCACCCGGTTTCCCAGCGTCTCCTTCAGGAAATCCAGCGTCTCCTGATGATCCGCCGTCTCCGGCTGCTTCTCGTCCCCCAGCTCCAGATCGCCGTCCACGGCGGAGCGGAATGCCTTGTCGCCGTAGGTGCGGAAGATATCGGGGATGAACTCGTCGGTCTTATCGGTGAAGTACAGAATCTCCATGCTGCGGTCCTTCAGCAGCTCCGTCTGGGGCAGATGATCCACCGCCTCCACGCTGTCGCCGGAGGCGTAATAGATATACTTCTGCTCCTCCGGCATCCGGGAGACGTACTCACCCAGCGTCACCAGCTTCTTCTGGGTGGAGGAGTAGAACAGCAGCAGATCCTGCAGCTTCTCCTTCATGGCGCCGTAGTTGTTCAGGGCGCTGAGCTTCAGCTGGCGGCCGAAGCTGCGGTAGAACTTCTCATAGCCCTCCCGGTCGTCCTTCAGCATCCGCTCCAGCTCGCTGCGGATCTTCTTCTCCAGATTGTTGGAGATGACCTTCAGCTGGCGGTCGTGCTGCAGCAGCTCACGGGAGATGTTCAGGCTCAGGTCCGGGGAGTCCACCACGCCACGGACAAAGTTGAAGCACTCCGGCAGCAGATCGGCGCACTTATCCATGATCATCACGCCGCTGGAATACAGCTGCAGGCCCGGCTCGAAGTCCTCGGTATAGTACTGGCCGGAGGGCTGGGAGGGGATAAACAGCAGGGCCTTATAGGTGACGGCCCCCTCCACGGAGACGGTAATCACCGACTGGGGCGGAGCGAAATCTCCGAAGTGCTCCTGATAGAACTTGTCGTACTCCTCCCGTGTGACCTCGCTCTTCTTCCGCTGCCACAGGGGGACCATGCTGTTGAGGGTCTCCCACTCCTTCACTTCCTCATACTCCGGCTTGTCCTCCGGACAGCCCTCCTTGCGCTTGGAGCGGGTCATTTCCATACGGATGGGGAAGCGGATATAGTCGGAGTACTTCTTCACCAGACGCTGGAGGGTGTGCTCCTGCAGGTACTGGCTGTACTCCTCCGGCTCCTCGTCGGCCTTCAGGTGCATGATGATATCCGTGCCCACGGTATCCTTCCGGCAGGGCTCGATGGTATAGCCCTCCACGCCGTCAGACTCCCAGCGCCAGCCCTGCTCATCGCCGTACTTCCGGGTGACGACGGTGATGCGGTCGGCCACCATGAAGGCAGAGTAGAAGCCCACACCAAACTGGCCGATGACGTCGCTCTCAGCATCCTTATCCAGCTCCTGACGGAACTGGAAGGTACCGCTGGAGGCGATGACGCCCAGATTCTGCTCCAGATCGGTGTCGTTCATGCCGATGCCGTTGTCGCTGACGGTGAGGGTGCGGGCCTCCTGATCGGGGCGGATGGTGATGGCAAAATCCTCCCGCTTCATGCCCACCTGCTCATCCGTCAAGGAGCGGTAGCACAGCTTGTCGATGGCGTCGGAGGCGTTGGACAAAATCTCCCGCAGGAAGATCTCCTTATGGGTGTAGATGGAGTGGATCATCAGCTCCAGCAGACGCTTGGACTCCGCCTGAAATTCTTTTCTTTCCATAGTTGATTCCTCTTTTCTAATAGATCGGGAGACGCCGCAGCGCCTCCCGCTTTTTACCTGTTCAGCTGCGCTGGCGTTTGCTGCACAGCAGATAGCCCAGTCCCGTCAGCACCGTGGCCACAGCGGAGACGATCATGGCGAGCTTCAGCAGCAGCCGCACGGCCTTGCTCTCCAGCAGATAATCCGTCACCTGCCGGATGCAGCGGCCCGCAGCGCCCAATATCCGGCCCGCCAGACCCGTCACCTTATGGAGAAGTCCCTTCCCCAGCGACAGGGCGTGCCGTGTCAGAGGCAGGGCGTGTGACGCCAGCTGCCGGACCTTGTGTACCTTGGTCGAAAGCATTTCCATCCCTCCTCATTTCTCTATGGTCAATTATAGACAGTCTGTCCGTTATTGTCAATTCCAGCCGGGGCAGGGCGTGTAAACTTCCTGTGAACAATGGGATAAAAAAGCTGCGGGAGGGCTTACGCTCTCCCGCAGGGGACATCATTCGCCGCTTCCGGTGGGGGCTGCCACCGGATCGATGGGGGTCAGGACACCCACCACCACAAACCGGGCATTTTCAAACTCATACGAGCAGGTGGAGAGGGTCACCAGATGGGCGCTGGCAAGGTCCTCCGGCACCGGCGTCCTGGACTCGAACCGGGACGAGCGCACCAGCGCACTCACCGTATCCGCCGACAGCACCGTGGAGTACACGGCGTCGTCATAGTCCACCACGGACCCGGCGATCAGGTCCAGCCGGTAGCTCTGCTGGGGAGTGTAGAGATACAGATAGGGGTGGGCGTCGTAGAACTCCTGCTTCTTATACTGCACCAGTGCGCCGAACATGGCGCCGGACTTCATGTGGTGGCCGTAGACCAGCGTATTCTGGTCGGAGAAGTCCGAGCTATTGACGTAGTCCATGAAGATGGTGCCGTTCTTGTTCCACGTGCCGTCCAGCAGACGATAGAGATAGTAGTCGTTGTCCTCCGCCTGCACGATGGGGTAGTTCAGGCCCGTGTCCGCCCCGTAGAGCCACGCCACGATGTCACTGTTGACGCTCTCCAGCGCCGCAAAGTCCACGTAGACCTGCTCCGGCTCCCCCTCCGGTTCCGGCTCCTCGCCGTCCGGCAGGTCCGGGATATAAACGTATTTTCCGGCATCCTTCAGCACCTCGTCGCTCTTGTGCTTTTCCAGCATATAGCTGCCGATCTTGTAGGCCGCAAAGAGAAATACCCCTATAAACACCGCCAGCAGGATATAGTATACCGCTTTCTTCATACCGGAGCCCTCCCTGTTGATTTTTTACATTATACCAGATGGCCCACCGCTTTTCAAGAAAAAGCTTGATGCGCCAAGGGGCCGGGACAGGGGTTTCTGCGCTGGACAGGGGGCGGCGGATGTGGTATGATAGCTTAGATTGACAAGGCAAGAAAGGTGTGAGACAGATGCAGGTAGAGAGCCTGAGCTGGTTCCCCGGTCACATGACCAAGACCCGGCGGATGATCGCCGCCGAGATCGGGCATATGGACGCCGTGTGCGAAATTCTGGATGCCCGCATCCCGCTGGCCAGCCGGAACCCGGATGTGGACGAGCTGACGGCGGGCAAGCCCCGTCTGGTGGTGCTGAACCGCGTGGATCAGGCCGATCCCGGCCAGACCCGGCGCTGGGCTGCCTACTTCCGGGAGAAGGGCTATGCCGTGCTGGAGGCCAACGCCAAGGGCGGCGCCGGCACCGCCCAGTTCGCCGCCGCCGTGCGGGAGCTGCTGCGGGACAAGCTGGAGGCCTATGCCCAGAAGGGACAGGTGGGACGTGTGGTGCGGGTCATGGTGCTGGGCATCCCCAACGTGGGAAAATCCACCTTTATCAATAAGGTAGCCCGCCGCAAGACCGCAAAAGCCGAGGACCGGCCCGGCGTCACCCGCAGCAAGCAGTGGGTGCCGGTGGACAGCACGCTGGAGCTGCTGGACACGCCGGGTATCCTGTGGCCCAAGTTCGACGACCCGGAGGTGGGCAAGCGTCTGGCCTTCACCGGGGCCATCAAGGACGATGTGTTGGACATCGAGGAGCTGGCCTGCTATCTCATGGAGTATCTGGGGAGGCACTATACCTCGGTGCTGGAGGAACGGTATAAGATCGCCGTGGAGCCGGAGGACAGCGGGTATGACCTGCTGGAAAAGGCCGGACGCAAGCGGGGCTTTCTCATGCGGGGGGCGCAGGTGGACACCGAGCGCATGGCCCGCATCCTGTTGGACGAGTTCCGGGGCGGCAAGCTGGGCCGCTTCACACTGGAGACGGTGGAGGACGCCACATGACGGACTTCTCGCTGGAAAAGGCCGCCATGGCCCGTGGCTGCGCCGCCGTATGCGGCTGCGACGAGGCGGGGGCCGGGCCGCTGATGGGGCCGGTATACGCAGCGGCGGTGATCCTGCCGGTGGACGGCTGCATCCCCGGCCTTGACGACAGCAAGAAGCTGACGGAGAAGAAGCGGGAGGCTCTGTTCGACGTCATCTGCCAACAGGCGGCGGCGTGGGCGGTGGCCTCCGTCAGTGCAGAGGAGATCGACGCAACGGACATCCTCAGCGCCCGGATGAAGGCCATGCAGCTGGCCATCTGCGCTCTGGCGATCCCGGCGGATTATGCCCTCATCGACGGCAACCGGGATCACGGGCGATCCGCCGCCATCACCACACCCCATGAGACGGTGGTGGGCGGGGACGGGCGCTCGGCGTCCATTGCCGCAGCGTCGGTGCTGGCCAAGGTGAGCCGGGACCGGTATGTGTGCCGGGTGCTGGATCCCCTGTACCCTCAGTATCAGTTCGCCAAGCATAAGGGCTACGGCACCAAGCTGCACTATGCCATGCTGGACCGATACGGGCCATGTCCGGAGCACCGGATGAGCTTTCTCACCAAGTGGAAGGAGCGGCGCACATGAGCCGGGCGGAGGGCGTATGGGGCGAGGCCCAGATCGCCAACTATCTGCGGCGCAGGCGCTATGAGCTGCTGGCTCACAGCTATCACTGCCGGTTCGGGGAGATCGATCTCATCGCCCGCAAGGGCGGCGTGCTGTGCTTTGTGGAGGTCAAGACCCGCAGCAATCTGGCCTGCGGCCTGCCCAGAGAGTACGTCACCGCCGCCAAGCAGGAGCGCATCCGCAAGACGGCGGCCTTCTATCTGATGGAAAAGGGGCTGGACTGCCCCGTCCGCTTCGACGTGGCAGAGGTCTATACCGACGGGGCGCACTCCCCCGCCGCCACCCACATAGAATACATCGAAAACGCATTTTGAGGTGATACATACGATTCCCTATTTTGACGCACACTGCGACACCATCCACCGCTGCCACACGGCGGGGACGCTCTTCCGGGACCCGGAACTGCGGGCCTTCTACGACATTGCGGGTAATTTGCGCCGCAGCGGCGGACACATCGATCTGGAGCGGGCCGGGGGCTTTGCCCGCTACGCCCAGTTCTTTGCCCTGTATCAGAGTCCCCGGCTGGTGCCGAAGGGCAGCTCCATGCCGGAGCAGGGCGTTCTGCTCCATCAGCGGTTCCTGCGGGAGATGGAGGAGAACCGGGAGCGCATCCTCCCCTGCCGCACCGGGGCGGAGGTGGACGAGGCCGTGGGGCAGGGCAAGGCGGCGGCGCTGCTGAGCATCGAGGGCGCCGAGCTGCTGGACTGCGACATCCGGCGGCTGGACACTGCCTATGACTGGGGCGTGCGGCTGCTGAACCCGGTGTGGAACTACGCCAACCGTCTCTCCGGCTCCAATGCCCAGCAGCCGGAGCAGGGGCTGACCGCTTATGGCCGGGACTTCCTGCAGCGGATGGAGGAGCTGTCCATCTACGTGGATGTGTCCCATCTGTCGGATGCGGGCTTCTGGGACGTGGTGCGTCTTTCCCGGCGGCCTGTGGTGGCCTCCCACTCCAACAGCCGGGCCGTCTGCCCCCACCGGCGCAACCTCACCGACGATATGTTCCGGGCCATCCGGGACAGCGGCGGCGTGGCGGGGCTCAACTACTACCGGCACTTTGTGGGCGACGACCCCACCATGGAGGGGCTGGTGCGCCATGTGGAGCATTTTCTGGAGCTGGACGGGGAAAGGTCCCTGTGTCTGGGCGGCGACATGGACGGCTGCGAGCTGCTGGCCGGCGGGATGCGGGGTCTGGAGGATGTGCCGCTGCTGTGGCAGGCGCTGGCGGACCGGGGCTATCCCCAGTCGCTGCTGGAGGATCTGTTCTGGAACAATCTGCGGCGGCTGATATAAAATCGGGAGAGGAGGCGGCGCATGGCGCTGTATGCTCTGGGGGACCTGCATCTGTCCCTCAATTCCAACAAATCCATGGAGATCTTCGGAGAAGGCTGGCAGGACTATGTACTCCGGCTGAAGGAGGCCTTCTCCGCTCTGAGGCCGGAGGACGTCACCGTACTGTGCGGCGACCTGTCCTGGGGCATGAGTCTGGAGGAATCACTGGAGGACTTCCGGTTCATCGACGCCCTGCCGGGGAAGAAGTATCTGCTCAAGGGCAACCACGACTACTGGTGGAACACCGCCGCCAAGATGGAGCGGTTCTTCCGGGAGCATGAGCTGACCACCATGGAAATTCTCCACAACAACTGTAAGTTCTACGGGGAGCTGGCCCTGTGCGGCACCCGTGGGTGGTTTTACGAGCTGGACAACCAGGGGACCCACGACGAAAAGGTGCTGCTGCGGGAGATCGGACGGCTGGAGAGCTCTCTGAAGGCGGCGGGGGAGCACGAGAAGCTGGTGTTTCTCCACTACCCGCCCTTGTATCAGGGCTACCGCTGCCCGGAGATCCTGCGGCTGCTGAGGGAATACGGCGTGAAGCTGTGCTGCTACGGCCATCTGCACGGCGCTTCCCACCGCCGGGCCATCGAGGGAATGTGGGACGGAACGGAGTTTTCGCTGGTGTCGGCGGACTATCTGAAATTTGTTCCCAAAAAAATTTGCGATTGACGCAAAAAAGTGTGGAAATTGAAATTGTTTTCTGGTATTATATAAAATTGCATTGATTATAAATGAATGCTGAACGGAGGAAAAGTCAAAATGAGTGTAAAGTCCTGTGAAAATCTGGAAAAGAGCCAGGTCAAGCTGACCATCGAGGTCGGCGCAGAAGAATTCGAGAAGGCTGTCAACAAGGCCTATCTGCAGATGCGTGGCAAGATGAACGTCCCCGGCTTCCGCCCCGGCAAGGCCCCCCGCAAGATCATCGAGGGGATGTACGGCGCTGAGGTCTTTTACGAGGAGGCTGTGAATATCGTGCTGCCCGACGCCTATGAGGCCGCCGTGCAGGAGCAGAAGCTGGAGGTCGTGGGCTATCCCCAGGTGGAGCTGGAGTCCTGCGGCAAGGACGGCGTGGTCTTTCAGTGCACCGTGGCGGTGTATCCTGAGGTGACGCTGGGCCAGTACAAGGGTCTGGAGGCCCCCCGTGCCGAGGTGAAGGTCATGGCCGCCGACGTCAACGCCCGTCTCAAGGAGATGGCCGAGCGCAACAGCCGTCTGGTGAGCGTGGAGCGTGCCGTGAAGAAGGGCGACACCGCCACCATCGACTTCGAGGGCTTCGACAACGGCGTGGCCTTCGACGGCGGCAAGGGCGAGAACTTCGATCTGGAGATCGGCTCCGGCAGCTTTGTCCCCGGCTTTGAGGATCAGCTTGTCGGCATGAAGGCCGGTGAGGAGAAGGATATCGACATCACCTTCCCCGAGAACTACACCCCCGAGCTGGCCGGTAAGCCCGTTGTGTTCCATGTGAAGGTCAACGAGGTGAAGGTCAAGGAGGTCCCCGCCGTGGACGATGAGTTCGCCAAGGATGTCTCCGAGTTCGACACCCTGAAGGAGCTGAAGGCCGATCTGAAGAAGAAGATCACCGAGGAGCGCAAGGAGTCCGCTCAGCGTGCCTTCGAGGACGTGCTGATGCAGAAGGTGGCCGAGGGCATCACCTGCGATATCCCCGATGCCATGGTGAATCTGCAGGCTGAGCAGATGGCCAACAACTTCAAGCAGCAGCTGGCCTCTCAGGGCATCCCCTTTGACCAGTATCTGAAGATGACCGGCACCACCGAGGCCGACTTCCTGTCTCAGGCCCACGGCCCCGCTCAGGAGCAGGTCCGCATGGATCTGGCCGTGGAGGCCGTCATCAAGGCCGAGGGTCTGGAGGCCACCGACGACGAGGTGAACGCCGAGATGCAGAAGCTGGCCGACAAGTACGGCATGGATCTGGAGTCCGTGAAGAAGTATCTGCCCGCCGCTCAGGTGCGGGAGCAGGTCATCCGTGAGAAGGTGGTCAAGCTGGTGGCGGACAGCGCCGTGGCCGTGGCCCCCGAGGCGGAGGAGAAGAAAGAAGATAAGGCGGAGGAGACTGCCGAATAAAACCGGCGCATTCTGCTAAAATCACAAACGGGCGGGTATACTTTGAACATCTATCTGTACAGGAGGCATATTTTATGAGTTTAGTTCCTTATGTTGTGGAGCAGACCAACCGGGGCGAGCGTTCCTACGACATTTTCTCCCGGCTGCTCAATGACCGCATCATCTTCCTGGGCGAAGAGGTCAATGATACCACAGCCAGTCTGGTGGTGGCACAGCTGCTGTATCTGGAGGCACAGGACCCCGACAAGGACATCCAGATGTACATCAACAGCCCCGGCGGCTCTGTGACGGCGGGTATGGCCATCTACGACACCATGCAGTATATCAAGTGCGACGTGTCCACCATCTGCATCGGCATGGCGGCCAGCATGGGCGCTTTCCTGCTGTCCTCCGGGGCCAAGGGCAAGCGCATCGCCCTGCCCAATGCCGAGGTGATGATCCACCAGCCCTCCGCCGGGACCCAGGGTAAGGTCACGGATATGGAGATCGACGTGGAGCATTTTCTGAAGATCAAGCAGCGGATGAACAAGATCCTCTCCGAAAACACCGGCAAGACCCCGGAGCAGGTGAAGCTGGACTCCGAGCGGGACAACTGGATGACCGCTGAGGAAGCCCGTGACTACGGTCTGGTGGACAAGGTCATTTTCAAGAGGTAAATCATGGCAGAAGACAAGAAAAATCTGCGCTGCTCCTTCTGCGGCAAGCCGGAGGGGCAGGTACATCGCATGATCCAGGGCCCCGGCGGCGTCCGCATCTGCGACGAATGCGTGCAGCTGTGTATGTCCATTCTGGACGACGGCTACACCCCCGGCATGGGGGAGGACGTGCAGACGCTGGATCAGCTGCCCACCCCCCGTGAGATCCGGGAGGTGCTGGATCAGTACGTCATCGGGCAGGAGGATGCCAAGGTGGCCCTGTCGGTGGCGGTATACAACCACTATAAGCGCATTTTCTTCGGCGGCGGCGAGGACGTGGAGCTGCAGAAGAGCAACATCCTCATGATCGGCCCCACCGGCTCCGGCAAGACGCTGTTCGCCCAGACGCTGGCCCGTGTGCTGAAGGTGCCGTTTGCCATCGCCGACGCCACCACCCTCACCGAGGCGGGCTATGTGGGCGACGACGTGGAGAACATCCTGCTGCGGCTTTTGCAGGCGGCGGATTTCGACGTGGAGCTGGCGGAGCGGGGCATCATCTATGTGGATGAGATCGACAAGATTGCCCGCAAGAGCGAGAACACCTCCATCACCCGTGACGTGTCCGGCGAGGGCGTGCAGCAGGCGCTGCTGAAAATTCTGGAGGGTACCGTGGCCAACGTGCCGCCTCAGGGCGGGCGCAAGCACCCCCATCAGGAGTTCATCCAGATCGACACCCGCAACATCCTCTTCATCTGCGGCGGCGCCTTCGACGGTCTGGAGAAGATCATCGAGCAGCGCACCGATCGCAAGGGGATCGGCTTCGACGCCGTGGTGGAGAGCAAGGCTGAGCGCCGGACGGGCCAGCTGCTAAAGGAGGTTCAGCCCCACGATCTGCTGAAATTCGGCATCATCCCGGAGCTGGTAGGCCGTATGCCGGTGATGGTGACCCTCAACGGTCTGGGCCGGGATGATCTGGTGCAGATCCTCACCCAGCCGAAAAACGCACTGGTGAAGCAGTATCAGAAGTTGCTGGAGTACGACGATGTGGAGCTGCAGTTCCAGCCGGAGGCGCTGGACGCCGTGGCCGATCAGGCCATCCAGCGGAACATCGGCGCACGTGGCCTGCGGGCCGTGATGGAGGGACTTCTCACCAGGATCATGTACGAGATCCCCTCTGACCCCACCATCACCCGTGTGACCATCACACCGGAGGCGGTTCTGGGGACCGGAGAGCCGGAGATCACCCGTGATCCCCAGCGCACGGAGCGGCCCAGCCGCACCCGTGACGGCAAGGCGGAGCATGATCCCTCCGCCCCGGCATCCTAACGAATCATGAGGAGAGGCGAACCCGTTCGTCTCTCCTCTTTTCCACAGCAAAGGAGACCAGTTATGAATACCATCAATATCCCCGTTCTGGCGCTGCGGGGCATGACCGCCTTCCCCGGCGAGACTGTGAGCTTCGACGTGGAGCGGGAGATTTCCATTTTTGCGCTGGACAACGCTATGGAGGGCGACCGCCGTCTGTTTCTGGTGACGCAGCGGAAGATCGGCGTCTCCGAGCCGGCGGAGCAGGATCTCTACGAGATCGGCACGGTGTGCCATGTGCTCCAGATCATCAAGACCTCCGAGACCACGGTGCGGGTGCTGGTGGAGGGCGAGCAGCGGGCGAGACTGCACCGGCTGTGGCAGACCTCCCCGTTTTTGCAGGCCAATGTGGAGCTGCTGGAGGATGCCCCCTACCGCAGCACCTCCCACACGGAGGCGCTGCTGCGGCAGACCTACGCCATCTTCGGTGCCTATAAGGAGCTGTCCCCCCAGCTGTCCGACGAGGTGGTGGCGCAGGTGCTGGATCAGCGTGATCCCGGCCGTCTGGCGGATTTCATCGCCCAGAACCTGACCCTGCGGCATCAGGACCGGCAGCGGGTACTGGATCAGCTGCACCCGGTGAAGCGGCTCCAGCTGGTCAATGACATCCTCACCCACGAGGTGGACGTCATGGGTCTGGAGTTCGAGATGGAGCAGAAGGTGCGCCAGCGGGTGGCGCAGGTCCAGAAGGACATGATCCTCCGGGAACAGCTGAAGGTGCTGCAGCACGAGCTGGGCGAGGACGGCGACGAGGAGCTGTCGGATTATGAGGCCCGCATCACCGCCCTGCACCTGCCGGAGGAGCTGCACCGCAAGCTCATGAAGGAGGTAGACCGGCTGGCCAAGCAGCCCTTCGGCAGCGCCGAAGGCTCCGTCATCCGCAACTATCTGGACGTGTGTCTGGAGCTGCCGTGGGGCAAGTACACCCGTGACCGGGCGGACGTGGCGCAGGCCCGGCGCATCCTTGACCGGGATCACTTCGGTCTGGAGCAGGTGAAGGAGCGCATTCTGGAGTTCGTGGCGGTGCGGCAGCTGAGCCCCAACTCCAAGGGGAAGATCCTCTGTCTGGTGGGCCCTCCCGGCGTGGGCAAGACCTCCATCGCCCTGTCGGTATCCAAGGCCCTGCACCGGAAGATGGCCCGGCTGAGTCTGGGCGGCGTCCGGGACGAGGCGGACATCCGTGGCCACCGCAAGACCTACATCGGCGCCATGCCGGGGCGCATCATCGACGCCATCTCCCGCAGCGGCTCCATGAATCCCCTGTTGGTGCTGGACGAGATCGACAAGCTGGGCAGCGATATGCGGGGCGACCCCGCCTCCGCCCTGCTGGAGGTGCTGGACAGCGAGCAGAACTACGCCTTCCGGGATCACTATCTGGAGATCCCGGTGGATCTGAGTCAGGTGCTGTTCATCACCACCGCCAACACCACCTCCACCATTCCCCGGCCCCTGCTGGACCGGATGGAGGTCATCGAGCTCACCAGCTACACCGACGGGGAGAAGCTGCAGATCGCCAAGCGCTATCTGCTGCCCCGACAGATGAAGGAGCATGGGCTGAAAAAGACCCAGCTGCGCCTGTCGGACGACGCCATCCGGCAGATCATCTCCGGCTATACCAGAGAATCCGGCGTTCGACTGTTGGAACGGCAGCTGGGCAAGGTGTGCCGCAAGACCGCCATGCGACTGGTGGACGGTGGGGAGAAGCGGGTGGATGTGACCCCCGACTCCCTGCGGGAGCTGTTGGGCGTGGTGCGCTATCAGGACGGCGTACATAGCACACGGGATCAGGTGGGCGTGGTGAACGGTCTGGCCTGGACCGAGGTAGGCGGCGAAATTCTGGAGGTGGAGGCCGGTGTCATGGAGGGCTCCGGCAAGCTGGAGCTCACCGGCAATCTGGGTACCGTCATGCAGGAGTCCGTCCGGGCGGCGCTGACGTGCCTGCGGAGCCGGTGCGGCGAGCTGGGCATCGAGAAGGACTTTTACAAGACCCGTGACATCCACGTCCACTTCCCGGAGGGGGCGGTACCTAAGGACGGCCCCTCCGCCGGTATCGCCATCACCACCGCCATGCTCTCCGCCCTGACGGGCCGGAAGGTCCGGGGCGACGTGGCCATGACCGGCGAGGTGACGCTGCGGGGCCGGGTACTGCCCATCGGCGGACTGAAGGAAAAGACCATGGCCGCTCTCCGCAGCGGCATCCGCACGGTGATCCTCCCCAAGGACAACGTCAAGGATCTGGAGGAAATTGACCAGACCGTCCGGGCGGCGCTGCACTTCGTGCCGGTGGAGAGCGTGGATCAGGTGTTTGCGGCGGCACTGAGTCCCTCCCCTGCCGTGTCGGCGGTGGAGCATATGACCGCCCTGCCCATGGAACCGGCTGCCCCAGCCCTGCGGGTCTGAGGCAGTCAGAGAAGGAGGCCATCATGACCATCAACTTCAACAAGGCGGAGTTCGTGCTGTCCGCCACCACCCAAAACGCCTTTATCCGGGACGGTCGGCCCCAGGTGACCTTTGCCGGACGCTCCAACGTGGGCAAGTCCTCCGTCATCAACCGGCTGCTGAACCGGAAGAACTTCGCACGGGTGGGCGCTACCCCCGGCAAGACCTCTCAGGTGAACTATTTCCGCATCGACGGCAAGCTCTACTTTACCGACCTGCCCGGCTACGGCTATGCCAAGGTCAGCAAGGAGGAGCGGGATCGCTGGGGCCGCCTGATGGAGAGCTACTTTCAGGAGCCGGGGCTTATCTCGCTGGGCGTGCTCATCGTAGACGCCCGGCACAAGCCCTCTGCGGACGACGTGACCATGTGCAATTGGTTCAGGGAGGCGGGCTGCCCCATGCTGGTGGTGGCCAACAAGGTGGACAAGCTGAAAAAGCGGGAAGTAGAGCCAAATCTGGAGGTCATCCGCCAGACGCTGGAGCTTCCCCCCGACACGCCGCTGGTCCCCTTCTCCGCCGAGAAGGGCGACGGCAAGACGGAGGTGCTGTCCCTGCTGAGCCAGTTCTTCGCCTGAGTATGCTCCGTATCCCCCTGCCCTTCCCGGCAGGGGGATATCCGTACCAGGCCACGGGGTGCCGTACCCGACCACGGGGTACCCTCCCCGGCGGAGCGGTTCCGGTACGGGATCGGCTTCCGGTGCGGAGGGAAATTTTCATCAAATATTGTATGAAAAGATTGTATTTTTTTCGAACTGTGATACAATTAGATGGAATGAGACTGCCCCCTGCGGGCAGAAGGCCCCTGTGAGGAAAAACTCTGCGGAAAAAGCGTCCCTTCGGGGACAGAAAGGCGGTTCCTGCTGTGATCTATCTGGATAATGCCGCCACCACCCTGAAAAAGCCCCCCTGTGTGGCGGAGGCGGTGGTGCGGGCTATGGCCACCATGGGCAACTCCGGGCGCAGCGCCCATCAGGAGGCGTTGGACGCTTCACGGGTCATCTATCGCACCCGTGAGCAGCTGGCCAGACTGCTGGGCTGCTCCGCTGCGGAGCGGGTGGTGTTCACCTGCAACTCCACCGAGGCCCTGAACATCGCCATCGACGGGCTGTTCGCCCCCGGTGACCATGTGCTGTCCACTGACTGCGAGCACAACTCCGTGCTGCGGCCCCTGTACCGGCTGGAGGGGGTGGAGGTGGACTTCCTGCCGGCGGATCGGCGGGGCTGCATCGACTACGATGATTTCCGCCGTCTGCTGCGGCCCAACACACGGGGCATCGTCTGCACCCACGGCTCCAACCTGACGGGGAATCTGCTGGACATCCGGGCTATCGGGCGCTTCGCCAAGGAGCACGGCCTGCTGCTGGTGGTGGACGCCTCCCAGACGGCGGGGGTGTTCGACATCGACATGGAGGCCATGGGCATCGACGTAGTGTGCTTCACCGGTCACAAAAGCCTGCTGGGCCCGCAGGGCACCGGCGGTCTGTGCATCGCTCCGGGGGTGGACATCCGCCCCTTCAAGGTAGGCGGCACCGGTGTGCAGACGTATCTGCCCCAGCAGCCCCCCCAGTACCCCACCCGGCTGGAGGCCGGCACCCTCAACGGCCACGGCATCGCCGGGCTGTCGGCGGCGCTGGACTATCTGGAGGAGACGGGGCTGGAGGCCATCCGCAGCCATGAGCAGGCGCTGGCCCGGCAGTTTTACGAAGGGGTGTCCGCCATCCCCGGCGTCACCGTATACGGCGACTTCACCACATGGGACCGGGCGCCGGTGGTGTCTTTGAATATCCGGGACTATGACTCATCTCAGGTCAGTGACGTGCTGGCGGAGCAGTTCTCCATCGCCACAAGGCCCGGCGCACACTGCGCCCCCCGGCTGCACCGGGCGTTGGGTACGATGGCACAGGGGGCCGTGCGGTTCAGCTTCGGCTGGTTCAACACGGAGGAGGAAACACAGGCCGCCATTGCGGCAGTCAGGAGCGTTGCAGAATGATCGAAAAAAAGCGTTGGCTTCTTATCACCTTCCACACCACCTCCGAGGCCATGGCCATGGAGCAGCGGTGTCAGGAGGCAGGCCTTGCGGGCCGTTTGATCCCCGTCCCCCGCACCATCACCGCCGACTGCGGCCTTGCATGGCGGGCAGAGCTGTCCCTGCGGCCGCAGCTGGAGGCTCTGACCCAGAGCATGGACGTGGCGGGCTACTACGAGCTGGAGCTGTAAGAAAACACCGCCCCATCCGGCAAAGCCGGGCTGGGGCGGTGTTTTGTGTGTATGCCCCTCTCCTGCCGGTCTTGGAAGGGAAAGGGTTATTCTCCAAATAGAATCAGGCTTTTCCCTGTCCCGGCTTGCGTAGGCAACAAAAATATAGTATAATGTCTTCGGATATCATGTGCAATTCCAATAGGATCAGCGAAATTTCGCAGAAGGAGACACGTCATGGCCAGCTTTACCGTCAACGGTCACCCCGTCACCGTGGAGAAAAATCAAAAACTCATCCGCTATCTGCGGGATACCCTGCACCTGACCTCTGTGAAGGACGGATGCAGCGAGGGTGCCTGCGGCACCTGCCATGTCCTCATTGACGGCAAGCCCACCAAGGCCTGTGTACCGCAGACGGAGAAGCTGGAGGGGAAAACCATCGTCACCGTGGAGGGGCTGTCCGACTGGGAGAAGCAGGTCTACGTCTTTGCCTTCGGTGAGGCGGGGGCCGTGCAGTGCGGCTTCTGCATCCCCGGCATGGTCATCTCCGCCAAGGCGCTGCTGGATGTAAACCCCGACCCCACCCGTGAGGAGGCGGCCTTCGCCATCCGCAACAACATCTGCCGCTGCACCGGATATGTGAAGATCATCGACGGCATCCTGCTGGCGGGTAAAATTTTCCGGGAGGGGAAGCTGCCGCAGCCTGCCGCCGTTGACTGGCAGATGGGCAGCCGGGTCCACCGGCTGGATGTAGCGGAGAAGGTACTGGGTTACGGCCAGTACCCCGACGACGTGTACGTGGATTCGGGATGTGCTACGGCAGTGCCGTCCGCAGCCAGTATGCCCGTGCCCGTGTGCTGTCCATCGACACCAGCGAGGCGGAGGCGCTGCCCGGCGTGGTGTGCGTTCTGACCCAGAAGGACATCCCCGGCAAGGTGAATGTGGGCCACCTGAAAAAGGATCAGCCCACCATGATCGGCATCGGCGAGATCACCCACTATCTGGGGGACGCCGTGGCCTTGGTGTGTGCCCGTGACCGGGAGACGCTGGAGGAGGCCAAGAAGCTGGTGAAGGTGGCGTATGAGGTCCTCCCCGCCGTCCACAACCCGGAGGAGGCCGCTGCGCCGGATGCGCCGCTGGTCTTTGAAGAGGAGGAGAGCAACGTGCAGGCGTATAAGCACGTCTCACGGGGCGATGCCGAGGGCGCCATCCGCCGCTCCAAATATGTGCTGACCCGGCATTTTCACACCCCGTGGACGGAACACGCCTTTCTGGAGCCGGAGTGCTGCGTGGCGCTGCCGCTGGAAAACGGCGGCGTGAAGCTGTTGACCACCGACCAGAGCTCCCACACCACCATGCACGAGTGCGCCTCCATGCTGGGAGTGGACTATGAGCACTGTCAGGTACAGAATATGCTGGTGGGCGGCGGCTTCGGCGGCAAGGAGGATATGTCCGTGCAGCACCATGCGGCGCTGCTGGCCTATGTGGCCCGTGTGCCGGTGAAGGTGAAGCTCACCCGGCAGGAATCCATCCTCATTCACCCCAAGCGCCACAGCTTTGACATGGACTTCACCATGGGCTGCGACGAAAACGGCATCATTCAGGGCGTCAAGGCCAGCGTGGTATCCGATACCGGTGCCTTCGCCTCTCTGGGCGGGCCGGTGCTGGAGCGGGCCTGCACCCACGCCGCCGGCCCCTACGCCTATGAGAATTTTGAGATCGAGGGCCACGCCTACTATACCAACAACCCCCCTGCCGGGGCCTTCCGGGGCTTCGGTGTCACCCAAACCTGCTTTTGCACGGAGACGCTGCTCAATGAGATGGCGGATCTGGTGGGCATCAGTCCGTGGGAGATCCGCTACCGCAACGCCATCCGCCCCGGCAGTGTGCTGCCCAACGGCCAGATCGTGGACGATTCCACCGGCCTTGTGGAGACGCTGGAGGCCATCAAGCCCGCCTATGACGAGGCCGTCCAAAACGGCGATCCGGTAGGCATCGCCTGCGCCATGAAGAATGCCGGTGTGGGCGTAGGTATTCCCGACTGGGGCCGCTGCAAGCTGATCGTGGAGGCCGACGAGAAGGTGCATATCTACTCCGGCGCCTCCTGCATCGGGCAAGGGCTGGGTACCGTGCTGGTGCAGGTGGTGGTCACCAATACGGGGCTGCACCGGGACAACATCGTTTATGAGCGCAGCAACACATGGATCGCCCCGGACTCCGGCGACACCTCCGGCTCCCGCCAGACGCTGGTCACCGGTGAGGCCACCCGGCGGGCCTGCGAAAAGCTGTCGGCGGCGCTGGCGGGCAAGACCCTCCATGATCTGGTGGGGCAGGAGTTCTACGGCGAGTATCTGGCCAAAACGGACCCCCTGGGGGCCGATGTGCCCAACCCCGTCAGCCATGTGGCCTACGGCTATGCCACGCAGATGTGTATTCTGGACCGGGAGACGGGCCGTGTCAAGAAGATGGTGGCCGCCCACGATGTGGGTAAGGCCGTGAACCCCCTCAGCTGTGAGGGACAGATCGAGGGTGGTGTGGTCATGAGTCTGGGCTATGCGCTCACGGAGCAGTATCCCATTGACGAAAACTGCAAGCCCACCGCCAAATACGGTATGCTGGGTCTGTTCCGTGCCAACCAGATCCCGCCGGAAATTCAGGCCATTGTGGTGGAGAAGCCCGGCCTGAACGTGGCCGGAGGGGCCATCGGCATCGGAGAGATCACCTCCATTCCCACGGCTCCCGCCATTGCTGACGCCTACTTCCGGCTGGACGGACAGCGCCGCCTAACCCTGCCGCTGGAGAATACCCCCTACGCCCGGAAGAAGTGATTTGAATTTTTCCGCACCTCCCCCATGCAGTCCGCTGCACGGGGGAGGTTTTTTGGGACGCTGCTGCATGGGCCACGGGTTGGCCGTCCACAGGGATTCTTTCTGTGAAATTTATACAACGTTTTCCCCTTCGTTCATAATTTTTTCACACCTATGTGCTAAAATAAACTTCATTAACGGAACGTATCATAAGGAGGCTTCTGTCCCATGATGATCGAAAAGAGCGGCAGCATCCGTCTCAAGGATATCCCCATTCCCTCCGGCGCTACGCCGGAGCAGCGGGAGCTGGCTCAGGGCATGGTACGGGTGAATCACCTGTACCGCAGTGCCCTGAAGGTGGCCGTGACCCAGATGGAGATCCTGGACGAGGAGTTCGCCAGTCTGTACGACCATTCTCCCATTCACCACATCGAGTACCGCATCAAGACGCTGGAGAGCATCAGTGATAAGCTGCGCCGCCGGGGCTACGACGTCACCATCGACAATATCTATGCTTACATACAGGACGTAGCCGGTATCCGGGTCATCTGCAACTATCTGGATGACATCTACTATCTCCGCAGCCTGCTGACCCGGTCCGAATCCTTCAAGGTGCTGCGGGAGGTGGACTACATCCAGCAGCCCAAGGAATCCGGCTATCGCAGTCTGCACCTCATCATCGACGTGCCCATCGTCATCTCCGAGGGGACGCTGCATCTGCCGGTGGAGATCCAGCTGCGTACCATTGCCATGGATATGTGGGCCAGTCTGGAGCATGAGCTGCGGTATAAATCCGACCGCAATTTCTCCGATTCCGATGCCGCACGGCTGCGGCTATGCAGCGAGGCCATCAGCGAGATCGACCGGGAGATGCAGGACATCTATCAGGGCAAGGAACCCAGCTATCATGAGTAAAGCAAAGGAGTGCTGCGACTGTGCAGCACTCCTTTGCTTTTCGTTGATAAGGCAGTAAGTCAAATTATCACCGCAGCTAAATCGGCAATGGGAGAAAAACCGAGTTGCAAAGCCACGGGCTGACAATGAAAAGTTAAAAGAGCTTAGCTGTCAGGCGTAGCAATGGCAAGGAAAATCACTGAGATCAGTCCACTACGGACTGACCGTTCTCCGCCACGTCGCAGCAAGCGCCCTCGGACTTCAAAAGTTCCACTACGATCTCGGCGTTCAGTTTGTTGTCCTCCACCACAACATCACCCGCATCCTCCGGAATTGACAAAAGGCATTGCGGTTCCTGCCTGCAATGCCTGAAAAGATTTATGCGACTACATAGGAGCTTCTGGTCTATGATATCGTGCCCGGGACAACAAATTTCTCTCCCTGATACTGGCTGTAGTACGAATACTTGCAGAAAATCCTATCCAGATACTAAAAAAGCCCTCCTGCCTGAAGCAAGAGGGCTTTCGTCCGTCTCTGCGGAGCCGCCTGCCTTACAGCGCCGCCCACTCCTCCTCCGTCAGCAGCGTGTTCAGCGCCTGCAAAAGGGCGTTGGGGGTCATGCGCTCCGGCAGACTCAGTTTCCTGCACAGCGCCTGCCGCCGGGCGGCGGAGTCGGGGCCGATCAGTCCCTTTTCCAGCAGATCCGCCTTGGTAAGCCGCAAGGAGGCCGCCGGGGCCTCCTCTCCCTCCCATGTGGCGCCGCAGCGGCGCAGGGCTTCCAGCAGCACGGCGGGGGGCATCCCCTCCACGCCCAGCTTGCCCTCCTTACCGCCCTTGCGTTTGCGGCGCTCCTTGCCGTAAACGTCCGGCACATAGGCCTGCAAAATCTGCTCCGGCGGCAGAACACCCTTCAGGTGATTGCGGATCACAAAGCCCGCCCCGTCCGGGTCCGTCATGAGGATGACGCCGCGGGCCGCCGCCAGACGGCGGAGATAGGCCAGCTTCTCCCGGTCGTGGAACACGGAAAATCCCCCCGTCTCCACGATCACGGCGTCCACCACCTGCGAAAGGGCATTCTTATCGTACCGCCCCTCCACCACGATGACCTGCCGCACACGGGGCTTCACCGGCTGCCGGCCAGTTCCATGAGAAACAGCTTCAGCTCCGCCTCGCTGTCCATATTCTTCTCGCTTTTCATCCGCCGATCCAGCCTCTGGCATCGGATGACCGCCGTTTGACACCATTCGTGATCCACCTTTCCTGCCGCCTGCATCAACAGCTTGGCGGGATAATCGGAGCTCATACTCCACAACTGCTTGAGCCAAAACCGGTCCTTCCCGGCATCCAGCGCCATCCGGGCCGTATACAGCCGCCTCAGCTCCTTGCCCACCGCCGCCAGTATGACGATAGGCTCCGTCTGCATCCGCAGCAGCTCCCCCAGCACCTGCGCCGCCTGATCGTACTTCCCGGCGGTGATGCTGTTGGTCATGTCAAAGACCCGTGCATCCAGCACCGGGTCCGCCACGGCGTTGATATCCTCCACCGTCACCGCCCGGCCCTTGGCATAGGCGGCGATCTTCCCGATCTCCGGCACCAGCTCCGTCATCAGGGAACCGCAGGTGAACAGCAGATGGTCCGCCGTGGCGTCGTCGATGTCGTGTCCGGCGGCGGCAAAGCGGCGCTTCACCCATCGCAGCAGCTGCGCCCGCTCCTGCTGGCGGAACTCCACCTCGCACACGGACTTGTCCAGCGCAGCGCACAGCTTTTTCATCTTGCCGTCCCGCTTATAGGGCAGCAGATCGTATACCAGCACCAGCGTGCAGTACTCCGGAAAGTCCGCCAGCAGGGCCACCAGCGCCGTGCGCTGCTGCTCATCCAGCCGGAAGATGTCCAGATCCGTCACCACCACCATGGTGTGCTGGGCCATCATGGGCATGGCCTCCGTCACCTCTGCCAGCTCCTGCACTGTCAGCCCCTTGCCGGAGAGCCGGTGGTAGTTGAACTCCTCGAAGCCCGCCGGGATCAGGAGCCTGTGCAGCTCCTCCAGATAGTAGCTCCGCAGATATGTCTCCTCTCCGTAGAACAGGTATACGTTCTGTGGGGTCTGTGCCTTCAGATCTGCCCGCAGGCGATCGAAGCCGTTGTTCTTTTTTTCAGCCTTAGGGGGCATGGTCAGTCTCCTCCGTGTACGGTCACTAAAATATTTCCCTGCCGGTCGGTGCGGTAGATCTCCGCTCCCGCCTGGCTCAGCCGGTCCATGGCCTCCTGCGTGGGGTGGCCGTAGCTGTTGTCGCCCACGCTGATAATGGCCGTCTCCGGCCGCACGGCCTGCAAAAGCTCCTGCGAGGAGCTGTATCGGGAGCCGTGGTGGCCCACCATCAGCACCTCGATATCCGGCAGATCGTACTGCCCCACCAGCTTGCGCTCCGTGTTGCCCGCCATGTCGCCGGTGATGAGCACGTCAAAATCCCCGGCGCTGCACAGGGCCGTCAGCCCCTGCTCATTGAGGTCGCCCTCCCCCACCGGGGGATAGAGGCTCAGCACCGCCCCGCCCAGCGGACACTCCACCGTCCGGCGGACATACACCACCTCGATGCCGTTCTTCTCCGCCAGCCGCAACAGCCGCTCCCTCACGCCGTATTCGTCCTCGATATCCGGCAGATACAGGGTCTGCACCTCCAACCGGGCCAGCAGCTGATACAGGCCGTTGGTGTGGTCGGCGTGATAGTGGGTCACCGCCACGGCCCGCAGCCTGTGGATCCCCATGCTCTCCAGCTGATCCGCCGCACGGCTCCCGGCATCCACATAGCTGTTGCTGGAGCCGCAGTCCACCACCACCGCCTGATCCCCGGCATACAGCAGGGTACACTGCCCCTGCCCCACGTCCACCGCCATGGCGTTCATCTCTCCGCAGCGGCTGAGCCGGACATTGAGTCCCACCGTCAGCAGCAGGGTCATGGCCGCCAGCGCTACCGCCACGGCGTATTTCCGCCGCCGCTCCCCGGTGATGGCGCAGACGGTGAAGAGGGCGTAGGCGTACACCAGCCAGTATTTGAGATAACGGTTGGAAAAATACAGCGCATGGCCCGGCAGACGGGTCAGAGCCGACGCCGTCCACAGGACATACCGCACCAGCGCCCACACGCCCCAGCCCAGCACCCGTGCCGCCGGAAGCCAGAGAAAGCCCGCCAGCGTCACCACGAAGGCCAGCATGAAGCTCCATCCCGCCGCCGGAACGATGAGCAGATTGCTCAGCGGCGCTATCAGAGAAAAGGTGTTGAAGTAACAGGCCGTCAGCGGGATGGTGAACACCATGGCCGCCAGCGAGGCGGAGAGATTGGCGGCCACGAAGGACACCACCGCCCGTACCGGCCGCTTCTTCCCCCGGTACAGCCCCTTGAAAAAGCCGCTCAGCCTTTGGGAGAAGCACACCAGCCCCAGGGTGGCGGCAAAGCTCAGCTGCAAGCTCACCCCTGCCGCAGCGAAGGGATTAGCCAGCAGGATCACCAGCAGCGCCGCCGACAGGCTGGTAAGCCCGTCGCTCTCCCGGTGCAGCAGCGGAGCCGCCAGCAGGAACATCTGCATGATGCAGGCCCGGACCACCGAGGGTGTCAGACCCACCATCACCATATAAAACAGCAGCACCGCCATGGAGACTCCCGCCCCCAGCGCCCGCCGCCGGACAGGGAGCAGCAGCCCCAGCAGAGACACCAGAAAGGCACAGTGCAGCCCCGATACGGCGAACAGATGGGCCACTCCCGCCTGCGTCATGGCGGCGGTGTCCTCCGCCGCCATACCGCTGCGGTCGCCGGTCAGCTCCGCCGTGACGAAGGCCGCCGTGTCGCCGTCGGGCCATATGGCGGCGATCTTCTCCCGCAGGGCGTACACCGCCCGCTGGGGCAGCCACCGGATGCTTCCGGCGCTGCCCTCCTCCGCCGTCAGCGGTCCACGGGCATACAGCAGAGCGAACACGCCCCGTGAGGTGAAGGCCGTCACATCGTTTTCCCGGATGCGGGCAGCGTCCTGCCATTGGGCCGTGCCGGAGAGCTTCTGTCCCGGCTCCAGCCCGGCATATTCCGCATCGGCGTAGACCTCCGCCTTGGCCGCCGATCCGGAGAGGCGGATGGTGACACGGATGCCCCGCTCCGTCTCCACCGGACGGGAGAGCACCGTGCCGGAGAACTCCCCCACCTGCCCGCAGCGGGCTGTCACCGGAGCCTGCACCAGCGCCTGAAACAGCGCCGTGTACACCAGCGCCCCACACAGGGCAAAGAGGATCAGCATCCCCCGCAGCCGCAGCCGGGCGGGCATCGTCCGCTTCAGCCCCAGCAGCACCAGTCCCGCCAACAGGCAGGCCCCTGCCGCCCACAGCTGCCAGACGCCCACGCCCAGCAGCACGGCGGCAAAAACGCCCGCCGCAAAGGCCAGCGCTATGGTGGCCAAGGTCCGCATCCTCTCTCCCCCTCCCCACTGCTTTTCGTCTTATTATAGCAAACCTCGCCGCCCCCGGCAAGGCCTTTCCTTGACAGGTGCCTCATGCGTGTGATAGCATCCATATATGCTATCCACTATCACATGAGAGGGAACCATGAAGCTTCTGGTAAACGATCTGAAGCTGTACTTCGGTCTGATGTTCCTGCTGCCCCTGACGCTGGCCGGTCACAAGCTGCACCTGACCCTCCCTGCGGGCAGCTTCTTCCACCTTCTGGTTTTCCTGACCCTCATCGGGGGGCTCTCCAACAACGACGTGATCTCCTCCGACCAGGGCAAATACTACGCCGTGTTCCTGCTGCTGGTTTACCGGCTGGCTCCCCGCACCTTCCGTCTCCGCATCTGATTTTACGAATTATAGCAATGGAGGTTCTGCACCATGACTGATCTGGAACGGGCCAAGGAGGCCCTGACAACCATTGACTGCACCTGCGCCCTGTGCCGGGACGAGGAGGTCCGCACCACCCAGCTTCGGGGGGTAGCGCCCCTTCTTAGCTGGCTGGGGGAGGGCCTTTCCGGCTGGAGCGTGGCCGATCGGGTGGTGGGTGCCGGAGCCGCATGGCTTTATACCCTGCTGCACCCGGTGATGGTCTATGCCCCGGTGATGAGCCGCCGGGCCACGGCCATTCTCACCCAATACGGTGTTCCCTATACCTGCGATGAGGTGGCGGAGTCCATCCTGAATCGAACCGGCACGGGCCTCTGCCCCATGGAGGAGGCCACCGCCAATGCCGCCGACCCCCAGCAGGCACTGGCGGCCATCCGGCAAAAGGTGCAGGAGCTGAGGGCCATGTCCGGCCGCTGATCCCCCCTGCCCCAGCCCATGCCCGCACCACAAACAGCGCAAGCCCCGCAAACAGCGCAAGCCCCACAAACAGCGCCCCGGCCGCATGGCCGGGGCGCTGTTTTTCCGCAATGTTCTTCCGTGCTGTTCCCGTAGGGGGATCCTCACGCCGGGAAACACCTCTCATTCGGGAAAAATCCGCCTTCGGAAGCACACTCTCCCATGAGGAAATGCCCGCCGCAGGCCGAAGCCTGCGGCGGGCACGCTTTTGCAGTTGGTGCTTATCCTCTCATGTGACGGTCACGCAGACCTCTCACAGCGAGTGATTCAGCGAGCCTTACGCTTCAGGACCACCGCAGCGGCGGGGATCATACCGCAGCTGATAACGGCCACAGCCACCCACAGCATCACGTCGCTGGTGTCGCCGGTCTCGGGAGGCGTAGTGGGCTTGGGATCGGTGGTACCGGAATCACCGGGCTTAGGATCGGGCTTGGGGTCGGGGTTGTCGGGCTCAGGATTCTCAGGCTGCTGGACACCCTCGTAAGCGACGGCGCTCAGGCTGCGAGAGAAGATGAAGTTGCTGATGAAGGTGAATTCATCCGTCTGATGGATCTTGTGGTTCAGCACATTGGCAAACAGAGCGATGTCCATGTTGCCAGACTGATACTCGAAGCCCACAACGCCGTTGTTGTAGGTCTCGAACTGCTTCACCAGACCGTCGTCGGTCAGGCAGATGCAGCCCTGCAGGGGATCCTTACCGGCGTTCTGCACCAGAACGGTAGCGCCCTCGGGAATCTTGGAGAACCAATAGGTGCCATACTCGTACATCACGTCGTCACCCTCGTTGATGTAGGTGGCGTTGATGAGAGTGTTGTTGGGATACACCACGCGGCCCAAGAAGTCGGTACCCATCTCGCAGGAAGAGATCTCCAGACCCACCAGCTCCTCGACCCGGCTAACGGCGGTGGCGGTATAGCCCATGTAGGGAGTACCGGCCTTGACAGCACCCAAGGCCTCGTCGCTGAGCTTCTGAGAGCCCACGATGACGTTGGCAGCGGAGAGGTCATCGGTGACGGTGAAGCCCATGTTGGTCAGAGCCAGCCAGTCGAAGCGATAGTTGTAAGAGCCGGAGCGCAGAGTGGTCTCCACGTAGCCGCTGGTGTTGTTGGCGGGCTTGCCGGGCAGATACACGGTGGGGTTGTCGATGACGGCGGCCTTGTAGTTGGCGCCGTACACGCCGGTGGCGGTCACGACATACTCATCGGCGATGGTCAGGAAGTCCTCATAGGAGCACAGGAAGTTGCCCTTCTCCTCTCCCTCGGTAATCATGGCCACGGTCTTGCCGGCGTTCAGCAGAGCGTTGACGGCATTGGCGGAATCGTTGGAGACGTTGTCGATGATGACATCGGCGTTCTCAACGCCGTCGAAGTCAGCGGTACACTCAGCCAGAGCGGCCAGAGTGCCCTCATAATCGATGGTAGCCTGGCAGGACTGCATGATGGTCTCATAGGCAGCGGGCTCAGCCACGATGATACGGTCATAGCCACGGGCATGGCTGCGCTGGGCAAAGCTCTCGGAGTACAGGCCGGACCACACGCTGATGAAGGTGCCGTCGTACAGCTGGCTGTTGGCCAGAGAACGCTTGGCCTGATACATGGAGATGACCATGGTGCCCTCGGGATAGGTCACGCCGTCATAGACGAAGGACTCGGTGGCCACGTTGACCTTGACATCGTTGCGGGTCAGATACTTCAGCTCCGCAGCGGCGTCGAAGAGGTTCTTCTGGTTGTCACGATCCAGGGGGATGATGTAGCACTCGGGATAGAAGTTGCCGTTCTGGCCCTCGCCGTCGTACACGGGACGCATCAGCTCAGCCTGAGCGCCGGTCTCGTCGTACTGGTTCACGTACCAAGGAGCCACATCGGCGTTGGAGTTGGTGTTGTTCACGCCACGGGAGAACAGCTTGGCCTGATTCTCCAGCATGGAGATCTTGTTGTCACGGATGAACATAGCCTGGGTCATCAGGCCGTAGGGAACCATGTACTCGGCGCTGACATCGCTGTACACGGGCAGCTCCCAGGTGATGCCGGCGGTGCCGATCAGCACGGGATACTGAGAACCGTAAGCCGTGGTCATATCATCCCAGGGCTGGGTCCACTCCTTGCCGGTGGGGGAATCCTCGTTGCCTCTCAGGAAATCCCGGAAGGGCATCTCGAAGCTGTTGTGATCGGGGTTGTTGGCGATGGCGCCGATACCGACGGCCTCGCCCAGCTTGATGAACTGCTCAGCGATCAGGTCATACTCGTAGTTGGGCTCGTGGGGAGGCGTGCAGGGCTCAATGAGGACGGCGTCCACACGGCCATGGATCTCGGTAAAGACCATGGGGTTGAACTTGTTCACCAGAGCCATAGCGTTGGCATCCTCGAACAGGGTCTGGTTGGCCTCGTCACGGTTGGGGTCATAGCCCTGACCGGAGGTACGGGTCATGTGCTCATAACCCTCCACGTTCTGCTCAGGAACGATGACGACGAACACGTCGGTCAGCAGTTCCTTAATATTCACGGTTTCGGTCTCAACGTTGTAGTACTTCCCCAGCTCCAACTGCCCGGAGTACAGACCCTTGGAGGAACCGCTGGTGGTCCAGTGGTTGTAGCCGTTCTCGCCGCGGATGTAGCCCAGATAGGAGGCGTAATCCTTGATGAGGTCGGGAGTCTTGGCATTGTTTCTTGCCATTTCCTCGGCCAGAAGAGCCTTACCGGCATCCGTGAAGCCCGTCAGGGTCTTGACGTCAACGGTCTCCTTCTCCAGCAGCATATGGCCGAACTCCAGAATACCGTTGACGGCGGCATTCTCGTTGGAGTGGACGTTGGAGGCGAACATGGGGACACGCAGGTCATCCCACTTGCCTTCCTTCAGCTGAGCCAGGACCAGATCGGGATCCTGCTCCACCAGTTCGGTGTACTCCAGCCAGCGGTCCACGGACTTCTTCTGGTCGGCAATGATCACGTAGGGGATGTCGTAGCCGTCGGTGGTGGAACGGCCCATGGACTCACGGGAGACGTACAGATCGGTCTCGGCGTTGGCCAGAGCGTCCACATCGTCGTACAGCTCATAGATGGTGCGGAAGGTGTCATAGGGAACGACCTTCGCAGCCACGCTGCCCACGGTCTTCTCCGCCACGATGGCGTTGAAGTTGAAGTAGCCGCAAACGTCCAGATACGCACCGCCGTTGTTGTGGGGAGCGCTGTAATCCACATCTCCGACACCGCCATTGACACGGGCATTGTAGAAGTAGCAGTTGATGTCCATCAGGACGTTCAGATACACCTTACCGTCGTTGTCGGTCTCGACGCCCATCTCCTTGATGTCAAACATCTGGACGGTCTTCTGGGTGTTCTGGGTGACCCACTGATCCAGTGTGCCGCCCTCCCAGGGGTTGGGGAACTTCTCGGGGTTCAGGTACTGACGCTCACCGTCACGTACCAGAGAGAAGCTGATGGACTGCGCCTCGATGGCGGCATTCAGCTCGTCAGCGGTCAGGGATACGGGAACCTTTACGGTAACGTCCTTGGTGTCCTCAGACAGAGATACCTGCCAGTCTACCGGCAGGTTGGGGTAGGTGTTTGCCAGAGATTTGCCTGGAGCACGGGTGTCATCCGCCAGATCAGCCACGCTGGCGAAGGCAGACACAGGGAATACGAGGGAAACTGCCAGAACAAACGCAAGGATCTTCGCCATCAGGCGGGGTCTTCTGTGTTGCATAGTTGCCTCCTCATTCTTCTCATATTGTGTTACTTCGGATCTTGAGTCTCTGCTTGTGTCCTACACTCTTCAAACGGTCCGGCCCTTCGTCAGTGGGCTTGTGCGCCTCCTTCCGCCAACTGCCACCGTCAGGATGCCTGTCCGCCCTCTGCCGGCGGACCTTTCCGTCCGTTAGCTTGAGTGTAACAAGTTCTTAACGTATTGTCAATATTGCTATACGTACATTTTGCGTAATATATTTTGTGTATTTCGCTGTCACTCCCGTCAATCAAATTGGCACGCCGCCGCCTTTTTCTGTATATACTGCATAAAAGCAGCCCTTCGATACATCGAGAGCTGCTTTTTAGTAAATTTTCACTTGTTTTTGTCAGAAAACCGTCATACAGATGTCTTGTCCCTATCCGGCGCACAGTACTGCTCCGCCAGACGCTGCACCAGTGCCTGCATCTTCTGCACCACCGGCTCCGGTGACACGATCCGCAGGCCGCCGCCAAGGCCCGCCACCCAGCCCAGGAACTGGGGGCTCACCGCCACATCCACGAAAGCCTGAAAGTGCACCCCGTCCACCGGCAGCACCGGCACCTCCTTGCCGAACCGGTCGATGAGCACGCCCACCATCTCGTTCTCCCCCTCCAGCGTCACCCGCACCGGCTGACCGCCGTACATTCCGAACAGCCGCCGGGTGTATACAGCCGGGTCAAACCGAGCCATCCGCTCCTGCCCCAACCGGGGCGCCTCCAGCAGGGTGATGCGCTTCATCTTGTCCACCCGATAGTGCTTCACCCGGTCCGCCTCGGCGTCGTAGGCAATGAGGTAGTAGTTCTCGTCGTCCCACCGCAGATGCCATGGGCTGACGCAGTACCACCCGCCGTCCCGGCGCAGCGCTTCCTTCTTCTCCACCGTCCACTGAAAGTACTGGAAGCGGATCTGCTTTCCCTCTCCGATGGCGGTGTGGAGCTTGTCGATGTTGTAGTAGATGCTCTCGTTCATGGTCTTGACCCGCCCGGCGATGAGCACCTGCCGCTGCAGCTGCCGGGCGTCGTGGACGCTGACCAGCGACTCCAGCTTTTTGATGAGACTGCGGGACTTGCTCTCCGTGATGAACCGGGAGGCCTGCACCGCATCCACCAGCAGCTTCAGCTCCGGCAGCTCAAACTCCCGTGACGCCAGCCGGTAGCGGTACTCCCGCCCTCCTTCCAGCTGTCGATGTCCAACCCGCAGCGCCGCAGCTCCTCCATGTCGGCATACAGGGTCTTGCGCTCCGCCTGCACGCCGTAAGCCGCCAGACGCTCCGTCAGCTCCGCCAGTGTCAGTCCGTGCGCCTCGTCCGTCTCCCGGCGAAAGATCTCCGCCAGATAGAGGAGCTTCCCCTTCTGATTCCCGCTCTTGGCCATGTCTCCCGCCCTCCTTTTTTCTCCAGTGTACCACACTTTTTCTCATATGAAAAGCCTAACTGTCCGTTTTATTGGACAGTTTCTCTTTTATAATAGCCTCAAGATCAAGCAAGGAGGTCCACGGATATGAAGGGTTATTTCGTCAGCGGAGGATATATGGGCCTGGTGGGCGGCAGTTATCAGCTGTTCGCCACGGAGAGCGACTATCTGGAGTATCTGGCGGATTGACGCATGGGGCAGGCTCTCCCCCGCATACACTCCCTTCACAGGGCCACGCCCCCATGGGCTGGCAGACAGGAGGAGCGCTATGGAAAAACGAGCCGTGCTGAAAAACTATGGGCTTCTGGGGGCCATGCTGGCGGCCATGCTCACCGGCGGCGTCACCGGCTGGCTGTGGCCTGCCGCCGCCGAAGCCGTCCGCCCTCTGGGGCAAATTTTCATCAACCTCATGTTCTGCGTGGTGGTGCCGCTGGTGTTTTCCTCCATCGCCGGAGCCATCGCCGGGATGCGGAGCGTCCGCCGGGCCGGGCGCATCATGGGTGTCACGGTGCTGACCTTCGTGGTGACGGGCATCCTCGCCGCCGTGCTGATGTTCCTGCTGATGAAGGCATTCCCCCCGGTGCTGACCCCGTGGCAATCGCTGCCCACCGAGGCCGTAGGGGACTATGCCGCCCCCGGCCAGCTGCTGGTGAATTTCTTCACCGCCGAGGATTTTGTAGGCCTGCTGAGCCGCCGGGCCATGCTGCCCCTCATCGTCTTTTCCGTGCTGCTGGGCTTCGCCGCCAATCTCGCCGGCGGCCCCGACGGCCCGGTGGCCCGTGGTCTGACCGCCGTCACACAGGTGATGATGCAGCTGATCCGCCTGCTGACCTACTATGCCCCGGTGGCCTTTTTCGCCATCTTCGCCGGGCTGGTGGCGGACTATGGCCCCAAGATCGCCGGGGCCTACGGCCGGGCCATGGCGGTGTATTACCCCCTGTGCTTCGTGTACCTCTTCACCGCCTTTCCCCTGATGGCCCGGCTGGGCGGCGGACGGGGCGGCGTTGGCATCATGCTGCGGCACATCGCCCGCCCGGCCCTGACGTCTCTGGGGACCTGCTCATCGGTGGCCACCATCCCCGCCAATCTGGAGGCGGCGGAGGACACCGGCATCAGCCGGGACGTGGCGGAGATGGTCATTCCTCTGGGGGCCACCATGCACATGGACGGCTCGTGCTTCAGCTGCGTGCTGAAGATTGCCTTTGTCTGGGGCGTATTCGGGCAGGAGCTCACATGGGGAAAGCTGCTGCCCATCGTGGCGGTGGCGGTGCTGTCCTCCGTGGGGATGTCCGGCGTCCCCGGCGGCGGCTACATCGGGGAGTACATCATCTGCTCCCTCTTCTTCCCCCAGCAGATGGAGGTGGCCTTCCCCATTCTGGTAGCCGTCGGCAATCTGGTGGACCCGCCCGCCACCATGATCAACTCCTCCGGGGACTATGTGGTCTCGTTTCTGGTGTCCCGCTTCGTGGACGGCAAAGACTGGCTCACCCGCCATCAAAAGGGATAGCAAAAGCACCCTCCGGCATAGACGGGTGTCCGTAAAACAGTTAATCCTCCGTATGGCTTAGACCATGCGGAGGATTTGTTTATGTCTAATCTTCAAACTTGCTGGCGGCAAACGGTTTGTCAAAACCGTTTGCGGACGGCAAGTCCACAAGGGATAGCCGCATAAGCGGCGCAATGGGGTGTAGCCACCTTGACGGAAGGTCGTGACGCAACATTCTCGGTCATGCAGTATCCTCCTGCTGACGGAGAATGAAGCGACCCAGGACGCACATACTCCCGATAGGAGAGTATAGAAGTGCGCCCTTTAGTTCCTAAAGGGATTTTATCAGTGCGACAAACTTGAAGTTATAGATTCCCCATCATATATTACCGAAAGTGCTCAGGGGGATTCGCCAATTCTTTAGAGCTCCATTTCACACTCATAGCACTTATATTTCTTTCCGCGGTATTCCTCATAATCTGAGTTTCCGTTTAGATGCATGCCGCACTTTTCCATCACTGTTCTGCTGCCGATATTTCCTTCAAAAAAGCTAGCCACGACCTTTTTAAAACCCATCTCATGTAATTCGTTTATTACTGCATTCACCGCTTCCGTTGCAAATCCCCGCCCCTTAAAAGCTGGGTCAATGACATATCCCAATTCAATAGCTTCATCGTCATAACCGCAATCGTTGACAAATCCAATCATATAACCGTCCAGATAGACGCCATATTCGAGATGGGCTGTATCTTTAATCTGACTGAATTCGATCAGTTTGTCAGCCAACGTATAAAACTGTACTTCTTCGGAATAATCGGGCACCATAAATGTTGCCGTAATCTCTGGATTACGCATCATTTCTGTGAGACGCTCTCTGTCTTCTTTACGATAAGGACCTAATGTCAATCTATCTGTAATGATATGTTCTTTTTTTAGTATTTGCCTGCTCATCGCTCTGTTTCCTTTCTTACTGATATACAGCATTGATAATTGCGCCTTTATTGTAACAAATCCCGATTTGTTGCTCACTTTTTGTATTCAAATTATACCATAAAACTTGTGAACATTTCTACCGCAACTTTGGACTATATGAGAACAGTCCGAACAGTTTTCTGCCCGGACTTCCTCGCTCAATCGTAAATCAATTCCGCTTTCACAACTTCCTCTGCCTGTGCCTTGCAAGCGTTCATCTGACGCACCCATTCCATTTGGTTTTCGGCTTTCAGTTGCTCGGTCACGCCGTTTTGCTCTGCCAGTGACCGCACGATCAGCTCCATGCGGTTTCGTGCCGCTTCGTCGATCTCGGCGCAATACTGTCTTACGTACACCCAGCTATCGCTGGAGGGTGCTTCTCTCAGGTTTCCATGTACGCCGCCGCACGGTCTGCCAGCTTCCGGTAGACCCGCTGCACCATCCACGGCTCCGTGGAGGCCGCCAGCGCCTCCTCCGGCGTGAACCACGCCACGCCGCTGTTCTCGTCGGGCTTTTCCCGGAGGGCATCGTCCTCCGCCGCCAGCAGGTACGTCACGTTCATGTGGATGTGGCTGGGGACATACTGCCCCCGCTTCTCATGGCCGTCCACCGTCAGGCACTCCAGCGAGAAGATCCCCTCCGTCACCGGCGCCAGCCGCCGCAGCCCCGTCTCCTCCGTCACCTCCCGCATGGCCACCGCCAGCAGATCACGGTCGCCGTCGGCGTGGCCGCCGGTCCACGACCACGAGCGGTACAGATTGTGGTACACCATCACCACCCGCCGCCGGTCCCGGCTCAGCACCCACGCCGAGGCGGTCATGTGCGCCGTGAGATTCGTCCGCAGGAAGGCGTCCTCATGAACCGCCAGAAATTTCAGTATGGCCTCCCGGTCCCGCTGCTCCTGCTCGCAGCCGGGAACGAAGGCCCGGATGTCCTCCAAAATACTCATGTTCGCCGCCCCCTTCGCAGATACACCGCCCAGTAGACCACGCCCACCAGACAGCCGCCCAAAATGTTCCCCAGCGTCACCGGCAGCAGATTTCCCGTCCACATGGAGGCCCAGCTCAGCCCCTCCGCTACCACGCCGTACCTTCCCGCCGCCAGGATCCCCGCCGGCAGATAGAACATATTGGCGACGCTGTGCTCAAATCCGCACAGCACAAAGGTGAAGATGGGCAGATACATGGCCGCCAGCTTCCCCGGCACCGACTGGGCCGCAAAGCTCATCCACACGGCGATGCACACCAGAAAGTTGCACAGCACGCCCCGCAGCAGCGCCGTCAGGAACGGCAGCCCCGCCTTGGCCGCCGCCGTGGCCACCACGGACTCGTACACCCCGTCGAAGGTGCCTGCCGCCACGGTGAGAGCTGCCACTAACCCGGCCCCCAGCACGTTGGCCAGATACACGACGCCCCAGCTGCGGAGCATCCGCCCCCACGTCAGCTGCCGCTCCAGCAGCGGGATCACCAGCAGACAGTTGCCGGTAAACAGCTCGCTCCCCGCCAGCAGCACCATGGCAAGCCCCGCCGGGAACACCGCCGCCCCGGCCAACCTGCCTCCATAGCTCACCGCAAAGGTGGCCGATCCCCCCGCCAGAGCGATGAAGGCCCCTGCCAACATCCCCAGCAGCAGCATCCTTCCCACCGGCAGCGCCGCCTTGCTCTTTCCCGTCTCCACATAGCGCCGTGCCACCTCCGCCGGACTGTACATACGCATCTCTCCTCTCTATACCCGCAGGCGGGCAGGGGGATCGTCCTCCTGCCCGCCGCATCCACGCCGGTCCTGCCGGATCAATAGTTCTCTTTCCGCACCTCAAAATAGCTCTGAGGATGGGCGCACACGGGACAGACCTCCGGGGCCTTCTTCCCGATGACCAGATGGCCGCAGTTGCGGCACTCCCACATGGTCTCCTCGCTCTTTTCAAAGACCCGCTGCATCTCCACGTTGTTCAGCAGCGCCCGGTAGCGCTCCTCGTGGGCCTTCTCGATGCGCCCCACCTGCCGGAACTTCTCCGCCAGCTCCGTGAAGCCCTCCTCCTCGGCCTCCTGCGCCATGCGGTCATACATATCCGTCCACTCGTAGTTCTCCCCGGCGGCAGCCGAAGCCAGATTCTCCGCCGTGGTGCCGATGCCGCTGAGGGCCTTGAACCACATCTTGGCGTGCTCCTTCTCGTTGTTGGCGGTGGCCTGGAAAATGGCTGCGATCTGCTCATAGCCCTCCTTCTTGGCCACGGAGGCGAAATAGTCGTACTTGCTGCGGGCCTGAGTCTCCCCGGCAAAGGCCTCCCGCAGATTGCGCTCGGTCCTGCTTCCCTTCAGTTCCATGATAAGCTCCTTCCCGCTCCCTGTGGGAGCCATAAAATCTTTCCGTTTATTATACCATACCTTCCCCGGATTGACAATTTTTATTTTGCTTGCGCCGGAGGGCCGGGTGGTGTAAGATAGTAAAAAAAATCACGGGGCAAAGGCCCCGCAATTTCCGCAAGGAGGTATCACGTTATGAAAGTCGGCTTTATCGGCACCGGCAATATGGGGGGCGCACTGGCCCATGCCGCCGCCCAGTCCCCCGCCCCGGCGGAGCTGCTGCTGTCCAACCGCACCCCGGAGAAGGCACAGGCTCTGGCCCAGCAGCTGGGGGCCACCGTCTCCGACAATGAGACCATCGCCCAGACCTGCGACTACATCTTTCTGGGGGTCAAGCCCCAGATGATGGCGGACCTGCTGGCCCGGCTGCAGCCCATCCTGTCCCGGCGGCAGGAGGGCTTCGTGCTGGTGTCCATGGCCGCCGGTCTGACTCTCCAGCGCTTGAGGGAGATGGCGGGCCTCTCCTGCCCCATCCTGCGGATCATGCCCAACACTGCCTGCGCCGTGGGAGCGGGCCTGACGCTGTACGTCCCCTCCCCGGAGGTGACGGAGGAGCAGCTGTCCGCCTTTCTGACCCTGATGTCCGCCTCCGGACGGCTGGAGCCGCTGGAGGAGCACCTCATCGACGCCGGCAGCGCCGTGGCCGGCTGCGGCGGCGCCTTCGTCAGCCTGTTTCTGGAGGCGCTGGCCGACGGCGCCGTCACCTGCGGCCTGCCCCGTGACAAGGCCCGGCGCTACGCCGCCCAGATGGTGCTGGGTACGGCGCAGCTGGCTCTCCAGTCCGGCCAGCACACCGCCGCCATGAAGGATGCCGTCTGCTCTCCCGGCGGCACCACCATCGCCGGGGTCCGGGCGCTGGAGCGTGGCGGCTTCCGCTCGGCGGCCATGGAGGCCGTCATTGCCGCCTATGAAAAGACGCTGGCGCTGAAGAACTGACCCGCCCCAAACACAGAGGCCCTTCGGACGGAGGTCTGCCCCCCCGCCCGGAGCTCAGCGCACCACACATCCCCTCTTCTCCGGGCAAAAACGCCCCGTCGGCCATAGACGGGTGTCCGTAAAACAGTTAATCCTCCGTATGGCTTAGACCATGCGGAGGATTTGTTTATGTCTAATCTTCAAACTTGCTGGCGGCAAGTCCACAGGGGATAGCCGCTTTAGCAGCGCAAGGGGGTGTAGCCACCTTGACGGAACGAAGTGACGCAACATTCTCGGTCATGCAGTATCCTCCTGCTGACGGAGAATGAAGCTCCGCAGGACGCACGATACTCCCGTTAGGAGAGTATAGAAGTGCGCCCTTTAGTTTCTAAAGGGATTTCATCAGTTCGCCAAACTGGAATTTATGTCAATGCAAACTCAATCTCATCAAGTTTATTTGTTATTGCGTTCTTTCTCCCTGTCTCCTTAAAACCTATTCGACGATAGAGTCTCTCAGCATTTATATTATTCTCAAGAATCCACAGCGTAGGGGTATCCGTACATTGGCCTACTGCGTATAGTAACAACTTCGTTCCATGACCCATGTTTTGCATATCTGGAAGAATATAAAGATCCTCTATTAAACCCTTTGTTACAGAAACAACCCCTATTGGTTTTTCTTCTACAAGCATATAGAGCTTTGTTCCGTTGTTCATCTTGTTTCTCAAATACTCCCGTTGCCGATCTGGCGTATGTGTTTCTATGAAATCAGGAGCACAAAATGCACGATGCGATTCCTTCCAGGATATTGAATGGATGGTTGCGGCTTGAAGAAGATTTGTTTCATCTACAGGTACTATCATCCTTACCTCCACAAATCGGGATTTGTTGCTCAATTTTCATATTCAAATTATACCATAAAACTTGTGAACAATTCTACCGTCATTTTGGACTATATGAGAAAAGTCCGAACAGTTTTCTGCCCGGACTTCCTCGCTCAATCATAAATCAATTCGATTTTCACAATTTCCTCTGCCTGTGCCTTGCAAGCGTTCATCTGCCGTACCCATTCCATTTGGTGTCGGCTTTCAGTTTCTCGGTCACGCCGTTTCGCTTCGCCAACTCCGGCACGACCAGCTCCATGCGGTTTCGTGCCGCTTCGTCAATCTTAGCGCAATACTGTCTTACGACCACCCGGTCATGCCGATGGGGCGTTTGAGACTGTCGAAAAACCCTCCGGTTTTTCCGACAAAAGGCTTGCAGTCTGCTGTGCGCATAATTTGTGTGCCATAGGCGCACAAATTCCACACTTGCAGCCTGAGAAGTATTCTCTCTCACGCATCTATCGTGAGAGAAAATACTTTCCATTCTTTGCCGCCTGCGGGCGGCAAACTCTGCGAGGCTTTTTTGACACACTGAAACGCCCCACCGGCCATGCCGGTGGGGCGTTTCCTTATAGGGAAATACAAAGCCTGCTTACTTCCCGTAGATCATGCCGATGAGCCAGTTCAGAAACCGGTAGGGCAAAATGCGGGTCAGCAGGGCCAAAAACTGATAGTCAAAGCGAATGGTGTAAATGGGCTTTACCTTCCGCTTCATGGCCACCTTGGCGATGAAGGCCCCCGCCTTGGCCGGGTCCATGCCCGTCTGCTCGTCGTGCTCCATCCGGGCCACGGAGCGGCTGATGCGCCCGCCGTACACGTCGTCGCCGTCGATGGTCTTTTCCCGTGCGGCGGTGAAGCCCGTGTGTGGATATCCCCCGGCTGCACGGCGCACACCATGACGCCGTAGGGCCGCAGCTCGTTAGCCAGCGCCATGGTGTAGCTGTTCACCGCCGCCTTGGCAGCGGAGTAGTAGGCCTGAAACGGGATGGGAGCCGCCGCCGCCACGGAACTGAGGTTCACGATGCGCCCGGCGCCCGCCTGCCGCATATGGGGGATCACCGCCCGGTTCACGTTGACCATGCCGAAGAAATCTGCGTCAAAAAGCCGCTTGGCATCCTCCGTCTTAGTGAACTCGATGGCCCCGCTGATGCCGAAGCCGGCGTTGTTCACCACCACGTCGATGTGGCCCTCCTGCCGCAGTACCTCCCCGATGGCGGTGTCCACCAGCTCCTCACGGGTGATGTCCGCCACCAGATGGTGCAGGCCCTCTACCCCTTGCGCCCGGCGGCTCAGCTCATATACCGTATAGCCCGCCGCCTTCAGCGCCAGAGCCGTCTGCTTTCCGATACCGGAGGTCCCTCCGGTGACAACCGCTACCTTACTCATGCTTTACCAGCACCTCCGCCATAATGTCCATGGCCTCGTCCAGCAGGGCCTCCGTGTGGGTGGCCATGTAGCTGGTCCGCAGCAGGGCCTCTCCCTCCGGCGTGGCCGGGGGCAGGGTGGGGTTGACGTATACGCCCCGGTCGTAGATCTCCTTGGCCACCTCCAGCGTGTGATACGTCTCGTAGGTGTAAATGGGGATGATGGGCGTGGGGGCGTTCAGGGCCGACTCCCGGATCTTCATTCCCCGGTCCGTCATGCCCTTCCGGGCGTACAGGCTCAGGCTCCGCAGCCGGTCCACCAGCTCCGGGTGCTGCTCCAGATGCCGCAGGGCCGCCAGTGCCGTGGCGCAGTTGGCCGGCGGGATGGACGCCGAGAAGATGAAGGGTCGGGAGGCGTGGCGCACATACTCCGCCACCTCCTCCGAGGCCGCCATGTAGCCGCCCAGCGACGCCAGCGACTTGGAGAAGGTACCCATGTACACATCCACCTGATCCTCCAGCCCGAAGTAGCTGGCGGTTCCACGACCGCCCTCACCCAGCACGCCCAGTCCGTGGGCATCGTCCACCATGACCCGTGCGCCGTACTGCTTGGCCAGCGCACAAATTTCCGGCAGCTTGGCGATGTCGCCGCCCATGGAGAATACGCCGTCGGTGACGATGAGGGCGCCGTTCTGCTCCGGCACCCGCTGCAGCTGCTTCTCCAGATCCGCCATATCGCTGTGGCGGTAGCGCAGCATCTTGCCGTAGCTCATCTGGCACCCGGCGTAAATGGAAGCGTGGTTCTCCCGGTCGCAGATCACATAGTCGTGCCGCCCCACCAGTGCGCTGATGATACCCACGTTGGACTGGAACCCCGTGCCGAAGGTGACGATGCCGGGCTTACGCAGAAACTTCCCCAGCTCCTCCTCCAGCTCCAGATGCATCTGGAGGGTGCCGTTGAGGAACCGGGAGCCACTGCACCCGGTGCCGTACTGCTCCAGGGCATGGATGCCCGCCTCCACCACATCCGGGGCCGTGGTCAGGCCCAGATAGTTGTTGGAGCCCAGCATGATGCGGCGCTTGCCCTCCATCATCACCTCCACATCCTGCCGGGACTGGAGGGCGTGGAAATAGGGGTACACCCCCGCCGCCTTCAACTCCTTCGCCAGAGACGGCTCATAGCATTTCTGAAAAATATCCATAGCTCTCTCCTATTATATAATATAAAATATTAGTTATTTTCGTTTTGTAAGCCGTATTATGTGGCTTTTTGCTGTAATAAATATTATATAGTGCTGTGAAAAATTTGTCAACCCCCACCACCTTCGTCGGCTACGGCAGGGATGCTTTCTCCCCCTGTCCGGCGTGTCCAAACAGGATGTTTTACCCTCTGTCCAGCCGTACAAATCCGTCCGAAAAAATGTCCACCGGACGTCCACCTTGACCTTTGAAAGCGTCCCATGTCCGGTGGGCCTTGAAAACCGCCATGGCACAAAACGAGATCGGCAAAGCTGCGATGCGTGAAATAGAGTATCAAAAAAGCAGAAAGGTAAGCGTCGGTCAGAAAACCATAGAAATAAAAATGGCATCGGCAAAATGCCGTGCTGCAAAACCGAAGTACCCAAAAACGGTGCCATGAAAAAGCAGGGCATCGGCAGAAATGCCGATGCCCTGCTTTCAAAAAATCTTTTGCGTAAAATTCCGCTGCCGCAAAGCTTATTTGCCCAGAAAGCTCTTTGCCAAAAACCATTCGGCAGCCGGTCCCCTCGGGCGGATCCGGCAAGATTTCTTCGGTCAGAGCCGCCTGCCCGGAGTGGTTGGCCTGGTCAGCGCTGCTGCGCCGCCTGACGGCCCGCCCGGAAGGCCCGGAGGTTCAGCTCCCGTACCTTCTCCGGCACGGTGTCCGCCACCACCTGCTCCCAGTCGATCTGGGGGCAGCCCAGACTGTCACACATAGCCCCGAAGAGCACCACGTTCATGCACTTGGGGTTGCCCAGCCCCAGCGCCATGTCGCTGGCCGGCACGGCAATGGTGCGGAACACCTTTGCCATGGCCTCCACGCAGCCCTCCGGGTAAGTCTCCGCCCCGGAGGCAATGGTGGTGGACTTGATGGCGTAGTCGTTGATGACCGCCACGCCGCCGGGCTTCAAGAACTCGGCATAGCGCACAGCCTCCATCTTCTCCAGCGCCACCAGAATGTCCGCCTCGCCCTTGCCGAACACGGGGCCGTACACCTTGTCGCCCCAGCGCACCTGCGTCGAGACGCTGCCGCCCCGCTGAGCCATGCCGTGTACCTCGCTCTGCTTCACGTCGAAGCCCGCCTGCATGAAGCCGTTGGCCATGATTTTGGAGATCAGGATGGCCCCCTGACCGCCCACGCCCACCAGCAGCGCACTTTTCACACCAGACATCACACTTCCTCCTTTACGATGGCACCGAAGGGGCAGACCTGAGCGCAGACGGTGCAGCCCACGCACTGGGTACGGTCGATGACCGCCTTGCCCTCCTCCATGGAGACGGCGGGGCAGCCCACCTTCAGGCAGCTGCGGCAGCTGCGGCACTTATCCGGCTCCACATGGCACATTCCCTTTTGGAACCTATCCCGCTTGATGAGCAGGCAGGGCCTCCGGGTGACGATGGCGGGATGCTCGCCCCGCTCCAGCGCCGCCACGGCCCGGTCCACCGTCTCCTTCATAGCCGTCAGGTCCTGCGGGTCCACCGTCAGCACCGGGGCAAAGCCCATGGCCGTGAAAATTTTCTCCACGCTGAGCATGGGGGCCTCGTCCCCCAGCAGGGTATAGCCCGTGCCGGGGTTATCCTGATGGCCGGTCATGCCGGTGATGCGGTTATCCAGCACGCAGGGGATCATGCGGCCGTTGTTATAGATGATCTCCGCAGCGCCGGTCATGCCGCTGTGGAAGAAGGTGGAGTCGCCCATGACGCCGAAGACGGCCTTATCGGTGACGCCCTCCCGCTCAAAGCTCTTGGCAATACCCATGCCGGCGGAGAAGCCTGCGCCCATGCACACCACGGAATCCATGCAGTTCAGCGGGGCGGCGCTGCCCAGCGTATAGCAGCCGATGTCGCCGGTGACGACATAGTTTTTGTTCTTGGACAGGGTGTAGAAGAAGCCACGGTGGGGACATCCCGGGCAAAGGGCCGGAGGACGGCTGGCCGGGTTCACGTCGGTCTTGCGGAAATCCGCCTTCTCCCCCAGCACCCGCTCCCGCAGCAGCTGGGTATTCAGCTCATACAGAAGGCCCGTCAGCTCCTTGCCCACGCAGGGGATGCCGGCGGCCTTGATCTGATCCTCCATGAAGGGCTCCAGCTCCTCGATGACATAGAGCTTTTCCACACGGGAGGCAAAGTCCCGGATCAGGTCCATGGGCAGGGGGAAGGTCAGGCCCAGCTTCAGGAAGGACGTCCCCTCCGGGAACACCTCCTTGGCGTACTCATAGGCCACGGAGGCCGTGATGACGCCCACCTTTCCGTCGCCCAGCTCCCGCTTGTTCAGGCCGTTTTCCAGCGCACGGGTGCAGCCGTACTCCTCCAGCCGCCGCAGCCGCTCCTCCACCAGCGGGTGGTTGGCGTAGGCGTGGGCGGGGGTGCAGACGAACTTGCGGACGTTGCGCCGGTAGGGCGGCGCCGTATGCTCCCGGCGCTCCCCCCACTGCACCAGCCCCTTGGAGTGGCAGACCCGTGTGGTGGTGCGGTACAGCACCGGGGTATCGAACTCCTCCGACAGCTCACAGGCCAGAGCCACGAAGTCCTTGCACTCCTGCGGGTCGCTGGGCTCCACCATGGCGATCTTGGCGGCCCGTGCATAGTGGCGGTTGTCCTGCTCATTCTGGGAGGAGTGGCAGCTGGGGTCGTCCGCCGTCACCACCACGAAGCCGCCGCCCACGCCCATGTAGCCGGCGGTAAACAGGGGGTCCGCCGCCACGTTCAGCCCCACCATTTTCATGGTGCAGAAGGAGCGGGACCCGGCAATGGAGGCCCCGTAGGCCACCTCCACCGCCACCTTCTCGTTGGGTGCCCACTCGCAGTAGACGTCTTTTTTATAGGGGGGCAGGTTCTCTAAAATCTCCGTGCTGGGGGTGCCGGGGTAGGCGGAGCATATCTTGATGCCCGCCTCGTACACGCCTCTGGCCGTGGCCTCGTTGCCGCTCATGAGATGCTTCATATGATTTTTCACCTTTCTGTTCCGGTTGGTATCAACATGACTATGCCGGGATGTATTTAATATCTTTCCGCCTGTGCCTCGCCGTGGAGCACCCGCAGGGCACCCTCCGCCAGCGCCCGCATCTCCTCCTCGCCGGGAAACCGCAGGACGGGGGCCAGCCGCCCCACATAGGCGGTGATATCGTCGCAGAAGAACTGCTCATAGGCCATGCCGCCGGTGTAGACGATGGCGTCCACCTCGAAATGCAGCACCGCCGCCATGGCGCCGATGTCCTTGGCCAGCTGGTACACCAGCGCCCGGTAGGCCGCCGTGAACCGCTCGTCCCCGGCCACCACCCCGGCGCAGATCTCCCGGAAGTCCGTGGTGCCCACATAGGACAGCATCCCGGAGCGGCGGCCCAGCGTCCGCTTGACCTCCTCCCGACTGCGCCCGGCATAACAGTAGTCGATGAGCTGATTCACCGGCAGGCCGCCGCCACGGTCCATGCCCATGGCCCCCTCATCCTTGACGTTGAACACGTCCACCACACGACCATGGTCATGGGCCGCCACGGACACGCCACCGCCCAAATGGCAGACGATGAGCCGAGCCTCCTCGTAGGACTTGCCCAGCTGGCGGGCCGCCTTGCGGCCCACGGACTTCTGGTTCAGGGCGTGGAACTGGCTCAGCCGCCGGAACTCCGCAAAGCCGGAGACATGGGCCACCTCCGTCATCTCGTCCACGCACACCGGGTCCACGAAAAAGGCCGGGATACCGGCCAGATCACCAATGCGCCGGGCCAGATACGCCCCCAGATTGGAGGGATGCTCGCCGTAGGGGGCCTGCTCCACATCCTGCATCACCCGGTCGCTGACGGCGTAGGTGCCGGAGGGGATAGGACGGTACAGGCCGCCACGGCCACACACGGCGTCGAAATCCTCCAACCGGAAGCCCCCCTCCGCCACCGCCTCCAGCACAGCCCGCTGGCGGAGCTCCGCCTGATCGATGACCCGGTCAAAGCCCTCCAGCTCCTGAGCCGTGTGGATGATGCTCTTCTTCAGCAGTTCCTGCTCCTCCTCAAACACCGCCACCTTGGTGGAGGTGGCGCCGGGATTGATGACCAGTACCTTCATCCGTTCCCCCTCTCCCGGTGATGTCTTTCACCGAATTACTTAATGAATGATTTTATTATGGCAGTCTGCCGCCGGTTTGTCAATGTCCGGCGGGGAATTTTCCAAAACCCGTCAAAGCCCACAAAATTCTCCGCCGGAAGCTGGTGGAAACGCAGAAAAGAGGAGCCGGATGGCTCCTCTCTGGGATTTTTATTCGTTGGGCGGCAGACGGTATACCTCCAGTCCGCCGGTGCGGCCCACATAGGCAAAGCCCTTTTTCTCAGCGATGTGCCGGGTGACGGTCTGCTCCGGGACGCACTCGATGACCGCCGTCTTTCCCGCTCGGTGGGCCAACTCCACCAGCCGGTCCGTCAGCCGGGAGGCATAGCCCTTCCCCCAGCAGTCCGGGGAAAGCACCCAGCCCAGCTCCATGCTGTCCGGGTCATAGGCGTGGTAGATGACGTAGCCCAGCAGACGGCCGTCCTCCTCCGTGCCATACACAAGGGGCGGCTCCGCAAGCCCCGCCTCCCGGAGGAACTGCTCCGTTTGAAGGCGGTCATAAGGCGGCTCCAGATAGCGCATCACCTGCCGGTCGGACAGAATCCTATACAGCGCTTCGGCGTCCGATGGCCGAAGCCTGCGGATGGTCAGGGCCTTCATCCCCGCATCCCCTCCAGCAGATGCTCCGCCATGCGGCGGCCCCGCTGGGCCAGCGGGAAGCCGCCCTCATAGATGCGCCACTCGAAGAGCATCCCCCGGTGCAGCGTCACCAGCTCCTCCACCACCTCCGCCGTGGTCAGCTCCTGCCGGATGCTGCCCTCCCGGCGGCACAGATCCACCAGCTCTCCCAGCAGGCGGTAGTATACCCGCTTCTCGCTGCCCTTCAGTACGCCCTGCTCCGGGTAGCGCAGCCCGTGGATGAAGGCCTTGTACAGCACCTCGTCCCCCACGCTGATCTCCAACGACCGGCCCACGAAGTCCAGCAGCTTCTCTCGGCCGGAGCGATCGGTGTCCGCCAGATACGCCTGCTCCAGCACCTGATACGCCTCGTCCACGTGCTGGGTCAGCTGGATGGCCAGTTCGTCCTTGCTTTTGAAGTAGTGATAGATATTGCCCACGGAGCAGCCGGCGGCCTGTGCGATCTCCTCCACGGAGACGTTTTCAAAGCCCTCCCGGTCAAACAGATCCAGCGCCGTCTCCTGAATCCGGCGGCGCATCTCCATGGCCTGCCTCTTTCGTGCGGTGATCCTCTCTGCCATCGTACTTTCCCCTATGTCGTAAATTCTCCTTGTATCATACCGTTTTGACGGCGGAAAGTCAATATCCCGTTGACGCAGCGGCCTTTGACGGCTACAATAGAGAAAAAACGCAGGAGGCAGCCATGGCCCACATCATCTCCATCACCGATTTCGACACCCCGGAGCTGGACGTCTACGCCCGTCTGACGGAAAACCAGCTGGTCAACCGGGCAGACCCCGCAAACGCCCTCTTTATCGCAGAAAGCCCGCTGGTCATCGGGCGGGCGCTGGAGAGCGGCTGCGTGCCGGTGTCCTTTCTCATGGAGCCACGGCACCTGACGTCTCAGGCCCTGCCCCTGCTGGAGCGCTGCCCGGAGGACATCCCCGTCTACACCGCTGCGCCAGAGGTGCTGACCCGGCTGACGGGCTTCCATCTGACCCGTGGGATGCTGTGCGCCATGCGCCGCCCGGCCCTGCCCACGGTGGAGGAGGTGTGCGCCAACGCCCGGCGCATCGCCGTGCTGGAGAATGTCATGAATCCCACCAACATCGGGGCTATCTTCCGCTGCGCCGCCGCTCTGGGGATGGATGCGGTGCTGCTCACCGCCGCCGGGAGCGACCCGTTGTACCGGCGGGCCTCCCGTGTCAGCATGGGCAATGTGTTTCTCATTCCGTGGACGTATCTGCCGGAGGAGGCTCCGTGGCCGGAGCGGCTGCGGCGGCTGGGCTTCCAGACGGTGGCCATGGCCCTGCGGGAGGACTCGCTGCTTCTGAACGACCCCCGGCTCATGGCGGCGGAGAAGCTGGCGGTGGTGCTGGGGACCGAAGGAGACGGCCTGTCCGACGGCACCATCGCCGCCTGCGACTACACGGTCCGCATCCCCATGACCCACGGGGTAGACTCCCTGAATGTGGCCGCCGCCAGCGCCGTGGCCTTTTATCAACTGGGGCTGATGAGCGGCGGCGCTCCGACGTAACGAAAATTGCTTGCTGCACTCTGCAAAAACCAGCCCCATCGTATGGATACGATGGGGCTGGTTTTTATTTCTTAATCCGCCGGGGTGATTCGCTTCGTGCGGAAGTAAACGATCATGGGGATGAGAGTCAGTAGCAGACACGGCAGCCAAATCAGCAGGGTCTTGGCCGGAGGCCCACCGAAATAGTGCAGCGGCATTTCATCCCGGTAGGCGGTGAGTCCGCCGTGAGCCACCAGTTCATAGACGGAAATCAAAAGGATGATACCGTTAAAAATGCAAAGATCCCGCAGCTTTGTCCGGCGCTCCACGGCACTTTTCCACCAAACATGGATGACCATCAGCAAGGCAATGAGCGCAGCCACCATGGCAAGGGTTTCGGCAATCCCCATCAAATGATTCGACAGGAAAAACTGATGGAAAAATTCCTCATTCCGTTCCATCTGCGTGTTGGCCGCCTCATAATGAAGATTGCCGCCAGCGTAAGCCCCTGCACCGCAGAGATGGATGAACAGCAGCACATTGCAAATCAGGCAGATGACCGCCGGCACCGTAAAACGATCCTTTTTAGAAATCTCAGACAAATCGTCATCTCCTTTCTATTCCACGTATGGATGGTTACTGACAATTTCAATATATCAAACCCCTCATCATTTGTCAATATAGTGCAATGATTTTGTATAATATATTCAATATATCAATTAAGAATTAGTTACCCTGCCAAAATCTGAAGCAATCAGCTTGTGGGAGTTCTCTCCATGAGAAAGCATAAAAAGGACCGCAGAGCTTTCTGCGGTCCTTTTTAACATCAGAACTTATCGCCACGGCTGAAGATCTTCAAAATCTCGTCGAAGGAGCGGTCAACGTCGCTCTCCTCCACCTTCTCGCCCTCGGCCTCGTCCAGAGGCTGGGGGGCGGCGGCGGGGGCAGCGGCATCATCCTGCGTGGGCTGCTGCGTATCGGCAGCGGCGGGGGCAGCAGGGGCTTCCTGCTGGTCATTGCTCTCGAAGCCGGTGGCGATGACGGTGACACGGATCTCGTCGTCCAGCTCCTCGTCGAAGGTGGCGCCGAAGATGGTCAGTGCATCGGGATGTACCGCCTGCTGCACCAGCGTGGCGGCCTGCTCCACCTCCTCCAGACCGATGTCCATGGAGCCGGTGACGTTGATGAGGACGCCCTTGGCGCCGTTGATGGAGGTCTCCAGCAGGGGGCTGGAGATGGCCATGCGGGCGGCCTCCTCTGCCTTACCCTTACCGGCGGCACGGCCCACGCCCATATGGGCAAGGCCGGCATCCTTCATGACGGCGGTGACGTCGGCAAAGTCCAGATTGATAAAGCCGGTGTCCCGGATCAGGTCGGAAATGCTCTGCACCGCCTGGCGCAGCACGTCGTCGGCAATTTCAAAGGCATTGCGGAAGGTGATCTTCTGATCGGTGGCGTACTTCAGCCGCTCGTTGGGGATGATGACCAGAGAGTCCACCTTGCCACGAAGCTGCTCGATGCCGGCCTCCGCCGCACGCATCCGCTTCTGGCCCTCGAAACCGAAGGGCTTGGTAACCACGCCCACCGTCAGGACGCCCTGCTCCCGTGCAATTTCCGCCACCACGGGGGCTGCGCCGGTGCCGGTGCCGCCGCCCATACCGGCGGTGATGAACACCATGTCGGTATCCTCCAGCGCCTTGGACAGCTGGGTGCGGCTCTCCTCGGCGGCCTTCTGGCCCACCTCCGGGTTGGCGCCGGCGCCCTGTCCGTGGGTGAGCTTCTCACCGATCTGGAGCTTATATCCGGCGCTGGAGGTGTTCAGCGCCTGCTTATCCGTATTGACGGCGATGAAATCCACGCCCTTTACGCCGGAGCGCACCATGCGGTTGACCACATTATTGCCGCCGCCGCCGACGCCCACCACCTTGATACTTACCACGTTCTCCGGTCCTGTTTCAAACCCAAAAGCCATGACGCTTCCTCCTGCCGTAATTTGTATGTCAAAGACACGTTTTCTGTCCGTATACCCAAGATACAGTATTTTGTTTATTGTATTACGGTTTACCTGTCCCGTCAAGTGTTCCGACGGGATTTCCCGAAAAAATCCCTTATCCGGGAATAAACCGGGCGCTGCCCTCGGCATCCCAGCGGATGGTGCCGGTCTCGTTTTCCTCCAGCTTCTCCAGCACCGCCGCCAGATATCTCAGGCGGTAGGCGAAATCATCCTCCCGGTCCAGATACACGTCCAGCCGGTCCTGATACCGCAGGACGATGCCGCTCTCCTCGAAGCGGATCTCTCCGATCTGGGCGGTCATGCCCTTGGAGCGCAGCTGGCGCAGCAGCTCCAGCAGCCGGGCAAGATCCCCGGACTGCTCCTCCGGCACCGCCGCAAGGCTCCCCACCTGCGGGTCTGTCAGGGGCAGGCCCACGACCATAGGGCAGCCGTTTGGGGCCTCGGCGGGGGAATCCACCAGCTTGCCCTCCGGGCTGATAAGCCAGCAATGGCCGTCCTGTTGAATGCCCGCCGGGTCACTGCACTCCACGATATCGATGCGCAGAGTCCCCGGCAGCTTGCGGCTCAGCCGCACCGACTCCACATAGGGCAGGGCCTCGGTGATCCTGGCCGCCGCATCGTACTTGTTCAGGAGGAAGAGATTATCCCCCTCCGAGACGCCGCTGGCGGCCAAAATCGTCTCACGGGAGTAGCGGTCGTTGCCGCTGACAGAGATGGTATCCACCTTGAAAAACAGCACCAACGCTCCCACGATGGCGGCACAGATCAGCACGAAGCACAGCAGCCTATAGAGGAAGGCAAACCTTCCCCGGCTGCGCCGTCTGTTTCTTCTGCTGCGTCTGGCCATAAGTGCTCTCCTTTTATCGTTCCTCCTGACGGATGTCGGCACCCAGCTGCGCCAGCTCCCCCGTCAGGTCCTCGTATCCTCGCTGAATGTGCTCCACGCCGGTGACGGCGGTCTCGCCCTCCGCCTGAAGGCCCGCCAGCACCAGCGCTGCACCGCCCCGCAGCTCTCTGGCCCGGACGGCGGCTCCGTGGAGCCGATCTACGCCGCATACCACGGCCACCCGGCCCTCCAGCCGGATATCCGCTCCCATCCGCACCATCTCCGGCACATGGCGATAGCGGCTGTCGAAGATGTTCTCCACAAAGACGGTGGCACCCTCCGACCGCAGCAGCGACGCCATCAGCACCGCCTGTGCGTCCGTGGGAAAGCCGGGATACGGAGCCGTGCGGATGGGGCCTGCGCTTTGCAGCCGCCGGGGAGCCTGCAGGCGGATGGAGGTCTCGCCGCAGGTGAGGCGGCATCCCGCCTGACGCAGCATCGTGGCAACGGCGGAGAGGTGACGGTAGTCCACGCCCTCCAGCCGGATATCGCCGCCGGTGCCGGCGGCGGCCGCCAGATAGGTAGCGGCCACGATGCGGTCCGCCACCACCGTATGTACGCAGCCATGGAGGGGTGCGCCGCCCTCCACCACCACGGTGGAGCTGCCCGCCCCCTGCACATGGGCGCCCATTTTCTGCAAAAAGGCCTGCAAATCCACGATCTCCGGCTCACGGGCGGCGTTGGCGATGACGGTGGTTCCCTCTGCACCGCAGGCCGCCAGCATGGCGTTCTCCGTGGCTCCCACGCTGGGGAGGCTCAGCACGATCTCCGTGCCGGTAAGGCGCTCCCGGCGGCAGACCAGCCGTCCGCCGGTCTCCTGAATGGCCGCCCCCATGCTCCGCAGCGCCGCAAGGTGCAGGTCGATGGGACGAGCTCCCAGCTCACAGCCGCCGGGATATGTCATCTCCGCCTGTCCGCAGCGGGCAAGAATGGCTCCCAGAAACACCACCGACGAGCGCATCCGGCCCATGAGGTGATCCGGCACGTCCCAACGGGTCAGGTCTGCGGCGTCCACCAGCAGGTCTCTGCCCTGCCAGTCCGCACGGCAGCCCAGATGCCGCAGGATCTCCATGGCCGTCTCCACGTCCCGCAGACGGGGACAGTGCCGGATGCGGCACACCTCCCCGCTCAAAAGGGTAGCTGCCAGAATGGGCAGCACGCTGTTTTTGGCCCCCTGTACCGTCAGGCTGCCGGAGAGGGGCCGCCCGCCCCGGATGATGATCGCACTCATATGCCCCCGCCTTTCTTAGCGTTTTCGCCATCCTATGCAGGGGGACAATGTGTGGTGTTACTTCCGCAGGGCCATGACGGTCCGATAGATGCGCTCCGTGGCGTCGGGGATGCCCAGCTCCGCCATGCCGGCGCTCATGCTGCGGCGCAGCTCCGGGGAGCGGAGGATCTCTCCGGCGGCCCGGTAGAGGGCTTCGCCGGTGGCATCCTTCTCCAGAATGACCCGTGCGCCGCCGTGCTTTTCCAGGATCCGGGCATTCTTCTCCTGATGGTTGTTGGTAACGTAAGGGGAGGGAACGATCACCGCCGGGACTGCCAGCGCCGTCAGCTCGCTGACGGTGGAGGCTCCCGCCCGGCAGATCACCAGATCCGCCGCACGCATGACATCCGCCATGTCGTAGATATACTCCCGAACATCCAGTCCCGGTGTCTTCGTCAGCTGTTCCGCCTCCAGCGTTTGGCGCATGGTATCCCAACTGCCCTTGCCGGCGGCGTGGATGTGGTGGAAGGGCATTCCGTCCCCTACCTCCAGGCGGAAAAAGTCCAGCATATGCTCGTTCATGAACCGTGCGCCGAGGCTGCCCCAGAAGGAGACGGCCAGCGGCCGGTCATCGGTAAGTCCCAGCTTCTGCCGGGCCTGCTCCCTGGTCTGGCGGAAGAAGTCGCCCCGCACCGGTGTGCCGGTGACCACGATCTTCTCCGGATGCTTGTAATGCTGGCGGCACTCCTCGAAGCCCACCATGATGCACCCGGCATAGCCCTCCAGCATTTTGGTGGTGAGGCCGGGGACCATGTTGGACTCGTGGACTGCCGTGGGGATGCCCTCCTTGGTGGCGTATTTCACCATGGGATAGCTGGCGTAGCCGCCGGTGCCCACCACCAGATCAGGGCGGAAGTCCCGGAGGATGGCACGGGCCCTGAACCCGGCCAGCGCCAGATTTTTAAGGCTCTTCACGTTGTGGGCGATGCCCGACGGGGACAGGGAGCGCTGGAAGCTGGAAACCTCGATGGAGCGGAAATCATACCCCGCCTTCTCAATGAGGCCACGCTCCATGCCACGGGGCGTTCCCACGAACAGCACCCGCAGATCCGGATGCCGCTCCTGCATATAGCCCGCCAGCGCCAGCGCCGGGTTCACATGGCCCGCCGTGCCGCCGCAGGTAAAGATCACGTTCATATAGCTTCCTCCTAACCGTTGCGGGGCGCCGGGATCTGGCGGGATACGCTGAGCACGATGCCCATTTCAAATAATTGCAGCGCCAGTGCCGTGCCGCCGTAGCTGAAAAACGGCAATGAGATACCGGTGGCGGGAATCAGTCCCGTGACCACCGCAATGTTCAAAAAGGTTTGCAGGCTGATGAGGGTCATAATGCCCACCACCATCAGGGTGCCGAAGCGATCCTTGGCATGGAGGGCGATCCAGAAGCCACGGAGGATCAGCAGTGCAAACAGCAGCATCACCACGCAGGCCCCGATGAGGCCCAGCTCCTCGCACACCACCGCAAAGATGCAGTCGTTGTGCTCCTCCGGCAGATAGAGGAACTTCTGCCGGCTCTTGCCCAGTCCCACGCCCAGCAGGCCGCCGGAGCCGATGGCGATGAGACTCTGGCTGATCTGCCAGCCGTCACCGTGGAACCACGCCTCGTTGAAGGGGTCACGCCAAGTATCGATACGGCCCTTACCGTATTGAATGATGCCCTTTTCCACCAGCTGCACATACAGCACCGCCACGATGCCCACGCCGCCCAGACCAGCGGCCACCAGCCAGCGCTGGATGCCGCCCACGATCATCATGACGATGCCCGTCCCCACGATGAGGATGGTGCCGGACAGGTGAGGCTCCAGCATCATCAAAATGGCGATCAGTCCCAGCACCGCCAGATACGGCACGATGCCGTAGCGCCAGGTCTCCATTTTCCGCTTTTTCTTGGAGATACTGTCGGCAAAGTAGATCACCACCGCCAGCTTGGCGATCTCGGAGGGCTGGAAGGAGAAGCTCTGCGTACCCAGCCAGCGGGTGGCGTTGTTATTGGTGATGGCCAGAGGGTTCTTCGGCACGATCACCAGCACCAGCAGGAAGACGGCAAAGCCCAGCAGCAGCTTGGAGGCCCCTCGCAGCCGCTGGTAGTTGATGCGGGACATGACCACCATGGCAAACAGTCCCAGCACCGCAAAGATCAGCTGGCGTTTGAAGTAGTATGCCCCGTCGCCGGTCTCATAATAGGCCGAGGGGAAGCTGGCGGAAAACACCATCACCAACCCCACGCCGGTGAGCAGCAGCGTCAGAAGCAGGAAGGGCAGGTCCATGGGCCCCATGAGGGACTGGCGCTCCATCTGGGTGGTGCGCTGCTGGCGGTCACGGCTGATGCGGACCCGCTCCCGGCGCTCCGCCTCCTCTCGCTGGCGGCGGCGCTGGGCCTCCCGGCGGCGTCTGTCGTCGTCGGGGCGGCGTACCGTATTGGGCATAGGGATCCCTCCTTTCCCGCAGAATGTCAGTGAATCGTTACAGGGAGAAGCGGTCGGCCACGCCCCAGTAGGCCAGCAGGCACATCAGGGCGCTGACGGCGGTGAACACCGCCACGATCTTCTTCTCGTTCCAGCCGCACATCTCGAAGTGGTGGTGCAGCGGCGCCATCTTGAAGATGCGCTTGCCGTGGGTGGCCTTGAAGTAGGCCACCTGTATGATATCGGACAGGGTCTCGCACAGGTATACGAAGCCCACCAGCAGCAAAATCAGCGGCATATCGTAGGCAAAGGCCAGCGCCGCAATGGCACCCCCCAGAAACAGGGAGCCGGTATCGCCCATGAACACCTTGGCGGGATAGTGGTTATAGTACAGGAAGCCCAGCAGGCCGCCGAACATGGCCCCGGCAAAGACACCCAGCTGCGTGAAGCCGCCCCACACGGCACCCATCACCGCAAAGAACAGCGCCACCGGCAGCGTCACGCTGGAGGACAGGCCGTCCAGTCCGTCGGTGATGTTGACGGCGTTCACCGTACCCACGATGACGAAGGCAGCGAAGATCATGTACACCACCCAGTTCATGACGATGTGGGTGTTGAAGAAGGGGATATACAGGTTGGGACTCAGCATCCCCTCGTAGCGCATGAGGCACAGGAAGGCCACCGCCGCCGCCAGCTGGAGAATGAACTTCTGAGGGGCCGTCAGGCCGGTATTCTGATGGTGCTTCACCTTCTGATAGTCGTCGATGTAGCCGATGACGCCGAACACCAGCGCAAAGGCGTAGACATACAGGTGGGTGAAGCGGCCCTCCAGCATCTCCGGCCAGCCCGCCGCCAGAATGGCCACGCCGATGCCGATGATGAACATGAGGCCGCCCATGGTGGGGGTCCCCTGCTTGGTCATGTGCCAGGTGGGACCAATCTCCTTGATGCTCTGCCCCGCCTTCAGCTTCACCAGCGCCGGGATCAGCAGCTTTCCTGCGATAAGTGTCACGATAAGGCTGATAACGCCTGCCAGTATAATATACATATTCTTCTCTCCCTCTCGCCCCGCAGGGCGGTGTTATCCGTTGGTGTATGCCGCCACCAGTTCCCGCTCATCCATGTGCCGCTTTTCGCCGCACACCTCCTGATACGTCTCGTGGCCCTTGCCGCACAGGACGATAACGTCCTTGGGACGGCTGTTTTTCAATGCCCAGCCAATGGCCTCCCGCCGGTCGCAGATGACGACGCTCTCGGCGGGGCCGGTCATGCCCGGCAGGATATCCTCGATGATCTTCTCCGGCTGCTCCCACCGGGGATTGTCGGAGGTGACCACCGCCACATCCGCCAGCCGGGAGACGATGCGTCCCATCTGCGGGCGCTTCTCCCGGTCCCGGTCGCCGCCGCAGCCGAACACCGCCACCACCCGGCCCTCGGCAAAGCCCCGCACCGCCGTCAGCACGTTTTCCAGTGCATCCGGCGTATGGGCGTAGTCGATGAGAACGGTACACGGCAGGCCCGGCGTGGGGACCACCTCCATGCGTCCCTTGACGCCGGAGGCCGTTTGCAGCGCCGCTGCCCCCTGTTCCGGCGGAACGCCCAGCGTATGGCAGATGCCCAGCGCCGCCAGTGCGTTATACACGGTGAAGCGGCCGGGGATGGGGACTGTCACCGGGATGCGCCGCCCGTCCAGAAGGGCATCAAAGGCCACGCTCCGGGCCGTCAGGCGGAGGTTCTCCCCCCGCAGGCGGCTGCCCTCCCCGGTACCGTAGCGCAGCACAGGACAGCTGCACTCCCGCAGCAGCCGGGGCGTCCACGGGTCGTCGCCGTTGCAGACGGCGGCCTCGCACTGGCGGAACAGCTGTGCCTTGGCGTCGCAGTAGTCCTCCATGGTGCGGTGAAAATCCAGATGATCCTGAGTGAGATTGGTAAAGGCTCCCACCCGGAAGTTGATGCCCCGCACCCGCTCCAGCGCCAGCGCATGGGAGGATACCTCCATCACTCCATAGCGGCATCCGGCATCGGCCATCTGCCGCAGCAGGCGGTAGACGTCGCAGGACTCCGGAGTGGTACGCTCCGCCTCCAGCTCCGTCTCGTCGATCAGGTTCTGAATGGTGCCGATCAGGCCCACCCGCACCCCCAGCGTCTGCCGGAGGATGTGGCGCACCAGACAGGTGGTGGTGGTCTTGCCGTTGGTGCCGGTGACGCCCACCACCGCCAGCTCCCGGTCCGGGTGGCGATAGAAGCGTCCGCTGACCTCCGCCAGCGCACGGCGGGGGTCCTGCACGGCGGCCCACGGCAGCTCCTGCACCGGGTCCCGGCTCAAGACGCACACGGCCCCCCGTGCCTTGGCCTCGGCGATGTGGCAGCGGCCGTCCTCCCGGAAACCGGGGATGGCTACGAACACGTCGCCGGGGCGTATCCTCTGTGAATCGCAGCGGACGCCGGTGACATCCGGTACCTGCGGCACGGCGGCGGAGGTGAGCCCCGCCAACAGCGCCCTGAGATCCACGAAAAGACTTCCTTTCTGCTCTGTTTTGACTCAGTCGTTGAGGCTGGTATCGCCCAGCTGCACACTGATGACGGTGCCGGGCTCCACCTGAGCACCGGCCTCCACATCCTGATTCAGCACCACGATGCTGCCGGAGGTGCTGTTGGTAGCACCGGTGAAGCGCAGGATCAGTCCTGCGTTGCTGGCCAGTGAATTGGCCTCCGACGCCGTCCGACCCAACAGGTTGGGGACGGTACACAGCTCCGTAGATTTCTCCGCCCCGGCATAGAGGATCACCGTGGCGTTGCCGGGAATGATGGCTCCGCCGGCGGGGGTCTGGTCGGTGATGGTATCGCCGTCGCCGACGATCTGGCAGCCGAAGCCACGATCCTTCACCCGCTGCTGGGCTTCCTCACGGGTCATGCCCACCACATAGGGGACGGTGGTGTCGGCACCCATGAGCTCCTCAGCGGTATAGGTGGGCTCGATGCCCAGATAGGGGAGGATCTCCGCCATGATCTTGCTGGCCACCGGAGCCACCATGGCGCCGCCGGAGGGGTAGGTGCCGGTGTCACGGGCGGGGGAGTCCATGGCGATGAGCATGATGATCTGGGGATCATCCGCCGGGGCAAAGGCCACGAAGGACACCACCACGTCGCCGGTCTTGCCCTTATCCGCCGTACCGGTCTTGCCGCCGATGCGGTAGCCCTTTACCTGTCCGTTGCGGCCGCCGCCGTCGGAGACCACATATTCCAGGCACTCACGGGCCGTGGCGGAGGTCTGCTGGCTGACTACCTGACGCAGGGGGGTGTTGTCGTGCTGATACGCCACAGCGCCGCTGCCGTCCCGGATCTGTTCCACCACATGGGGCTGGTACAGGTAGCCGCCGTTGATGCAGGCGGCCTGTGCGGCGATGAGGGAGATGGGGGTCACGTTGAAGTTCTGGCCGAAGGCATAGCAGGCCAGATCCAGCTGGGAGAAGTCGCTCTGGGCCATGAAGATGCCGGTGGCCTCACCGGCCAGATCGATGCCGGAGCCATCCAGCAGACCGAAGGAGCGCATATACTCGTAGAAGGTATCCGTTCCCAGCCCCAGACCGCAGTTGATGAAGGCGGGGTTACAGGAGTTGCCGGTGGCTTCCTTCAGGCTCTGATGCCCGTGGCCGCTGGTGTTGCTGCAGTGGATGGTCTGGCCCATGACGGTGATGGAGCCGGAGCATTCAAAGGTGGAGCTCATATCCACCACGCCCTCCTCCAGCGCCGCCGCCAGCGTCAGGATCTTGAAGGTGGAGCCGGGCTCATAGGTGTCGTTGAGGGCCTTGTTGCGCCACTGGCGCAGCTGCTGATCCGCCAGTGAGGCGCTGCCGTCCTCGATGGCCGCCTTCAGGCGGGCGTCCGACACCTCGGAGTAGTTGTTCAGATCGTAGTTGGGGTAGGACACCATGCCCAGCACGCCGCCGGTCTTGACGTCCATGACGATGCCGGTGGCGCCGTTGGCAGCCTCGAACTGGTCCGCCATCTCCTTGACGTATTTCTCCAGATAGTACTGGACGTTGGTATCCAGCGTCAGCACCAGATCGTCACCGTTGCGGGAGGCGTAGTACTGCTCGTATTCATAGGGCAGGGCGTTGCCGCCGTTGTCCTTGGCGCTGACCACCAGGCCCGTCTGGCCCTGCAACTCCTCCTCATACTGGGCCTCCAGCCCGTAGAGGCCGGTGTTGTCCGTTCCCACGAAGCCGATGACGTGGGCCGCCAGCGAGCCATAGGGATAGTAGCGCTTGGCATCGGTCTCCAGATACACGCCGTGGACCTCGTTGTCATTGAGGAGCTCCCGGACGGCGTTGGCCGTGTCCTCGTCCACCCGGAGCTTCACCACCTCGTACTGGGAGTAGGTGCGCTCCATCTGCTCCAGAATGCTCTCCTGCGTCACACCCAGCAGCTGACTCAGGCCGGCGGAGAGGCTCTCCCTGGTCCACTTGGTCTCAGGCTTTTCCAGCTCCTCCGCCAGTTCCTTGGGAGAGAGGAACACCGTCTCCGCCGTGGCCGATACCGCCAGCTCGTTGCCGTTGCGGTCGTAGATGGTGCCTCGTGAGGCCGTCACCACAGTGCTGCGGGTCTGCTGATCCAGCGCCTTGCTCTGGTAGTAGTCGTGCTGCTTGATCTGCAGCTGATACAGCTTCAGGGCCAGCACCAGAAACACCGCCACGCCCAGCACCAGCATCAGCACAAAGGTACGGGTCTGGATGACCCGGTTGGCTCGCCGGATGTTTTCACTTTTCCTTCTGTTTTCTGCCATGCTCCGCTCCCTGCGGTCTGCGCCGCCGCAATGTCAGGCAAGGAGCAAGAAGTCACCTTCTTACTCCTTGCGTATGGTCCACTATATGGCGTCGCTCAGCGGAAATATTCCACCAGAGCGCCGACGCTGTTTTTCACGCTGCGGGTCAGCCGGCTCAGCAGGCTGTCGCTCTCGGCCTGATAGACCTCTGCCTTGCTGCCGCCGCCCAGCTCCACGTATTCCACCTGTCCGGCGGTAGGCTTCTTCATGCCCGCCGCCTCGGCAGCCTCCTTGATCTTGGCCATATCGAAGGTGCGCTCATAGTCCATCACCAGGCTCACCCGCTGATCCTCCAGCTGGCTGGCCTGCTCCTGCAGGTCACTGATGGAGCCGGTGACCGCCGTCAGCTGGATGTAGCCCATGACCAGCACCACCGCCATGGCTGCCAGCGCACCCACGGCACACAGGGCCAAGGGGGACACCCGCTGCCGGGGACGGGCCGCCGTCCGGTGGCGGGGCGCCTGCTGGGGCTGGGACTTCCGCTCCGGGCGGGCCGCCTCCTCCAGCTGCCGTTGGCTGGCCAGTGTATCCAGATCGTAGGCCAGATTCCCATATACCATTGTGTTGGGTCGTCTCTTCTGTTGTGCCATGACGGCAGCTCCTTTCCGTATCCTCTGTATGGTCAGGGGGACAGGCCCCCGTTCTCTCGTTTATAGCTTCTCCGCCACCCGCAGCTTGGCGCTCCGGGCACGGGGATTGTAGGTCAGCTCCGCCTCCGTGGCCACGATGGGCTTGCGGCTCACCAGCTTCATCTGTGGCTTCTTGCCGCAGACACACACCGGGAAATTCGGCGGGCAGGTGCAGCCGGTGGCCAACTCCTGCATGGTTTTCTTAATGATGCGGTCCTCCAGCGAGTGGAAGGAGATCACCGCCAGCCGTCCGCCGGGATGCAGCCGCTGCGCTGCTGCATGCAGCATGGGCGGCAGCTCCTCCAGCTCGCCGTTGACAGCGATGCGGATGGCCTGAAAGCTCCGCTTGGCGGGGTGCTGCTTCTCCCGCAGCGCCGCCGGAGGCATGGCGGAGCGGATCACCTCCACCAGCTGCCCCGTAGTCTCGATAGGGGCCTTTTCCCGGCGCTCCACGATGTGCCGGGCGATGGCGGGGGCATAGCGTTCCTCGCCGTATTCAAACAGGATGCGCCGCAGCTCCTCATAACTCCAGCCGTTGACCACGTCCCGTGCCGTCAGACCCGCCGTGCGGTCCATCCGCATATCCAGCGGGGCGTCGTGCATATAGGAAAATCCACGCTCTGCATCGTCCAACTGTGGGGAGGAGACACCCAAGTCAAAGAGCATCCCGTCCACGGCGTCGATGTGCAGGTCGTCCAGCACCTCCGCCAGACGGCTGAAGTTGCTGTGGACCAGCGTCACCCGGTCGGCGTACTCCGCCAAACGGACACGGGCGGCCTCCAGCGCCGTCCCGTCCCGGTCCAGACCGATGAGCCTTCCCCCTGCCGTCAGGCGGCGGAGGATCTCCAGTGAGTGGCCGGCCCGGCCCAGTGTGCCGTCCAGGTAGACGCCGTCGGGGCGGATGGCCAGCGCCTCCAGGCACTCGTCCAGCAGCACCGGCTTGTGGCCGTAGGCCTGATCGGCCTCGGCATTGCGGTCAAACGCCATCTCTTACAGCCCCATTTCTTCCATCGCCTGCTCCAGTGAACCGGAGGAAAAGGCCTCCTCCTCCAGCTCGGCCCAGCGCTGGGCGTTCCAGATCTCCACACGGTTGAAGATACCGGCCACCACCACTTCCTTTTCCAGCTTCGCCCGCTGGCGCAGGTGGTTGGGGATGAGGATGCGGCCCTGTGCATCCGGCTCGCAGTCCGCCATGTACGCAAACATCAGCCGGAGCTTTTTCACGTCGGTAAAGTTGCGCTCGTCCAGCTTTTGCTGGAACTTCTCCCACTCGGCGTCGGAATAAACGGACAGGCAGCCGTCCTGCCCCACCGTCACGTGGAGGGTATCTCCCAGCTGCTCCCGCAGCTTGGCAGGGATAAACAGGCGGCCCTTGGCATCAATATTGTGAAAATACTGGCCCGTCATGCCTGTTTCACCCCTTTCCCGCAACTTTTTCGGCAAATCTCAGCGTTGTGGGCAACTGCCCCACTTTAGGGAATGGTCCTCCACTTTGTGGGCTTTTGCACCACAATCATGGGTAAACGCACCATAATTCCCCACCGCTACGTTGAGTATACAGGATTTCTCCGCCGATTGCAAGTACCATTTTCCCGGCTTTTGTAAGCAAAACCCGTGGTTTTTTTCATTATTTCCATCATTTTCTCCGTTTTCCAGAACATTCGTTTCAGCGCCGAAAGAGGCAAAAACGGCGGGTACTATATATAGTACCCGCCGTTTTTTATCACTACAAGATATTCGCCCGTTTTCTTCCGCAAACGACAGAAGGGACAAGCTCTCACCTGTCCCTTCTTGCGTTATGTTGTTTTTCAATAAAATTGCACAAAAATCAGCCGAAAATTTCGTCAAGCATCCTCATCGCTCTGGGGTTGCTCCGAGGCGGATCTCCGCTCCCGCAGCTTCTCCTGATTGGCCTGCATCTGCTCGTTGGAGGTGGCCCGGAACCGGACACGGGATTCCTTCACCTCGTCCAGCGCCGCCTGAATGGCCTCCTCCGTCCGGCGCAGAGCGTCCTCGGTGTAGGTGTTGGCCACGTGGTACAGTTCCTTGCTGCGTTCCTCGGCCCGACGAATGATCTCGGAACTCTTGCGGCGGGCCTGCTGCAGGGTCTCGCTCTCGGAGACGATGACCTTGGCGTCCAGCTCCGCCTGACGCAGCATCTTCTCCACTTCCTTCTTGGCGGAGGACACATACTCCTCCCGCGCCCGCACCAGCTCCTGCGCCTTCTTGATCTCCAGCGGCAGCTTGGCCCGGATATCGTCCAACAGATCCAGCGCCTCATCACGGCTGATGACGCACTTATCCGAGCTGAAGGCCGCACTCTTGGCCTCGTCGATCATGCTGTAAAGCATATCCAGCAGTCGCTGCACATCCTTCTCTTCCATAAGGTTTACCTCCCTTTCAGTTCCTCCGCCACCGGGGCGGGAACATATTTTTCCAAAGGCTGTCCGTACCGGATCATCTCCCGCACCATAGTGCTGCTGAAGTGCTGATAGGCCGGACTGGCCGGCAGCAGCAGCGTCTCCAGCTCCGGGCAGATGCCCCGGTTGATGGCCGCCTGTTGATACTCCAAATCAAAATCCGTGGTGTTGCGGACACCCTTCACCAGAATGCCCGCTCCCTTCTGCCGAGCGTAATCCGCCAGCAGGCCGCTGTAAAGCTCCGCCTCCACATTGGGCAGGTCCGCCACCGAGCGGCGAATCAGCTCCAGCCGCTGCTCCGGGGAGAACATGGGCTTTTTGTCGCAGTTCACCATGACACAGACAAAGAGTCGGTCAAAGCAGGGGGCGCTGCGGCGGATGATATCCAGATGTCCCAGCGTGATGGGGTCAAAGCTGCCGGGATAGATGGCTGTTTTCATGTGGTCTCGTCCTCGTTTCCGCTGCGGTGATACACCGACAGCCTGATCTTTCCGTAGCGGTATTCCCGATACAGGCGATAGGGCGCCGGAAGCTCCGGCAGCACCTTATCGGCGGCGCTCTCCGCCACAATTATACCATGCTCCCGGCAAATGTCAAACGAAGCGATGGCGGCAAGGGCCTGCTCCAGCAGATCGGCGGCGTAGGGCGGATCCAGAAAGATCAGGTCGAACTTCTCCCCGCTTTTGAGATACGCCAGCGCATCCCCGGACTTCACTCTGGCCCGATCGGTAAAGCCGCACAGGGCCAGATTCTCCTGCACCAGACGCACGGCATCCGGACGCCGGTCCACGAACACTGCCTCCGCCGCTCCACGGCTCAGGGCCTCGATGCCCAGCTGGCCGGTGCCGGCAAAGAGATCCAGCACCCGGCGGCCCTCGATGTCAAATTGGATGATGGAGAACAGGCTCTCCTTGACCTTGTCGGTGGTGGGACGGGTCTCCATCCCCTGCAGCTCCTTGAGCCGCCGACCTCTGGCCGTTCCTGTGATGACTCGCATGGCTTACACCTCCGGATCGAAGCACTCGAAGATGACGAGGTTCCCCGCCTGCTCCGCAGCTTCCATTTCTTCCTTCGCTCGGATGGTCCAGTTGACCTCCTGTACATGATATACTTTATGGCACAGCCGCAGGCACAGATTCTCCCGGTCGGAGAACCGATAGGCGATGAAATCCGGCTGGGTAGCCACGTTGGTCAGCAGATTCCCCAGCAGCCACATGGTAAGCCTTCCGTGTCCGCCGCCGGACTCCCCGTGGCGCAGGAACTGCTCCGACAGCTGGCCCCGGATGATCAGGGGCCGATGCTTTTTCAGCCACAGGATGCACCGGGGGTCAAAGGACTCGATGCAGTAATTCACCCGGAACCGATCCAACATGGTGCAGGTGGCCTCCGCCAGCTGGGCATGGTTGCCCCGCTCCGCCTTCAGCTCGATGATGAGGGGCGTTTTCCCCTGAAACAGGGGCAGCACCTCCTCCAGAAGGGGGATCTGCTCCTGCGTCCCCTCCAGACGGTACTGCTTCAGCTCCTCCGCCGTCAGATCCTCCACCAGAACGTCCGCCCCGGCGGTGCGCTTGAGACTGGCGTCGTGGATCACCGCCAAGCGGCCGTCCTTCATCAGATGGACGTCCAGCTCAGCACCGTAGCCGTGTTCAATGGCACGGCGGAAGGCCGCCATGGAGTTTTCCGGAATATGGGGCTTGTCGTGGTAGCCCCGGTGGGCGTAGCGGTACTGCCGCAGCAGCTTCCAGCCGGGATGCTCCCGGCGGCAGCGCAGCATCAGCAGAAACAGTTCCGCCAGAATGATCAGTACCAGCAGTACAATGACAACAGGCATTTGGCGTCAGTCCTCCATTTCATCCAGAGCTTCCAGCCCCCATTTGGCCTCCGGCCTGCTGTCGCCGTGGCGGACGAACAGCATGGTCACAAAGGCCAGCGCCGTGAACACGGCGGCATAGAGGAACAGCACGTGCATCCCCATGCGATCCATCAGCAGGCCGGAGAGCATGGGCGTGGCTACCTGCGCCGCCATGGAGGCGGTGTAGTAAAAGCCGGTGTACTTGCCCACGTTGCCGCCGGAGCACATCTCCACCACCATAGGGAAGGAGTTGACGTTGATGGTGGCCCATGCGATGCCCGCCAAAGCGAACATGGCGTTCATGAGCATGGTGGGACTCTCGGCGCTCATGAAGGAGGCGGTGGTGAAGGCGGCGGTCAGCATGACGACGCCCGCCAGAATGGTCTTTTTCCGGCCCACCCTGGAGGCGATGAAGCCTACCGGCAGGTAGGAGATGATGGCCGCCGCCTGAGCGATGATCAGGGTCAGGTTATAATCCTTGTGGAGGATATTGCTGGCGTAGACGGAATATTTGCTGGTCACGGCGTTGTAGCCAAAGAACCACAGTACAATGGACAGCAGCAGGAAGATCAGGGATTTCACTTCGTCCACCGACAGCTTCCGTTCGCCGGTGGCGGCCTCCTCCTTATCCTCCAGCCCCAGCTCCACCGACTGCTGCTGCATCTCGGCGGCCCACTCGTTCTCCCGCACCGTCAGCATGAACACCACCAGCGCTGCCAGCATGATGGCGGCAATGACGGCGAAATAGCCGATATAGCTCATCAGGGAGTTGCGGACGGCAGAGGTGGCGAACACCATGCCCAGCACCAGCACCAGAATCCCGCCGGCGGAGCCCATGAGGTTGATGACGGCATTGGCCTTGGAGCGCAGAGGCTTTAAGGTCACATCCGGCATCAGCGCCACTGCCGGGGAGCGGAACACCGCCATGGACACCAGGATCACCAACAGCAGAGCGATGAAAAACACCAGCGTCACCGGGCTTTTGGCGGTGGCGTCCCAAGCGCAGGCCTGCCGGGCCGGCATCACGTAGTTGGTGTAGTCGGGGTTGGTGACGGCGGCACCGTCCACGGTGATCTGGCTGCGGATCTGGGTGAACTCTTCCTTGGTGAACTGGCGGCTGAGCACGAACTTCTGGCCGCCGGGGGTCAGCAGCGTCTCATCCGCCTCCCGGTCGTAGATGGTCTCCAGCGCCGCCGGGTCGTCGATGGCGGCCACATCGGAGATGTGGTGCAGCTGGGCGTTATCCACGAAAGACAGGGCAATGAGCATCACGGCGGCAATGAGGGTACCCACCACGATGAAGGGCGTCCGGCGGCCCCACTTGCTGTGGTGCTTGTCGGAGATGGCGCCGAACAGCGGCAGCATGAACAGGGCCAGCACGTTATCCAGCGCCATAATGGCGCCGGACCACGCCTGACTCATGCCGAACTTGTTGGTGAGGATCATGGGGATGGTATTGTCATACGCCTGCCAGAAGGCCTGGATCAGGAAGAAGGCAAAGCCCACCAGAATGATCCGCTTGTAGTTGAGTTTCATACAGTCTCCTCCAGTTCCCGGTACAGGGTACCGATGTCGGGATACACCCAGGTGGGGTGGATCTGATAGGCGGCGATATCCGCCTGCGTGCCTTCGCCAGACAGGACGAACACGGTGTCAATGCCTGCGTTAACGCCGCAGGCGATGTCGGTATAGAGCCGGTCCCCCAGCAGCACCGTCTGCTCCGGGGAAAAGCCCGTCCGCTCCATGGCCAGCCTCGCCATCTCCGGCTGGGGCTTGCCGATGAAGGTGGGCTCCCGCCCGGTGGCGGTGGTGAGCATCCGGCACACGCTGCCGCAGTCTGGCACGGAGCCGTACCATGTAGGGCAGACCCAGTCCGGATTGGTGGCGATGAAGGGGACGCCCCGGTTCAGCAGGATGCAGGCGTCCTCCAGCTTCTGAAAGGTCAGCTCTGTATCGAAGCCGCACAGCAGCACCTCCGCCTGCTCCCGGTCACGGGTCACGGGGATGCCCGCCTGCGACAGCTGGTCCATAAAGGATGCCGTTCCCGCCACATAGCAGGTCTTTCCCGGCAGGCTCGCCTGAAGGTAGCGGATGGCGGCATCCACAGAGGTCAGATAATCCTCCCGGCAGGTGTCGATGCCCAGCCGGTGCATCTTTTCTATGTACCCCTCCACGCCACGGGAGGAGTTGTTGGTGAGGAACAGATACCGCCCTCCCACACGCCGGACATACCTCAGAAACTCCGGCACGCCGTCGAAGAGCTGCTCATCCAGATAGATGGTGCCGTCCATGTCCAGCAGGAACAGTCGCTTCTCCCGCAGCTGCGCCACGATATCCTCTCCCCTCTTTGCAGAAATGCGTCATTACGCAAAAAACCATGTTAAGAATAGCACAAAGCCGCCCCGCTGACAAGTGGGACGGCCTTGTTTTTGGAAATTTTGCAACCCTCAGCTGTTATTCCGGTCAATGGGGCGGCGGTGCAGCAGGGCCCACAGGTCCTTGCCGTTGAAGGGAATGAGGGGATAGAGATAGCCCTTTCCGATGAGGGGCCGGGTGCTGGCGATGAGGGCCAGGGTGCCCAGAATACCGCCGATGAAGCCCCACCAGTCAAACAGCCAGATGAGCAGCAGCAGGGCCATGCGGCACAGCTTCACGGCGTAGCCCATCTCGTAGCTGTGCTGGGCGTAGTTGGCGATGGCCACGAAGGCCATATACACCAGCACCTCCGGCACCAGCCACCGGGCCTGCACCGCAAAGTCTCCTAAAATCAGTGCTCCCAGCATACTGAAGGAGTTGCTGAGCACATCCGGTGTGTTGAGGGAGGCCAGCTTCAGCACGTCGATAATGAACTCCACCAGCAGCAGCTGCAAGATCAGCGGCACATAGTACTCGTCCTCGATCAGGAGGAAGTGCAGGCTCTCGTGGAGGGTATCCGGTGACTTCACCAGCAGATACCACAGGGGCGTTACAAACAGCGTGAGAAACAGCACGATGACCCGGACGATCCGCAGATACGTCCCCACCAGCGGCGGGAAATAGTAGTCGTTGACCTCCTCCAGAAACCGGAACAGGCTGCACGGCAGCAGCATCACCGCCGGGGTGTTGTCGATCATCAGCAGGATATCCCCCTCCAGCACCGAGGCCGCCGCCACGTCCGGCCGCTCGGTATAGCGGGTCTTGGGGAAGGGGTTCCACCATTGGGGCGGGGCGATGGCCTCCGCCACGCTCTCCTGACTCATGGCGATGGAGCCCACGTCCATGGCCTCCAGCTTTTTCCGCAGCTGATCCAGCAGCTTCCGGTCCACCCGGTTCTCCATGTAACACAGCACCACGTCCGTCCGGGAGCGGGTCCCCACCTGCAGGGACTCCAGCGTCAGCTGTGAGTCCCGGATGCGGCGGCGCAGCAGGGCGGCGTTCTTCATGACGCTCTCCCCGAAGCCGTCGTGACTGCCCCGCAGCACCTTGCTGGTGTCCGGCTCCTCCACGGAGCGCAGGGGAAACTGCTTGGCATCCAGCACCACGCCGCCGGAAAAGCCGTCGATGATGAGCAGGGTCTTGCCGGCGAATACCGCCGTCACCGCCTTCAGCCGGTCCGTCTCCACTGCTGCGTCGCAGACGCTGACGTAGCGGTCGGCAAAGGCCTGCAATGTCCCCACATCCTCCAGCGTCGGGATGGGCAGCCATGCGGAGATGGCCCGCTCCAGCACCGTGTCGTCGGCGTAGCCGTTGACCACCCATAGCCTGGCCCGGCGGCCGCCGATCCGCAGAGTCCGCCCGATCATGTCGAAGCTGCGCCCCACCCCCAGCAGGCCGTCCAGCGCCGCCGCCCTTTCGTCAAATGCATCCTTCACCCGTTTCATGCCGTCTCCTCCGCCTTGCGTTTGGAGGTAGTATGGGAATTTCTGCCGGGGAATATGCAAAAACTGCCGCAGCTCCCCTTTTCGGCAGCTGCGGCAGCGGTTCATTCCCTGCGTTTTTCAAAATAGAAGTACGTCTCGTCCTCACCGGCGGGGTCCATACAGGCGGCCAGCATATGCCGGGAGGGATGATTCTCCCGGAAGCATTTGGCCGTCACCCGCCGCAGATCCCAGCCCTTCAGGCCCCACGCCAGAGCGGCGGCAAAGGCCTCGGTGCCGTAGCCGTGACCGGCATAGGCGGCGGCGATGCGGCAGCCCAGCTCCGCCGTGCCGTGGCCGTCGTAGTGGGTAAACACCGCCTCCCCGATGCACCGGCCCCGGAGCCGCACCGCAAGGCCCAGCTCCCGCCCGGCGGCGTAGTCCTCCTCCGACGCCTGCAGGAACCACTCCTCCGGGGGATGGGGCTGCTCCTCCCGGTAGTCATAGCCCCACCAGCGGTTGCGCCGGGCATCCCGGCACAGGGCGGCATAGTCTCCGCAGTCTGCCGGGGTCAGGGCATTCAGTGTCAGGCGTGGGGTGGTAAGGTGGGGCCGGGGCGGGAAGGCGTTACCGGACACCGTCCGCCTCCAGATAGCCCGCCAGCACCTTCAGGGTGTTCCACACGCCGTCCACATGGCTGCGCTCGTAGCCGTGGCTGGCGTAGACCCCGGCGCCGATGAGGCCGTGGCGCAGGTCATGGCCCGCCGACAGGGTGGCCTCCACATCGGAGCCGTAGTGGGGGTACACGTCCACCGCATAGTCCGCCCCGGTGCGGCGGGCAGCATCGATGAGCTTGCCCACCACCTCGTAGCTGTACGGGCCGCCGGAGTCCTTGGCGCAGATGGATACCTGCCGCTCGGTGCATTGCAGCCCCTCGCCCACGCAGCCCATATCCACGCTGATGGCCTCCGTCACCCCCTGCGGGACGTTGGCGGCGCCGCCGTGGCCCACCTCCTCGTACACCGTCACATGGAGGTACACATGGCGCTGGGGGACTGTGCCGGTGTCCTTAAGGTACTTGGCCAGACCCAGCAGGATGCCCACCGACAGCTTGTCGTCCAGAAAGCGGCTCTTGATATAGCCGGAGGCGGTGAGGCGGGTGCGGGGCTCGAAGCACACCACGTCCCCCACCTCGACCCCCAGCGTGCGGGTCTCCTCGACGGACTTCACGTCCTCGTCCAGCACCACCTCGCAGCTGTCGAAGGTGCGCTTGGTGTCGCCGTACTGGCCGTTGACGTGGATGGAGGCGTTGCACAGCTGGAAGGTTCCCTCCAGCACCCGCCCGCCACGGGTATAGACCCGGACGTTCTCCGCCTCGCCGTTTTCCGCCCGCATCCCGCCCAAGGGCGTCAGGCGCAGGCGGCCATTGCTCTTTACCTCCGCCACCATGCCACCCAGTGTGTCGGCGTGAGCCTCCAGCAGCAGGCCCTCGCCCCGACCGCCCAGATCCACCAGCACGCCGCCCTTGGCGGTGCGCCGGGCGGTATAGCCCAGCTCTTCAAAGGCCCGCTGCACCCAATCTGCCGCACGGGCCGTGAAGCCCGTGGGGCTATCGATGGCCAGCAGCTCCATGGCCTGCCGGGCGGCGTATTCTGCATAGGTACGTTCCATGATCCATTCCTCCGTATTAAATATATGTGGTATAGCGGTTTTTCCTCAGAAGCGGCGCAGGAAGATGAAGGTCACGCCCATGTTCTCCCGCTCCAGATCCCGGTCCTGCCGCAGATGGGGATACTGCTGCAAGGCCCGGCGGGTGGTCTCATCGAAGATGGTAAACCGTTCCCCCGGCACCACAGCGGCGATGCGCCCCTTCTCCTGCTGGGCCAGCAGATACTTTCGGCTGGCGGTGCGGATGCGCCCGCCCTTGCCGGAGGAGCCGTACCCGTGGATCAGCTTCAGCAGCGGCGTGTTCATATGGCGGGCCGCTTCCAGCTCCGCCTCCAGCCGCCGCAGAGCTTCATCCGCCGTGGGCCGTCCCAGCTCCAGATTTAGTTCCCGTGTGATGGCTTTCATCCGCCTCCCCCCTTTTCTCACAGTGTACCAGTCCCGGCGCAGATTTGCAACTGCATTGGCCCACAAAATACCGCAGCAGCGGCCCGGCATCCACCGCATCCGCCCGCAGGCGGGCGCCGCTCTGGCGCTCCGGGTGCCATTGCACGCCCAAAATGGGCAGCGTCTCATGGCAGAAGCCCTCGATGGTACCGTCGGCCGCCTGTTGCAAAAGACACAGTTCCTCTCCCAGCACCCGCACCGCCTGATGGTGGTTGCTGTTTACCAGCGGGGCCGGCCCCAGCAGCTGCGAAAGCAGTCCTCTGGCCCGTGTGGGGTGGATCAGATCTCCCTGCGCCTGCTGATGTCCGGGGATGCGGGCGTGGAGCGTGCCGCCGAAAAAGACGTTCAGTGCCTGCATCCCCCGGCAGATGCCCAGAATAGGGCGGCCGCTGTCGGCAAAGGACCGGATGAGGAAGCTGTCCGTGGCCTCCAGCGTGTCCCCGATGTCCCCGCCGCCGGGCAGCAGCAGCCCGTCGCAGCCGCAGGCCCGGAACAGATCCCGGCTCAGCACCGGCTCCGCTCCCGCCTCCGTCAGCGCCGCCAGATAGTTGCCGTACTGGCCGCTTGTCCCATAGAGATAGATCTTCGGTTTCATAGCGATTCCCTCCTCCCTATCATCTCATGCGGCGGCGGAGAAAAATATGCGGCAATACCTGTTGCACGGCGGGAAAATTTGTGGTATGATAGGCGGGTCGAAGCTTCCATATGCAGCGGTATCGAAGTGGTCATAACAGGGCTGACTCGAAATGCGCGTTGGCTCTGGCCGTTTTCTCCGCTGAAAATCCTTGATTTATAAGGGTTTTCCCGAGTTCCAATTTCAAAATTTCATATCGTTCTTGCCTGTTTTTCTTGCATTTTCTCAGCGCACGGAAAACAGTTGAGATACACGGAGGGCTATCGAAGAGGTCATAACGAGAACGACTCGAAATCGTTTGACGGCCAAAAACCGTCCGTGGGTTCGAATCCCACGCCCTCCGCCAGAATGTCCGCCAGTAGCCGGTTTTCCCGGCTGCTGGCTTTTCTTTTTTAGTTCGGAGCAAGTCCCAAACCATTGAGCATCGCGTCAGCCGAAGTCAGCTTCGAGCTATAATCCAGATGTGCGTAAATGTTTGCCGTGGTTGAGAAGTCGCTGTGACCAAGCCATTCCTGAATCTGCTTCATGGGAACACCGTTTGCCAGAAGTAACGAGGCACAGCTATGTCTCAAGTCGTGATACCTGATGTGTCTCAGCCCGTTTGCCTTGAGCAGCTTCGGAAAACTCTCAGTAACATAGTGAGGTTTAATCAGATCACCAATCTCGTTTACGCAAACATAACCGATGTGGTCCTTGATATAGCTGCGTCCGCACAAACGACGGTTTTCCTGCTGTTCTTCTTTTAGGGCGAAAAGTCTTTCTCTCATGAAAGGAACAAGCGGGAGCGTTCTCATACTCGATTTGGTCTTGGTGGTGTCGGATGCGACCAGAACGCACTTGCCGTCCAGGTCACAAGAAGTAACTGTGTGACGGATGGTGATCGTATTCTGCTCAAAGTCATTTGCTTGCCATTCATTCCAATCCTCCCGGGTCTTGAGATCACGGAGCGAATACGCCGCTCTGGGAGCATATTTGCTTTCGTGCGTTCTCTTATCATTGTCGCTTTCCATCCCGAACAGGATTTGATGAGCGCATTCATGGGCAAGGGTAAATCTGCGCTTCCCGCACAAAGCATGAACCTGTCTAGGCTGAATAAAGCTCAAATCCAAAAGAATTTGATTTGCTTTCAGCGGGATTGTCCGCTTAACGCCCTGTTCCTCTATGGTGTACTCTGTATCGGCATAAGCGGTCAGCCCACATAGGCTTCCGTCAGAGGATAGATGCGCGAATGAAACGCTCAAGCCGAGATAATCCTTGGCGAACTGATCAATCGGTGTTGCACGAGCAGTTGTCCGCCCGATGTCAGAGTTCTTTCCGAAAAAGAACTCGTTGAAGTCCTTGGTCACGGCTGCGGCAATTTCTTCGATCTGCATATGGGATAGAATCACGAGCAGCCCTCCTTTGCTTCTACAAACCACTTGTCTCCTTCATGGAACAGGAAAGCCTCCTTTCCATGAATCATAACGGTATAACGGATGCCGCCACCGCCAACCTTCTTGGATGTGGCGCGGCATTTGTAACGAAGCTCATCAATCTCGAAGATGCGGCCGTTCCTCCACCGGATAAACCGGGGACGGATCGTGCCTTCCTCATCGACATCAAGATTGACTGAGACATACGCTTTCCTACACTGCATCTCCATCTTCAAACTCACTCCCGTCTTTCTACTGTCGGCTGATGCCGCCGACAGTCTGATCTAAGATGCTGCGGCAGCTTGTCCGCCGAAAAAGCACCTTGATTTGTAACTTTTTCTTGTATTTTTGCTCACCCCACTTGACATGATGAGCAATTCAAGGTAAAATATGAGCAGTTGAATTGCTCAACAATAATTATACGCAGTTGAAGTGCCTTTGTCAACAGATATGAGCAATTAAAAGTCGCAAACTTTTTGTGAACAGGAGTGATTACCAAAATGACATTCGGAGAGAAGTTCAAAATTGAACGAGAGAAAAAAGGAATGACACAGCAGGAAGTGGCCGATGCTCTGGGAATCAACAGGCGCATGATCACCCGATATGAAAACGGTATTTCCTTTCCCCGCACGAAAGACGCATATCGAAAGATCGCTGCCTTTTTCGGTGTGGATGTCAACTACCTTCTGACAGATGATGAAGAGTTTGTAGTTGAAGCATCTGAGCAGTACGGTTCTCGCGGTATGAAGCAGGCTCAGGAGCTGATTGATGGGATGTCCGGCCTGTTTGCTGGCGGTACACTCTCCGAGCAGGATAAAGATGCGGTTATGAAGGCATTGCAGGATATTTACTGGGAGTCCAAAGCCCGCAATGTTGAGAAGTACACCCCAAAGAAGTACAAAAAAAGCAACGGTGAAGCAGGGGCTTGATGCGTCTGTCCGTTTTATTGTACTTGTGCTTTGATAGAATTATATTGGAAACCTGTAACACCGAGGGGGTGAGCGTTCCGTGATTATCCGCTCCGAAGAAATCTACAACAAGGCGCAAAACATCGTGAGAAGCTGCGGAACAAGGGACACCTTGAAGATTGCCCGTGAGCTTGGTATCTATGTGCATTACCTTGATAACCTGAACGATCTTCTGGGGATGTATACATACCGGCATAAGGAACGGCATATTCTTCTGAACTCGAAAATGGAGGAAATGGTCATGCAGATGGTCTGCGGACATGAGATCGGGCATGATGTTTTCCATCGGGACCTTGCAAAAGGCAACAATTCCTTGCCGGAGTTTGTCCTGTTTGATATGCGTTCAAAGCCGGAATACGAGGCCAATGCTTTTGCAGCGCACCTGATCATCGACGATGATGAACTTATCGAAAATATGCAGCAGGGCTACGATGTCGTGCAGCTCTCCGCAATGATGAATACGAATATCAATCTCATGCTGATCAAGCTCCACGAGCTTAACCGCATGGGCTGGCGGCTGAATCTGCCCTATGTACCCCGCTCTGACTTTCTCAGGAATGTCAAGCCGGAGGGCTGATGCCAACTGGGAGGATGCTATGAAATATGTTCTGTACCGCTCTTTTGGGAGCATTGATAAGGATGTCCGAAAGCATGAGCTTGTTGCCGTCGAGTACGGAAAGGACATCAACGAAGTGACTGATGCGCTGATAAAGGCTGCCGCCAATGATCTGGCCGGTATGCCGGAATATGAGCATTTTGAGACGGCAGCATTCGCGCCTGAGCCGATCAAGGATTTTCGGCGTGTTAAACGCTATCAATATGAAATGATGGGAATTGTCTATCCGCAGTACGCAGAGAAGAATATCCTGATTGAATACGGTATTACAGAGGCAGACAAATAAGAAAAGAGCAGGAACACAGTATGGAAAATATCGTTTTTGATCGGAACTACGAACTTGTTTCAGAGGACAACAGCTTCGCGGATGCAGTCTATAAGCAGATCACGGCACCGGATGGCTTCTTTGCCTCCTTTACAAAAAAGATGGACGCAATTCCTAAGGTCATTGTGCCGGAGGATCAGGCGAACTATGAGTATCTGCTGGAACGCTGTGATCAGTTCGCGCAGGATCATCACGGACGGATTCACGCTGTTGTGGACTATCAGCGCTTTCATTCCGAGATCAACCTGTATCTCAGGATGATTGAGTTTGACTGCGAGGAAGATATGTCCCTGCTGAAGGACATTGGAGAAAGGGCGCATTATGTCTGCATTACGCCCGAAGAAGGCGGAGGTTTTCGCATTCACATCATGATCAACTACTTTCAGGAGTTGATGACAGACGAGCAGTGTGACTATATGAAATACGAAACCATCATGGAGAATGCGGAGCTGGCCGATTTGCTGCAAATACCCGGACTGACACAGGAGCAGATGGAAGCCTCGCTAATTATGAAAGATATTCTTGACCGTTTTGATGCAGAAACGAAAGTAGACAGAACTACGGCATTCAAGGCTGTGCTTGATCATATGGGACAGACCCAGGAGGAAGGCATGGATTTGAACCGTATGATTGCTCTTCTTCAAAAGCTGCTGGATGCAGTGCTGAATGAGGAAGACGAATAGATTTGGAGGAACAGAAAATGAGCAGAAAACTTGGGTCCCGTCAAGATTTATGCGCAAAATTGTTTGCAGGCTCCGGCTGAGTGAAGTCAGCCGGCAATAGAGGCGTCGTCCAGAGCCGCCTCCAAGTGCTTCATGTTCATGTATTTCTTGTTGCCCCACTGAGTACCTGCCACATGGCGCAGCCTCGCGCAGACCAGCATCAGGGCGGAATTTCCGTCAGGGAACGTTCCCACCACGCGGGTTCTGCGGCGGATCTCCCGATTCAGCCGCTCGATCACGTTGTTTGTGCGGATGCGGGTCCAGTGTTCGCTGGGAAAATCGCAGTAGGTCAGCGTCTCCTCAATGCCGTCCTCGACCTTCTTGGCGGCCTCCTTCAGTTTCATGGCGCGCAGCTCGGCGACCACGGCCTTCGCCTTCTCGCGGGACGCTTTCTTGCTCTCCTGCGCGTGGATCGCCTTGAGCATTTTCGCCACAATTTTGACCTTGGATTTGGGCACAACAGAGAAAACATTGCGGTAGAAATGCACCGTGCAGCGCTGGTATTTGGCGCCCGGGAACACCTCGCCCACGGCCTCCAGCATCCCCATGCACTTGTCACCGACGATGAGCTTCACACCGTCCAAGCCGCGTCCACGGAGCCACTGGAAGAAGCTGACCCAGCTGGCATTGTCCTCCTCCTTCATGCCTTCGGCGGCGCCCAAACCCTCACGGAAACCATCCTCGTTCACGGCGATCGCCACCAAAACAGCAACATTTTCGTACTCTCCGCCCCAGTTGCGGCGCAGATAGATTCCGTCCACGTAGACGTATGGATAGTGGCCGCCCTGCAACGGGCGGTTTCGCCAGTCCTCGATGTGAACATAGGCTTTCTTGTTCAGTTCGCTGATGGTGGCGGGCGATACCTTGCTGCCCCACAGTGCCTCGGTGATGTCCTCCACACGGCGCACAGAGACGCCTGCCAGGTACATCTCGATGAGGGCCTCCTCCACGCTGCTCTCCCGGCGGCGATACCGCTCGATGATGGCAGTCTCGAAGGATACGCCCTTGAGCCGGGGTACGTGGAGCGTAACATCACCGGAAGTGGTAGTAAGGTTGCGGTCATAGTGGCCGCTGCGGTAGCCCTGACGGGCCTCGCTGCGCTCATAGCGGGCGGCTTGGGTCAGTGACTCCGCCTCCTTCTCCAGCAGCTCGTTCAGCGTCTCTTCTACACTTCCTCGAACTAATTCCTTGAGCTGCCCCTTGATAATTTCCTCATTCAGCTGTACAATTTTCTCGGACATAGTTTGCTGTCTCCTTTCGAATGTTTGTGTGGTAACTTCATTCTACCAGAGCCTGCAAGCTATGTCTTCTTTTATGCGGTTTTCAATTTGCGCAAGTTATTGTACATTATCAAAACTTGTGGCATACTTTTCCGCAACCGGGGTGACCGCAAAGGTCGCTGAAAAACTGGCTGAGGCCATCGGTGCGGATATATACGAAATTGAACCGGCAGTACCTTACAGCAAGGCCGATCTTGACTGGACAAATCAGAAATCCCGAAGCAGTGTTGAGATGAGCGATCCGGCCTCCCGTCTGCTATCGCCGGTAAGCGGGACAACATGGATGACTACGACACAATCTTTATCGGCTTCCCGATCTGGTGGTATGTGGCTCCCCATATCATCAATACCTTCCTTGAAAGCTACGATATGACCGGAAAGACAATCTTCAAATTGTCAGAAACGACATCATAAAAATGAAAGTGGACGCAATCGTCAACGCTGCCAACTCATCGCTTCTGGGCGGTGGTGGTGTTGACGGCTGCATCCATCGTGCTGCAGGACCGGAGCTGCTGGCTGAATGTAAAACGCTGGGCGGATGTGAAACCGGCAGCGCCAAGATTACGAAGGGCTATAATCTGCCCTGCAAGTATGTGATCCATGCCGTAGGCCCGCGCTGGCGGGACGGCAAGCATGGAGAGCGTGACCAGCTCATTTCCTGCTATCGGACTTCTCTTGCGCTGGCTAAGGAGAAGAAATGTGAGACGGTTGCTTTCCCTCTCATTTCATCCGGCATCTACGGTTATCCGAAAGACCAGGCGCTCCGAATTGCCATTGATACAATCAGTGAGTTCCTGCTTGAGAACGACATGACCGTCTATATTGTCATCTTCGACAGGAAGGCATATCAGATCAGCGGTAAGCTCTATGCGGACATTGCCGAGTACATAGACGATAACTATGTGGACGAGCATTCCGACAACTATTCTGTGCGTCTGCGCCGATTGAATGCCCTTCGGGATTTGGAGCCGGTTTGTGAAGCGTCGGTCTGCGAAGAAGCCGACGAAGCGATTGAGCCTATCCTGCCTATGCCAATGGCAGCACCAAAGAGGACAAAATCTCTGGATGAGGCGCTGGGTCAGATTGATGAGAGCTTTTCCGAGATGCTGCTGCGCAAGATTGATGAGAAAGGTATGACGGACGCACAGTGCTATAAGAAAGCAAACATTGACCGCAAGCTCTTCTCGAAGATCCGCAGCGATAAGCTGTATAAGCCGAGCAAGCCTACGGCTATTGCATTCGCCATTGCTCTTGAGCTGTCTCTGGACGAGACAAGGGATATGCTCATGAAGGCTGGGTTTGCACTCTCTCACTCAAACAAGTTTGACATCATCATCGAGTATTTCATCGAGAATGAAAACTACAATGTCTTTGAAATAAACGAGGCTCTGTTCGCCTTCGATCAGAGCTTGCTCGGAGCGTGAGAGTTCGATAAATAAGAATTTGTTGGAGTGACTGAATATGATAAAAATAATGACAATAGATGACTATGAAAAGCTTTTTGAAATGTGGCAAAACACACCTAATATGGGATTACGAAGTTTAGACGATTCAAAAGAAGGTATCTCACTTTTTCTAAAGCGAAATCCTACCACAAACTTTGTGGCATATGATGATGACAAGTTGATAGGAACGATATTGTGTGGACACGATGGCAGACGAGGTTATATTTATCACACGGTTGTTTTGCCGGAATATCGCAGGCAAGGCATTGCTACCAATTTGGTGGACATGGCAGTGAAGGCATTGCAAGAAGAAGGCATTACCAGAGTATGCTTAAATGTGATGGAAACAAATGAGCAAGGGAAGAAGTTCTGGATAGATAGAGGTTGGGAGAAAAAAGATTTTTTAGGGTTTTATAGCAAAGCCATAACCGATAAAGAAAATCTTCCTTTGTTCAAAATATAAAAGTATTATCATCAACTTTGAATTTAACGAAAGGAACATTAAAAATGAAAATCAGAGTAATGAACATATCCGATTACGAACAGGTTTATCAACTATGGTTGTCCTGTGCAGGAATGGGGTTGAATAATTTAGACGATTCAAAAGAAGGAATAGAGAGATTTCTAAACAGAAACCCCGAAACTTGTTTTGTCGCTGAGATAGAACAAATGATAATTGGAGTAATTATTGCTGGAAACGACGGAAGAAGGGGCTATATATACCATACAGCGGTTAATCCTGATTACAGACATCAAGGAATAGCTACCAAACTTGTAAATGAAGCTATGGGAGCATTAAAAGCATTAGGTATCAATAAGACTGCTTTGGTTGTGTTTTCAAAAAACACCGATGGAAACGCTTTCTGGGAGAAAAGCGGTTTCACTTCACGAGAGGATTTGATTTATAGAAATAAGACAATTACTGAAATGGTAAGAATAGACACATAAATTCCAATTTGTGATGTGATGTGGGCGATGCAGCAGATCATGTTTAAGGGGTTGGATCGGCGGCTGGCAGAATTTCTCCTGGCAGAAGCGGAGCGTACCGGCTCCGACACGATACGCATGACCCATGAGCAGATCGCCCAGCACATCAGCTCGGCGCGGGAGGCAGTGGCGCGGATGCTCAAAGGCTTCTCGGAGGACGGGCTGGTGGAGCTGAAGCGCGGTGCGATCACGCTACGGGATACAGGCGGATTGAATCACTTAAAATGAAAATATTGTTTTTAACACGAATCCGTGTTATAATATGAGCAGAAAAAGCTGAAAGGAGCATCGACCATGAAAGAAGCGAAATACGCAGGTACTCAAACCGAAAAAAATCTGATGGCTGCCTTTGCCGGTGAGTCCGAGGCACGCAACAAGTACACCTATTTTGCATCTAAGGCCAAGAAGGAAGGCTACGAGCAGATCGCGGCGCTGTTCCTTAAAACCGCCGATAACGAGAAGGAACATGCCAAGCTGTGGTTCAAAGAGCTGAACGGCATCGGCGACACCGCCGAAAATCTTCTCGCCGCCGCTGAGGGCGAGAACTACGAGTGGACGGATATGTACGACGGCTTCGCCAAAACCGCCGATGAGGAAGGTTTCCATGAGCTGGCCCAGCGTTTCCGCCTGGTCGCCGCCGTTGAAAAGCATCATGAGGAGCGCTACCGTGCCCTGCTGCACAATGTGGAGATGGCGGAGGTCTTTGCCAAGAGCGAGGTCAAGGTGTGGGAGTGCCGCAACTGCGGTCACATCGTCGTGGGTGAGAAAGCCCCGGAGGTTTGCCCCGCCTGCAACCATCCCCAGAGTTACTTTGAAATTCACGCGGAAAATTATTAAAGAAAGAAAAGGAGAATCATCATGGAGCAGAAGTTTTACATTTGCAAGCATTGCGGCAACATCATTGCAAAGGTCAAGGATACGGGCGTTCCCGTCATCTGCTGCGGTGAGCCGATGAGCGAGATCATCCCCGGCACGACCGACGCGGCCGTGGAGAAGCATGTCCCTGTCTGGACAGTGGAAAACGGCATCGTCCATGTCAAGGTCGGCTCCGTGGAGCATCCCATGCTGCCGGAGCACTACATCGAGTGGGTCTCTCTCCACACCAAGCAGGGCAACCAGCGTAAGGAGCTGCACCCCGGCGAGAAGCCCGAGGTCTGCTTCGCTCTCTGCGAGGGCGACGAGGTCGAAGCGGTCTACGCCTACTGCAACCTCCACAGTCTGTGGAAAGCGTGATCGTTCCGCGCATGGTATCTTAGAACCAACATAGAGAACTGGATGACATGTATTGCAGGCAGGAGGCAAACAAGTCATGAAAGCACATAAATATTGGTCAATCGGAGCGGTAATTACCATGTTTGGAACTTTTTGCACTGGATATAAAGGCTCAAAAACAGCGCATAAGTACCTTGCGCTTAGTTCCTTGATCTGCATGGTTATGGCAGTATATACGGGTCATAAAATGATTTCAGGGAATAAGAAAACAAAGAGAGTAAAACAAGCGGAAGCTGTGGATATTCTTTGAGTAAGATAGGAATCGTTATTGTTTCTGATGACAATAAAGTCGGGCTAATGTTGTGTGCGAAATAAAAAACATCAAAGGAGAATTTCATTATGAAATATGTATGTGATGTGTGTGGTTGGGAATACGATGAAGAAAAGGGCTATCCGGAAGGCGGCATTGCACCGGGTACAAAATGGAAAGATATTCCGGATGATTTTGAATGCCCCTTATGTTCAGTTGGCAAAGATCAGTTTTCTGCGGCTGAGTAAGGAAGCACAACAAAACCTATAAACAAAGAGCCGTGAAGCAGTATGTAAGATCCCGCTTCACGGCTCTTTCTCGCTTATATAAAAATTTGCCGTAACGTAACCTCGTCACAGAAAAGTGCTTTGTCCTGCGGTATGATAAAGCCACGATAAAGAAAGAGGTGGCGAATATGAAAATCAAGCTCAATCCCGATCAGGAGATCGTCAATACCATCCGGGAAGGACTCAAGCGCACCGGCGGATACTGCCCCTGCCGCAGGGAGCGCACAGAGGCAACCAAGTGTATGTGCCAGGAGTTTAAGGATCAAATTGCAGATCCGGGCTTCGAGGGATACTGCCACTGTATGCTCTATTACAAATCCTTGCAGGATTAAGGGAGGAACGCTATGCTGTCAAAGAAACTGGCCGCCGTAGATAGGACGCAGTGTGTCGCCTGCGGTGTGTGTGAAAATACCTGTCCACTGGGGGCCGTCAAGGTGCGCCGTGGCTGCTACGCCGCCGTGGAGGCGGAACGCTGCGTAGGCTGCGGCAAGTGCGCAAAGCTCTGCCCCGTCGGCTGCATTGAGGTGAAAGTGAGGGCTGACGCATGAAAGCGAAGCATTGGTACGATTACCTGTGGGTATATGCCATCATCTATTTTGCACTGGGCTTTTTCAATATCCTGTTCGCGTGGCTGGGCATGATCGATTTTCTCTTGCCGCTGCTTCTTAGCCATCTTTGGTGGGAACAAATTCTTTTGCAACCACCTCTGCGGACGGGGTCAGCTGTTCAGCAAGCTGGGGACTGACCTTAAATGCTCCCGCTGCAAGCCCACGCCCCGCTGGATGTCCTCCAAGTGGTTCCGCTACGGCTTTTTGATCTTCTTCCTGACGATGTTCGGCAACATGGTGTTCCAGACCTATCTGGTCGCTGCGGGTGCTGCGTCCCTGCGGGAGGCCATTAAGCTGTTCTGGACATTCCGTGTGCCGTGGGGCTGGACTTATACAGCCGGTGCGGTCGCTGATTGGGTGGCGCAGTTCAGCTTTGGCTTTTATAGCCTCATGCTGACCTCTCTGCTGCTGGGTCTGATCGTTATGGTGCTCTACAAGCCCCGTACATGGTGCGCCTTTTGCCCCATGGGAACCATGACGCAGGGCATTTGCAAGCTGAAAAACAAAGAATAATCAAGGATAACAGAAAGGAGCCGTTCTCATGGCTGAACTGAACATCACTTCTCTGAATTTTGAAAACGAGGTATTGAACTCCGATAAGCCCGTCCTGCTGGACTTCTACGCCGACTGGTGCGGCCCCTGCAAGATGCTCGCCCCCGTGCTCCACGAGATCGCCGAGGAGAACGCCGATACCCTGAGGGTCGGCAAGATCAATGTGGACGAGCAGATGGAGCTGGCATGCGTTTTCAGGTGTTCAGTATCCCGATGCTGGTCGTATTCAAGGACGGGAAGGCTGTGGCCAAGTCGGTGGGCTATCGGCCTAAGTCGGAGATTGCCGCAATGGTGGAGGGTGCAAGATGAAAGTTGTGATCGTAGGCGGTGTGGCGGGCGGTGCTTCTGCCGCTGCCCGCATCCGCCGTTTGGATGAACATGCGCAGATCATCATGATCGAGCGCAGCGGCTATGTGTCCTATGCCAACTGCGGCCTGCCGTATTATGTGGGCGGTGTGATCAAGGAGCAGGAAGAACTGACGCTGCAAACTCCGGAGAGCTTCTGGGACCGCTTTCGCATTGATGTACGAGTACGGCAGGAAGTAACTGCGATCAATCCCGCAGAGAAAACCGTCACCGTCCGTGCACTGGACAGCGGGAAGACTTATACGGAAACCTATGACAAACTGCTTCTTGCCCCCGGCGCAAAGCCGACGGTTCCTGCGCTTTCCGGCGTGGACAGCGAGCGTGTTTTCACGCTGCGCACCGTGGAAGACACCCTCCGCATTCGGCGCTTTGTACAGGAACAGAAGCCGAAAACTGCTGTTTTGGCTGGCGGCGGCTTTATCGGTCTGGAAATGGCGGAAAACCTTGCAGAAATGGGTGTTTCCGTCACCATCGTTCAGCGGCCCAAGCAGCTATTAGCGCCGCTGGATGCGGATATGGCGAGCTTTGTCCATGCGGAAATGCGCAGACACGGCGTGGATCTGCGGTTGGGTGAAACCGTCACCGGATTCCGACAGGACGGAGATTCCGTGCTGACCCTGTTGGAAGAAAGTGAGTCACTGCATTCGGATATGGTGCTGCTGGCCATCGGTGTTACCCCGGATACGCATTTGGCAAAAGAAGCCGGACTCAGGCTTGGTATTCGTGGCAGCATCGCTGTCAACGAGCGGATGGAAACCTCCGTGCCGGACATCTATGCTGTGGGCGATGCCGTAGAGGTCACCCATTTCGTGACCGGGCAGAAAGCGTTGTTCTCGCTGGCGGGGCCCGCCAACAAGCAGGGACGCATTGCCGCTGACAATATCTGCGGCGGAAACAGCCGTTTTCACGGCTCTCAGGGCTCGTCTGTTCTGAAGCTGTTTGGCTTGACAGCAGCCTCCACGGGAATCAATGAAAAGGCAGCGCAGGCAGCAGGGATCACTTACGACAAAGTCGTACTTTTCCCGGCATCCCACGCTACCTATTATCCCGGTGCACAGTCTATGGCAATGAAGGTACTGTATGAAAAAGAAAGCCTGCGGCTGCTGGGTGCACAGATCGTTGGCGGCGACGGTGTGGACAAGCGCATTGATGTACTGGCAACGGCCATTCGCGCAAAAATGACCGCTTTGGAACTGACGGAGCTTGATCTTTCCTATGCGCCGCCCTATTCCTCCGCCAAGGATCCGGTCAATATGGCAGGTTTTATGATCGAGGATTTGGAGAGCGAGAAAGTGCAGCAGTTCCATTGGAATGAGATTGAGGACTTGCCTTGCGATGGCAGTGCGACGCTGCTGGACGTCCGCACGGCGTGGGAGTATCAGCGGGGCCATCTGGATGGCTTTCGGAATATTCCCTTGGACGATCTGCGGGAGCACTTGGACGAGTTAGACCGTGGTAAGCCTGTTTATGTGAATTGCCAGACAGGGCTTCGCAGTTATCTGGCCTGCCGACTTTTGACGCAGTACGGTTTTTCTTGTGCCCATCTCTCCGGCGGATACAGCTTTTATCGGGCCGTAACAAAAGAGCAGCAGACAGCGCGGAGCGCCTATCCCTGCGGAATGGAGAAGCTATGAGTGAAAATCTATTCGGTTTGACGGTTGCGGCAGATAAAGGCTTGGATGATCTGCAATGCCAGCGCCTTTTAAGTGA
>VOFH01000187.1_pt1 | contig 172000 bp, 196 predicted proteins | sample 5384091 | NCBI WGS metagenome assembly VOFH01 (sample SAMN12384727, study PRJNA508395) | human gut metagenome | isolation source: healthy gut G | host: Homo sapiens | reverse complement strand
AGGGCGGCAATTTCTTACGGTCCAAAATAGCGTGACCTGTCTTTTTTCTGTTGTCTGGAAAACAGAACCCGCGGAAAATCCTCTCCGACCGTCACCCTGATATAGGGATAGGTCTTATCATCCCGCAGCATGGTATTGTATTTTGGTCTGTGTTCCTTGATCAGATTACATTCTAAAACAAGTGCCTCCAGTTCAGAACCCGTGATGATATATTCAAAACGCGCAATCTGTTTTACCATCTGCGCTTTTTTGATCCCCTCATCATGGCTTGCCTGAAAATACTGGTGCACCCGTTTTCTAAGGCTGACAGCCTTTCCAATATAAATAATCGCATCCCTGCTGTCATGCATAATATAAACTCCCGGCTGATCCGGGAGTTTTTTTAATTCTTCTGCAATCTCAAACATTATTCACCATCATTGCCTTTACTCTGGCGTTCAGCGTCCATTGCCTGTTCCATAAAGCTCTTCTTTGTGCTCTCTTCCTCCGGTTCCGGAATACCTTTGATCTCACGGAAAATCTTCATAAATTCTTTTCCGGTGATTGTCTCATGCTCGTACAGGTATTCAGAAATCTTATCTAATGATTCGCGGTTCTCGATCAGAAGCTGCATTGCGTCATCATAACATTTGTTAATAATGGAAAGAACTTCTCCGTCGATCTGTGCTGCGGTCTCCTCACCGCAGATCAGTCCTGCCCGGTTATCCAGATACTGGTTCTCTGTTGTTGCAAGACACATCATGCCAAACTTATCTGACATACCATATTGTGTAACCATTGCTCTTGCGATCGCTGTTGCGTTCTCAATATCGTTTGCAGCGCCGCTTGTTGCGGAGGAAAATACGAGTACTTCTGCCGCACGTCCTGCCATGTAGGTTGTGATCTTGGCAAGCAGTTCATCCTTCGTCTGTAAGAACTTCTCCTCTTCCGGTGTCTGCAAGGTATAACCAAGTGCTCCCATCGTTCTTGGAACGATCGTGATCTTCTGGACCGGCTCAGTGTTCTTCTGAAGTGCTGTCACAATTGCATGTCCAACCTCATGGTACGAAACGATCTTGCGCTCTTTATCACTCATCACGCGGTCTTTTTTCTCTTTACCGCCTACTGCAACTAACTCAAAAGCCTCAAATAAATCTGCCTGATTTACATATTTTCTGCCCTTCTTAACCGCATTGATCGCAGCCTCATTGATCATATTGGCAAGATCAGAACCAACAAGCCCTGCGGTTGCAAGTGCGAGTGCATCCAGATCTACAGTCTCATCCATAAGAACATCTTTGGAATGAACTTTTAACGTCTCAAGTCTTCCCTTCAGATCCGGCTTATCGACAATAATCCGACGGTCAAAACGTCCCGGACGAAGCAGCGCTTTATCCAGAACTTCCGGTCTGTTGGTCGCAGCCAGGATCAAAAGTCCCTTGGAAGTATCAAAACCATCCATCTCGGTAAGCAGCTGGTTTAAGGTCTGCTCACGCTCGTCATTGCCGCCGCCATAGCGGGAATCACGGCTCTTACCGATTGCATCGATCTCATCAATAAAAATAATACACGGCGCCTGTTTCTGTGCCTCTTTGAAAAGATCACGCACACGGGATGCTCCGACACCCACGAACATTTCTACAAAATCAGAACCTGCCAGAGAGAAAAACGGAACCTTTGCCTCTCCTGCTACTGCCTTTGCAAGTAATGTCTTACCTGTACCAGGAGGTCCTACAAGCAGCGCTCCCTTTGGAAGTTTTGCTCCGATCTCACGGTACTTTTTCGGATTATGAAGGAAATCAACAACTTCCTGTAAAGACTCTTTTGCCTCATCCTGTCCGGCAACATCTTTAAAGGTAACGCCGGTGGTTTTTTCCACATAAACTTTTGCAGTGCTCTTGCCAACGCCCATAGCGCCGCCGCCCATACGCTTCATCAAAACACCCATCAGTATCCAGATCAGTACGAGCGGAAGCAGGAAGCTTAAAATATTGTAAATCCATGTGGAGGTGTTGTCCGGGATCACACGGGAGATCGTGATTCCCTTATCCTTCAATAAAGGAAGCAGATCCGGATCATCCAAACGTCCACAATAATAAGTCTGTTCCTGAAGATATGGATTCTTGTTTTCAGAAACCGGTGTGATATTGATCTGGTAAGAATCAAATTCCACCGACTCTACTTTTCCATCTTCTACCATCTGAAGGAAGTCAGAATAACTGATCTCCGAAGTGCTCATGGAAGTATACCGGTTCATGACCATGCTCATAATGAACAATGCTACCAGTGATACAAGGATAAACACCATGATCATCTGGCCATTCTTGTTATTCTTATTGTTATTATCCCCATTATTGCCGTTGTTATTATTGTTACCATTGCTGCCATTATTTCCCGGACCGCCGCTGCCATAGCCTCCGCCGCCGTATCCGTTATTGCCGTTATTGTAATTGCTCTGGTTATCCATAAATCTATCCTTTCCACAGCCAGATTCTGGTTTGTCTGGCTGGACTTATCGTATTGAATTATTTTCTTACGGCAAAAGTTCTCCTAATCTTTCAACCGTAATGAAACATTAAATTCTTTCTTATTATATTGAAATTGAACTTCAAAAGCAATACGTTCTTCGTGAAGTTTTCCTTTCATTTCTAAAGATTTTATAAACTCACTCGGATTAACTGCTAAAATTTTTTTATTTTTTTATAGATTTTAGAAAAACATCGTAGTATACTATTTCAGTTAAAAAAATTGTGTAATGTTTCCGCTGCACCCAGGCAGCGTTTCATTACCATATACAAACTAAGAGGATTTTGTTACTAATCATTATATTTCACATTTTTAGAGGAGGAAAACCCTATGCCTGTAAAATATGTCTTTGTCACCGGTGGTGTTGTATCCGGCCTTGGGAAAGGTATCACCGCTGCTTCTCTGGGAAGACTTTTAAAAGCACGTGGATACAAAGTTACCATGCAGAAATTCGACCCTTACATCAACATCGATCCAGGAACCATGAACCCAATCCAGCACGGTGAAGTTTTTGTCACTGATGACGGTGCTGAAACTGATCTGGACCTTGGACATTATGAGCGTTTCATCGATGAGAGCTTAACCAAAAATTCCAATGTCACAACCGGAAAAGTATACTGGTCCGTTCTTCAGAAAGAACGCCGTGGCGATTACGGCGGAGGAACTGTTCAGGTCATTCCTCATATCACAAACGAGATCAAGAGCCGTTTTTACCGCAATTTCACTTCCGATGAGACACATATTGCCATCATTGAAGTTGGAGGAACCGTAGGTGATATCGAAAGCCAGCCTTTCTTAGAAGCGATCCGCCAGTTCCAGCATGAGGTCGGACATGAAAATGCCATTCTTATCCATGTAACGCTGATTCCATACTTAAAGGCTTCCGGCGAACTGAAAACAAAACCGACACAGGCTTCCGTAAAAGAATTACAGGGAATGGGTATCCAGCCTGATATTATCGTTTGCCGTTCCGAGCACGAATTAGATCAGAGTTTAAAAGATAAAATCGCTCTGTTCTGTAACGTGCCAAACAGTCATGTGTTGCAGAACCTTGATGTGGAATACTTATATGAGGCACCACTTGCAATGGAAAAAGAGAATCTTGCAAAAGTTGCCTGTGAAGCTTTACATTTAGCTTGCCCAGAACCTGATTTAAAAGACTGGGAAGCAATGGTAGATGCACTCCGTCATCCAAATAAAGAAGTAAAAATTGCATTAGTTGGAAAATATATTGCCCTGCACGATGCATATATCTCTGTTGTGGAAGCATTAAAACACGGCGGAATCGCAGAGCATGCCACTGTCAACATTAAATGGGTAGATTCCGAGGAACTTACTCCTGAAAATATAGACGAATATTTAGGAGATGTTTCCGGTATTTTAGTTCCTGGCGGATTTGGTTCCCGTGGTGTGGAAGGAAAAATTCTCGCTGCACAGTATGCCCGTGAACACAAGGTTCCTTACCTTGGTCTCTGCCTTGGTATGCAGGTTGCCATCATCGAATTTGCAAGACATGTCTGTGGATTCAACGATGCTCACAGTGTTGAGCTTGATCCAAACACAACACATCCAGTCATCGCTTTAATGCCAGACCAGAATGGTGTGGAAGATATCGGCGGAACCTTAAGACTTGGTTCTTATCCATGTATTTTGGACAAGACTTCTAAAGCTTATGAATTGTATGGCACTGAAAATATTGAAGAACGTCACCGCCATCGTTACGAAGTAAATAATGACTTCCGTGCAGTCCTCACGGAACACGGCATGAAACTCTGCGGTACTTCTCCTGACGGACGCATTGTTGAGATGGTAGAACTTCCGGATCATCCTTGGTTCATTGCAACACAGGCGCATCCTGAACTGAAATCCAGACCTAACAGACCACATCCACTGTTCCATGGATTCGTGGAGGCAGCTACAAAATGTAAGCGGTAGTAACCGGAGTTTAACGGACGTAGTGTCGCAGATTCTGTGGTGCTTTTATAGGTTGTGAAGGGCAGATATAAGCGTCTCTCACAAGTCGTGATTTTATAGGTTTATGAAAAGAAAAACGGTACAGACGAAATATGATGTTCCTGTTCGCAGGGCATTCCGATAAGCCTCTAAAGAGTCTTATCTCCATGGCTCACGAAGGAAATCATATTTGTCTGCACCGTTTTTCTTTCATTTACGTTACGAATGACTTGTGAAAGGACGCTTATACATGCCCTGTCAACGTCATGAATTACACCTCAGAATCTGCAATTTACGTTATGGAACTCACGGAGTTTTATCTTTGGGTTCTACCGCTCGTATTCTGGATTGACGGATTTTCACAACCTGGATATTGCATGCTGCACAGTCTTGGATGAATAAAAAATAGAACTGATTTGTTTTCAGGATTTTGGGAGCGGCCGGTTCTTAGAAAGCAGACATTGCGATTTCAAAAGACAATGTAATTGGATTTTGAAATCACGATGGATGCTTTCTTAGTACCGCTGCCAGCGACAACAAGCGGAAGCGCTCCTGAAAACAAACAGTTCTATTTTTTATATTTCTATACACTATGTTGGCATGCAATAACAAAAATCCGTAACACCACCTGTAAGCGGCAGTTCATAAGTGAAACTCCGGTTTACATCTGATGGCGCACCACCGCATACTCATCATCATTCTGATAGTATGGGCATTCTTTGTAATGTCCCTGCATCAGACGTGCAGCGTCATCCTCATCCATATCTACCTCACAGTAGTAACATTCATCATCGTCATCATAAACATTGTATACACAGCTGTCACAATTTGCCATTATTTTTATTCCTTTCCGATCCACGATCTGATTCCTAAAGGCAATTGCCCTTTTGTCTTTCCTATGCTATCTTATTATTGTTCAAAAAGCAATATGATTCAAAGGAGATTTATTATGTGCCAGAATATACCAAACGACCCGGTGATGCTTTTAAGTTTTGTCAACACACAGCTGCGCGACTATTTTACCACTCTTGATCTTTTCTGTGAAAATTTTAACGTAGACCGCAGTGAGCTGGAAGCAAAACTAAAATCTATCGATTACGAATACAGCGCAGCCACCAATCAGTTTGTATGATTGACACGAGACTGTCAGACGCCTTCTTCGTTGAGACGTGCACGCACATTTTTCCAGTCCGGGAAATACTGTGCGACATAACCCCAGAATATTTTATTATGGCTTGCTTCCAAAATGTGACACATCTCGTGGACAACCACATACTCAAGGCACTCCGGTCCTTTCTCATAAAGAGCCAGATTGATGTTGATATGATGCGTTTTTACATTACAGGAGCCCCAGCGCGTTTTCATCTGCCGGATTGTGACACCGGATACCTGCACCCGCATCAATTGCTCATACTTCTGGATCAGCTTTTCCACTGCTGCCTTCAAAAGTACTTTTCTGCGTCTGATCTCCGCCTCACTCAAAGCCGGTCTTAAATCCTTCTGCTGTTTCAGTTCCTTATATTTTTCCTGATATTCCCTGATCCACGGCAGGCGTTCCTCCGCAAATCTGCGGATACGAAGATCACTCATCTGATACGGTGCAGAGATCAAAACCATGCCGTCCTCTTTTTTGATGCGCAGATACATGTTTTTGATGCGTTTTTTTGTCACGGTGATCACAATGCCCTCCAACACGATCTGATACGTTCTTTCTTTCATGTCCGATTTATGTTTCCTTCTGCTCTGAATTATTATGAATATCTCTCGATAATCTCGCCAAGATAGTCTCTATATTGTTCCACCACCCGCTCCGGAGCTTCTATTTTCACGATATTTCCCAAGCCAGTGATCCAGCCGAAAAACTGGCGGCTCACCGCTACATTCACTCTCGCCTGGATCGTGTTCTCATCAATTTTTCTCATCGCAACATCTTTTCCAAACCGGTCGATCATCACGCCTGTTAAAGAACGGTCGCATCGCAGTGTGACAGTCTCCTCTTTTCCTGCAAACATTCCAAATGTTTTTTTCGAGTAAGCTGCAATATCAAAATGCTGGAACTGTTCTTTTCCTTCTCTTTTTTCCACAGAAAGTTCGATTTTTAACATTTTATCCACGCGATAATGCTTGATGATCCCCGCCTCGCTGTCGTAGGCGATCAGATAATAATTTTCATCATCCCACGTCAAAAGCCACGGACTCACCTCGTATACTTTTCCATTCCGGCGGAGATGCATTTCTTTATTCACATCCCACTCAAAATACTGAAACTGTATTTTCACGTTCTCCGCGATCGCATTGTAAATGATGTCGACATTATAATAGATGTTTTCATTGACCGTCTTATTCCGGTTTGTCACAACTACCTGTCTGTGTAACTGACCCGCTTCATATTTACTGCAAAGTGTTTCCAGCTTTCCGATCAGATCTCTTGATTTTTTCGTTGTGATAAATTTGGAGGACTGCACCGCATCTACCAACAATTTCAGTTCTGCCAGCTCAAACTGGCGGCTCACTAGCGTGTAACCGCCCGATCTCCCCGAATTTTTTACAATATCCATTCCATAGTCGATCAGAAGGTCAATATCTGTGTAAATACTTTTCCGTTCCGCATTAATGCCCTGCAATGCGAGATAATCAATGATCTCCTGCGTAGTCACTGAATGCTCCGCATCCGTTTTCTCCGTCAGGCACTGCATGATATATAGAAGTTTTAATTTCTGTTTTTCCGATTTTGCCATTGTTTGCCCCATGTCCTCCATGAAGTCTGGAATTCTCTGCTTTCTTTGTTGTGATCCTATTTCCGATTATAATATATCCATTTTTTTCATGCAATAGGGTTACTGTTCACTCGTCAATGCTAACTAAATGACATTGCACAGTGAAGTCTAACGTCTTTGCAAAAACGGCAATCCGGTACATACAGGGATTGCCGGAAGCGAGACTGCTGAAATCTGTGGTCGTGCCGTTTTGGAAAGGCAGGGCATAATTACCCGCAGAGCATGACCTTTGCGCAGAACAGACCGTCCTGATAGGTAACCGTACTCACCCCACCGGATTTTTCTGCGATATGGCGGACGGACTGGATACCAACACCGTCTCCTTTTCGCTTGGAGGACAGAAATACCCCGTCTTTTTCCCGGATAACTCCATCATAGGTGTTTTCAACCTGAATCAGTACCAGACTGTTGCCATGCAGATAGGCGGTCAGCTCGATTCTGCGTCTGGCAGGTGCAGTACGCAGGCTGGCTTCCAGCGCATTTTCCAGCAGATTAGAGAGGACCAGGCACAGATCGATCTCGTCTACAGGAAGACATTCCGGCAGATCGAGCTGTACGGAAAATGGGATCTGCTCCCGCTTCGCAAGTGCGCAGTAATACCCGACCACGCCGTCTGCCGCCCGGTTTTCACAGAAATGCAGCTCCAGACTCGGGATTCTGGAAACTGCGTCGGAAAGATAGGCTTTGATCTTTTCAAGATTCCCTTCTTCTGCAAGGGCAGCGAGCTGACATAGCTGGTGGCGCAGATCGTGCCGCGCCTGCCGGGTTTCCTCAATGGCAGCTTTCAGGCTTTCGTAGCGCTGCTGCTGCATGGAAAGCAGCTGGTTCTCCTGCTGCAATCTCACATTCCGGTTGATGCTGATCGCCATCAGAAGGAAGATTGCGTTGAAGAAAAGCATCAAAAACAAAAGTGCGATGCAGATCACAAAATACCCCTGCAAAACACGCCCGGTATAGAGAGTGTCCGCATACTTGGGAATCATAAACAGATTCAGCGCAATGAACACCAGCGGCAGCACCCAGAACACATACCAGGTCTGTGCAAAATTTTCGTCCTCGACCATCCTCCGCACACTGTGCGTCGTAGGATAATAGGCGATGGCGGCAAACAGCCAGCAGATCGCATGATAGCAAATCACGACCCGCAGACAAAACCATGGTGCAGCCTGCGCCTGCGGCAAACCGGCCAGCATAGCTGCGTTGAGCGCTCTTGCAAGGCTGTTGATACAGGCAAATACCGCACAGACGGACAACGCAATCGTTCCAGATTTCCAAAGCGAAATCCGGAGCGTTTTTATGTAGATCACGACTGCAAGCAAGGTTAGGCCTGCAAGCATCGGCGCAGTTGGCATGCGGCGCGCATAGCACATCACGCCTCCGGCGGCACAAAGCAGCGCAAGCAGCGGGGCAAGCCACAAAACAAGCTTTGACAGCGGCTGCTTTAAACTGGATTTTACCGGGAAGCAGGCAAGCAGCATGCCGGGAATCACCACGCCGAGTTCCAGAATTGGACGCAGCAGCTCCATTATACCATCCGCCCCCTTTGAAGCAGGAATTCCATAAGCGCCTGCCGGGCGCTTTTTAGAAGGTCCTGACTGACAAACACGCGGCTTCCGTCCGCCATGCGGAAGGCGGCACCTTCCAGATCCTTCGCGTGTTCCAGATTCACGATCACTCCGCGCCCGCACACAAAAAAGCGTGTGTCATCCTTTAGTGAGGCGATGAACGTCTTGAAGGGTTGGCGTGTGGCAAGCGTCTTTTGAACCGTCGTATGGACGTAGATCAAGTGGGCGAAGTGTTCTGCGTAGATGATATCCTGATAGCGCAGATGGATCTCGCTTCCCTCCACCTTTAGCTCCATATATTTGTCCGGCTGCGGTATGCGGGCAAGCAGCTCGTCCGTCAGCGCATCGATGTCCGCCTCGGTGAAGGGCTTGACCAGATAGTGCAGCGCCCGTACCTGAAAGCCCTCCAGCGCATGATCGGTCGAGGTCGTGGTAAAAACCAGCAGACAGTCCGTGTCGGTTTTCCGCAGCTCTTTTGCTGCCTCCATGCCTGTCATGCCATTCATATAGATATCCAGAAATGCGGCAGTAAAGGGGGCTTTCCTTACTGCTTCCAGAAATTCCTCGCCGCTTTCGTATTCCAGAATATCCGCCTGTATGTTTCTCCGCTGAAGCTGCTGCTCCAGCCGGTCTTTCAGCAGTGCACGTTCCGCAGCAAGATCATCCACAATCGCAATTCTCATGCAGGTTTCTCTCCTTGTGCTTAAATTCCAAGATAATTATATCACAGCTTGTCGAGGATAACAAAGAACTGCTGTCGGAATTCGTGCCAAAATCGCCCCTTTCGTGCCACGGCGCTTGAAAAAAGCGAATGGCCTTTTTATACTGAGCACAAGCAGGATGCTAAATCGGATGAAGGAAGGAGGGAGATCTGTGTATCGTATTGCAGTGTTGGCAGAACAGGAAGCAGAGCGGCAGCGCTACGCCGAGCAAATTACCCGGTTTTGTGAAGCGAAGGGGCTGTTTCCGCAGGTCATGCAATATGACGACCAGGAACGTTTTTTTGAAACGGCGCAGAAAGCTGATCTAACCAATGCCGTCATTGCACTTTCCGGGGTGGCAGGGTTGAATGCGGCGGAGCACCTTCGGTCCTTATGCCCAGCATGCCGGATGATCTGGTGCAGTGACCTGGATTTCTCTCTTCATGCCTTCCGGCTACGGGCCGACTATTTCCTGATGAAGCCGGTTTCCGAAGAAGCATTCCAGCGAGGACTGAATGCCTGGATTGAATAAACGGGCATCGAACCAAACCGGGACAATAAGCATAAAAATGGAGGATATCAATGAAAAGGAAAAAGTTACAATGTTCTGTACCAACCCTTATGCTGGCAGGTGTGTTGTGCCTGACATTGGCAGCCTGCGGTGCGAAGCAGTCTTCCGACATGCCTGCATCGGATACAGAATCCGCGGTAAGCACTGCCCTGCCTGCATCGGATACAGAATCCGCGGTAAGCACTGCCCTGCCGGTAAAGGCCATGAATGCCAAACGTGTTGACGAAAACCCCTATATGGCAAAGAGCGACGCCAACATTCACCACGACGGCTACAATACCGACTCCACGGATGAAGTTCTGCCGCTCGGCATCTACCCGGAAATCAACGTTTCCTATGAAAAAACCAACGCGAACGCTTCGCCTGCCATTTACTTTGACAGCTACGGCCACGCAGTCGTTCCGCTGCTTGGCGGCATCGCCATCCGCGATCTGAACGCGGAGGAAACCACGACGCTGGGCTATTTCTCCCCAAAGCAGCATGACGGCGGCGGTTACGTCATCCAGAGCTCCTATACGTTCCTGGACTCGGAAAACCACATCGTCTGCCCCACCAGCAACAACCATGTGCTGATGCTGAGGGCAACCGATGAAGCAGGAAATGTCCTGCCTGAATTTGAAAAGGTACTGGACATTGACATCAAGGCGGCAGCCGAGACTGCGCTCGGCAAGGAGCTGACGCAGAATCTTCTGTCCGTGGTCTTTGACTACGATGGAAACCTCTGGTTTGCAACCGGCGGCTTCCGCATCTACCCGGAGCGTGAGCAGCAGGGTGTGCTGGGATATATCGCACGTTCCGCCATCGACGCAATTCTAAGCGGCGAACAGACTGATCTCTCTGATGCAGTCTTTGTCTACGAGCTTACTCCCGGCGAGGGTGCAGAAAACGGCATTGCCGCCTCCAAGGACGGCGCGGTCATCCTGACAAACCAGAACTGCTATCTGCTGCGTGCCAACAATGGTGTCGAGGCTGTCTGGTGCACACCGTATGAGAGCGTCGGCGCTAAGGTCAGCGGCGAAAACGACAAGACCACCGGCGGCGGTCTTACCTGGGGCGGCGGCTGCTCCCCGTCGCTGACGCCGGATCTTGTGATGTTCACCGACAACGCAGATCCAGTCAAGCTGCTGGCGCTCGATATGAAGACCGGTGAGATTGTTGCAAGCATGCCGGTGCTGGATGATCTGCCCGAGGGCTATCAGGTGGCGGTTGATAACTCTGCCATCGTCTATGATGACAGTGAGGGCACCGTCAGCACTATCGTGTGCAACTGGTTCGGCGCAGGCAGCGCAGGCCTTGCCGATCCCAACAGTGACTCTTCCATCCAGAGCTACGCCAACATCTATGACACGAACTGGCTGACGAAGGGCAACTGCATGATTGCACCCGGCGTCGAACGTGTCGATACCATCAAAACCGATTCCGGCTATGAGATGAAAAGTATCTGGTGTCGCAATGACCTGAGTGACACGTCGATTATGAAGCTCTCCACAGCAACCGGCTATATTTACGGCTATGTGCAGGATCTGGAAAGCGGCATGTGGCAGTACATCATTCTGGACTTTGCCACCGGCGAAGACGGTATTAACCATGGACGTCTCCAACAAATATGGCTACAATAACATGGCTATCGGTATGTATGCCGGAAACAGCGGCAACGCGCTCTACTGCCCGACGGGCTATCTGGAGCTGCTGTGCTTGCAGGATCGCTTTGTGTATCTTCCCGAAATGCCCTACCGCAAGGTCGATCTCGACAAGGCCGCGCGGAACGTACTGACACAGGAACAGTTTGAGCAGGACGGCGGTGACGGCACGGTCGCCAGCTGGCGCAATACTGTGACGGTCGAAAATGTTCATCCCAACACGACGGTCTCGTTCCGGATGAACAATCTTTCCGGAAGCGCCGCTGATTTGAAGCTCTATGCCTACGGTGCAGACGGAAAGCTAGCAGAGGTCAGCAAAGAGCTGTGGACGATCACGGATGAAGCTGGGACTGGCGTGGATACCCTGGCCGACGGCACACTGTATGAACTGCGTGTCAGCGTCGCAGACGGCGGTGCGTTCGACCTGAGCGAGACGGAAAAGGAGATCATCATTTCCGTTGTGCTTTCAAAGTAAGTCTCCAGAAAGACTCCGGTGCTTTTGGCACCGGAGCTTTTCTTATAGTGCTATTGTGCTATATTTTTTACACTATGGTAAATTTATTTCTTTTGTTTGCTTGATAATGCTTCGCATCATAGATTTTTTGATAAATTCATAGTCTGTCCGAAAACCAAAAGTTTTGTGTAAAGAGTCTGTTATTTCAGTTCGGGTGTAGGATGGAACGATCAGCGTCTCATCCAAATCTCCGGTAAAAACAGGAACTTCCTTGTAGTAAATGGAGTTAAAAACTTCTTCATCTGTTTCGTCCAAAGTCCTGATATCTAAAAAACCTGTCGAACCTGCTTTTCCGAACTGTGTTGGATTCAGGGCAATATGACGGTCTTCCTGCTTCATCTTTTTAATGGAATGCGTGATGACATAAGCCCGATTCCCGATACTGTTAAACGCCCGGTTATTTGCACTTCCAAGACCGGCATCTGAACAGAAAATAAATTCACTACAGTTAAAATCTTTTATGATTTTCTTCTCCAGCGGTTTAAGCGTTGTCTGCTCATTTTGATTATCTGGAAAAACATCAAATTTCCCTTGCACTTTTATTATTTCATGCTATACTATAGTTAAGTTAATAACTTACCAGAGACATGAGCAAGGTAATAAGGCGATAGGAATCGCCTTGTTTCTTTGCTCTTTTTTGTATCAAGGAGGCTAAATCCTCTCCTCGCCCAGGAGGAGCAAATTTCACTTTGTGAAATTGGATTTGCTTCGCAAACAAGGAGGATTTGATATGTATGATGTAGCAATTATTGGTGCCGGGGTTGTCGGCAGTGCAATTGCAAGAGAGCTTTCCAAATATCAGGTAAATGCCTGTGTCATTGAGCGCGAAGAAGACGTGTGCAACGGTACTTCCAAAGCAAACAGTGCTATTATCCACGGTGGTTTTGACGCAACGCCAGGTACGCTCAAGGCGAAATTAAATGTCAGAGGGAACTTTTTAATGGATGAACTTGCAAGGGATCTCGACATTCCTTTTAAACGAAATGGTTCTCTCGTAGTTTGTACCAAAGATCAGGATCGAAGCGGTCTGGAAAAACTTTTGGAAAAAGGAACTGCCAACGGCGTGCCGGATCTCCGCATCATAGAACGTGAAGAATTGATCGCAATGGAACCGAATTTAAGCGACGATGTCACCTGTGCACTCTTCGCTCCTACCGGCGGAATTGTCTGCCCATTCCATATGACGATGGCATTTGCAGAGAATGCCTGCACGAACGGAGTGAAATTTTTCCTGAATACACAGGTGGATACAATTGAAAAAAACGGAGATAGTTACCGTATTTCCACGCTCCACACAGATACGAAAAACAAAGAAACTTTTGAAGCCAAAGTTGTAATTAACGCCGCCGGTGTTTACGCCGATATTTTTAATAATATGGTAAGTGAAAACAAACTTCATATCACCGCACGAAAAGGCGAGTACTGCCTGTTGGACAAAGATGCCGGAACCCATGTTTCCCATACGATTTTCCAGCTTCCTTCCAAAATGGGAAAAGGTGTTCTCGTCACACCGACTGTACATGGAAATCTGTTAGTCGGTCCAACTGCTGTTGACGTAGACGACAAAGAGGCTGTCAACACCACGGCTTCCGGACTTGACTCACTCACTGCCACCGCCGCACGAAGCGTGAAAAATGTCCCAATGCGCCAGGTCATCACCTCATTTGCCGGACTGCGTGCCCATGAGGATAGCGATGACTTTGTGATCGGAGAAGCGAAAGACGCAAAGGGATTTATCAATGCTGCCGGAATCGAATCCCCTGGTCTTTCCTCCGCCCCTGCGATTGCAGAGATGGTCACTGATATTGTAAAAGAGCTTCTTCCATTGGAAAAAAATCCTGATTTTATTGGAACACGAAAAGGAATTCTCCGCCCGGATACACTGTCTTTGGAAGAACGAAATAAACTCATCAAGGAGCATCCTGAATACGGTAACATCATCTGCCGCTGTGAAATGATCACAGAGGGAGAAATTATGGACTCAATCCACCGCCCACTCGGTGCCCGCTCCTTAGATGGAGTAAAACGTCGTACCAGAGCCGGCATGGGACGCTGTCAGGCAGGTTTCTGTTCTCCTCGTACCATGGAAATTTTGGAGCGTGAAGTTCCGATGAGCATGTTTGACATTACCAAAAACGGCGTTGGTTCCAATATTGTTGTTGGATATAATAAGGAGGTTTAGCCATGAATACATATGATTTAGTTATCGTTGGAGGTGGTCCTGCCGGACTTGCCGCTGCTGCAAGCGCAAAAGATCATGGGATTGACAGCATATTAATCATTGAGCGTGATAAAGAACTTGGTGGAATTTTAAATCAGTGTATCCACAACGGATTTGGTCTCCACACATTCAAAGAAGAATTAACCGGCCCGGAATATGCTTCCCGTTTTATCGATATGGTCTTAGATCGTGGAATCGAATACAAGTTAAATACTATGGTCATGGACATTTCTGCTGATAAAAAAGTAACCGCCATGAACCGTGAAGATGGCATGTTTGAAGTTCAGGCGAAAGCTGTCATTCTCGCTATGGGCTGCCGCGAACGATCCAGAGGTGCCTTAAACATTCCGGGCTACCGCCCTGCCGGCATTTATTCTGCCGGAACTGCCCAGCGCCTTGTCAATATGGAAGGCTATATGCCGGGAAAAGAAGTTGTGATCTTAGGCTCCGGTGACATCGGTCTTATTATGGCACGCCGCATGACCTTAGAGGGTGCAAAAGTAAAAGTCGTTGCAGAATTAATGCCTTATTCCGGCGGATTAAAACGTAATATTGTGCAGTGTTTAAATGATTTTGACATTCCCTTAAAATTAAGCCACACAGTCGTAGATATCGAAGGCAAAAACCGTGTCGAGGCAGTTACGATCGCGGAAGTTAGTTCTGACCGCAAACCAATCCCCGGCACGGAAGAACGCTATACCTGTGATACACTGCTGCTCTCCTGTGGCCTGATTCCGGAAAACGAACTTAGTAAAAGTGCCGGTGTTGCCTTAAACCCGGTAACCTCAGGTCCAGTTGTCAATGACAGTTTAGAGACAAACATCGATGGAATTTTTGCCTGCGGCAATGTGCTTCACGTTCATGATCTGGTAGATTATGTTTCCCAGGAAGCATCCGCTGCCGGAAAAAATGCTGCAAATTATATTAAAAACGGCAAGGAAAAAGATGCAAAAATTGTTGAGATACTTCCGGTCGATGGTGTCCGTTACACTGTTCCAAAATACATCCGCCCAACAGAAATGGATGATACTTTAACCGTTCGTTTCCGTGTTGGTGCTGTTTACAAAAACTGCGCCATTGCCACCTATTTTGACGACCAGCTCATTTCCAAACGCAAACGTCCGGTCATGGCTCCGGGCGAAATGGAACAGGTCATTTTAGACAAGAAAAAACTGGGCGAATATCCTGATTTAAGTAAAATTACAATCAAAATTGAGGAGGCGTAATTATGAGCGAAACAACTCGTGAACTTACCTGTATTGGATGTCCGCTCGGATGTTCCATTACTGTTACAATGAACGGCACCGATGTCGTATCCGTTACCGGAAACACCTGTCCAAGAGGTGATGCCTATGCCCGCCGGAGTTTAGGTGACGTAGTGTCGCAGATTTTGTGGTGCTTTTATAGGTTGTGAAGGGCAGATATCAGCGTCCTCTCACAAGGCAAAATTTTATATGTAATGAAAAAGAAAAACGGTATAAACGAAATATTATATTTCTGTTCGCTGAACATTCCGATGGGCTTCTAAGCAAAAATATTGGAAAGCAAGAGGCTTTCCAATATTTTTAGAATCCCATCTTCATAGCTCACGAAGAAAATAATATTTGTTTATATCGTTTTTCTTTTATTTACGTTACGAATGACTTGCGAGAGGACGCTTATACATGCCCAATTTACGCTGTGAATTGCACCACAGAATCTGCAATTTACGTTATGGAACTCTCGGAGTTTAAGCTTTGATTAATGCCGCTCATAACCTGGATTGACGGATTTTCACAATCTGGATATTGCATGCCACACAGTCTTGGCTTAATAAAAAATAGAACTGATTTGTTTTCAGGATTTTGGGAGCGGCCGGTTCTTAGAAAGCAGACATTGCGATTTCAAAAGACAATGTCAATTGGATTTTGAAATCACGATGGATACTTTCTTAGTACCGTTGCCAGCGACAACAAGCGGAAGCGCTCCTGAAAACAAATCAGTTCTATTTTTTATATTTCGATACAATTTGTTGGCATGCAATACGACACATCAAAGTCGCAGACATATGCGGTTGTGATTGTGAAGCTTTTTCATAGTTGCAAACATTCTTATTTCGTTTCTGTCTGCAGATTCCAAACCACGTTTTGTGGTGTAGAATATAATCTCAGATTTCACAGCCGTTTCGGCACGAGATTCCATTTTGATGAAAAATTCAATGCATATGAATTGTAACATGGATTATTACAGCATCCTGTCCTGTATTTTCGATAGGAAAAATAGCTTGTACGCATTGAAAAATACCACACATTCTATTATCATAAAGGGGGAAAATGATTGAACACAAACGATGAGAAAATCCAATGGCATCCTGCATTTGATGCGGCACTGCAGATTGAGTTCGGAGACGAAGCAAAATATCTGGAATTCGATTCCGAACATCTGCTTTCCAAAAAGCCAATGCAGATCGATGTGTTGGTCAAAAATGAAAAACATGTAAAAATCCAGAAGAATATTGGGAGGATTTTCCGACAGTACAATGTTGTAGAATACAAATCGCCGGAAGATGACCTTAACATTGACGATTTTTACAAGGTGTACGCATACGCCTGTATTTACAAGGCTGATACGGAGAAAATTGATCTTATCCCGGCAGCAGAGCTGACAATCACTTTTGTATGCTATCATTATCCGAGAGCCATGCTAGACAAGCTGCAAAGAGACCGGGGCATAATGGCAGAAAAGATAGAAAGCGGCATCTACTATCTGACGGGTGATGCAATTCCGATGCAGCTTATCATTGTTCCTGCATTATCAAAAAACAATAACTACTGGCTGAATAATCTTCGGAATGATCTGAAGGCAGGCGGAGAGATCAGGAAATTTCATAGAACGCTACGGTGAAAATAAAAACTCAAAGTTATACCAGGCGCTGGCAGATACGATCATGCGCGCAAACTGGCAGGAATTAAAGGAGGAACGTAAAATGTGTGAAGCATTGCGCGAATTATTTGCGGATGATCTCCGCGAATCAAGGGAAGCCGGCATTATGGAGGGGCGAACTGCTGGCAAAATTGAGGGCAGAATTGAAGGTAAACTCGAAGGCAAAATTGAACTCATAATTAAAAAGTACAAAAAAGGCTGTACAGCAGAAGAAACAGCGGATATGCTGGAGGAACCACCGTCACAGATCAGGCAGATCTATGATGCTATCGGACAATGTGCGCCAGATTATAACGTAGAGAAAATTTATAAACGTCTTTCCGATCAAACAGTATAAACTAAATGGAGTAATTCCCTATGAAAAAAGAATTTAAAGAAGCAATCGAAGATTCCCCGATTATTGCAGCTATTAAGGATGATGAAGGGTTAAAAAAATGTCTCACAAGTGAAAGCCGTGTCATTTTTATTTTATATGGTGACATATGCAATATTCCAGACATTGTTGAGACCGTGAAATCCTCTGGAAAAATTGCAATGGTTCATATTGATCTGATCGCAGGCTTAAGTTCCAAAGAGATTGCGGTCGACTTTATCCAAAAATATACCAAAGCAGATGGCATTATCACCACCAAGCCTGCTCTGATCAAACGTGCAAAGGAGTTAGGATTGTATACAATCCTTCGGCTGTTTGTCATTGATTCCATGGCTTATTCCAACATTGAACACCAGCTTCGAACCGCCAAACCTGACCTGATCGAAGTGCTTCCGGCTCTCATGCCAAAAGTACTCGCTAAGGTCTGCAAACTGTCCACTGTTCCTGTCATTGCAGGCGGACTGGTTTCCGATAAAGAAGATGTCATGGCACTGCTTCAGGCTGGCGTGGTCAGCATTTCCTCAACGAATGAGAAGATTTGGTTTTTATAAAATTGTCACTATCATTATTTCATATTCTATACCACAAATATCAGAGCCAGCTATCATAAAAAACTGGCTCTGAACAAATTTTATTAGTTTTTCCTTGTCCAAAACTTATCCAGAACATTAAGTATATTACTACCATTTATTTTATATTCGTTTTGCGAAAGATTCTGTGGTAATACCGCTTCTATCATTTTCTTGCTCTTAAATCTCTTTACCTCATTTACTTTATCTTTATCATTCACCCGCTTTCCAAGGTATACTTCTTCTACGTCTCTGCAAAAAAATACCAGTTCATATGCATGCGTTTCACAATATTTTTTTATATCTTCAAATAATTTTTTTGTTTCATAATTTGTATCATAATCGTCCAAATCTATAAAATAAATTACCGTTGTATCTTCTGGATAAGCTTTGATATATTTCCCTATTTCTTTCTGTTTCTTCGGTGAAGCATACATTGATTTTGACTCTAAAAAAATAGGTTTATAACTGATTTTTGGATCATTCACATAAAATCTATGAATTGTTTCATTAATATATTGGTAATCCGTTCTCGCTTTGGAGTTAGTCTCTACGCAAAGAAGTATCTGTCTACTCATCATCACCTCCAAGTATTCCAAGAAAATCCGAAGCATCTACATTGAATGGTGAATCTTCGATAAAGCCATTTCTATAAGCACGTGCGGGTGTCTGATTTCCATTATTTGCCCAAGTGTGAACCGTATTAATACTTGAAATAAAATTAATAGATTCTTTGTTACGTTTGAGCAAGCTCATCGGTGATAAGTTATGTGCCGTAAAGCAAAGCTGTCCATTTCCATAAAGAATAAAATACTCAATCAATTTATCCAGATATACATCGTTTATATTTGCATCCAATTCATCAATAAATGTAATCTGTCCATCCGCAGACATATCCAGATACTCAAAAAGTTCCATAATCTTTTTTATACCACGGCTTTCAAATTCCTGATCAAGAGTATAATCTTTATAAATCATTCGTAAATTATACTTATAAAATTGATCATAATCTTTTTTTTCAATGGCAATATCACATAATTCCGGTTTAAAAATCTGAACGAATGCACACATACGTGAGATTTTTTTTTCAAATTTTTCAAACTTATTTTTTAAAATAAGATTCGCACTGATCTGACCACTGTTCCCCCAGTCCGTTAAATGATAATATAATTTATCTTCCCCTTTTCCGGCTTCTGTTAATGCGAGTGTTTTTATTTCTTCACGTAAAAAATAATTCTTATGGTCATCCGCTTCATCAATACTTACATTCAATGACAAACCAAACAAAATCAATAATGAAATATAGTACATTTCATCATTTTGCCTGTATTTTTCTTTTAAATCTTTCATTGTAAAAATACTTACCGCCAATGTCTGCATTCCGAGCAGGTTTAAGCTTTTTTCCTTTATCTCATGGAACATTTCATCACTTCCTAATTGCAATAGTATGCCATCCGCCGTCTCAAATACCAGATTATAACTGTTTTTGGTATAATTTCCCTTTTTTTGTTCTAACTTTTCACTCAAAATATGACATCTGTTGTCTATTCCAATTTCAAATGATATGGTATATTTTAAAATATTTTTTCACCCCAAAATCTGTATAAACTTCACACTCAATAAATCCTGAATGCGTTTTCTTATTGATCGTTTCCACTAATATCTTCTGATTATCACTATCGATCAGATAATTTTTATCCGTCAAAAAGTTCTGCAAAATTTTCACTGCCGTTATAATTGCTGTTTTCCCCGAACCATTTTCCCCATAAATAGCCTTTATTCTATATTTCTCTGGATCAAAATCACTGTTATTAATTGTCTTTTTGTAAAAATTCAATTCAATTGGAACTTCAATGTTTTTTATTCCTGATATTTTCAAACTTAATAAATAAAATAATGGTTTCATTTCTTTGTCACCTCCATGATTTCATCATAACACAGCAAAAGGTAAAAAGAAAATACTTTTTGTATTTTCTTTTACCTTTTATTATTTCCGCTTGAAAGCTTTCTAGTCAAAAAATTTTATGGTATCTTCTTCAACTCTTATTAGTAAAAAACAAATAGAACTTATTAATGCAACAAACAAATTATCTCCAGAACAATTAGATAATCTTCTTATATTTTTAAATTCCTTAAACGCAAAAAAGCAGTAAATTCCACCATTCTGGAACTTACTGCTTTCCTTTTCCTGTTTATTTTTTATACTTTTCCATGATGCATGTATGCTGCTTGGAATCTTTCGCATAATTAATTCCAACAAGTATCAGATTTCCATGATAATCTTTCAATCCATGCTTTCATATATTGATTTAAAACTTCCTTATTCGGAATCGAAACCGTTTTATCCATCCAATGATAACTCAGATATCCCAAATAAACAAGAAACAGAATCTTTTCTCTCAATGAAAAAACAGCCCTTGCGGACTGTTTTTTCGAGGAGTTTAGTTATGAAAATGTTAATCTATATAAAGGAAAATTGGCATTTTTAGTAAGCACCATTCTGAATGCCTACATCAACAAGTGCTTGTCTGTTGTTCTCTTGTTGATAATAGTAATATACAAAATAAATGTGTACGAATTATGTCGGTTTTCGAAAACATTTCTAAAATTCCAAATAAATTATTTTATAATTCGTTAATATTTTATTTGTTTCTGTTTAGATTTTTTTGTATGATCATAGTCTGCCCGGTATTTTTCCTTTTATACATAACACTTCAATTTTTTATTTATCACATCTTCCTCTGTTCCAGCAGATATTTGCTCAACTCGATCATTGCCTGATCTTCTGTGCTGTTATAAAACTGCACCGTTCCCGGTGTCACAGCATCCGAAACCAGACTATACTCTTTTAATTTATGAAGTGTCTCTCTGGCAGTTCCTGCACCACCGTCAAAAACCGCTACCCCGGAGCCGAGTACTTTCTGAATCGTCTTACGCACCAGTGGATAATGCGTGCAGCCAAGAACAACTGCATCCACTTTTCTTTCCTGGTACGGTGCAAACAGATTTTTTAAGAAATGTTCCAGTGCTTCCCCGGAAAGTTCTCCGCGCTCTACGAATTCCACAAGCCCCGGACATGGCAGTGATATGATCTCCGCCTGATCCTGAAATTTCTGCATAAGGTTATGGAACTTTGTTTCACGCAATGTCATAGGAGTTGCCATGACAAGCACCCTTGAATTTTCTTTTACAGACACCGCCGGTTTTAATGCCGGCTCAATTCCAATGACCGGGATCTCTTTCTGATATTTTTCCCTTAAAATGTGAATCGCTGCGCTTGTCGCCGTGTTGCATGCGACAACCAGTGCTTTTACATTCCGCGACCTTAAGTACTCCGCATCTGCCAGTGTGAGTTTCCGCACTTCCTCTAAAGTCTTTGTTCCGTAGGGCGCATTTTTTGAATCCCCATAAAATATAAAATTTTCATTTGGCATCAATGCCACCAATTCCCGAAGTACGCTGATTCCACCAACACCGGAATCAAACACTCCAATTGGTCTCTGCATTTCATCCATATTACGATTTCCCGCTTTCTTTTCTTCTATTTTGCAAACACCGCGATCTATTCTTTCCTCGTACTGATTACTATTCCAACAAGGCACCTGCTCGAAATGTGCTTTTTACTTACCTGCTCCAGTTGTTCCTATTACCTATGATAACATTCATTCGTCCACACAGCCCTGCTGTCCTTGTCCGTACGGCTGACAACGAGTTTACGGTCGATCTGTTCTTTCAGTTCCGTCACATGGGAGATGATCCCAACCATGCGGCTGTCACCGGCAAGTTCCCCAGCACCTCGATCGCCTGCTGTCTCGACTGCGCATCCAGAGAACCAAATCCCTCATCGATAAACATCATATCCGGGTGGATCGCCCCTGCGCTCCGCTCCACGATATCGGACAATCCGAGTGCCATCGCAAGTGCTGCCAGAAAAGATTCCCCGCCGGACAGTGTTTTCACGTCTCGCTCGCTGTCCGTCACAAGACTGTAAACAGAAAGATCCAGTCCCTCGTTTGTCTTTCTTCCCGTGTTCGCCTCTTCCTTTAATTTAAGAATAAACTGATGATTGCTCATCGTCAAGAGCCGCTTGTTTGCTTCATGGATGATCTGTTTAAAATACTGCCTCTGGATATAAGTTTCAAAATCGATTTTCGCAGAACCGGAAAGTCTTCCGTTCGCTGTCTTTGACAGACTTTTGATGACCTGATCTTCGCTCTCCAATTTTTTTCCCTTTTCCAGATAGACGGCACAATTCTGCAGCACTGACCTGTCATTTTCATATGCTGTGTGCAGCTCCATATACGTTTTTTCCGCCTCTTTTAATGCCTGTTTTTCTGCTTTCAGCTGCTCATTTAATTCTGTCGTATCAGTATATGTTTTTCCGCTGACCTGTTTCTCCAAAAGTTTCTGCTCACTCTGCTGTCTTAAGCACTGAGACTCATACTCTTTCTCTTCCCGCTCCAGTTTTGATCTGCTCCGCTCCGGCAGGATCGCAAGGTGGTATGTTTCTTCAGAAACAAACCCGGATTTTTCCAAAAGTTTTGCATATTCTTTTTCCGTTTTTACTGCAAGCTTTTTTGCTGTTTTCTGATTCTCTTCCTCTGCGAGCTTCTGTCCTTTTAACGTGTTCATCGCTTCTGCCAGCTCCGACACTTTTTGCCGTTTCCTCTCTATCTCCTGCTCTGCCGCCGCCAATGCTTTCTGCATTGCGGCATACTGTTTTTTTGCTTCGGCAAAAGATGGATACACAAGCTTCTCACGGATCTGTTCCGCTATTTTCTGCAGACTGACATAGTTTTGCTCTGCTTCTTTTCTCTGCTGTTTTGCAATCGTCTGTGCCAGTACAAAATCAGCTTCCTCTTTCTCGACTGCCTGCGCAAGCTTCTGTTTTTCTGTTTTCTCTGTCTCAAAAGCAGCATGCGCCAGATCGCGCTTTTCTTCCGCTGCAGCCCTTGTCTTTTTTGCCTGCTCCACTTCCAGTTCTGTCACCGCATGGTCAGAAAGCTTCGCCGGATCCGGATGGACCGTTGAACCGCAGACCGGGCATGGACAGCCCGCGCTCAGATTTTCTGCCAGGATCCCCGCCTGCTCTTTTAAAAAGGCTTCATACATGTGTTCATAATGCTTTGCCGACTCCGAAGCGCTGAGAGATGTCTGCTCCCAGTTTTTCTTCGTTTGCTCCACAACCTGCTCCTGCTGCTTCTGCTGTTCTTTTAATGCAGCAATCCCAGCCTCTTTCTTATGGAATGACTCCTCTGATGTTTTCCCGAGGTCTTCCCACACCTTTTTGGCCTGCTGCTCCTCTGACCGCGCATTCTGCAGCGCCTCATAAGACGGGAATGACTGCTCTAACGCAAGCATTTTTTTCTGGATGTCTGCCGCTTCTCTTTTCTGTTTTGCCTCCGACTCCTGCAACTGTGTCTTTAATGATTCGAACATCTCCTGATCGTTTGCCAGTGTTTCTGTCATTTTTGCGATCGCCTGTGCCGACTGCTCCACTGCCTGCTGCTGTCTGAGATTCTGCTGCTCTGCCACAAGCACTTTATCTGCTTTCCGTGCATTTTCGATCTGCTGCCTGCGCTCTTTCGATTCCGCCTGCCTTGCTTCCAGCTCTTTTCCAGTCCGCCTGATTTTTTCCAGGGAAACAAAAAGTTTGTTGATCTCCTCATACTTTGTGATCTTTTTATTCAGTTCCTCCACATTCGCCCTGCGGAGGTTCTGCTCTTTTAACGCATCCTTTACTCGTTCCCGCAAACGCTCCACAAGTTCATCCAGCGGTAATTCTTCACTTTCAGGAAGCGGAATGATCCTGCTTTTCTCCTGCTCAAATGCACGGTCGTTCTCCTGGATGCGCTCATCCATCTCCATGGATTTTCTTCTAAGATTTTCCTGGATTTTCCAATAGATGTCTGTCCTGAATAATTTGGAAAAGATCATTTTCCGCTCGTCCGACTTTGTATACAAAAGCTTTAAAAAATCTCCCTGTGCGATCATCACGATCTGTGAAAACTGGTCTGCGGTAAGCCCCAGTATTTCAATAATTTTTGCATCGGTAGCATTTTTCTTTTCCGGGAAAACAGTTCCATCCGGCAGGGTGAGTTCGACACTGTGTGGTACTTTCTGCTCCCTGATTTTGCCGTTTTTCAGTGTTTTCGTAATCTTATAGTCCGGGTTTCTGCGCACGCGGTATGTCTGTCCCCGGTATAAAAATTCCAGTTCCACATAGGTTTCCGCCTCCGGCTGGGCATACTGGCTGCGCATCATGTTTCCGTTTCGCTCACCGCCGCTGGTCTGATTGTAAAGTGCGTAAGTGATCGCATCAAAAATGGTCGTTTTTCCTGCTCCGGTATCTCCGGTGATCAGAAAAATCCCCTGCTGCTGCCCGGTAAAATCAATGACATTTTTTCCCGCATACGAACCAAATGCCGACATGGTAAGCTTCAAAGGCTTCATTCTGCCACCTCCTTTTCCCCGTTTATCACAGTGCGGATCACATTATCCTCATCCTCCGTCATCGCCCTTCCGTTCATCTCCTGAAAAAAGGTCACAAACGCATCATAAGGATCGAGGCTCTCCACCTCCTCTTCCGAAAACTCCAGAATCTTCCTTGTCCGCTCATTGTCTATTTTTATCTCCAGAATATGGTCATAGACCTGTTCTAACTTTTCTTTCGGCTGGTACGCTTCCACCTCATCTGTCAATGTAATGCTCACATAATCGTGACAGTTGTCCTCTGCCGCTGCATTTAAAATTTCATCCAGATGTCCGATCATTTTGCGCACCCTGCGCATCGGCGTAAGCGGCAGTTCTGTGATATGCGGCTCGCTTCCTTTTTCCAAAAGTTCCACCATCGTCACGGTCTTTTCATCGCCTGCCTCGCTCACGGAATACTGTAACGGTGTTCCACAGTAACGGTTCTGTACACGCCCTATTTTCTGTTTTCTGTGAATGTGTCCAAGTGCTGCATAATCAAACGGTTCTAAAACCGCTGTATCCACATTTTCAATCCCTCCAACCATGCGGATCTCGGAGTCTGAAGTCTCCGGCTCCCTGCCCGCAGCAGTATAAAACTGATGGCTTACGAGGATATTGCGCTTTGCAGTGTCGATGTTCTCCCGCTCTATGACAAGCCGGACAGCCTCATCATAAGTCGTGATATCGCTATCGTTCAGATTTCTCACATAGGAAGGCTTCACAAAAGGAAGCAGGTAAATGCATACCTCGCCGTATGCATCAAAAAAACTCACTTTTCTGATGGTCTCCTCCCGGGTAAGCGGCGGCATTCCTGCGATCATTACTCTGTGTTTTGCCAGAATGTCACTCGCAAAATCAATCCGTTTCGCACTGTCGTGATTCCCTGCAATGATGCAGACTGTCACTTCCGGCTCCAGATCGTTCAGTGCTGTCAGAAACTCATCAAACACTGACACTGCCTCCGCTGACGGCACCGGCGTATCATAGACATCCCCTGCAATGAGAACCGCATCCGGCTTCTCGCGTTCTGCCAACGCCACGATTTTCCCTAATATGTCCCGTTGTTCTGCGATCATATTGTAATGATGCAGCTGCTTTCCAATATGCAGATCCGACAAATGAAAGAATTTCATGTTCCTCTCCTTTTGCTCTAAGCTGACGTTTCCTATTACAGAAAAAGCCACAACAGACAACTGTTTCCATTGTCTGCCATGGCAGTCTGTTATTTCAAAAATCCGTTGATGATCTGTTCCTCGGCTTCTTTTTCCGTAAGTCCAAGTGTCATAAGTTTGATCAGCTGCTCGCCTGCAATTTTACCGATCGCTGCCTCATGAATGAGGTTTGCGTCAATATTATTGGCGGTAAGCTGTGGGCTTGCTGTCACGCATCCATGATCCATAATGATCGCATCGCACTCACTGTGGCCTGCACAGGCTGCGTTTCCGTTCATAATAGAGAAGAATTCCTGTCGGGATTCTCCCTTTGCCACCGAACGTGACACCAGATTACAGCTGCAGTCTTTTCCGTTCATATCGATTGCAAAATCTGTCTTGGCATACTGTTTTCCGTGTGTCATGATCTTCTCATGCACTTCTAAGGAAGCTCCGTCTGCAAGATCTCCTTTGGTGATACGGACTGTGGAGTCGATTCCCTTGATCTGGGTTGTCTCCATCTCCATGTGTGCGCCCTCTTTTAAATGCACAATGGTCTGTGGATTCATGACATTCTCACCATTTCCATCTCCCTCACCGTAGTGGCGTTCAATGTATTTTACTTTTGCATTTTTCTCCAGATAAAATGTGTGGATCCCCTCATGCTTGGAAGTGTCCACGCCACAGTTGTGGATTCCGCATCCCGCAACAATCGTGACATCTGCGCCCTCCCCAATGTAAAAATCATTGTATACACATTCCTGCAATCCGCTCTCGCTCAAAACGACCGGAATATGAACACTCTCATTGATCGTTCCCGGTTTGATAATGATGTCAATTCCGTCCTTGTCCTCTTTTGTGACAATATCAATATTGGCGGTGGTGTTTCGTGCAGCCTTTTTTCCATTGGCACGGATATTATAGGCACCTTCCGGAACCTCATGAAGTCCCGCCACCTGTTCTAATAAATTTTTCTGTACTAAATCCATGTTTCTTCCTCATTCTCCTGCTGCTGTTTTCTGTCGATCATCATCCTTTCAGCAGCTCTCTCACTACAAATCTGTTCTGCCAGTGCGGCTATGCTTTATCGATCAACGTCTGGCAGGTCTGTGCCGTATTCAGAAGTTCCGGCAGCACTTCCGCTTTGGTTCCGGTCTTGCGCACCTGTCCGTCTGCAATGACGATGATCTTGTCCGCAATGTCAAGGATCCGTTCCTGATGGGATATGATCAGAATCGTTCCGTTGATCTCATCTCTCATTTTTTCAAATACTTTGATCAGGCTGTTAAAACTCCAGAGGTCGATCCCTGCCTCCGGCTCATCAAAAATAGAAAGCTTCGTTCCCCTTGCAGTGATCATTGCGATCTCGATCCTTTTCAGCTCACCGCCGGAAAGACTTCCGTTGATCTCACGGTCAATGTATTCTCTTGCACACAGACCTACCTCCGATAAAATATCGCAGATCTCATTCACACTCATCTCTTTGCCTGCAGCGATCGTGATGAGGTCTTTTACGGTCAGCCCTTTAAAATGAACCGGCTGCTGGAATGCAAAACTGATTCCTTTTCTGGCGCGCTCCGTAATGTTTAAACCGGTGATATCCTCTCCATCTAAAAGAATCTGACCACTTGTCGGACGGATGATTCCTGCGATCATCTTGGCAAGTGTGGATTTTCCACCGCCGTTTGGTCCTGTAATCGCCACAAAATGATCGTCAATGGTGACACTGACATTTTTCAAAATCTCTTTATTCTCGTTGTTATCATCTACTTCATAGGTGATATTTCTTAACTCTAACATAAATCCTCCACTGTGCAGCCGATAAGCCACAGTATTTTTTGCAATTGCGATCCTGTTACTTTATAACGCTTCTTGGATACTTTACCATGATGGCATTTAACATGTCCTCATCCGGCTCAAACTCATATCTTGTGATACCGTTTTCGCCCTTGCAGACTGCCTCATAAAGTTTTGCACCTGCATTGCCGGACGCAATGTTTTTCACTGTAACCGATCTGTCATTCTCATACTTGTAAATGCTGCGGTCACCCTTCGGGGCAATGGTCAGCACATCATCCATACTAAGATAGGCAATTTTCTTTCTCTTTGCTTTATTCCTGATCTTCGCAAATCTCAGGTCGCCATCATAATATGTATACTCATACTCCACTTCACTGCGAAATGCAAACAGATACCAGATCACACCAAAGATGATCGTCGGCACCAGAAACATAACCGGTGATACAAACATACTAAGTACTAAACAAAGACAGGTTAAAACAAAAAATGCGATCATTCCTGCCTTATGTCCACCTGTTGTTTTTTTCGGAACAATAACTAATTTTTCCTGCATAATCATTTCCTCCAAACAAAATTTCGTAATGATAATTATATACGCTTTTTTCCCTCTGTACAACTTCTTTTTTATCATGTAAAATAAGATAATAGAAATTTTCGTATTTTTTCGTTCAGGAGGAAAAAAAAGAATGATCACATATCAGTATACCCAGAAAGACTGGACAACATTCAAAGAAGGGATCAAACGTGAGTGGGCAGTCACCAATGGCATTGGCGGATACGCAGGAAGCTCGATGATCGGCGCACACAGCCGTACACATCAGGGGTACCTGATTGCCAGCCTCCATGCACCAATTGAGCGCTATCTCGTTTTTTCCAAGATCAACGAAACAGCCACTGTCGGAACCAGCACGGTTTCCTTTGAGACTTCCCAGCACTGTGCTTCCGGAAAAACGGTTTACACAGAGGGACAGAAGTTTCTCACTTCCTTTATCTATGACGGAAGCGTGCACTACACCTATGAGACAGACAATTTTTCTTTTGAAAAGCACATCACATTAAAAAGGAACGCCAATGTCTGCGCAGTCTCCTATGAACTGACCGCCGGGGACAACGACTGTACCTTTACGCTCACACCGCTTTTTAACTACCGCGAGCACAGTGAGAGCAGCACCCCGGACACCTTAAAATTTGAGACATTTACAGAAGACAGGACATTTTATCTTGTTCCGGAAAAAAATAAAGATATTGCCATTCGTTTTCAGACAAGTGAAGGAACTTTTTCCGAACGTAAAACTGTTTATGACGTCGACATGCAGTTACAGATCGAAGTGGATCTTGAGACAGATGGACTTGACTGCCATTACTGCCCGGTTGACCTGTCCATTGCAGTTCCTGCCAACACAACCAAAAGAGTTTCCATCCTGTGCAGTATCGGTGACGTGAACGAGCGTCCTGCCCCTGTGTCTGGTACGGAAGCATTTTCCATTTTAGAGGAAAATGCCCGCTGCCATGCAGAACTTTTTGAAAAAGCCGGATACCACGACTCGTTTGCCAACCAGCTGGTGCTTGCCAGCGACCAGTTTCTGACTTACCGCGAGTCCACGAAAATGATGACCGTTCTCGCCGGACTTCCGTGGTTTACTGACTGGGGCAGAGACACAATGATCGCCTTTACCGGTCTGACGCTCTGCACGAAACGTTTCAAAGAAGCTGAGGAGATCCTTCTGACATTTGCCAGATATATCCGCCACGGAATTGTGCCGAATATGTTCCCGGACGACAATATGCCGCCGCTCTATAACACGGTGGACGCCTCTCTCTGGTACTTTTATGCGGTCTATCAGTACCTTCATTATAACCCGGCTGCCGAGGCGGAAGCTTTTGTAAAAGAACAGATTTTCCCTCATTTAAAAGAGATCATCTCCGCCTATGAAAAAGGAACGGATTTCAGCATTTATATGGAAGACGACGGGCTGATCCACGCCGGAAGCGGACTTGACCAGATCACCTGGATGGATGTCCGCGTTGGTGACTGGGTAGCAACACCGCGCCACGGAAAACCGGTGGAGATCAACGCGCTGTGGTATAACGCTTTACGGATCATGGAATCACTCTGCGAAAAATTTGACGAAGATGCTTCTGCCTACCGCACACGCGCCGAACAGGTAAAAGAATCCTTCAATGCCAAGTTCTGGGATTCCGCCAACCAGTGTCTGTTTGATGTTGTGGATGGTGACGAGCCGGACGATCATATCCGTCCAAACCAGGTTTACGCCGTATCCCTTCCATTTTCCCTGCTCCCGGAGGAACAGGAAAAAGCAGTTGTCGCACTTGTGGAAAAAGAGTTGTTTGTCGGCTGTGGACTTCGCTCCCTCGCACCGGATCATCCGTACTACCATGGCATTTACTGCGGTGCTCTTGCAAAGAGGGACGCCGCTTACCATCAGGGAACTGCCTGGGGCTTTTTGCTCGGTGGATTTTTCAGTGCCTATATGAAAGTGAACCACCACTCCTCCTCTGCTGCCGCAAATGCCGTCCGCATGTTAGAGCCTGTGAGAAAACATCTGACGGATTCCGGCTGTATCGGTTCCATCTCTGAAATCTTTGACGGGGATGCACCTCACAATCCCCGTGGCTGTTATGCCCAGGCCTGGAGTGTTGGAGAGGTACTGCGCTGCTACTGTGAAGATATTCTTCCTTATTTATAATTTTCATTTTTTGCTTGACAACAAAGGTTCCTTCCTTTAAAATAATCTTTGTTGTGAGCAACAAGCCCAGTTAGCTCAGTTGGTAGAGCAAAGGACTGAAAATCCTTGTGTCTCTGGTTCGATTCCGGAACTGGGCATCTGCGGGTGTAGTTCAATGGTAGAACATCAGCCTTCCAAGCTGGATACGTGGGTTCGATTCCCATCACCCGCTTTTTTAGGGGAACGAGTTTCGAAAGGTTTATACTTTTCCCTTTAACTCGTTTTTTTTCTATCATAATTTAAATTACGGAGGTTTTCCTATGGAAAAGAAAACTGCATTCAAAGACCTTTCCCGCAAAGCAAAGGTGCAATATATCTGGGACTATTACCGCTGGCACATCATTGCTGCCATCTGCCTTGTGGCGTTTGTCATTTCCATGATCGTACATTATGCTGCCTATAGGGAAAGTGTTTTAGATATAGTGATGGTAAATACCCTGAATCCTTATGAAGAAAGCGTTTCTTCCACAGATGAATTTTTTGAACAGGAAGGCTTTACAAAGAAAGAAGAAGTTACCGTAGATACCTCCATCACTTTTTCTGATGACGATAATTACTCCACAAACTACTACAGTGACCAGAAACTGACTTTAAAACTTTCTGTCGGTGGTGCCGACGTTCTTTTTGCACCGGAATTTGTGTTCCAGCAATACGCTGATGCCGGAAGTCTCATGCCTCTTACAGATTATTTAACAGCGGATGAATTAGAACAGTACAAAGATATGATTGTCTATGCAACAGATTCCGAAACCGGTAAGACACTCCCATGCGGTCTGGAACTGAACGACAACCAATGGCTTTCTGACTACGGCTACTACACCGGAACAGTCTGCTTCGGAATTGCATACGCAGCTGATAACAAAGAGAATGCCGTTGATTTCTTCCATTATGTTATGAACTAAACACCTATCGATTATGTAATAAAAAAATCGTGCAAACACAATATTACGTTTTTGTTCGCACGATTTTTTATTTCAATTATGATTTACAATCTCCGTTACTCCAGCTTAAAGCGTTTCACCTCAGCATCAAGCAGATCTGCGATCTCATTGTTATGATCTGCCGCCTTCTGGATATCGCCGACACTTCCGGTAAGATCTGTGGACATTTCTGCCACATTCACAATGCCCTTTGCGCTCTCTTCGACAGCTGCACTGACTGCTGTCGTTGATTCCCTGATCTCGTCCATGGCTTTCTGCAATTCGCCTGCAGCACTTGTGAACTCTTCCATAATGGAATTCATATCACCTGCATCTTTGCTGTAACACTCACTCATTTCCACTAACTGCTGATAACCATCCACAGCAGTTATTCCCGCAAATTCGACCATATTTTCTGCCGCAAGTGCCAGACCATTCACAGCCTCAACTACCGCTGCACTCACTTTTTGTATCTGTTCTGCAGCTTCTGCCGAATTGGCAGCAAGTTTTCCGATCTCATCTGCCACGACTGCAAATCCTTTTCCTGCCTCTCCTGCCCTTGCTGCCTCAATGCTCGCATTTAATGCCAGCAGATTAGTCTGATCGGTGATCTCGATAATATTGGCTGTAAGTTGTGCTATCTTCTGCACTGCGTTGGACTGCTCGATCTTCTCATCCAATGTCCGTGCCATTTCGGCTGTCTGCTCCGCAACCTCCTGCTGTTTATTTAAGGCTTCTGTGCGGACACTGGCTGCCCGCCCGTTCATTTCACCGGAAGAATCTTTCCCATGTTCTGCACGTGCTGCCATGTTTTCAATGGATGTATAAACTTGTCCCACTGAGGTGCTGATCTGCTCCAGTGAAGCGTTTGTCTCCTCCATTGCCGCACTCATTTCCTCCATAGTTGCGGAAACATCTGTGATATTCACCTCTGCTGCTGCAAGGTTTTGTGCGATCTTTTGTGATGAACCATTTAAATGTTCTGAATTATCGGAGATCTTCAACATGATTCCCCGTATGTATTCCAATAAAGCATTGACATTCCCTGCAATGAGTTCCATCTCATCTCCACTGTGGATGTCCAGCTTCTGTGTCAGATCTCCCTCATTATGCACGATCTCATAAATCTTGTCGTCCACTTTCTGAAGCCCTCTCGTGATCGTTGAAATAATGATACTGAGAGCCGCTACTGCAAGAACAATGCAGACCACACCGATCTTGATCACTCCCACAAGTGATGCCTCAAGCCGGGCAGTAATATCAGATGCATCATAATCGCACCCCAGAACTGCCACCACTTTTCCTGCGCTGTTTGTGATCGGCTTGTAGACTGTGATCAGGTCTCCATCCTCCGTCTCATCAATATAATCCTGCACATATTCCTGTCCCTCAAATACAGATTTTAACTCCTCATAAGAGTCAGCAAAAGGATCACCGAGATAACTTACATCTTCGGTTGCTTCCACATCTACTCCGTAATAAACATTCGTCCCATCGGTATATAAAGTATACAGATATGCGATCCCACAGCTGTCCTTCATATTTTTTAAAGCTGCCAGAACTCCTTTATATGCATCGCTTTCTTCTGCCCCCGGAACGATCTGCTCCACCTCGTCGCCATCTAACATACGAAGTGTCAGATCTGCCGCCATGTCTGCCTCCTGAACGCCCATCTCAACCATGCCGTCTTGGATATGTTTGTAAGAATTTACTCCCATAACCACACAGACAACGAGTACACATACACATACCGGGATCAGTATTTTAAATTTGATCCCCAGCTTTCTTGTTCTGACTTTCCGCTTCATCTATTGTTCCTCCAGATTTTCTTTTAAACACACGCATTTCCACAACACCTGTATTTTCCGTCTTTGATATTACTATTATATACCAAAAAAGCACAGATTCAAGTAAAAATCCCCAATAGATTCTCTCATATCGGGGATTTCTGTTATCCGGAAAAGTATTCTTTTTTACTCTAAGATCACGACCGAATACGCAGGTATGGTAAGCTGTTCTTCATCCAGAACGGCAGCTTCCGTTCCTGTCAGAAGCTCCCCTGCGATCTGCAATGGATATTTCCTGTCTTCCGTTGCTCCGAGAGCTGATTTCCTGAAATCAACCGTCTGTGCCTTCTCTGAGGTATTGAACACCAGCGTCAATTGTCCCTCATCACAGGTTTTCCGGATCACGCATACCGTATCATCCGAAATTCCCTCATCAAATGCGACCTTTCCTCTGGCGATCACCGGATACTCATTCCGCAATGCGATCGTCTGTTTCACAAAGTTATAGATGGAATTTCCATCGTTTTCCTGCTCCTTGAGACTTCCATATTTCATTTTGACCTCGTCCATATCCTTTGGTCCGTCACACATACCCGTGGCATCGGCATCCGTCGACCAGTACATCGGAGCACGCTTATTTTCATCTTTTCCGGAGCCTTTCATTCCAAGCTCCTCCCCATAATACAAAAATGCACTTCCCGACATCAGAAGATTCATTGCATTTCCAAGCTTTGTCTGCGCTTCACTGTAATCGCCGGAATAATAACCTGCGCTCCGCGCCATATCATGATTGGTGTAAAACGGTGCATCAATGTAAGTATCGCTGTAGCTGCCGTAAAGCTCCTGCGTATTGACAAGACTCTTTCCGTAAGCGGAAGCGCCATTGATTCCCTTTACTGTGTCTGCGATGATACCGTCCTTATCCGCAAAAGTAAAATCAAAGAAACTGTCCATGCCACTCTGATAATATTTTGCATAGACACTGTAATCATTCCACGCCTCTCCGACCAGATATGCATCCTCTTTTTTTGGATTTCACCATATCATTAAACCAGGTCAGGACTGCAATATTTTTATCATCTGCGCCCGAATAAAATTCCTTTACTGCATCCAAGCGGAAACCGTCCACTCCGAGATCCAGCCAGAATTGCACGATCTGTTCAAACTCTGTCTTTAACATTTCATTATCCCAGTTCAGATCCGGCATCTCGCTCCAGAACTGTCCTTCATAATACCAGTCGGTTCCTTCCACCGGATAATAACCGCCCAGTTTTTCTTTGGAAAAATTATAATAATCTACATAAGGACACTCTGACGCATCCGGTTCTGCTCCCTCCGGAAGGCTCTGGATATACTTGTACGCAGTCTGAAACCACTCATGCTGTGAAGATGTGTGGTTCATGACAAAATCAATGATCACGTTGATTCCGCGCTTGTGGCATTCATCTACAAGTGTCGTAAAATCATCCATCGTCCCGTACTCCGGATCGATTGCTTCATAATCCGTCACATCATACTTGTGATACGTCGTGGACGGCATGACCGGCATCAGCCAGATACCATTGCATCCCAGATCCGTGTCCGTCTCAGGATCACCGTCATTGATATAATCGAGATTTTCCGTCAGTCCTTTCAGATCACCGATTCCATCTCCGTCACTGTCATAAAAACTGTAAACAAACACTTCATAATAAGTTCGGTAATTGTCATCAATCACATTCTCTTCTGCTGTATTGACCTGCTGCATCAGAGATAATGCAGTAACTTCATCCCCTTCTTTTTCTGTATCTGCCTCTGTTCCACTCTCCGACATTGTCTCTGTATTATCCACAGTACCTACGGTTCCACTGGTGCTATTTCCACAAGCGGTTGTCTGTACCAACATCATTCCTGCTAACAGGGCTGCAATCAAACGTTTTTTCATTCCTATAACCATGCCTTTCTCATATCATTTAAAGCTTCTCTTCTTCGTATTATACAACAAAGTGTGCGCTTGCGCACACTTTCGCACACGAGCGGATAGCGTAGCTATATATTCATCTCCGCGAGTTGCGCATCCTCGCGGAGCGTTTTTATGTTTACATAAAAAGGGACTGCTGTATCAAGATTTTCACTCTCATACAACAGTCCCACACACAGCCAAAACTTATCCGCTGCCCGGGTTAACCCTTTACAGCTCCACTCATTCCATCTACATAGAATTTCTGTGTCAGTAAGAACAGAATTGCAATCGGAATGGATACCACAACTGCGCCTGCGGCAAAACAGGTATACCAGCTGTCAATGTATTCTTTTTCAAGCATCTTCCAAAGACCGATAGACACGGTGTAGTACTGTGCATCAGCACGGCAGATAACCTTTGCAAAAATGAAGTCTACCCACGGTCCCATGAAGGATGTCAAAATGGTATAAACAATAATTGGTTTACTGAGTGGCGCGGTAATTTTGGTAAATACCTGCCATCTTGTTGCCCCATCGATGATCGCAGCCTCGTCCAGCGCCTTCGGGATCGTGTCAAAGAAACCTTTTGCAACATAGAATCCAACACCGGATCCTGCTGAGAATACGACGATCAAAGCGATACGGATCATAGATCCCTCTGCCAGTCCAAGAGCCTTTAAAATATAGTAAACAGCGATCATGGACATAAAGGATGGGAACAATCCGAGGATCATTGCCACATTCATAAATGGTTTTCTCATGTTAAAACGCATTCTTGACATTGTATAAGATACTGAAAGTACAAAAATGGTTGAAATGATACATGTAAAAATCGCAATGATAAAAGTATTCACAAACATTTTCGGGAAGTTCAAAATACTTGTATCTGTGAATAATTTCACATAGTTGTTAATCGTATAAGTCTTCGGGAAGAAAGTGGTTACGTAAGAACCTTTCTCACCGCGGAAACTTGTCAGGACTACCCAGAAAATCGGCAGCACCCAGATGAATGACAGGATTGCCAGAAAAATATGGATAATAATATTCACAATTGTTTTCTTTGCTTTTGTGCCAGATGTCACTTGTTTTTTACTCATTACATGAATCCCTCCTCATCTTTGTAAGATGCGGTATTACGATATGTTACCAGCGCAACGATCGCAAGGACAATGAACGTCATAATACCAATTACTGCACCTAAGTTGTAGTAGTTCTTATCAACGGTCAGTTTGTACAGCCATGTAACAAGCAGATCTGTCTTACCGGCTGTTGCATCCACCGGTGTCGGATTACCGCCGGACAGCAGGTAGATAACGTTGAAGTTATTGATATTTCCGGTAAACTGTGTAATGAGGTATGGTGTCATGACAAATAACATATATGGCAATGTGATCTTGAAGAATATCTGGACTGCATTAGCTCCATCAATCTTCGCTGCCTCATATAATTCACCCGGAATGTTCTGTAAAATACCTGTTACCTGAAGTAACGTATATGGGATACCTACCCACAGGTTGATAACGATAACTGTCACTCTGGCCCATGTCGCACTTGAGAAAAATGGAAGCGCCGTATCGATCAGACCATATTTTAATAATAAAGTGTTCACGATACCGGTTGGCTGTAACATACTTCTCATGATCAGCAGGGAAACAAACTGAGGTACTGCGATGGATAATACAAAGCAGAATCTCCAGAATCCCTTAAAATGTGTCTCTTTACGGTTGATCACGATTGCAAGGATCATACCGAAAATATAGTTTAATGCTGTTGCAAAAATCGCCCAGGTGATCGTCCATGTCAGTACGGAATAGAACTGCTTACCGATACTGTCGTTCAAATTTAAGATTTTTGCAAAGTTTGCAAGCCCAACCCAGTCAAATAATACCAGATGATCATTTACCTTGCTGTAATTGGTAAATGCCATGGAAATATTATAGATCAGTGGAAGGATCGTAAAGATCAATACTCCCATGATCGGCGCTGCAAGTAATAATTTATGTAAATTTTGATCAAACAAACTCTTGAAGTCTTCTTTAAAGTTGTTTAAGTGCTTTCCTGATTTTGCCAGCACTTCCGATTTATAAGAGCTCTTTACGGACTCTCTCCAGACAACGATAAACATCAATGTAATATAAATCGTTGCAACTCCATACAACAGGATCAGGGATGACTGATCACCGGCAGTGTACTCATAGATACTTTTCTTTTCATTCCAGACTTTTTCCTGCTCTCTCCATCCCAATGATGGAAACATGGATAAATTATAAATTCCGGATTGGATCATAAACCATATATATCCAATCTCAACAACCAGGAACATCAGTCCCTTTGCGATCTGTCTGTGTGCGATATTACCCAAGCCCATAATAAGCAGGGAAAGCTTTGTAATGATGTTTCCTTTTGTAACCGCACCGGTCACGGTATATGGATCCGCAAACTCTTTTTTTCTTTTTCCAGCCTGTATCACGTTATGGGCCTCCTTAAAATAAAAATAGATTCCTTAGTATCAAACAATCCTCAGAGCGCTCATGCGCCCCGAGGTTTGTATTTTGCATGTAAGAATCTTCTGTATTCTTTTTACTGTGCTGCGTCTGTGTTCATTGCTGTATTCATATCTGCTGTCTTTTCTGCAGCGTTATCATGTGTGACCTCGCCAGCTACAAGTGCTTTACCCATGTTCTCAGCTGGTGACCAGTAGTTACTCATCTCAGGTACTAATGGCTGCATGATAGATGTGTTGATCATTACGTCTGCAACTGCTGCTGCGATCTCATCATCAACTGCAACGTTTGTGTTTGTAGGAAGGATGTTTCTCATATCGTAGTGATCTTTCTGAGCGTCCTCACCTGCAAGGTAAGCTGCCAATGCCATAGCAACCTGCATGTTCTCAGCATTTGGGTTTACACCGATTGCTTTAGATCCGATGAAGGATTTCATCTGGCAGTCTGTTCCGTTTAAGTTAAATGATGGAAGTGCTGCAACACCCATGTTGTCACCAAGTGCTTCTTTTACAGCTTCTGCATTCCATGTACCGGAGAATACAGCGTTTACGCTTCCGTCACGTAAACCTGCAAGACCAGCTCCGTCTGCATCATTGATAAAGTTAGGATTTGCAACTACATCAACTAAGTAATCTGTAACAGCTGCTGCCTTTTCTCCATCGAAGTCGATACCTGCTGCTGCGTCTGTACCATCTCCGAATAATGAACAGCCATTTCCAACATAGAATGCCTGAATGTACCAGGAATCAGATAATGGGAAGGCAACTTTTCCTTTCTCCAACAACATTCCAATCAGACGCTCTTCAAAAATAGATTTCAAGCTGGAATGGATCTGTCCCCAATCCTGTCAAAGCTCTTGATATCCTCATCAGAGAATACACTCTTATCATAGTACATGAACCATGTATTAGATGTAAATGGGAATGCTACTACTGCATCATTGTATGTAACAGATGCTGTAATGGAATCGGAGTTTGTGCTTGTTACATAATCAAGATAAGATCCGCCGAGCTCAGCAAGTGCGTTTGCTGCTACTAAATCAGGGATGTTATCGTTTGCCAGCATATAGACATCTGCAGATCCCTCAACGTCTGTTGTGACAGTAGCTTTTGCATCACCCTCTGCACATACACCATACTCAAATGTGACATCCCAGTTTGGATGAGCCGCATTGAATGCGTCACATTCTTTCTGTAACCAGCCTGTATCCTGATCTTCCTGTGGGCTCCATACAGTCAATGTACCGCTCCATGCTTCCTCTTCTTCTGTTGCTGCATCATCAGATGCTGCTGCTTCTGTAGAAGGTGCCGCATCGTTTCCTGCAGTTGTGTTGTCTGCTGCTTCCTGTTTGTCGCCGCAGCCTGCTGTCATTGTAGCTGTCATAGCTGCAACAAGTAATAATAATGAGATTGCTTTCTTTTTCATTTGATTCCTCTCCTTTTTTTAGAATAAGACTTCTATATAAAATGCTTATGCATCTTATAGCGTATTTGTTATCTGCGATATACGGTTGCCAGAGTCCGTATCCATGCTCTCCGTTCTTCGCTCAAAGTATCTTTTCCGATACGCCAGCGCCAGTTGCGTCCCACCGTGGAAGGTGCGTTCATTCTGGCTTCATTTCCAAGCTTCATCAGATCCTGCATCTGGATAATGGCCACATCTGCGATACTTGCGTAGGCTGCCCGGATCAGTGCATCCGGTATTTCTTCTTTATAATGAATGTTCAGATACTCATACAGATATGCCAGCTCGTAATCTGACTTATCCCGGAAATAACCAACGATCGTTTCGTTGTCGTGAGTTCCTGCATATACGACCATGTTCGTGTCCTGATAGTTATGTGGGAGATGCTCATTCGCGGTGTCATCATCAAAGGCAAACATTAAAATCTTAATGCCCGGCCATCCGGTTTTGGTCTTTAACTTTTTCACTCCCGGAAGCCCGCCCTTTGGTCCGATGTCTTCCACGATCACCCGCATATCACCCAGAACCTCTGTCATGGCATCTGTCAGTTTCCTGCCCGGTCCTTTGCTCCACTTGCCATTTCTTCCGTCTTCTGCATCTGCAGAAACGGTGTAATAACGCACCAGACCGGAAAAATGGTCTAACCGGATCACATCAAATAATTCCATGTTCTCAAGCATTCTTGCCTTCCACCATGCAAAGCCATCCTCTTCCATGACGTTCCAGTCATATACCGGACTGCCCCATACCTGACCGCTCTCGGAAAATGCATCGGGTGCTGCCCCTGCGACCACATTCGGTCTTCCATCCGGTTCAAGTAAAAACATCTCACGGTGCGCCCATACATCCACGCTGTCTGACGCCACATACAATGGCATATCACCGATGATCTGGACTCCACGGCTATTTGCGTACTGCTTCAGCTGCATCCACTGCTTAAAAAACTCGTACTGGCAAAATTTGCAAAACATGATGTCATTATGTAATATTTCCTGATACTCTTTCACTGCCTCCGGATCTCTGTCCCTGAGCGGCACGTCCCAGCTCTGCCATTCTATATCTCCAAAATGCCGTTTCAATGCGGTATAAAGAGAATAATCAGACAGCCATCTGTCGCTTTTTTCTGTAAAAACAAGGAAGTCTTCACTCTTCGCAGAAAATCTCGAAAAAGCCATTCGCAAAATCTTGTAACGGTTCTCATAGATGGTTGCATAATCAATATCTGCATCATCCGTTCCCCAGTTAAAACTGCGGATCTCCGTCTCCTGTAACAATCCATCCTTCACCAGATCATCCAGATCAATGAGATATGGGTTTCCGGCAAATGCGGAGTAGGACTGATACGGACTGTTTCCAAAACTGGTAGGACCGATCGGAAGCACCTGCCAGTACCTCTGCTTGAGATCGACAAGTAAATCAACAAATTGGAATGCAGCTTCCCCTAATGTTCCTATTCCATATGAAGATGGTAAGCTTGTGATTGCCAGCAGGACTCCTGCTCCTCTGGTCAATTCTTTTGATCCCAATTCATTTCCTCCCGTTCTGTTGGAATGATCCCGCATTCAAAACCTATACGAATTGTTTCGTGAATTTTCGTATCTGAGGTAATTTTAGTTTATTGAAACGTTTTTGTCAACGAATTTGCAAATATTAATATCGATTTTGCTATTTTTCACGTTTTTATATTTGTTTTTTTGTGTAAAATGACAAGTTTTTCTCGTTTTGTTTCGAAACTTTTTTGAAATCTCTGAGCAGACTGCTTGAAAACAGAAATTCGATTCTATATAATAAGGGAAGTATCGAATAATTATAACAAAGAGGATAAAGACTTGGCTACGATCAAAGATATAGCAAATCGTCTGGGTGTATCCGTCAGCACTGTCTCCAAAGGTTTGAACGGAGCAAGCGATATCAGTGATGAATTAAGACAGATGGTCTTAGATACCGCAGTGGAAATGGGATATGCGACCAAACGATCAAAAAAAGTAGAAAACCGCAAGCTTGCGATTTTCATTGAAAATATGGACTATGAAGCTGCCACACAGTTTGGTTATGAAATTGTCCTGGGATTCAAACAGAATGCGTTCCGCCACAACTGGGATGTGACAGTCATTCCGGTCACACCGGCATTCCAGCTCGCAGAAAAATATGACACCTATATGTTAAAGAATGGTTTCTGTGGAGCCTTTCTCGTCGGCTTCGCCCTTCACGACGAATGGATGAAACAGTTAGAACAAACCACCATGCCGACTGTTCTCTTCGACAATTATATTAAGAAGAATCCGAATGTTGCTTACATTGGAACGGACAACTATGAGGGAATCGATGCGGCAGTTGACCATCTCTACACACTCGGTCACAAAAAATTGCCTTTTTAAATGGTTCCCTGCACTCCATGGTATCCGAGCAGCGTCAGGAAGCCTACTATAACAGCATGAAAGCACATGGTCTTGAGATCAATGAAGACCTGACCGTTTACGGCTATTATGTGGCAGACAGTGCAAAGTATCACGTTCCTACTTTTTTGGGTGCGGGTGCTACTGCGATCATCTGCGGCAATGACCTGATCGCATCCGGTGTTATCACGGAATGCAAGCTCCGCGGTTTCCGCGTGCCGGAAGATATCAGCGTGGTCGGATTCGATGACATTCCGATCTCCTCCATGCTAGAGCCACCGCTTACCACTATCCGGCAGGAACGCAGTGAACTCGGAAAATGTGCTTATGTCATTTTAAACTCCCTGGTACATCACATTCCAATCTGCCGCACACAGCTCCGTGCGACACTGATCGAACGTGAATCAACCGCAAGATATCAGGCTCCGGTCAAAAAACAATAAGATCACAGAAAAAAATCCGCCGTCCACAGGATCTGTGGGCTGGCGGATTTTTCTTATCTCAACACAAAAATAAAAAGCCCCAGATGCTGAACGAACTTCAACACTTGAGACCTCTTAATGCCGGCGACCGGAATCGAACCGGTACTGTATCGCTACAACAGGATTTTAAGTCCTGCGCGTCTGCCAGTTCCGCCACGCCGGCATATATGATAATGGGCAGAGGTGGATTCGAACCACCGAAGCAAGTTGCAGCAGATTTACAGTCTGTCCCCTTTGGCCACTCGGGAATCTGCCCATTCTTGTCAGCACAAATGTCCTGACAAGGATTGATTATAACATATCATTTTTCATTGTGCAAGATAAGATTTTATATTTTTTACACTTTATATTTCAGCACCGCAGCCGAATGAGGCAGCAGCGTGACGGTGATCCTTCCATCTTCCACTTCATATTCTTTCGGCATGAGCGAATAGCCAGCCTCCGTGGTGATGATCAGACGCTCCATCTTACAATTTTTTGGAATACCGATACTCCATACTTCCTTTGTGATCTCCTTCTTCTCATCGCTATTATTCAGGATCACAACAAATTGCTGTGTCCGGTTAAACCTGCCGTAACACAATATGTCCTTTTCTCCTTGCAAAAGCTTTAAGGAACCGGTGCGTAAGGCTTCATTTTCCTTATGAATGCGGATCATATCCCGGTGAAAATCCACAAGCACCACATCTTCTTTTCCCCATGGATAGGTTCGGCGGTTATCAGGATCGGTGAATCCACACACGCCTGCCTCATCCCCATAATAAACCGTCGGTGCGCCCGGCCATGTCATCTGAACAACAACTGCTTCCCGGAAAATCCCAAAGTTGACGCCATACTCTGCGGCTTCCGATCCATGGGTTTCCACACGTCCCACGGTTCCGTTGGTCCTCGTAAGAAATCTCGAATGATCGTGGTTGGACAATTCATTCATCGCACACTGCAACTGGGATGTCTGGAAACTTGCCATAAAGTGGCGCATAGCTCCCTCAAAATCATCCACCTTTCCCTTTTTCTCCGGGATATACTCGTCACTGTGTTTTTCCATTCCTGTCAGAAACCATGTCAAAGGTTCCATAAAGGCATCGTAATTCATGACTGTATCCCACTGGTCACCTTTTTCTAACCAGTCTTTCGGGTCGCCATAATGCTCCGCCAGAATAAGCGCTTCCGGGTTGGCTGTCTTAACTGCTTTTCGAAAATCTCTCCAAAATTTATGATTGAACTCTGAAGAATGACCTAAATCCGCCGCAACATCCAGACGCCAGCCATCTACATAATATGGTGCTGACACCCATTTTGCCGCGATGCCAAGAATGTAATCGTACAACTCTTTCGAGCCTTCATAATTTAATTTTGGCAGCGTGTCATAATCCCACCACCCCTCATAAGAGGTGTTATCCGGCCAGCCGTTTTCATCCCGGAAACCGAAGAAACTGCGGTAAGGGCTCTCTTTCGACAAAAATGCACCGTCCTCGTAACCTCCGTTTGCGTGATAGATTTTTTCCCTGTCTAACCATTTATTGAACGAACCGCAGTGGTTAAACACACCGTCTAAAATAACTTTCATTCCTCTGGCGTGGATCTCTCTGACCAGCTCCGCAAAAAAAGCATTACTTGCCTCTAAATTTTCCCGGTTTGTGACACGGTTTACATAACGTGTTGCCTTGCTGTTATCCGTTGTCCCGGATTGCAAAAGTTCCCCCTCATCGACCACAATTTTTCCATAATGTGGATCGATATGGTCATAGTCCTGAATATCATATTTGTGATTGGATGGTGACACAAAAAGCGGGTTAAAGTAAATGACTTCCACGCCAAGATTCTGTAAGTAATTTAACTTCTGTCTCACGCCCTCTAAATCTCCGCCGTAAAACTCTCCAACAGAAAAATCGGACGGACACTGATTCCAGTCCTCCATTTTTTTTACTCGGCGTCTTGATATAATAGTACTCATCCGTCAATACATCGTTAGCCGGATCACCATTGTAAAAACGATCCACAAGGATCTGGTACATGACGGCTCCCTTTGACCACTCCGGTGTGGAAAATCCCGGAATGATGCAGAACCGGTAAGCATCCCGCCGCTCCTTGCTCACACCATAACGGTCAAAAAAGACATGTAGCAGACCGGAAGCCACCTCGAAATAATAGTAAAACGGCTCCTCTCCCATTGTCAGCTCAACCGCATAATAGTCAAATTCACGATCACTTTCTGTTTTTTTCATTTTATAATGTTCACAATCTGTGCAAAGCCAGACGATATCCACGTTATTCTTTCCGGTGCGGAAACGGATCGTCACCTTTTCTCCTGCCTCCGGTTCCGTCGGATTGCGGTAATCTTTTGTTCCATCCGAAAACAGCGCCTCCTTCTTCAAAACCGGACGCATCTGCATAATGTATTGTTGAATACGGTTTAATTCGTATACAGAATATTCTTTTGCCATAGCATTTGGCTCCCTTCAAAAAATCCTTATGATTATAACACAAAAGTATCTTTGCCGATGATTTTTCCGCTAATTTTTCGTTTTTTTTCGTATTTTTAAAAATTTTAACCAAAAATATATTTATTTTTCTGTTCTTTTCTGCTACACTTTCACCAAAACCAGTTCATGTTATAAAAATATGCCAATCGAAACCAAACGTTATATGATTTTATTTGAAGGGAATGAGTATCTAATTATTATGCCAAATATTTATTCTACAGAAAAATTTGAAAAAGAATTTACTTACTCCGGCAGTGACTTAGGCGCCACTTATACACCGGAAAATTATAATGTCCCGGAAGGCTAACCTATTCCACCGATCCTTACAACGGTGCCGTCCGTGTTTCCGAGATGAAACAGATGGTAAAAACACTTCACGACAACCAGATCAGTGTGATCATGGACGTGGTTTACAATCATGTATACAATGCGTCAGATTTCTGTGTAAATCAGATCGTACCGGGCTATTTTTCCCGGGTAAACGAGGATGGAACATACTCCAACGGCTCCGACTGTGGAAATGACACCGCCTCCGAGCGTTCCATGGTGAGAAAATATATTGTAGACTCAGTCAAATACTGGGCAGATGAATACCACATCGACGGTTTCCGTTTTGACCTTGTCGGACTGATCGACACCGAAACGATCAACGAGGTCGTCACAGAAGTTCACAAAACCCACCCGGATGTCATTTTCTATGGAGAGGGATGGACCATGGATACTGCTGTGACCAAAGACGGCTATAAAATGACCACGCAGCCAAATTCCACCGATGTTCCGGGATTTGCATTTTTCAGTGATACGCTCCGCGATGCTTTGAAAGGCCACGTCTTTTACACCACAAGGAAAGGTTATGTCTCGGGAGCCGCTGATCTTGCCGATACCGTCAAAGGCTGCTTTTTAGGTCAGGCAGATGACTGGTGCACCACACCGTCACAGAGCATTAACTACGCTTCCTGCCACGACAATATGACACTGTTAGACCGTATCACAAAATCAACGCCAGGCGCCTCCAAAGAAGACCACATCCGCATGAACAATCTCTCTGCCGCCATTTACATGACTGCGCAGGGCATTCCATTCCTGCAGGCAGGCGAAGAAATGCTCCGCGCCAAAATTGATGCCTCCGGTGATTTTGTGGAAAACAGCTACAATTCCCCGGATTCTGTCAACAGTATCAAATGGGATACGTTAGAAGATGAGGCTTATCAGAATGTTTATAATTATTACAAAGGACTGATTGCCTTCCGCAAAGCCCATGCGGCGCTTCGCCTTACCAATGCAGCTGATGTCCACGCAAACATCACTTCCGTGGACGGTCTCGACGACAATGTGCTTGCATTCCGGATCAACGGCGGCGTGAATGGCGAAACATCCGACGGCATTTTTGTGATTTTCAACCCAAACAGAGCAGCGACATCTGTCGCCCTGCCAGATGGTGCATGGGATGTATGTGTCAACGCTGATCATGCCGGAACCGAAGCACTGACAACCGTTTCCGGTTCTGTTTCCGTGGAACCAATTTCTGCCATGGTACTCGTAAAAAAGGAATCATAAAAAAATAGACAATTGCGATTCTATAAGTTTCGCAATTGTCTATTTTGTCTTTACTCCGTAATCTCAATCTGGTTATCTTCCGGTCCTAACACAGTGCTCTCGTAATAGCCATCCCCGGTGATACGCGGACCACTTAAAACTTCGTAACCTGCCTCATACAGTTTTTCGGTGATGGCATCCACTTTCTCTCTGCTTCCCACTGAAATTGCGATATGGATATAGCCCATCCGCACCAGCACTTTCTTCTGATCCTGCATTTCCGGCAGATTCATCAGTTCCAGCCTTGTTCCCTCATCAAACGACAGAAAATAGCTTTTCAGTCCTGTTTTTGGATTATGATATAACTCTCCCGCTTTTGCCCCAAAAAGCGGATGTAAAACTCCTTTACCACTTCCAGATCCCGTACATACATTGCAATATGTGATATTCTCATGTCCGTTTCCCCCTTCCGGCGTTACTGTTTCTCATACCCCGCTCCAGTAACAATAAGCTTCCTTGATTCCTTCTCCTGCCCGGATACCTGATTTTACTCTGCCCGGACTGCCCAGCGCATCTTCGTAGATCTCGCTCTTCCGTTCTGCGCACATTCCTCTGCGGATGGTCTCACAACATCATTTGCGATTTCAAAATAAATACCTTCTTTGTATCCCTGTTTTAACGCCTTTTTTACAAGTTTATCTTCCCCGGAGTGAAATGTTAAGATTGCTGCTCTTCCACCCGGTTTCAAGGCACCCGGCAATTTTTCCATAAATTCGTATAACACTTCAAACTCGTTGTTCACATCAATGCGGAGCGCCTGAAATGTTCTCTGACAGGTTTTCTTAACCGTATCCTTTTTCTCCTTCTCCGGAAGAAAACTTAAGGTCTCCTCGATCACCTCACGAAGCCTCGTTGTTGTGTCGATCGGCTTTCCATGTTTCCGCTCAGTCACAATCGCATGTGCCAGTTCCTCTGCATATGGTTCATCGGAATTTTCCCAGAGCATACCTGCAAGTTCGTCCTCTTCGATCTGTGCCAGACGTTCCGCTGCACTGATTCCCTTTTCCGGATTCAGCCTGAGATCCAATGGTCCGTCCACTTTAAATGAAAATCCGCGGTCCGGGTTATCAATCTGCATGGACGACACTCCAAGATCAGCCAGCACAAAATCAAATCCTCCGGCTTCTTTTGCGATCTCATCGATCGTGCAGAAATTCTGCAGCCTGATAGTCAGAATGTCTTCCCCAAACCCGGCATCCGCCAGACGCTTTTTTGTCTTTGCAGACTCGATGGGATCCACATCTGTCGCATACATATGTCCCTGCCCTTTTAAGCATTCCAGCATCGCTTTTGTGTGTCCGCCATAACCTAATGTTGCGTCAAACCCGGTCTGCCCAGGTTTGATCTGCAGAAAATCGATGATCTCCCTCACCATAATGGATATATGCATTCCCGCCGGTGTGCTGCCTTTCCGGATCACTTTCTCGATCGTATCCTGATACTTCTCCGGGTTCAGTTCCTTGTATTTTTCCTTATAATTTCTCGGATACTTTCCCTTGTACCGCACACGCCTCTTGTGCAGTTCTTCCTGTACATTCTGGTTTTCCTGACTCATAGCTTCTCCTGTTATCATTTATGCAACATTTGCGAAACTCAATTTTACATTATGAATATTACGAAAAGTTAACAAGATCAACGAAAACACGCTTCCGCTACGTGTCACTCGCAACGGTACTAAGAAGCCAGTCACGACTAGCAGTCGTTTGCCTTCTAAGAACCGGCGGTTCCCCAAACAATTTAATTCACAGAGTTTCGCGATTGTCTGAATTTTTATCCAACAACCAATGCAAGATATCCCCAATCCCATACCAGCTCCTCAAAACTGTTCTCCAGATATTCGTAGATATCTTCCTCATCATAACCTGTCATACGGCAGATAATAACAATATAATCTCTGACCGTCTCATATGCAATCTCTTTTTGTCCATCCAACAGCCAGCGCAGAAAAATGCTGTGTCTGATCACACCGTACTCCATGGCGATCCACTGATATTGCACCAGCAGGCTCTCCAGATCTCCATCTGGCATCAAAAGGGCTGCGTTAAACTCATTGATGAGGAATTTTCGCATCAGTGGGTTGTATGCCTGAAATTCACTTTCAAATGCATGCATCCTGTCTGCCATTTCAGTTTCCAGATCTGCATTCTGTTCTGCCGCATCTGCCGGATTTCCTATATTTTCAAACAAACCCGAAAGTTCTTCCGCTTTCTCAATGACCGGGTTCAGATAATTCCGGTATAATCCCTCTTTCCGGTAATTAACGGCAAGATCCTGTAACAGCTCATTCCGTTCCTCCATCGTTGCAAATGGATCACGCTCTATCTCCGCAATTGCCCTCCTAAGCTGCTGCTGATTTTCTGTGGAAAAATAATCTTCGGCAAGCTCTGATAATTTTTCATCCTGCCCACACTTATCGAAAAGTTCCCTTATGATATAAAATCCACAGAGCAGGGATTCTTCCACACGATAGTCCTCATCCAAAAATAACTCTGTCAGCTTTTCCCGGATATAAAAACGTGCGGTTTCCCCGGCATAAATCCTCTGCGGTTCCTCTTCCCGCAACAGGTCAATGACTGCCGGACAGCATGGCATTAATGTCTCTTCCTCATGTGTCTTAAAACGGTGTACTTCCCTCGGAAATACTGCACAGGTTTCCGATAACACGTTGTCTCCATATGCGGTCACAAGTTTACATAACTTGTTTTCGTTCAAAAAAGGACATTTGTGTTCTCCGGTCAGTTCTATCACCCGTCCGCCGTCTTTTTTCGTTGTATAGGCACTCAGATTCTTTTTCTGTGGTGAGACATCCTCTGGTGGAAAAATCTTCTTCCATTTCCGGTTTGTATCTGCGTCTACGCCGATCTTCCACTCCTGACAGCAGGTGATGGTACACTGATCTGCAATGCATGTAAATTTATCGTAATAATCCGGGCGGATTCTTTTCATAATATGTAACTCCTAAATCATTGTATTACCGATCCAATACCATCCACTCTTACATTCTTTTCCTTAAAAATTGTTACCTACATTCAATATACCACTTTACACATTTAAAGTGTCTTAATATTTCATTAACTTCCATTTTTGCATAGTAAAAAGGACAGCCTGTCGATCAGCTGTCCTCTTAGGAGAAGGTATTTTTACTATGGGGTATAGCAAAAACTATATATAATGTATTGGGGGGTTTTTACGGTTATTATAGTATCATGATTGTGCGGATAAGTGTGCATAAAGTTCACAAAAATTGCAGTTCATTTTTGTGCAATTTTACATCAGTATTTTTTCGCAACTTGCACAATAAAGAAAATCCTGCACAAAAGATAGTTTCTTTTCGTGCAGGGTTTTGTTTTTCCATCATTTACTGTTAAATCCTTGTATCAACAAAATTTCTTGCAAATGCTTTTATAAAACAACATGATCCGTTTCAAAGAGCGCTTCAAACTCTTTCTGGCTGATTTTTTCTTTTTCCAGCAGAAGTTTGGCACAGGCATCTAAAACACTGCGGTTTTCTGTAATGATCTGTCTTGCCTTGGCATAACACTCATCAATGATACGTTTTACTTCCTGGTCGATCGCAGTTGCCACACCTTCCCCATAGCCTCTGGTGTGTGCCAGATCTCTTCCGATGAACACTTCATCATCATCATTATCATAGCAGATCAGTCCGACATTCTCCGACATACCATAGCGTGTCACCATCGCTTTTGCCATCTTGGTTGCCTGTTTGATATCCTGGGAAGCACCGGTTGTGATATCGTCAAAGACAAGTTCCTCCGCCACGCGTCCTCCGAGTGAAACGGTGATATCCTGTAACATCTTGCCCTTGGTGTTAAACATCTCATCTTTTTCCGGGAGTGGCATGGTATATCCCGCTGCACCTGCTCCGGTAGGGATAATGGATACAGAATACACAGGTCCTACATCCGGCAGTACATGGAATAAGATCGCATGGCCGGCTTCATGGAATGCAGTGATCCGCTTTTCCTTGTCGGAAATGATACGGCTCTTCTTCTCTGCTCCGATCCCGACTTTTACAAAGGATTTCTTAATATCATTCTGTGTGATGTATGCACGGTTTTCTTTTGCAGCGATGATCGCCGCCTCATTCAGAAGATTTTCCAGATCAGCTCCGGTAAATCCGGCTGTTGTCTGTGCAATCTGTTTTAAGTCCACATCATCGCCAAGCGGTTTATTCTTGGCATGCACGGCAAGGATCTCCTCTCTGCCACCGATATCCGGACGACCGACATACACTTTGCGGTCAAAACGTCCCGGTCGCATGATAGCCGGGTCTAAAATATCCACACGGTTTGTCGCTGCCATGACGATAATTCCCTCATTGACACCAAAACCGTCCATCTCAACCAACATCTGGTTTAACGTCTGCTCGCGCTCGTCATGACCGCCGCCCATACCGGTTCCACGGCGTCTTGCCACCGCATCGATCTCGTCAATAAATACGATACACGGTGCATTTTTCTTCGCTTCTTCAAAAAGGTCACGCACACGGGACGCACCGACACCGACAAACATCTCCACGAAATCAGAACCAGAAATACTGAAAAACGGCACGCCCGCCTCCCCTGCGATCGCTTTTGCGAGCAATGTTTTACCGGTTCCAGGAGGTCCGACTAAAAGGACACCCTTCGGGATTCTTGCACCGAGTGCGGTATATTTCTGCGGCGCACGAAGGAAATCCACGATCTCCTCCAACTCCTCTTTTTCCTCTTTCAAACCTGCGACATTGGCAAATGTCACTTTTTGGCATCCGGCTGCATCAGCTTTGCACGGCTCTTACCAAAATTCATCATCTTGCTGCTGCCGCCGCCCGCGTTTGCCGCTGCCTGATTGGTCATGATCATGAAGAAAATAAACATTGCCCCGAATATGATCAGATATGGAAGCAGTGTCATGATCCAGCTCTCCGCCGGAACATTCTCCATCGTATAATAAGTGATATCCTGATCCTGCAGATAAGATACGATCTCATTTACATCTGACACGATCAGCACCTTCTGTGTGGAATCCGAGAATGTAAGATTCACACTTCCGGTCGGAATCTCACGATTCTGCACAATATCAATGGCTGTTACATCCCCTGACTGGATGTCTTTCTCAAAAGCTGCTCTTGTATAAGAATTTGTGGTTGTATTTCCATCCAGGAAATACCAGACACCAACTACGATCAGAATGAGCACCAGATAAAACCCAAAGCCTCTGTAACTATTATTCCTACTATTCAAAGCTGCTCTCCTTTATTCTTCGTCCTCAAGTTCCACACATCCAATGTATGGCAAATTTCTGTACTGCTGGTCAAGGTCTAATCCAAAACCTACTACAAACTCATCCGGGATCTCAAAACCGACATAATCCACCTTCACATCACACACGCGCCGGTCCGGTTTATCTAACAGTGTGCATAACTTCAGGCTCTTTGGATTTCTTGTTTTCAGGTTCTGAAGCAGATAACTCAGTGTTCTTCCGGAATCAATGATGTCCTCGACCACAAGGACATTCTTTCCCTCAATTGTAGTATCAAGATCTTTTCCGATCTTGACAACACCGCTGGAACTTGTGCCGGCACCATAACTGGAAACAGACATAAAATCGATCTCTACCGGAGAGGTGATCCGCTTAGCAAGTTCACAGGTAAAGAAAATCGATCCCTTTAAAATGCAGATCAGATATACGGTCTCACCGCCATAATCTTTGCTGATCTGTTCTCCCATTGCTTTTACGCGCTCTGTGATCTGTTCTTCTGTCAGATACTTTCTAATATTCTTTACTTTCATGATAATTTCCTCCAAAAAAATGTACTTCTAATATCTTTTTTGTATTTTCATCGATTTTATAATCTGCACTGATCCGCTGTCCGACCGCCCATACAACATGAGAGTCTTCCGTCAGGAGCAGCATGGTATCCCGCATCTCTTTTGGGACTTTTTCGTTAATAAAATACTCTTTCAGTTTCTTTGTGTGTCCCCTGTCATCCACCGTAAGATAATCTCCTGCGGTTCTGGTTCTGATTTGCAGTCCAACTTTGATTTTATCATAATTCAGCCATTTCGTATATGATTTTTTATCAATTTCCCCGATTTTCCCCTCCGGGCTGAGTCCGCAAAACCTTACTCTGCCTCCCGGCACTTCCAGTTCCAGTGTCTCTCCATCAAAAACTTTTGCAGGCTCTCCTTTGGTATTTCTATCAAAAAGGTGTTATCCGCCCTCTTTTTTTCCGTCTCTTTTCTCAGCAAAATACCATGATAATTGCGCTCCGCCAGCACCTGATATGGCAGTTCCACATATCGCCCAACCTGAGAAAAATAAAGGTTTCTCACGCTCTCTACATGTTTTCTTGTGATATCTTTTTTCGATCCTGCCACCTTTCCGACCGCCTTATGGAGAACCTCCCGCTGCACAACTTCGTGGCACTCCTCCCACACGCCCGGATAAAGCTGTATGCCATCGCTTTTTTCAACCACATACATTTCCCGGATATGCTCTGCCTCCTCATTGAGAAAATCTCTCATTTCCTGCAGAAACGCCGCACTCTGGTTGATATGTGCCACCGCCTGCCCATTGATCTGCTTTAGTTCCGGCAGCACCTGATGCCGGATACGGTTTCTGCTGTATTCTGTATCCAGATTTGTCTCATCCGTACAATAGGACTGCCCACATTCCTTTAAAAATTCCTCGATCTCTTCCCGCGGCTGCGCAAGCAGAGGACGGATCAATTCGTAAATCCCCTCATCCCTGCGGCGGCTCATGCCACACAGCCCATCCAGTCCGCTTCCGCGCACCATCTGAAACAAAACCGTTTCTGCGTTATCCTCCGCATGATGCGCCAGCGCAAGCCTGATCTTCTTTTCCGGAAATTCCTTTTTTACGCTTTCTGCCGCTTTCTTATAACAGTCATATCTTAAAATGCGCGCTGCTTCCTCCAGGCCAAGACCATGTTTCTCCGCAAATACAGGAACTTCCACTGAAAATATATGACATCTGATCCCATGATCCTGACACAGGGTTTTCACGAACGCAGCGTCTTTCCGGCTCTCTTCCCCACGGATGCCATGTTCCACATGGACTGCTTCCAATAAAAAATCTGTTTTTTTCTGTAACTGCTCCAGCATCAACAGGAGGCAGACGGAATCAGCACCGCCAGATACCCCTGCGAGCACTATGTCCCCGTCTTCCACTATTTTTTCTTTTTTCCATTCGTTTAAAAGTTCATTTGTCATCTATTTCTCCCAGATGCAGGTCGCAAGAATGGTCATATCATCCGAAACCTTTCCCCCTGTAAAAAGAAGCACCCGCTCCAAAATCTTTTTCGCCAGGATGCCCGGATGATTGGTGTTGATACTCTCGATGATCTCCTGCATTGTTTCTTCCGGATTTGGTACATGCAGATATTCTAACACACCATCCGTGACCATGACAACAAAATCGCCGTTTTTCAGGGTTATCTTTTTATGCTCGATCTCGGGGTTTGTCCCGACGCCCACCGGCAGGGAATCCGGGGCAAAACTTGTCACCTCCTGCCCGTGCCTGATAAAGCTTCCCGCTGCTCCGATCTTGTAAAAATCCGCCGCCCCATCATAGAGGTTCACCATGCACAGGTCGACGGTCGAATACAGATCACTCTCCCCTTTCATCACCATCGCCGAGTTCATCATACGGATTGCTGTCTCCACCGAAAAACCGGCTTCCAAAAAGCGTTCCACAAGATCTAACACCATCTCACTCTCCTTGCATGCGGCACTGCCGGAGCCCATGCCATCCGAGAGTCCGAGCAGAAGATCGCCGCGCTCCAGCTCCAGAAACGAGAAATTATCCCCGGAAATCTGCGCACCGTCTTTTTTCAGCCGTGCGATTCCCTGCACACTGCGGTATTTTGTATCCTCGTAAAATAAAAAATCGGTGCGTTCCTTTGAGATAAATGAACGGCAGTCTGCGGCAGCACGGATATCTTTTCCAAGCGCATGGCTGACCGCTGCGAGAAATGATTTCACAGAAACACAGCCGCCCATTTTACTGCGTAGTCCCGCTGTCAGCCGCAGACGTCCCTCCTGATTCTCATACAAATGCATTTCCTCAATGACGATCCCGCTCTCTTTTGCCCGGTAGCGTATCTCTGCCAACGCCTTTTTCTCCTGCGTATCCAGCAGTTTTTCTTCCTTTGCACAGTCTTTCATAATGTACGCCATCGCATCGAGCTGTTCTGCGATCGTCTGACGGTTTTCCAACAGACGGTTGTACCACGCACGGTTTAAGCTTGCCTTCTCAAACACACGCACTGCCTCCTCCACCATATCTTTGCTGTGTTTGCAGTAGTGGCTTAGTTCCTCCTCACTTTCTTTTGCCGGAATCCCCACATTCAGGATCGACGTGATCATGTTAGACAAAATTCCATACAACGGTGTAGATTCCTGCTCCCAGCATATCGCACAGCAGTCACAGTTTGCGCAGAGCCGCCCGGTCAGCTCATTTTGCATTTGTCCGAGTTCCTCCGCCGTGTACTGCTCCTTTTTTTTTACTCATATTCATCAAAATCTGTGACAATCCCTGAAACGATTCTGCATACCCTGAAAGGCGTTCCTCCTTGCCTCTGTCCACAGGTTCCTGCTCTATCCTGTTTCCACGCCCCTGCCACTCCATAAAAAAATGAATGCCGCGGTTTAAAAGGATCACCGCGCCGAATACAAAGATCCCTTCCAGAAACACCGCCAGTACCTCCGGCTGGTCTTTCCATTCCAGCAGTCCGCCACAGAAAGACAGAATCATCGTCGTGATTGCTGTCAGGATTGCAGCCAGAAATGCGGGGCAGCCCTCGTTCGCCCACTCTACCAGTTTGATCGCACCTGCGGTCACAAGAAGCGCCATTGCGTATTTTACCGTTGCAGTCAGTGGCATAAAATAAAGCATTCCTATGTACATTGCAGCTGTCAGCCACACGCCGCTTACTCCTTCCAAGAATGCTGCCGCAAAATACGCCGGGGCAAGTGGATAGCAGCCCATCATTTGCATACTGCATGCAAGAATGCCTCCCGCAATCGTTATCATCTGTTTGCCTGCACTTTTTTTCATGACATAATCTCCTTTTATTGTTTCTGTGCGCATAGATAATTGCGAAACTCTCCCTAGTCTATTGCTAATTGTTCAAAATTGACAAAAACATTCAAGACACGCTCTCGCTACGTGTCGCTCGCAACGGTACTAAGAAGCCAGTCACAACTTACCGTTGTGCCTGCCTTCTAAGTGCCGGCGGCTCCTCCAGTGTCTTTCATGTCTTTTGTCAATTTTTCACAATTCATTTTAGGCTTTTATGAGTTTCGCAATTATCTATTTCTGTACGCCGGACAACTTTGAAGTTTTCATGTATCTATGCTTCGCAGTTGTCCTGCAACCGTGTCCACGATTATAGGAGTTGTCCATGAAAATGTTTGTCAAAGGAACGTCGTGGCAAAAAAAAGTTTTCGCCAAAAATTCCGCTCAAATGTCTGTTTGTGGTGCTTGAAGGGAGTTCGGGTTTTTTAGGAGGCTAAGGTACTAAACCATTCAAAATAAGTTACAGAAACGAAATTTTGACACTGTACACCAGCACCTACGTGAAGTAAAATACTTATAAGCCATCCGGTAATTGAAAAACTCATTCATAGCGTAAATTGAATTGTGAAAAATTGACAAAAGACATGAAAGACACTGGGGAGCCGCCGGTCCTTAGAAATCAGTGTTTGTGTTTCGTTCTGATTTATCAGGTAAGAAATACAAACGATGATTTCTTAGTACCGCTGCGAGCGACGCGTAGCGAGAGCGTGTCTTGAATGTTTTTGTTAATTTTTCACAATTCAACACGACCTAGAAAGCTTTTCACATTACCGGACACACCCTCATTTTGAAAGGAGATTTTGTAATGTATCTTGCAGATGAAAAAAGATATGACACGATGGTTTACAACCGCTGCGGCAACAGTGGTTTAAAGCTTCCATTAGTATCTTTAGGCTTATGGCATAATTTTGGAGACACAGGTGTTTACGAAAACATGAAGCAGATGTGTTTCACCGCATTTGATCACGGAATCACACATTTTGATCTCGCCAATAATTATGGTCCTGCTTACGGAAGCGCAGAGAGCAACTTCGGAAAGATTATGAAAGAGGAACTTCATCCTTACCGTGATGAACTTCTCATCAGCACAAAGGCCGGTTATGATATGTGGAAAGGACCTTACGGCAACTGGGGAAGCCGCAAATATCTGATTGCCAGCCTTGACCAGAGTTTGAAACGTCTCGGCTTAGATTATGTCGACATTTTCTATCATCACAGAATGGACCCTGAAACTCCACTTGAAGAAACAATGGGAGCTTTAGATTCTATCGTAAAGAGCGGAAAGGCACTTTATGTCGGTCTTTCCAATTATGACGGTCCGACTTTAAGAAAAGCAACCGCGATCTTAAGCGACTTAAAGTGTCCATTTATCATTAACCAGAATCGTTACTCTATTTTTGACCGCACCATTGAAAACAACGGCTTAAAAGAAGCTGCCAATGATCTTCAGAAGGGAATCATCGCCTTTTCCCCTCTTGCGCAGGGGCTTCTGACCAACCGTTACTTAGATGGTATCCCGGCTGACAGCCGCATCGCTGCTGATGGACGTTATTTAAAGGAAGCTGCCTTAACCCCTGAAAAGCTTGCGCAGATCCGTGCTTTGGACTCGCTCGCTGGGGAACGCGGTCAGACCCTTGCTGAGATGGCTTTAAGCTGGATCTTAAAGGATGATAAAGTAACCAGCGTTTTAATTGGCGCTTCCAAACCGGAACAGATTTTAGACAACATTAAGATCATCGGACACACAGACTTCACAGAAGAAGAATTACAAAAGATAGAGACGATTGTTCAAGGTTGACATTGAAATACAAAAATGGGACTGTACAAAAAACAGTCCCATTTTTTATCTATCACGCTCACGATCCAACGAATGCGATCGTTACTTTTGTTCTTTAAATACAACCTCATTATCATAAAGCAGCCCCAGTTTGCTCTTGGCGACATCTTCGACATACTGCTGTGATTTTGTATAAGTCTCGTATGCTTCTAACTCTTTTTGTCTGTCCTGTTCTGCGGAAAGCTGCTGTTCTAAGTCCGCCTGTTTGGCAATATATTCCTGATCCTTCTGGTATACCTTAATGATCTGTGTTGACATAACAATTGCAAACACAAATACAATACAGGTAATGCACATTCTTCCAGCTCTGTTTCCGTTTTTTCTACGTCTTCTTTTCGCGTTTGCCATGATGAACCCCTCTAAATCTACGCATTAAAGCTTACATAAACTCATTTTAATCATTTTTATCCATTTTTTCAACTGTTTACATAAAAAACTTATGATTTTCCTGCCAATCTTTCGAAAAGGTTTTGTCACAAAACCGGTTATCCTTCCCGCAATGCCAAGTATTTTCTTCAAAATACACACATTGATCTTTACAACAAATCTGCTGAGGAGGAAAAAATACAGTATCATGCCAAAAATAACACCACCAATGGCAAATCCCCGGATCATACCGTCATTCTCCTGATACAGCATCAGAAAAACCGCAGCAGTGCATAGTAACCAATAACAGAAGTCTTCCACTCCAATCCAGATTGCGCCATGTGGCACGATTCTTCGGAAAATACGAAAAATATCGTACAGCAGGAATAGTCCCATCCCCACCAGAACCGAGATTCCGAGAAAAACTGCCTCTGTGAAAATCCCTCGCTCACCCTGCTTCCGGTCTCCTGCACCTGCCAAAACAGGATTCCTTCCGCCAGCCGCACAAATCCAGACATTATTTAAAAAGCCTTCCAAGAAGAGATTCCGTCTGTTTTGCAACATTTTTCGGCTCTGAATAGGTCAGGGAATCGATCCGTCCCTCAATATCGATTTCTCCCTTTTCCAGTGAAAGGCGGTTTACATGAAGGTCATGTCCTTTTATTAGAAGCATCCCAAGCTCCGTCTCCAGCAATATCTCTGCCACATCAAAAGACAGTACATCCACCACACCGCTGAATGCGCCATTTTTCCGGTTTGCCAAAAGCACTTTGTGGGATTTTGTCACATTATTCTTCTCATCCATAAATCTCCTCCTCATATATACAGGTAATTGCGAACCTCCTACTTACGTTTTGAATGTTTTCTATGAGTTCCGCACTTGTCTATATTCTATATATGAGAAGGTTCCCTGATTTATGCCCTCAAAAATAACTGCCCTGGCTAATGTGTGTATAGAATATATTTAGGATACATATTCAAACAGGTCTTTTGCTTCCTCTTTCTTCGTTGTATCCTGAAGATCAAGCACACGCACTTTCACACTTTTAGTTCCAAATGCGATCTCGATCACATCCCCGACTTTCACATTGACGGAAGCCTTTGCCGGTTTTCCGTTCACCATCACACGTCCTGCATCACACGCTTCATTCGCAACCGTTCTTCTCTTGATGAGTCGTGACACTTTCAAGAATTTATCTAATCTCATTGTTTTTATTTTCCCCTCTTACTTTTTATTCCGCAGGTTACACATCCCTGCGGCTCGTTTTTGATCCAACAGAAACGACGTCTCCTGCTGCACAAAAAACGAGCCCGGAAAATCCGAGCCCGCTAAACATTCATATTTAAAAAAAATTATGCGTTAACCATATCTTTTAAAGCTTTTCCTGCTTTGAATTTTGGAGCTTTAGAAGCTGGGATAACCATCTCTTTACCGCTCTGTGGGTTACGTCCTGTTCTCTCTGCTCTCTCAGAAACTTCGAATGTTCCGAATCCAACTAACTGGATTTTCTCACCTTTTTTTAATTCCTCAGCAACAACATCTGTGAATGCTTTTAATGCTGCTTCTGCGTCTTTTTTTTAATTCAGCTTTCTCAGCCATAGCTGCAACTAATTCTGCTTTGTTCATGTTAAAAATTCCTCCTCTGGATTTTCACTTTATGATATATGAGGTTTTTTCTTTTCCAAAATACCTACATCCATATTTATACTTGTTTTCTATGTCTTTGTCAAGAAATTTTCCCATTTTGGGGCATTTTTAGGCATTTTCCATATATTATAACATTTTTCCGATCATTGCATGGACAGCTTCGGATAATGCCTTGATTTTGCATCTGCATCTTCTAAGGATGTTCCTTTTACACCGAGATAGAATTTTACCTTTGGCTCTGTACCTGAAGGTCTTACACATACCCATGCATCATCCTCCAACTCATAATATAAAACATTGGAAGCCGGAAGACCGGTCGGTTTTACAGCGCCTGTTGCAGTATCTGTAATGGTGTCCTTCTTATAATCACGCACTGCCGTTACTTTGTAACCGCCAATCTCTGCCGGAGCATTCTCTCTCAGCGTATTCATGATCTCCTGGATCTTGGCAAGTCCCTCGATACCTTTTAAAGTGATAGCAGTCACATCATCTTTGTAGTATCCGTAACGCTCATACATTGCAAGCATAGCATCCCAGAGTGTCATGTTTTTGGTCTTATAGTAAGCTGCTGCCTCGCACAGTGTCATGGAAGCATCGACCGCATCTTTATCTCTTGCATAAGTTCCGGTCAGACAGCCATAGCTTTCCTCCATACCAAAGAGGTAGGTTCCTTTTCCGGTGTTTTCAAACTCGAGGATCTTCTGTCCGATAAATTTAAATCCTGTTAAAACTTCTACAAGCTGGATTCCATAATATTTTGCAATTGCATCTGCCATATTCGTGGAAACGATCGAGCGGATAAATGCTCCGTCTTCCGGCAGTCCGTACAGGGCTTTTCTCTGACCGATCACATAATCGCCGATCAGGCATCCGGACATGTTACCTGTCAGGCTGTGGTACTCCCCGGTCTTGGAATCTTTTACATAAACGCCAAGCCTGTCTGCATCCGGGTCTGTTGCAAGGATGAGATCAGCATCCACTTTTTGCCTAAAGCAAGTCCTAATTCAAATGCTTCTGCTGCCTCCGGATTTGGATAACTTACGGTTGGGAAATCTCCATCCGGGAGTTCCTGCTCCGGAACGACATATACATTTTTGAATCCAAGTTCTTTTAACACACGGCGCACCGGGATATTTCCGGTTCCGTGAAGTGGAGAGTACACGATTTTTAACTCTCCTGCCACTTTGTCAATACAATCCTGATGAAGGATCAGTTTTTTCAGTTCTTCTATGTATGGATCATCGATATCTGCTCCGATCACCTGATAAAGACCTGCTGCAACTGCGGCAGCTTTGTCCATCGTCTTAACGGCCGCATAATCTGTGACTTTCTTCACCTCTGCCATAATTCCGGTATCATGAGGTGGCGTGATCTGTGCACCATCCTCCCAGTATACTTTGTATCCATTGTATTCCGGTGGGTTATGGCTGGCTGTGATATTGATTCCTGCGGTGCATCCTAATCTGCGGACTGCATAGGAAAGTTCCGGTGTCGGACGGAGCGACTCGAACACATACGCCTTAATTCCGTTTGCAGCAAGGCATAAAGCCGCAACATCTGCAAATTCCGGCGACATATGTCTGGAATCATATGCAATTGCTACCCCTTTCTCCTGTGCATGCACATTGTTGATATAATTTGCAAGTCCCTGTGTTGCCTTGCGGACTGTATAGACATTCATACGGTTTGTTCCGGCACCGATCACGCCGCGGAGACCTGCCGTACCAAACTCAAGATCCATATAAAAACGGTCTTCGATCTCTTTTTCGTTCCCCTCGATCGCTTTTAATTCTGCTTTTGTTGCATCGTCAAAGTATGGATTGTTTAACCATTCTTCATACATTTCTTTGTATCCCATAATTATTTCCTCCCTGTATTGATCTCGTTTATAGTTTAGCTTTGTCAGCCGCTATTTTCAAGTTATTTTTTTGTAACTATTCAGAGCCAGGGCAATTTTCAAAAATTTGCGAATCATGCTTGCATGAATGAGCATAATTTTGAAAATTTCTTTGGCGAAGTAACCACAATGAGCAAATAACAAGCATGCTTGTTATTCAAGGAAAGCTCCGAGAGAACGATTTTGCGAATGAGGTTCTGAATAGTTACATCTTCTTACTTATTCAACGACGTGATGAGATCAGAAAGTGTGGACAGATAATCAGATGTCACATCTTTGTCCGTGGACTTGTCTGTCGTCTCCGAATCTTTTTCTGTACTCTTTGTCTCCTCCTCACTGTCTTTTGTCTCTGTCTCAGCAGTTTCGGTCTCCTCCACAGACTCTGTGCCCTCTGTCATGTCATTGTCTGACGTAGTACCGTCTCCGGTAAGAGAGATATCGATATTCGCTGCCGCAGAGTTAACAAAAAGCTTTTTATCAAAATCGTCGTATCCCTCTGCCTCCGCATGCAGTTCATGCACACCATAGGTGAGTACCACAGGTGCACTGTAATCCACGGTATCCCCATCAATGGAAAGCGTTGCTCCCTCCACATCAATATAAAATATGATACTTCCAGTCTTAGGGCCCTCACCTTTTAATTCATCCAGATCAAGCGTGCAGTTCTCCCCTCTTGCGATCTCCACCTCTGTGCTGCCGCCATATCCTTCATTTGCAACGGTAACCGTATAAGTTCCCTCCGGGATCTCCAGCTTCATATTGTGTGTGATCTGTGCAAAAATCTTACTTCCCACCTGAATAAAACTTCCCTCAAATACGGATGTATTCTTTAACTCCAGAGTTCCCTGTCCGGTAGTGACGGATACGGATAATATTTTTGTTCCGATTCCAACGACACGGATCTCATCTTTTTCGTTCAGGTCGGACAGACGGATTTTTTCTCCATTCGATTCCACGAACAAATCTGCGTCATACGAATACTTGGAATCCGCAATTTTGAAAATCCCACGCTCTGTATCTACCGAATATTTTGTGATATCCGAATATTCCCAGACTTCATCCGCGATCTGTGCCTGCAAGAGCCGTCCTTCGCCATCTTTTTTCCAATATGGATCACCCTGCCCGGCTCAAAATCCATCGTTGTTGCACTGTTTCCGTATTTATCCAGAAAGTCTGTAGACAATGAATAAACATACAGATACTGCTTTCCTGATGCAAGCTGCTTTAAATTCAACTGTTCATTGGTCATGTCATTGCCAATGATCAGATAGAGATCGGTTCCGATCGATGTCTCCGCCCCTGCGCCCTCTGCTTCCTCAGTATCTGCCGCTGTCTCTTTCGCCGGATTATAATACTGTGCAGTCGAGACCGGTCTTGTCTGCTGTCCACATCCCGCTAATAAAATCATACTTAAAATAATGCTATAATACATGTATATTAATTTTCTCAACGTATCACCTCTTATGTAAATTGCGAAACTCATCAAAGCGTAAATAGAATTGTGAAAAATTCAACATAACCTACGAGTAGTTTCGCTGTTACCTAATTATATCCCATTTCCCACTTTCCCTGCAAGCGTCTGCAAAAAATGCTCCCTCGCCCCCTCCTGTGTGATCACCTTGCTGAGTTTTTCGGTGTTTCTGCCGGAAAGCCAGGCTTTGTGGGACTGGCTATAATGATTTGCAATTTTCCAGAATTTCTCGGGATACGCAAGGTAAAAATACAAATATGAAAATTCCTGCGGCTTTAGTTTACGCACAGAATCATATGCCCCGATCAACTCCATTCCAAGCGACGTGTTCCAATTATTTTTTCCATCATCTTCCGCACAAAATTTGAGAGGTCACTCACCCGGATCTGATAGGAAAAATTAAGGAAATTGACGATTGCCACGCCCTCTCTCGAAAAAATGACATTGTGCTGGTTATAATCCCCATGGCAGAAGCCAGTCAACTCCTCACGAATCTCCATATTTTGTAACTGCTCTGACAGCTTGTGCCTTTTCAAAAAAGCCTGCAAACTGACGCATAAACATTTCCTCAAACTCATTTTTCTGTTTTCTGCCACGGATATAGTTGCGCACCTGCCGCAATTCACGATTATGTTTTTCATAAAGCAAAAGCAGGGCGTTAGGATTCATTTTTACAAACTCAGGCACCTCGTCCGGATACTGTTCAGTTGCATTATGTAAACCAGCGAGCAGTCTTACCGCATACACCATGTCCTCCCTGCTCTTCGTATCGCACTCGGCTCCACGGAAAACTGACAATAGCAGATAATTCTGTTCCTCTTCGTCCCTGGCAAAAATTTCCCCTTCTTTTGTATAAAAGATCTGCTCTGCCACAATATTCTGCCCCTTCAGGAAATCAAGCATTCCAGCCAGAAATTCCGCACGCTCCACAGAGCCCCTATACTCCTTCAGCGCGCGCATTCCGAGATCTGTTTCACACAAAAAACAGTCCCTTCCCTTCGAAATAGACTTTACCTCCATCTCATATTGTTCTGCTATCTGTTCCGGCCTGATATACATGAAAATCCCCTCCATACGATGAATCTGCGATAAGAGAGCAAATGCTCTCCTGCCGTGTCAATTCATCATATGTGAGGGGATGCGATATTATGAACCTGTTCCATTAATTTTTCTTTCGTGTTGTCCTCCGGGTGTTCCAGCACATAGTCTAAAAGCTGTTTCAGCGTCTCGCCGATCGCCTTTCCCGGCTGCATTCCATCTGCGATCAGATCCGTTCCCGTAACCGCAAGTTCCTTTATGGAAAGACACTGTTTCTTCGCCATAATCTGCTCATATATTTCTTCGTATTCCTTTAAATACTCTGCTTTTTCCTCCCGCCTGTATGCACTCTGTGCCAGCATGTCCGCTCTTTTTACTGCAAAAAGCAACGGATACTGATCCACACCGTTCCGATAGATTGCCCTGCGGACCGTCCGCTCCTGCAAAGGCGGATTATCGTCGTGGCATAAGATCAGTCTACATACCCGGTCGGTTGTATCATTGTCAAACTTCAGCCGCCGCAAAATCTTCCTTGCCACAAGACTTCCTTCCTGTGGGTGTCCATAAAAGTGATCCACGCCATGCTCATCTGTGGTTCTGCACATCGGTTTTGCCACATCATGTAACAGCATTGTAATACGCGCCACTTTATCCGGCTGTATCTCCATCAGGGCATGCAGCGTGTGCTCCCCCACAGAATAGCAGTGATGCGGATTATTCTGCGGTGTTTTCATCATCTCGTCAAATTCCGGCAGAAAAACTGCGGTGAGTCCTGTCTCATAGGCCGCACGCAACTGTTCCGGGTGTCCGGACGTGAGAAGTTTTACCATCTCGATCTGAATACGTTCTGCACTCACTTTTGCAATGTTTGGTGCCAGGGAAACAATCGCCTCTCTTGTCTCATCTTCAATAGAGAAGCCAAGCTGCGCTCCAAACCGCACTGCACGCAGCATACGAAGCGCGTCCTCCGTAAAACGCTCCACAGCAGCTCCCACGCACCGGATCACACCGCGCTCTAAATCTCCCACACCATCAAACGCATCGACCAGCCCATCCTTATCATTGTAAGCCATAGCATTGATCGTAAAATCGCGGCGCTTCAGATCTTCTAACAGATTGGAAGTAAACTGTACCTCCTTAGGATGCCTTGCATCCTCATATTCTCCGTCAATACGGTATGTGGTCACCTCGAATCCCTCATGTTCAAGCATCACGGTAACCGTTCCATGCTGGATCCCAGTATCTATGGTATGTCGGAATAACTCTTTTACCTGTTCCGGTTTTGCTGATGTCGTGATGTCCCAGTCCATAGGAATCCGTCCTAACATCGTATCACGGACGCACCCACCTACAGCATAGGCCTCAAAGCCATGCTGTGTCAGTGTGTCAATAATATAAGTTACTTTCTCAGGTAAAACGATTTTCATATACGATAGGTTCCTTTTGTCGTTGTTTTGATCGAATATAACAGGTCATCCGCCTTCTTGATCATCTCTGTCATATCATTTTCCGTACAGATATGGTCTCCGGCTGCAATACCGATGGAGCAGGAGATCTGATGCTGTTTATCGATTGAGAATGACTGTCCGAGTTTTTCACTGATCTCCGCCGAAAATCCGTCTGCCTCATCAATAATCTGATAGATACGCTCTGCCTTTTCTTTGAAAATATCCCTGTCATCGGTATAAAGGAAGATCAGGAACTCATCCCCGCCATAACGGCACACAAAACCATCTTTTCCACAGACTTCCGTAAAAATATCAGCCATTTTGATCAGAACGAAATCGCCCACATCATGTCCGTACGTATCATTATAGTGTTTGAAATTGTCCAGGTCAATAAACATCACTCCCAGCTTTGGTTTTCTTTTTTTTCCCCTGCAATCTCTTTCAGAAGTGCGTCTAATTTGCGGTAGAACCCTTCACGGTTATAGCACCCTGTCAGCTGGTCTGTAACTGCCGACATATACAGTTTTGTATTCATCTCATAAATCTTGTCATAGGCATCAAGCCTGTTCAATGCGTAACGCACCTCACGGAACAGAAGCTGATAAAAGTTCAGATCGTCCTCATCAAGCATATAACGGTTCACCGAGGAATGCCAGTTATCCTTCATCAGCACATAGGTGATGACAATATTCTCGATTTTTGCGTTGTTAAAAAATGGGATCGCCACCATGGAACACACATCTTCATCACCAAAAATCGATGTGATATCCTGATGTTCAGAATAATTGCTGCTGATCTTGGAGATCACAAATCCACCCGCATTTTTCCGCATGGATTTTTCCATGATCTTCATGATCTCCGGCGTCATCTCTTTCTCTGTGTCATTGTAAAGTACCTGCGGCACCCTCTCGCTATAGCGGATATAGACTGCCCGGTCGACGTCAAAATGATTTAAAAATGTCTTCATGACCATATTGAGCATCTCTTTTGCAGTGATACCATTTACATCGATCAGTTTCTGCCAGATAGAAATAAAGTCGAGCTGTTCTTTCTTACTCTTATATGCCCGCTCCACGCTCTCCTGCTTTAACAGATCCTCGATTTCCCTGGTTGATAATTCCTCACAGTCGTCATCTACCGGTGGCAGAAGATCTTTCATATCCTCCGCGTACTCATGGAACATGATACGATGTGTCTCTTCATACTGTTTTAAAATAAACTCTTCCTGCTCATAAAGGATCTCTTTTCCTGCATTCCTGAAGCATTCCATCCTGTTCCTTCGGAACAGCACATAACAGAAAAACTGGTTTCCCTCTGCTCTCTTTAAATAAATATCTGCCTGCTCATATAATTTTAGCGCCTCCTCGTTGTCTCCGTCATGCTGTGCTAATAATGCCTTGGAAAACGTATAGAGGAACATATCATCATCTGCCTTTGCGTAGTCATGCACAGTGGCGAGGTTGTTTTCTGTCTTTTCCTTCTCGAAAATATAATTCAAAAACTGGCGGCAGCTATACAGATACCTCTCACAGTTAAAACGGTTTCCCTGTAAAATGGAAACCAGAGCAAACAATCCATACAGTTTGGACAGGTTGCAGACACGCAGACTGTTCAGATGCAGCTTTTCGATCGCTTTCATACACTGTGTCAGGTATTCCTGCGCCTTGTCATACTGCCCCAGCATAACGCAGTTCAATGACATATTATAATGTACTTCTGCAATATCCTCCGGCTTTCTCAGTTTACATAATATCTTAATTGCCTTGTTGTAATAGCTCTGGGCTCTCTCATTTTCTCCCATTGCACATAAATTATACGCAATACCGGAATAGATCCTTCCGCCCTCCACGCTGTCAACATCTTTCATCGCCTCATAGGTACGGATCGAATATAACAGGGAAACTTCGTACTCGCCATTTGTGGATGCTATCATGATATTTTTCCGATATGCAATGCTGATAAGCTGCTCATTGCCAATCTCTTTTGCAAGCGCAACGCCCTTGGAAAAATAAATCAGAAATGCTTCCGACCGGTACGCTTTTGCCACGATCTCCGGTTTATTGTCGTATGCATAAATATAAATATGCGCCAGATGATTTTTTGTAATGGTACGCATTCAGCTTCTCGATCAGTTTATCGCTGATCTCAATATCCTGGGCACAGAAGAAAATATTGCACCAGCCGGACATCTGGTTCTGCGCTTTTAAAAGTTCTGCACGGAACACTAAAAAATCATCCCCCAGCGCTTCTCCGCACTCCTTTGCCTTCTGTACATAAATCATGGCTTCCTCTAACTTTCCAAGATACATGTAAGAAGTTGCCATCCAGAAATTATAATAAAATGCTCCCTCTTTCTCCTGATCCTGCAGTTTTTCCAGATCTTCGCAGGATTCCAGAGCCTTCGCAATATCTCTTTGCAACACCGACACCATAATCTGTAACAGCAAAAGCTGATAATGCTTTTTCTCAGAAATCGTAAAGTTATCAAACTTGATCCGGCGCTCAATCTTGCTCAGATGATGGTTTGCCTGATCAAAATCCAGAAAGTATACCAGATTATTCAGTTTCCGATAGCCATCGTCACTCTCATAATCAGAGTAATAGTCCATGACATCCGGTTCCATGTTCCTGCCTGCATTTCCGATATGGTACACCATGTTCCGGTCATCCATACTCTCACAGATCGCATCCCACTCTTCATGTGCAAATTCCGGAATCGACTGCACATCATTGACTCCCAAGACAATGCCGATATTTTTATTCTTCACCTGAAGCAGGCTGTTGGAAAGCTGCATGGTGCTTTTCGAAGCAAGCTGGAAACGGTTCAACACAATGACGACCGGACGGATCTCTGATAATTTCTGAAGCATCGTCACGATCGAATTGCGCATACGTTCCTGCTCATACTCTACCTCATCGATCAGGATCTGTTCCGTTCTCTCGCAAAATCCCTTTTCAAAATAACTTTCAAACACAGGTCTCTGAAGCTTGTAGACATCACATTCTTCCATAAACTCTTCCAATGTGCCGCTGCAATACTTATGGAACATCTGCCGGATCAGTCCCAGATATGGTTCATAAGCCTCTGCGATCTTGTTATAAGAAAACTCATGACAGGTAAAAAGATATCTGTCTGGTCCTTATAATGATTGACACTCTCTAAATCCCATATAGAAAAATCATTGCTATACCGCACAAGGATACTGTTATGTTCTACATTTCCGATTCCTCCTGCGACCTGTTCGATAACCCCATTATAATACTTTTCTATCATACGATCCCCTTTTGCTCCAAAAAAACGCTTGCTGTTTTGTCACATTCTATATCCATTACCGGTTATACAATAAAACGTTCCACATTTTTCTGTAGTTTTTCAGCAGAATGATAGGTTGTCTCTGCCTTCTGTTTAATTGCCTCTGCCTCCTGCACAACGTTTCCTACTTTTTCAGCAATATCCGTTGTTCCGGTAGCTCCCTCTGTCGCAGTCTTGCTGACATCGGAGATAGCATCCATCACTCCGTTAATGGATGCGAGCAGCTGCTCCGATGATGCCGAGAAATCTGTTACAAGGGAATCTACATTGGCAGCATCACTATTATAGGAATTTGCCATTTCTGCAAATCCTCCAAGACTCTCCACAACATCATTTCCGACAAACTCCAGCAGCCTCTCTGCATCATTTGCAAGATTCTCAACGGCTGCGGTCACATTGCCAGTCACTTCCTGAATATGGGCAACTGCGGCTTTGGACTGCTCTGCCAATACTCGGATTTCATCCGCAACAACCGCAAATCCTTTTCCTGCCTCTCCCGCCCTGGCAGCCTCAATGGATGCATTCAAAGCCAGAAGGTTCGTCTGTCCGGTAATATCCATGATTGATTTGGCAAGAACATTGATCTGATCCACAACCTTAATATCTTCGAGTGCTTTGGTCAGGCTCTCATTAATCTCCTCATGAATCGATCTGGTACGTCTGTCATTTTCGTCTGTATCTTTTTTGATTTTCACAGCACGTTCCCTGATCTCATCTGCCTCGTTAGCGCCATCCTGAGATCTCTCTGCAATACTCTTCGCAGCGCTCTCAATCTCATGTGACATTGCATTTATCTCTTCCGAAGATGCCGCTGTCTCCTCCATACCTGCCGCAAGCTCCTCCGTTGTCGCAGATACATTTTCAATCTGATCATCTAATGCCCGAATACTTGTATCAATCTCCTGCACCATGCCGGTGATCTCTAATGCTTCTGATTTTACCTCTCCAATCAGTTCCTTCATCTCAGAGCGCATTTTCTCAAGTGAATCTGCCAGTTGTCCAAAATCATCTTTTCTCTTTAACAGATCCTGTTCAAATTCTTTTGAAAAATCGCCCTGCGCTATCTCGTCAATATGGGTAAGACTCTTTTTCAATGGCTTCACAATGCTGGCTGTGATCAGTGTCAGAACTAAAATTAAGATTACTTCCATGACAACAGCGATTCCGATGATCGCCATTCTGCTGTTGGATTCATAGGAAGAAAATTCATTTTTCACACCCAATACGTCCTCATCAATATCGTCCGTGTAGTTTCCGGTTCCAAGTACCCAGCCAAATGGTTCAAATGCCTTGCTGTAAGCACGTTTTGGAGATGGTTCCGTCTCACCCTCTCTCGGGAATACATAATCCGTAAAACCGCCGTCTTCCTGCCTTCCTGCACTGATGATTGCCTGCATATACGCAAATCCATTGGTGTCCACTGCATCCATACGATTTGTTCCCTCTGTGTCATTGCCGAGAAGGACTACGTTTGTTCCATCATAGGTATCTACCCAGAAATATCCATTATTGCCGTAACGCAGATCACGAATCTGGTCTGCTGCAAGTTTTTCTGCCTCGTCTAAGGTATACTCACCTTTTTCATACCGATTGTAAATGCTCTGGCAAAGAGATATTACATTATCTACCTGTGCCTTGATCTGTTCATCATACGAGGAACGCATATCATTCTCGATAATGTCTAACGCATTATTTCCAAGTCCTGACAGGCTTGTGTTGGAAATGACGGCGCATAGTGCCAGTGCGATCAGTGCAATCACCATTACAATGACTAATTTTGTTCTCACCTTAATATTGTTCATACCCATACCTCTCACTACATCTTTTTTATTTTATGAACCCAATTTTAAATCCTATTTGTATTTTAGCACATTATGCTTATTTTACCACTCTATTTTCGACATTTTTCGTGATTTTATTCTATTTTTCGTTACTGTTCACTCATACTTCGTTCCAGTAACGATTCGCTGACTCATTTCAGTTTTTGCTTCGCAAAAGGAGGCTGCTCACACCTGAATCACTTTCTTACGCAGTGAAACAGCAAGTGTTTCACTGCTGGGTGAACAGTAACTATTTTTATAGCAAAAACGCAGAAGTTATTTGTAACTCCTGCGTTTCTGTCTCAGATGAGAAATGGATTCCTGATTTCGAACTCCATTTTTTTATGTGTCTTTGGATGTTTAAATCCGATTTTATAAGAGCAGAGTAAAAGACCGTTTCCACTCCGTGTCATTGTCTCTTTAAAATTATACTTCGTATCCCCTACGATCGGGATTCCTGCATTTGCTAACTGTACCCGGATCTGATGATGCCTTCCGGTGTCTAACCGGATCCGGAGAATGGCGTTCGTTTTATTCTGTGCGGTCACTTCATAGTCCAGCCTTGCTGACTTTGCGCCCTCCGTACTTTTAGATACCACTTTTGAAGTGTTTGTTTTTCCATCCCGGAGCAGGTAATCTTCCAATGTACCTTTTTTCTGTTCCGGCACACCGTCTGTCACCGCATAATAAAATTTATCTGCCATTTTTGTCTGCACCTGACGGCTTAAATCCGCCGCAGCTTCTTTTGTTTTGGCAAAAACCATCACTCCGCGCACCGGCTGATCCAGCCTGTGTACCACCCCGATATACGGCTGTTCTCCCTTTCCTGCCCGGTAATTTTTCAGAAGGCTTTCCATGTCCGCCTGTCCTAACCGTCTTGTCTGCGCCGCAACCCCCGCCGGTTTTTCGCAGACAATAACCTCCTCATCCTCGTATAAAATATTTATGTTCATGTCTGATGATCTCCTTCGTTATTCTATGGCATTTCTGCTGTTTTTATCTTCCTTTGTTCATTGTAGCATGATTCTTTTGTTTGGGCTACTGTTGCGGAGATTTGAATGAATGCTTTTATTCATTTTTTAGTACTCATAATATTTAAAATTTTACTATTTTCTCCATTGCATTTTCTGATGTTGGTATGATACAATATCCCAAAGCATATTTTACAAAATCTTTGTGGCTGATGAGCCATCTGTATTCTAGGAAGCACTCGATTATCAAAAACAATCGGTGTCATTCATTTCGTATCTATGCTTTTAATTACCCATTAACGAATTTAAAAGCAGGAAACGGATGAAAACTATTTTACAATGCTCTATTCTCCTGCCGGAGGCACGATGCATTTATGTGCATCTGCCGTCCACCGTGATAAGGAGGAAAGCCTATGGCAATGCGACCACAAGATCGTTACAAATCAACTACAGCAGGAGCAGTTTCTGCAAATCGCAACTACAAAGATACTGTTTTCCGGATGTTATTTTCAGACAAAAAGAATCTGCTCTCGCTTTACAATGCAGTAAACAGCAGAGACTATACGAATCCGGATGATTTAGAGATTGTTACTTTGGAAAACGCTATCTATATGGGAATGAAAAACGATCTGGCATTTATCATTGACACGAATTTATACCTGTACGAACATCAGTCGACTTACAATCCAAATATGCCACTTCGTGATTTATTTTACATTAGCAGTGAATATCAAAAAATGCTGGATCAAAAATCTTTATACTCATCCAGCCTGCAAAAGATACCTACTCCTAATTTTATTGAGTTTTATAATGGTTCTGATCCAGTTTGCGATGTTTTTGAGCACAGACTTTCCTCTGCTTTTGAACATCTGTCGGGTGAGCCAAAACTGGAACTGATCGTAACTGTCTTAAATATCAACGAGGGGCACAATGCCCTTCTTATGGAACATTGCAAAACATTAAGGGAATATGCACAATATGTTGCAAAGGTGCGAAAATACACAGCCGACATGTCTCTGAACGAGGCAGTGGAATGCGCTGTTGATGAATGTATCAAAGAAAATATTCTTGCGGATTTTCTTCGAAAGAACCGCGCGGAGGTTATCAGTATGAGTATATTTGAATATGACAAGGAAGAAGAAGAGAAGAAACTTCGGAAAGCGGAGTATGAGGCTGGTATTCAAAAGGGTGTCCTTAATACTGCACGTCATCTATTGGAGCTTAATCTGCTGTCTTTAGAGAATATTTCTCGTGCTACTGGTCTATCAATTGATGAATTGAAAAAGCTACAGCAATAACTTAACATATATATATATTATTCTTGCGATTCTAATTTAAAAACCATGTGGGAGGTTATCAGTATGAGTATATTTGAATATGACAAGGAAGAAGAAGAGAAGAAACTTCGGAAAGCGGAATATGAGGCTGGCGAAAAAAGTGGAATTCAAAAGGGTGTCCTTAATACTGCACGTCATCTATTGGAGCTTAATCTGCTGTCTTTAGAGAATATTTCTCGTGCTACTGGTCTATCAATTGATGAATTGAAAAAGCTACAGCAATAACTTAGTAAAAGAAGCCCACAAAACTGCGAGCTTCTTTTTTGATGCATTTTACACAAATTACTGTAACAGAGAGAGTACACCCTGAGTAGACTGATTAGCCTGTGCAAGCATAGACTGTCCTGCCTGTGCAAGAATATTGTTCTTGCTGTAATTAACCATCTCTTCTGCCATATCTGTATCACGGATACGGGATTCAGCAGTTGTTGTGTTCTCTACAACGTTGTCTAAGTTGTCGATCGTATGCTCAAGTCTGTTCTGAACAGCACCGAGAGCGGAACGCTGGGAAGAAACCTTTGCCACTGCCTCTGCAATACGGTCAATTGCTGCTGTAGCATCATCTTCTGTGTCAACTTTAAGATCCTTCACGCCAATTCCTGCTGCACTCATTGATTCGATTTTGACTGCAATCTTATTATCTGCTGCTGAATCTGCCCCAACATGAAGGTTAAAGGAAAGCTCACCATTTACGTCAAACGGTTGAATGTTTTTTGCTTTAGCATCTGCTGCTGTAATCGCAATAGCATTTGCAACTGCACCTTTTTCATTAACATAATAATTAGTTGCTGTTGATCCATCTGCATTTTTTGAATCAGCTATCTGCTCTGCTGATACTTCTTTACCCTTGGCATCGTATAATTTTGTTGCATACACATAATCTTTTCCAGCTTCTGCTATATTAGCATCTGTCTGATCTCCTGCATTGGCTTCTGCCACTGTATATACCCTATTTCCCTTTGCTAATTCTTCTTTAAGCTGGTCCGCAGAAAGTTTGGTTTTACCACCTTTTGCAAACAAGTCTTTACCCATTACATACGTACTCTTCATGAAGTTAGCCTTTTGCAGTCTTTGTATCACCTTTTAACAAATATATTTCATTGAACTTTGTTGTTTCTGATACACGATCAATTTCTGTTGCAAGCTGATCAATCTCGTCCTGAATCGCCTGACGATCAGACTGTGCATTCGTTCCATTTGCAGACTGAACTGCCAACTCATTCATTCTCTGTAACATGGAGTGAACTTCTGTCAAAGCACCCTCGGCTGTCTGTACAGAAGATACGCCGTCCTGAGCGTTTGTGGAAGCCTGATCAAGACCACGGATCTGTTTTCTCATTTTTTCAGAAATTGTTAATCCTGCCGCATCATCTGCTGCACGGTTAATTCTGTAACCAGAAGATAATTTCTCTGTGGATTTGCTCTGTGCTCCTGTTGTGACATTTAACATTCTGTTGGCATTCATTGCCTGTAAATTGTGTTGTACTACCATAATATAATCCTCCTTGTCTCATCCTTATGATGAGCTATTATGTTTTTCTCCGGAATTCCTTTTCCGGCATTATTTATAACAAACAGGGCGTCCCGGGTTGTGCCCTGCCTATTACCAGATGATTGTGCGATGTTTTTAATGAGCTTAATGGCTCATTCTTTCTGCATCTTTTTTTGTTTCCGCTTTCATGCGTTCATTCCATAAAATCTTCTTGATCTCGTCCTGCGCTTCTTTTGAGATCGCAGGTTCCGGATAATAAGTATCTTTTCTGCGCTCCGGATTTTGTTCCACGGTGCTCCTTGCGATTTTGACCTCTTTTGGCGCATCGATCATAAGCCTTCCATGATTTCCTGTCCCACCCACATAAACTACGCGGATGTTATCTCCGATATTTACATACTGACCTTGTTTCAGTGAAATCTTTAACATAATCCTCCTTGTTTTTCATCGCAATTCCATTTGCTACGTTTTGTATCATTTATATCGTCTTTTCGCTACAATTTGTTAACATCTGTTTTTATATTTTGCTACACTTTGTTACATTTTTACAATCAACAATCTATTTTTCCAGTGAATAAATGTTGTTATTTTGTGCATAATTAATAGTAACTTTATTTTTTCCGCAACATTTTGTTACAATTGCAATGTCAATCAACGTTAACATTAACTTTTGTTGTCTGATATGCTACACCTTGCTACATCTAAGGCACAAATAAAAATATACTAATAGCAAAGGTGGTATTTATATGAAAAACAAACTACTTCCACAGAAGTTAAAAAGAATTGCGCAAAGTCAATAACTACACACAGGATTATGTTGCGGAGGTCTTGGGTGTTGTACGGCAGACATACAGCCATTATGAAACCGGGAAACGCACACCGGATGCGGAAGCCTTTTACAAATTAGCAGGGCTTTATAATATTTCCGTTGATGATCTGCTGCATCTGACAATCGATATTGACAGGGAGGAATCTTACGATGCGCCTGCGCCAACACAGGCAAGCACCGATTTATCAGAATTTCTTGAATTTTTTAATGATCCTTCTAATAAGAAAAAATATATGTTTAACACAAATTTGGAACGGGAATTACTTTTCTATTTTGATAAAATATCTGATGAAGACAAAAAAGAAATTATAGAATTTACGAAAATCAAGGCGAGAAAGCCTTTATAAAACAAGAAGCAATGTGCCACAAAACACATTGCTTCTTGTTTTATAATTTAAATCTGTACCCAACCCCCCAGATTGTTTCTATATACTGCGGTTTGTTGGTATTCATCTCGATCTTTTCGCGGATCTTCTTGATATGCACGGTAACTGTTGCAATATCTCCGACGGATTCCATATCCCAGATTTCCCGGAACAATTCTTCCTTTGTAAACACATGGTTTGGATTTTCTGCCAAAAAGGTAAGAAGATCAAATTCTTTTGTTGTAAACTGTTTTTCCTCGTCGTTCACCCAGACACGGCGTGCTGTCTTGTCAATGCGGATACCACGGATCTCAATGATATCATTTTTTGCCTCACTGCTTCCGATCAGGCGCTCATATCTGGCGAGATGTGCTTTCACCCGCGCTACCAGCTCACTTGGAGAAAATGGTTTTGTGATGTAATCGTCCGCACCAAGTCCAAGGCCTCTGATCTTGTCAATATCATCTTTTTTGGCTGAAACCATAAGAATTGGTGTATTTTTTTCCTCACGGATCTTTTTGCAGATTTCAAATCCATCCGTTCCCGGAAGCATAAGATCTAAAATGAACATGTCAAATTCCTCGGACAATGCTCTTTTCAATCCTGCTGTTCCGTTATTCTCGATCTCTACGGTAAATCCGCTCAATTCCAGATAATCTTTTTCAAGATCTGCGATCGCTTCTTCATCTTCAACTATTAATACTCTGCTCATTTGGCACCTCCTGATATTTTCTGATCACAAAATACATAACGGTTCCGATGGACTCCTTGCTGGTCGCCCATATTTTACCACCGTGGTCTTCGATAATTTTTTTCACAATTGACAATCCGATTCCACTGCCACCGGTTGCGGAATTTCTCGAAGCGTCCGCCCGGTAGAAACGATCAAAAATGTATGGCAGATCCGCCGCTGCAATTCCTCTGCCGTTATCCTCGATCTCCACCTGGATAAAATCACCCACATCCTTGATACGGATGTTGATAAGTCCTCTCTGCTTGTCCAGATATTTAATGGAATTTCCAATAATATTGTGGATCACTCTGCGAAGCTGTTCCGGATCCGCAATGATCTGTGTCGATCCATCCGTATAATTAAAGTATGCCAGTCCGATATTTTTTGACTCAAGATCCAGTCCGATCTCCTCAATGCAGTCATTGAAGTATTCACCAACATTGATTTTGGCAAAATTGTACGGTATACGGTTCGTATCGATCTTCGCATAGAGCGTCAGCTCATTGATAAGCGTATCCATCTCATTTGCTTTATTATAAATTGTCCGGATATACTTATCCCGTTTTTCCGGGGTATCCGCAACACCGTCCATCAATCCTTCCGCATATCCTTTTACCGCAGTGATCGGCGTTTTCAGATCGTGTGCAATGTTGCTGATCAACATTTTATTTTCTTTCTCGCTATTGATTTTCTCTTCGGCATTGTCTTTCAGCCTCTGCCGCATCTCTTCAAAACTTGTGCAGAGTTCCCCGATCTCATCCCTGCTCTCTGCCTCGATCGTAAAATCAAGATTGCCCTCCTTAATATTCTGTGCGGCAGCCTGCAATTTTTTGATTGGATTGATCAGGCTGGTATAAATCCATACCGTCAGCATACATGCTGTCAGAACAAGGATCAGCACAATGGAAACCATAATATCGATCAGAAGACTTTTTAATTCAGGAACCATCTCCTCTAATCTGGTCACGATAAAAATGCTGCCCTTTGCACCATCCGGATAAACAAAATCAATCTGTTTTACCAGTGCCTGCTCCTCACCATCCATGTATGTCCCGGAATCCGCATTGCCATCGGCACTTCCATACTCCGGAAGCTCCGTCAAAAGCGATGTCCCTGCGCTTTTTCCTATATATACCAGCTCCTGTCCTTTCCGAACGATGAGATAGGACGCTTTTTCTTCCAACTGCTGGTTGATCTTCTCAAGGTATGCTCCATCCTCCAATTTCTCCGGCTGGTTGTCTGCCACCTTGTATACTTCCCTATAGATTTCTCTTGTAAACCGGCTCAGAAGCTGGACAGAATTGGAAAAATAACTGTATCCGTCCCCTTCGACACCATAGGTCTGCTCGATCGCCCGCATCTGAATGTGCTGCATACTGAACAAAACCAGTGTTGCAAGGAAAATCGGTACAAATATAATGATGCAGAATGAAATAATAATCTTATTCTTAAACTTCATACGCTTTCCTTCTATGAAAGTTTATGTTTCTACCCTTGTTCACCCACTTTTGTATCCATAGAAACAAAATAGGCCACAAGGATAAACCCTATGACCTATTATAGCATGAACCGTCCGAAATCCTATGACATTTTCCGAAAAAGATTCTAAACTTTTCATAAATTAATCTGCTCAACGCTGATTATAAATATTTCTTTAATGCTTCCGCCTTATCTGTTGCTTCCCAAGGAAGATTTAAGTCTGTACGTCCGAAATGTCCGTATGCTGCTGTTCCACGGTAAATTGGTCTTCTTAAGTCAAGCATTTTGATGATTCCTGCCGGACGGAGATCAAAGTTCTCACGAACGAGCTCAACCAGTTTTTCATCAGAAAGTTTTCCTGTTCCAAAAGTATCTACCATGATAGAGGTTGGCTGTGCAACACCGATTGCGTAAGACAACTGAATCTCACATTTGTCAGCTAATCCGGCCGCTACAATGTTCTTCGCTACATAACGTGCTGCGTAAGCTGCAGAACGGTCAACCTTTGTACAGTCTTTTCCTGAGAAAGCTCCGCCGCCGTGACGGGCATATCCACCGTAGGTATCTACGATAATTTTACGTCCGGTAAGACCTGCATCACCGTGTGGTCCACCGATCACGAAACGGCCGGTTGGGTTGATGAAGAATTTTGTCTCTGCATCTACTAATTCTATTGGAAGGATTGGATCAAATACATATTTTTTGATATCCTCATGGATCTGTTCCTGTGTTACATCCTCGTCATGCTGAGTGGATAATACAACTGCCTCTAATCTCTTTGGCTTGCCATTCTCATCATACTCTACGGAAACCTGTGTTTTTCCGTCTGGTCTTAAATATTTTAATGTGCCGTCTTTGCGCACTTTTGTAAGCTGAAGAGCCATTTTGTGAGCAAGGGAGATCGGATATGGCATTAACTCCGGTGTCTCATTTGTTGCATAACCAAACATCATACCCTGATCACCGGCACCAATTGCCTCTAACTGCTCGTCAGACATTTTGTTTTCTTTTGCTTCCAATGCTTTGTCAACACCCATAGCGATATCCGGAGACTGCTGGTCAAGCGCTACCATCACTGCACATGTATGTCCGTCAAAACCTGTTTTTGCGTCGTTGTATCCGATCTCGTTGACTGTTTTACGAACGATGGAAGGAATATCTAACTGTGCTTTTGTTGTAATCTCACCTGTTACAAGCACAAATCCTGTACAGCTTGCTGTCTCACATGCTACACGGCTCATTGGATCCTGTTCCATACATGCATCAAGGATGGCATCAGAGATGGCATCACACATTTTGTCCGGATGTCCTTCTGTAACGGACTCGGATGTAAATAATAATTTTTCCATTTGTTCTTTCCTTTCTTCTGGCTGTTCATTTGGTAACTAAAAAACTCCGCTGTCACAAACAAGCGGAGTTAATAAATCATCAGATTATCAAATCCTCTTATTGTTCGAACTATAAAATATAGTCTTGGATAAATCATCCAAATATTTGCTCGCTCAGGTAGGCACCTTCCGTAGAGGGGTTGCCGTGACTTCATAGATCCTATGTATCTCCATCACTCTGAATAAGAAAATTTTCCGTAATTAAAAATCTCTTTCTAATTACATCTTATACAATATTGAATTTTCAAATCTGTTTACACAGACTGAAACATAAACTGTTTCAAATCTCACGTGCTATACAATACTATCTAACCGCCTCTCTGTCAAGAGTTTTTTCAAAATGATATACAAACCATGTGGAATGTATACTACTATTTGTTCTTTCTAAAAAACTATATTTTATGGGAATTTCTGCCAGCAGTATCTATTGACTTTCATTTTGTGCAATCTTATACTATTTTATAATAAAATGTATAGATTGGGGTATGCAAATGACAAAATATTATCCAACGGATGAATTAGTACCAGGGATGGTAACTGCTGGAGAAGTCCGTACCAAAGGCGGTCAGTTGATCGTTGAAAATGGAGTTTCTCTCACGGATCGTCTCATTTCCCGCATTAAATTTTATGCGATCCCGCAGGTATCGGTCACAGAAGATCCAATTCCTGCCACAAAAAAAGAGGAACAAGTCGAAGTTCCTTCCCATGTTGTAAAACCGGAAGCCCAGGCACCTTCTTATTCGCAGAAGGTTGTCTGCTCTAAAGAATTCCAGAATTTTCAGATTTCCTATTCCAGAGTAATCGCCACTTACCGCACGGTTCTGGAAGATTGTGTCATCTATCATAAGTCTTTAAATTATGAACAGCTTCTGTCTGATACGAAGGAATTATATTATTCCTGCAAAACATCCTTAGAACTTTTTGATATGCTTCACAATATGCGCTCCGTGGAGGATTCCGTTTATGCCCATTCACTGAATGTCTCTCTGATCAGCCGCAGACTTGGACGCTGGTTAAAGTTTTCACCGGAAGAATTAGACACACTGACCTTAGCAGGCGCCTTACATGATATTGGAAAATTAAAAATTCCTGCCGAAGTTCTCAATAAGCCTGGAAAATATACCGATGAGGAATTTGCCCTTGTAAAACAGCATCCAAAATTTGGTTATGACATATTAAAATCACTCCCATTAGACTCTCACGTGAAAAAAGCAGTTCTCTGCCATCACGAGAGAAGTGACGGCAGTGGTTATCCAACCGGTTTGTCTCAATCCGATATTGATGAATATGCGGCAATTGTTTCCATCGCAGACGTATACGATGCCATGACCGCTGCGCGCCCATACCGCGCACCGCTCTGTGTCTTCCAGGTAATTAACAATTTTGAAACCGGAGTTTAACGGACGTAGTGCCGCAGATTCTGTGGTGCGGTTATAGGTTGTGAAGGCAGATATAAGCGTCCTCTCACACGTCAGAAATTTATAGGTTTATGAAAAGAAAAACGGTACAGACGAAATATGATGTTCCTGTTCGCCGGGCATTCCGATAAGCCTCTAAAGAGTCTTATCTCCATGGCTCACAAAGGAAATCATATTTGTCTGTACCGTTTTTCTTTCATTTACACTGTGAATGACTTGTGAGAGGACGCTTATACATGCCCAATTTACGCTATGAAGCGCACCACAGAATCTGCAATTTACGTTATGGAACTCACGGTTATGAGATGAGTGTCTATAAAAGAGGTAGAATAAGCTGCTTTGACTTCATGAATATTGTTTCTACAATAATCACAATCACATAAATCTTCACTTCTTATTTGATTGTAATATGATTTAACTTTCTCTAGATCCAAAGTGTTCACCTCCTCGAATTGGAAGTTATCTGGCTCTTTATATAGATAAAACTTCAATTTATTAATTATTGTTATAGTCTGAATTTATAGTTTTACTTTTTAAATATTGTTCTATTTTTTCAGTCCTATTATTAATAATTTTAACAATCTCATTTATATACTTCGCAAATTCACTCAAATCTTTAAATGAATCTACAAAAGTCTTCAAAGATTCAAATTTCTCATCTTCTATTGGGTTATCATAATAACCATTATTTCCACTTCCTTTTAATGTATTTCCTCACGGCCACATAACAGTTAAATTACCATAGGAAAAATACACAGCTGCCAAAGGATTTAAGCATTTATCAATATCCGGATTTCTATGACTATTAATATATTTTAAACTATGAAGATATTGCCTTCCTGATTGAATTCGGTTACTTACAAAATACTCCATATTAGGCTCACTTCTTGTCTTTATATAAAGGCCTATTGCATATAGATACAAGATATTATACAAAACATCTGTCTCATTGTCGCCACCACATATTTTTGTGTAATCATTGAATTTTTCCTCAACTGATTGAAGTTTTCTATCTTTTACGGGAGTATTTTTCCATTTAAACCATTCATTTATCTCTTTATAACTGCACATCTTTCTATCACCTTTTATTTAGTAAAATAAGAAGTTATTCATTTAATTCAGCCTCAATTTCTTCAATGGTAGGCATACTACCTTTGAATTCTTCTGGTATAAGTTTTGATAATTCATAACTAGAAATACCAAGTGGTTGGCTAGTAGATTCTAATGCATACTGGGCTTCTACTTTATCCATATCTTTACAAATCAGAAGTCCCAAAGTAGGGTTATCAGCTTCTGTTTTCATCTGATGATTAACAGCTACAACATAAGTTCCCAATTGACCTGCGTAAGAAGAATCAAATTTTCCTGTCTTTATTTCTACAACAACATAGCAATGCCTTTGCGTATTGTAAAATAACATGTCTATAAATTTTTCAGTATCTCCTACCTCAATTCTCACTTCCCTGCCCATATAAGCAAAGCCAGTACCTAACTCCATAAGGAAATTATTAACTTTCTCTATAAGCGCATCCTTTAGTTCCTTTTCATCATACCGCTCACGCAAAGTCAAAAAATCAAAATTATATGGATCCTTCGTAATTGCTTGTGCTAAATCGCTCTGTTCTATCGGAAGTGTATTAGAAAAGTTAGTTATTGCTTTGCCCTGGCGTTCATACAAATCCGTTCCTAAGAAGTTTAGTAAAACATCTCTTGACCAATTGTTTTCAATAGTTTTTCTGATATAAAACAATGCCTTTGCAGAATTTCCTTTGCATTTATCAAGTATTATTTTGTTATGTCCCCATGGAATTTTAAAAATGATTTGTAAATCATCCCCAACTTGGGGACGATTTGCATCTGTAATCAATTCGTCCTCAACCTGAGGACAAATCACTGCGTCAGGATACATCTCATAAAAGTATCTCATATATTTCAAATTAGTTGGAGAAAATGATTTCACATCTGGCAAAATGGATTTCAAATCGTCACTCACCGTTTTATAGAAGCCCATTCCATATCCGAATTGTTCACTCATAGATGAAATGCCCTTACCAAGTTTCCAATAAAATCTTAGCATCTCATCATTTATCTTCATAGAAGCCCTAATTTGGCTTTTTCTAAAATCAGTGGATATTCCGGCAATCCACTCCTTATATTCATTATCAGCCTTAATCAACTCACTCATATATAATCCTTTCTAATGTGTCAGTTCGACAACTTTTCGATTTATCAACTTCATTAATATCATCATTCTACCATAATTACACTTACAATCCTACTTCATTCTATTAAAATTGATTTACAGAAGTTATAATTAATTTAAATAGAGCGAAGTAGAATTGTGGGTATGGTTATGATAGAATGAATCATGATATTAATGAATTTTGCAAATCGAAAAATGTGAGGAGACAATTGATATGAAAAAAACTGCTATATTGTTATATGATTCATTTTGCAATTTTGAAATCAGTGTTGCACTTGAAATATTGGCACTCGCTGAAAAACCTATTACAGTTTTCGGAATTACAAAACAGGCAATTAGAAGTGAAGATGGGTTGTCTATATTTCCGGATGATACTATTGATAATCTTGACTTAGATGCATATGATAGCTTGATATTGCCTGGGGCAATGGATATTAGAGAAACTATTGAAAATGAAAGAATAGTAGATTTCATCAAAAAGTTTGAGAAAAAGACAATCGGAGCTATTTCTATTGCTCCCCTGTTACTTGTCAAAGCAGGATTACTTAATGGAAAACCATTCATGGCAGGGATCAATAAAGAAGAGCTTTTCGAAGAAGGTTTTTCAGAAAGTGATTTAACTGAAATGGTGGGATGGGATGACAATTTGCGCAAACCAGTTGAAGAAGGATATATTATAACTGGCAATATAATTACGTCAATATCATATAATTTTGTCAAATGGGCGTTGGCTTTCGGAAAAATGGTAGGAATCGATATTCCTGCAAAAACGTTTGGAATTGAATAAAATGACAATTGAATCTGTTCGTATTGATGTTACTAATAGTCATCCTTCAACGCAAATAAAAGAGGCGTATTTTATTATTGAATTTGTCCCTACCAAATAGGCACTCATCCTATAACCAGAGTTCGATAACCTAAATGGCAGATTTTGTGGTGCAATTCATAGAGTTGGCAGGGCATGTATAAGCGGCATTTCACAAGTCATTCACCGTGTAAATGAAAAGAAAAACTGTGCAGACAAATATTATTTTCTTCGTGAGCTATGAAGATGGGATTCTAACAATCATGGAAGCTCTTGCTGAACATGATTGTTGTTCAAAGCCCATCGGAATGTCCAGCGAATAGAAACATAATATTTCGTCTGTACGGTTTTTCTTTCTAATCAACATATAAAAATGACTTGTGAAATGCCGCTTATATCTGCCCTTCATCCACTAAGAAAGCACCACAAACTCTGCGACACTGCGCTAGTTAAACTCTGGTTTCAGTCCATTTTTTCTTATGTTATCTAATTCTTCTGCCGTCAAACACTGAGACTCATAAAGCCGTAGATATTCTTTGGATACGTCTGAATCAAAGATTAATACGTCATCGGAATTTATAGTGACATCGACACCACTACGATACAGTTTACCAATCGGATGCATAGACATATCTGCAACCCTTCCAAGTAAAATGTTACTTGTTGGCGTGATATTTAATCTGATTTTATGATCTGCCAAAAAGCGGATTACTGATTCGTCATCAGCTGCCGCTATTCCATGTTGAACCTCGTCAAGTTCTAATTCTTCTACTGCTGTTCTTACATCTTTCGCAGTGCCCCATTCTCCAACATGTGCTTTTAGTCTTAACCCTTCTTTTTTTGCCCGTCGGTAAATCCCTTTAAAATTTTCGATAGGCTGTGCTAATTCGTCGCCATACAGATCAATCGAATAAAAATTTTTATTTCCCCAGAAAGTGAGATAGACATTCTTCTAAATAGCTGATAGGACAATGTCTTGATAATCCGATTTGAAGCCTTAATTCTATATCGGAGCAATTTCCTTTTGCGCACTTGTAAAAGCATTCAACCAGCTCATCAATATCATTATGAAAAAATTCATTTAACCCCCAGACATCCTCACCAATTTCAAGCACAGTTACTCCATCTTCTCTGGCTTGTTGAAAGGTCGCTCTAGATTAAAAGTTTTCTCATCTCGGTGCTGTTAAAATCCTGACCAATGTATTTTTGACTCCATCGATCCATCTCATCCATTGATGTCAAAGGATGATCTTTAATGGTTCAATTTTTTTACCAGTTACCTGATAGAGAAACCTTCTATTTCCGCCAAGCACAAAATGATTGTGCAAGTCTGCCTTAGGATACTTTCTCAATTCTTCCAGATTTCTTTGTTCCAATGCATCTGTAAAACGATCCATAAATAAGTTCTCTCCCTACTGTTTGATTTTTGTCATTCCCCATAGACACTCCTCCCCTAACCAGAGTTTCATAACGTAAATTGCAGATTCTGTGGTGCGATTCATAACGTTGACCGGGCATGTATAAGCGTCCTCTCACAAGGCATTCACAGTGTAAATCGAAAGAAAAATCGTACAAACAAATATTATTTTCTTCGTGAGCTATGGAGATGGGATTCTAACAATCATGGAAGCCTTTGCTGAACATGATTGTTGTTCAGAAGCCCATCGGAATGTTCAGCGAACAGAAACATAATATTTCGTTTGTACGATTTTTCTTTTTAATCAACATATAAATAATGCCTTGTGAGAGGACGCTTATATCTGCCCTTCAAACTCTAGGAAAGCACTGCAGAATCTGCGACACTACGTCCGTTAAACTCCGGTTTAAGAAACCTTGAGTGTGAATTTCTGAATTTCTTTTTCTGTACTCACTTTCTCGATAACCGCACCCAGAGACGCCAGCTTTGCCTCAAACTCTTCATATCCACGTTCAATATAGTAAATATCATCTACAACTGTAATTCCTTCTGCCGCAAGACCTGCGATTACAAGTGCTGCTCCGGCGCGAAGATCGGGAGCATTCACTCTTGCCCCGGTATATTTTTCCGTTCCATTGATAATTGCAATATTGCTCTCTACCTTAATATTGGCACCCATACGTGTCAGTTCATCAACATATTTGAAACGATTCTCGAAAATACTCTCAGTCACTGTACTTGTTCCCTCAGAAATTCCAAGAACAACTGCCATCTGTGGCTGCATATCTGTTGGGAATCCCGGGTATGGAAGTGTTGTCACCTGTGTATGATGAAGCGGTTTGGAAGCCACAACACGCACTGCGTCATCAAATTCTTCCACTTCACATCCAATTTCTAAAAGTTTTGCTGTGGTTGCCTCCAAATGCTTCGGAATGACATTCTTTACTGTGACATCTCCTTTTGTTGCAGCCGCTGCAAACATAAAGGTTCCTGCCTCAATCTGATCCGGGATAATAGAATACTCTGTCTTGTGGAGTTTTTCCACACCGACAATCCGGATTACATCCGTACCAGCACCACGGATCTGCGCACCCATGCTGTTTAAGAAGTTCGCAACATCCACCACATGTGGCTCTTTTGCTGCGTTCTCAATAATTGTTTTTCCCTCTGCCATAGAAGCTGCCATCATAATGTTAATGGTTGCTCCGACAGATACTTTATCCAGATAAATATGGGTTCCTGTCAGCTTTTCTGCGGATGCAAGAACAAGCCCATGTTTAATATCAACATTGGCGCCTAATGCACTGAATCCCTTTAAATGCAGATCGATTGGACGGCTTCCGATATTACATCCACCCGGAAGTGCCACTTCTGCTCTTTTATATTTTCCTAACAAAGCACCGATCAGATAATAAGATGCTCTGATTTTTCTGATATATTCATTGTCAACATTAAAATCACGGATAAATGATCCATTGATCTTAACAGTGTGAGCGTCGATTCGGTCGACTTTTGCTCCAATTTCCTGAATTGCGTTTAATAATACATTAATATCTCTCACGTTTGGGAGATTCTCTATCGTAACAGTTTCATCCGTCATTACGGCTGCAGAAAGGATTGCCAGTGCCGCATTTTTTGCTCCGCCAATCTCAACTTCTCCAACCAAAGGATTTCCACCTTTAATTACATATTGTTCCATATCACACCTCTATGAACATTTTCGTCCAGTCTGCCATCAACTTACAGACTTATCGAATGGTTGCATACAAACACATTATTATAGTAACCATTATATCTTTTTGTCAAGCGGTTCTTTCTTCCGCTTATTATATCATTACTGACCAATATAATTCAATGGATTTACTGCAACTCCATTGATATAAATCTCAAAATGAACATGTGGGCCAGTAGATCTTCCGGTACTTCCGCTTAAGGCAATGCTCTGTCCCTGTTCTACCCACTGACCTGCTGATACCAGTAATTTACTGTTATGTGCATATCGTGTCATTCTGCCATCCGGATGGCTGATGACAACATTATTGCCATATCCTTTGCTGTAACCGGCACTGACAACAGTTCCTGCACTGGATGCATAAACGGTTGTTCCGACCGGGCATCCCCAGTCAACGCCCTTGTGCATTCTTCCCCAGCGGCGTCCGAATCCTGATGTGAAATGCCCACCTGCCAATGGTTTGATATACGTTGGCGGCGTGATTGTTCCCTGCTCAATGATTGCCGGTGTCGATTCCACCATGATCGTCTGATGCGCAAGCTCCCTCGCAACCTCAATTCCATTTTCATAGGTGACAATGTCATTACGCTCTCTGTGTCCGGTCGTGCCTTCCTGGTGTACCACCTGTTTTGTCGTATACCATTCATCATTTTTTATGATGGTCGGCTCTGCGTTATAATCCTCTTCATAGACTTCACCTTTTTTAATGCGAAGGCTTAAATCCGGTTCCGGCACTGCAATGATGATCTCCTGTCCCGGATAAATCCTTACCTCTGCATTGTCAAATCCGTTCAATGCCATGATATTGGCTACTGTTGTATCATGATCCATCGCGATAACAGAAAGTACATCACCACTCTCTACTACATATATTTTATTCGTTTCTTTTTCTTTTGTGACTTCTTCTACCTGTGTTTCCACATCCGACAGTGCATCCCCGGAAATGTACTTCTCATACACTTCGACACGCTCTATAAATTCCATTCCAATGGTTCCCGTCTCGTAATATTACAATCCATCTTTACATTATGAACACATCATTTACGAACTCCATCCTCGTCCTGCTGTCATTGAAAATGTCAACAAGATGATTCATTGTGGTGATCCTTCTCACGGTGGTGCCATGTATGGCTGTCCTCACTGTGGAAATCTTAAATTTGTTCCCTTTCGCTGTAAAAGTCGTTTTTGCCCTTCCTGCGGAAACAAATACAACCAGCTTCGTTCTTTTCATATGTCCTGTAAGCTTGTTTCTTGCGTTCATCGCCATTGTGTTTTCACTATCCCAGCGGAACTTCGCGTTTATTTTCTCGATGACAGAACTCTCTTAGATTGTTTATTTCATTCTGTTCGTGATGTTGTCTTACGCATGTTTTCCAAAATGAATAAAACCGAAAACTTTACTCCTGGGCTTATCTGTGTTCTTCACACTTTTGGGCGTGATTTAAAATGGAATCCTCATATCCACGCTCTCATCTCAGAGGGTGGGGCTGGTAACATCACTCCTTGGCGTCCTGTCAAACACTTTGATTACAATTTCCTTCGTAATGCTTTTCGCAAAGTACTGCTTGAACGACTTACCTCCCGCATTGGTCCGGCTTTTCGCAAAGTCAAAAATGAAATGTACACGAAACACGCTGACGGCTTTTATGTCCGTGCAAAACCAAATCTTTGCACTCCTGATATCACCATTAAATACATCAGCCGATACCTCGGCAGACCTGTTATTGCCACATCGCGTATTGATACTTATGACGGTGAAAACGTAACCTTTCATTACACCAGACACGAAGACAATAAAACTGTTACTGAAACCATTCCTGCTTTGAACTTCATTCAAAAACTCATTGTCCATATCCCCGAAAAACATTTCAAAATGCTTCGCTACTATGGGATATATGCAAAACATCATAAGCAGGAAATGAAAGCTCCGTAAATGTATTTCTGCCGAAAAACAACGTTTCCTACGTTCTATTCAGGACTGGCGGCAATCCATTCTGCTCTCTTTCGGATACGACCCTCTCTGTTGTTCCGAGTGTGGTACTTCTATGTTGGTTTTAGAAGTTTACCACAAAAAAACTACACTATTTGAACAATATCGAAAGGTTATGAAATATGGATAAATCCATGTTCATAATAATTCTTTCTCCATAGTCAGATAGTGCAGCTAACCTAAACCAAAACAAAAAACTTCATAAACAACGTCATGGCGAAGCCCCCTTCGCTCTTTTGCTATGTCATTTTTTGCGTTCAACATTTCCAGCCTATTAGAGTGCATTGACCGCCTTATCATCATTGTCTGCCATGAACTGTGCTGCTGTCTCTGCGATTTTTGCAGTCTCATCATCGGTCAATGTCACGTCATAATCTGCCATATGATTCTGTAAAATATATAAATTTTCGATCATCTCGATGACACTGTTCTTCGTGTTATCTTCCATGGTTGTTCCATTGTTATACAGATCGGATGACCACACATCGTCTCCAAAATAAGCTCTGTAAAAATCATCTGCCTGTGCCTGCTGCAGACGCACTGCAAAATTAGCTACTCCTAACTTTATTTCCTGTCCGTCTAAGGTTGCAACGGTTTCATTTTTATTTATGCCGCCACATCCCACTAACATAGATGCTGCTAAAACACTACTTACGAGCAGTGTTGTAAATCTCTTTGCCTTCATAAATCCTCCTTGTTTTGCGGAGCAAAATGCGACTGCCCCTGCGGGAGCAGAGGATTTAGCCTCCTAAATGTATCCACTCGATTTTCATACATGGATAGTCACTTTTCCTATTATAGTGCTTTTTTACCGGTGCCGCAAGATTTTTCACTCTTTTTTCACAGAGTCCTGCGCAATCTTTAATTTTTCCTGCACACCATTTAAAAAATCTTCTATCACTGTTCTGGCATCCACATTCTTTTCCCTGGATTTTTCTTCAAAAATAAGTAAAATACGGTGCTTTGGCATCCATGGTAAACTTCAGGTTATTGCCATAAGATGCGATAAACTCCGGGATTTTTGCCACGTCAAGTTTCGCTTTCCCATAAAGTGTGAACTTCACAGTATCAGCTTTTTGTGAAATCTCTGTCATATAAACTTCATGCGCCAATGACTTTATTTTTGCAATGTAAAGCAGATTTTCCACCGGTTTTGGCGGATCACCGAAACGGTCGATCAGCTCCTCTAACATCTCCTCCGTCTCCTCATCCGTCTGGATATCTGCAATACGTTTGTAGATATCAAGCTTCTGCACCTCATTTGGAATGTATCCCATCGGAATATAGGCATCGATATCAATGTCGATCGTCGTATCAAAGCTTTCCTCCTGCTTCATACCCTTCGCCTCTTTGACTGCCTCGTTTAACATCTTGCAGTAGAGGTCATAGCCGACCGCTTCCATATGCCCGTGCTGCTCTGCGCCGAGCAGATTTCCTGCGCCACGGATCTCAAGGTCTCGCATGGCAATTTTAAAACCACTGCCGAGCTCCGTGTACTCTTTGATCGCAGCGAGCCGCTTCTCTGCGACCTCCTTCAACATCTTATCGCGCTTATACATCAAAAAGGCATACGCTGTCCGGTTTGAGCGTCCCACGCGTCCGCGAAGCTGATAGAGCTGTGACAGCCCCATGTTGTCCGCATCATGGATGATCATGGTGTTGACATTGGAAATATCGAGTCCTGTCTCAATGATCGTCGTCGACACAAGCACGTCGATCTCTCCATTGATAAACTTGTACATGATATTTTCCAGTTCGGTCTCTTTCATCTGTCCATGCGCATAGGCGACATTCGCCTCCGGCACAAGCTCTGCGATCTTCGTTGCCACATCCGCGATCTCTTTCACGCGATTGTATACATAATACGCCTGTCCGCCACGCGCCAGCTCTCTGGATATTGCTTCCCGCACAAGCTCCTCATTATATTCCATCACATAAGTCTGGATCGGGATTCGATCCATAGGCGGTTCTTCCAACACACTCATGTCACGGATTCCGATCAGACTCATATGCAGTGTTCTTGGGATTGGTGTCGCGGTTAAAGTGAGCACATCAATGTTATTTTTTAACTGCTTAATCTTTTCCTTGTGAGTGACACCAAAACGCTGTTCCTCGTCGATCATCAGAAGTCCAAGATCTTTGAACACCACATCTTTCGATAAAAGACGGTGTGTACCAATAATGATATCCACCTGACCTTTTTTCAGTTTTTCTAATGTCTTTTTCTGCTCACCTGCAGAACGAAAACGGCAGAGCAGATCGATATTCACTGGAAAATCCTTCATGCGCTGTACAAAATTGTTGTAATGCTGCTGCGCCAAAATGGTTGTTGGCACCAAAAAAATGCAACCTGTTTCCCATCCTGCACCGCCTTAAACGCCGCACGGATGGCAATCTCAGTCTTACCATAGCCAACGTCACCGCAGATCAGACGATCCATGATCTTCGTGCTCTCCATATCTTTTTTCGTTGCCTCGATCGCAAGGTCCTGATCTTCCGTCTCCTCGAATGGGAACATCTCCTCAAACTCGCGCTGCCAGACAGTATCCGGCCCATAGGCAAAACCGCGCTCACTCTGCCGCACTGCGTATAAACGCACCAGATCTCCTGCAATCTCTTTGACTGCTCCGCGGACTTTCGTCTTGGTCTTATTCCATTCCTGTCCACCAAGTGTATTTAATTTCGGCTTTTTAGCGTCCGCACCGGCATATTTCTGGATCAGTTCCAGCTGTGTCGCCAGAATATAGAGATTTCCACCTCCGGCATACTCAATCTTGATATAATCCTTCACGGTCTTGTCTACTTCGATTTTTTCAATGCCACGGTAAATTCCAAGTCCATGATTTTCATGCACGACATAGTCACCGATATTCAAATCGGTAAAACTGGCGATTTTCTCACCCTCATACATGCGGTGCCGTTTCTTTTTCTTCTTTTCCGAACCAAAAATATCACTCTCAGAAATCACAACGAACTTGACTGCCGGATACTCATACCCTTTTTTCACCTTGCCATATCCTGTCATGATCTCTCCCGGACTTAAAACACGGTCAAAGTCTTCCGAGTAAAATGCCGGAAGCTCCTCGTTCATCAGATCTTCCGCAAGACGTTTTGCACGGGTTCTCGAACTCGATAGTAATATCATGCGGTATCCGTTTTTCTTATAGCGCTTCAGGTCTTTCACAAGAAGCTCAAAACTGTTGTTGTAAGGATTCACAGTACGGCTTTCGATTGCGATGCGGTCTTTGATGTTTAACTGGTTACACTTCATATCCAGTGCAACCATTGCCACACATCGTCTCTGATTTATTTGGGCAAGTATTTCTTTGTAAGAAAAAAGTTCGCGCATCTGTCCCGGAAGAATATATCCTTTTTCCAGACGTTGTTTCATACTCTCGGAAAACTCGGTTTCCGTGGACTGTCCACGCTCGATTGTGCGCACTGTCTCATCCAGAAATACGATGGAATCTTCTTTTTTCAGATAATCTAATAAAGATACCCTCTCCTCGCAAAAATAAGACAGATAGGCGTCCAGTCCTGCGGTAATGCCGTACTCCATCGTCTCTTCCGCAATCTGGTCTGCCATGGACTTTATGCGGTAAGCCTCCTCGGTTTTCATCTCTTTGCGGAACTTCTCTGCAGTTTTTTCTGCCTCTTTCTGAATCCTTGCGACACCATTTCTCCGTTCTTCTTCCGTCAGGACAAGTTCACACGCCGGATAAATATAGATTTCCTCAAGATTTTCAATGGAACGCTGGCTCTCCGGATCAAACGAACGGATGGAATCGACCTCATCGCCCCAAAGTTCGATTCGAAACGGCGTTTCCTCGGTCAACGGAAAAATATCAATGATTCCGCCGCGCACAGAAAATTCTCCCATAGTCTCTGCCTGATAGTTTTTCTCATATCCAAGCTCTACCAGATGTCTGGTCAGTCCGTTTAACTCCACGGTATCGCCCACGGAGATTTTCTTCACTGCCTGGATAAACTTTTCCGGGGCAGGCATCGGATTCATCAGGCCATCAAATGTAGTAATAATGGTACATTCCTTCTCCTCAGCCATCATTTTCAGGGCATTGATACGTTCTGATGTCAGAACATTTCCACGGATATCCGACTGATAAAAAAGAATATCTTTCGCCGGATAATATGCCACGTTTTTATCAAAAAAACGGTATTCTTCCAACAATTCTTTCGCTTTTTGCTCATGAAAAGTAACAATGATTCTGTTGCCAGAACCATTGTGAACACTGTATACAATATGTGGTTTTACTGCGTCAATGCAACCGGAAACCAAAATGACTCCTTCGGTCTTCTGCACTGCCTGCTCTAACTCTTCATAACCCTGCAGTTGTGTTAAGGGTTCAGTGAATGCTCTCACGCCGTCGCGCTCCTCTCTGCAGCCCGGAATTCTCCCACTTTCATGATCTTAATACTCATTACTGCAAATGCTTTGTTTTACTTGTTTTTACTATTGTAATCATTCATTGCCTTGTCGACTTCGCCCTGCATCATCAAAACGGCTGCATCCATCGCATGTCCGATCGCTTCCTCCACTTTGGCGCGGTCTTCGGTACTGAAATGTCCCAACACATAGTCTGCCAGATCCCAGCCCTTCGGCTTCTCGCCGACACCGACTTTGATGCGCATAAAATTCTGCGTGCCTGTCATGGCAATAATATTTTTGATTCCGTTATGTCCACCGGCACTTCCTTTCTTGCGGATACGGATATTACCCGGTTCCAGACTGATATCATCAAAAACAACGATCAGTTCCGATTCCGGATCCAATTTATAATAATTGACCAGCTCTGCCACACTCTCACCGCTTAAGTTCATGTAAGTCTGCGGCTTCGCCAGCACAACTTTAATGCCTTCGATCACACCTTTTCCGCAAAGTGCCTTGTGCTTGTTCTCACTGATACTGATATTATATTTATCTGCCAGGGCATCCATGACATCAAAGCCGATATTGTGTCTCGTCTTTTCGTACTGTTTTGTCGGATTCCCTAGTCCTACGATTAAAAACATGTCCTGTTCTCCTCGCTCTTTCAAAAATTCTGGCAGTGGGGCGAAACTCTGGTTTAGGCTGTGAAGGATTGTGAAAGATAAGCAAAATCAACGAAGACACGCTCTCGCTATGTGTCGCTCGCAGCGGTACTAAGGTCATAGCCACAACAGGCAGCCTCGGATAAATCCGGTCTGTCTGTTACGTCTATAACCTAAGTGCCGGCGGCTCCCCAATGTCTTCTTATTGCTTTTGCTTATCTTTCACAATCCAATCTACGTTTTCTATGAGTTTCGCAATTACACCCCCCACATTTTTTCATTCTGTAGATTACTGATTATATTGCTTCTCTCGCACGGATAATATGTGCGGCGGCGGCTAACTGCTCCTGATCGTTGACCCCTGTGATATCTTCCGGATCATCGAGTGCAAATGCATCTACTTTAAGTCCTTTGTTTTTGATGATGGTAAGGGTATCCGGCAGATAGTACTCGCCCTGCGCGTTGTTCGGTGTCAGCTTATCGAGTGCTTCCTTTAATTCTTTTGTATCGAAAATGTACATGCCGGAATTGATCTCGTGAGACTCTAACTCTTCCGGTGAAGCGTCTTTGTGCTCTACGCTCTTCACAAATCTGCCTTCCGCATCGCGGATAATCCTTCCATATCCGGTTGGATCGCCGATCATCGCAGAAAGCACGGTGACTGTATTGCCATTTTTCTTATGATGTTCTGCTAACCGGTTTAATGTTTCTGCAGTGATAAGTGGTGTATCTCCAAATAAGATCAGAGTCTGTCCCTCATCCCCTAAGAAATCCCTGGCACATTTTACTGCGTGGCCGGTTCCCAACTGTTCTTCCTGTAATGCAAATTTCACATTTTTGTGGGAAATGCTATGCTCCACTACTTCATGTTTATATCCTACTACCAGACAGATATCATCTGCGCCTGCTCCGATTGCTGCGTCAATTGCATAATCTACCAGACATTTTCCCTCGATCGTGTGAACCACTTTCGGAAGATCTGATTTCATCCGGGTTCCTTTTCCTGCTGCAAGAATGACTGCTTTTAACTGTTCCATTATTCTGTTCCTCTCAATATGATGAAATAATTTCCATTGTTCTATTCCGTATGTTCTATTTTACAGAAGATTTTGGATTTGGCAAGTAAGGAATGCAACTTTTATTTCTGCATGAATGCGTATATTTTTCTCATCAACATAAGCAAAAAACGAGCCGCTATCCCCATAGCGGCCCGCTCATCTGCAGTTCTTATTCTTCCACAGCCATTGTTTCCTGATACTTTTCAAGGATCAGTTTCTGAATACGGTCTCTTGTATCGGAATTGATCGGATGTGCGATATCACGGTATTCCCCGTCTGCTGCCTTTCTGCTTGGCATCGCAATGAATAATCCTTTCTCTCCTTCAATGATCTTAATATCATGTACCACAAATTCTTCATCTATGGTAATGGAAACTACGGCTTTCATTTTTCCTTCTTTTTCAACTTTTCTAATTCTGACGTCTGTAATCTGCATGATGTCTCAGTCCCCCTTTTCGGTCTTCATCTAACGCAAGTTTTTGTCACCCTGTAAGTAACTCTGTGATTCTGGCTATAATACATATCTCTCATTGTTCTCAGATACGATCTTAATTCCATTCTCTCCACAATAGTATGTGTTGGCTTTCAATGTATCCACGGCTCTCAACGATACAGTTTTCAATGTTTGTATTATCCCCAATATAAACATCGTTTAAAATAATGGAATTCTTGATCACACAATTTTTTCCGACAAATACCTTCTTAAATAAGATAGAATTTTCAACCTTGCTGTTGATAATACATCCGCTTGCGATCAGGCTGTTTTTCACGTCTGATCCTGCATTATATTTTGCAGGCGGAAGATCATCCACTTTCGAGAAAATTCCCGGTTCTTCTTTAAAGAAGTAATTTCTGACTTCCGGTTTTAAGAAGTCCATATTCGTCTGGTAATAAGAATCCACGGATGCAATATTGCTCCAGTATTCTTTCATCTTATAACCATAGATACGCTTCATATTCTTATAACGGATCAGGATATCCGTTACAAAATCCCAGTCTTCCTCATCAGACTCCTCTAACATCTCAATGAGCTGTCTTCTGCGGACAATGTAGATACCTGTAGAAATCGTATTGGACTGGGAAACCATTGGTTTCTCCTCAAACTCAACGATTCTGGAATCCTCATTCATGCGGACAACACCAAAACGGCTGACATCCACATTCGGATCCATATCTTTGCACACAACCGTGATATCTGCTTTCTTCTCGATATGGTAATCAAGGACTTTGTTAAAATCAATTTGTATACACAGTCACCACTGCATGATGATGACATATGGCTCATGACGTTTTTTCAGGAAATGATATTCTGGTACATCGCATCTGCTGTGCCACGGTACCACCACTGTTATCCACTGTTACAGTTGGGTTGAATACATATAAACCACCCTGTTTACGTCCGAAATCCCACCATTTGGAAGAACTTAAATGTTCATTCAGGGATCTCGCACTGTACTGTGTCAGCACTGCCACTGTCTGTACATGAGAATTACTCATATTGCTCAGAGCGAAGTCGATGCTCCGGTAACTGCCTCCGATCGGCATTGCTGCAATTGCTCGTTTGTTCGATAATTCCTGCATGCGGCTGTTATTACCGCCAGCTAAAATAATTCCTACTGCCTTCATTCTGAGTCACCTGCCTTAATAATTACTTCACCGCCTGCCAATATTCGCCGTCTGGATAATCTTCTTTTACTGTCTTGCCCGGAAATGGCTGTGTTTTTCCCCACTTTACGTTCTCCGGAATAACAGAATCCTCTCCGATCGTCACAAGACCAAAGGAGTAAATCTTCTCATTGAACTTGTTCGGTTTTTCCTCTCCAACACCTAATGTAACGTTATCATCTAATGCTGCAGTTTTCAGCAATAATTGCTTTGTCTATGACGACATTCTCACCGATCTGGGTTCCCTTCATAATAATGGAATCTCTCACGACACTGCCCTTGCCGATCGTAACGCCAGCTCCGATGACAGAACTGAACACCGCTCCATGGAAATCTCTGATCCTCCCCCGATGATGCAGCTTCTCCAACAATACTGTCCCCCGGTGACAGATACTGCGGCTGGATAATATCACTCTTCGTGTAAATCTTCCAGTATTCCTCATACAGGTTGAATTCCGGGATCAGATCGATCAGTTCCATATTGGCTTCCCAATAAGAGCCAAGCGTTCCTACATCTTTCCAATATCCATTATACTCGTAAGCAAACAGACGCTGTTTCTTCTCGTGGCAGTAAGGAATGATGTGCTTACCAAAGTCACAGTTGCTCTGATCTTTCATTGCAGTCAGAGCTTCCTTCAATACCTTCCAGCTAAATATGTAGATTCCCATTGAGGCTAGATTACTTCTTGGATGTTCCGGTTTCTCTTCAAAATCCTGAATTCGTTTATCTTCATCTGCGTTCACAATACCAAAACGGCTTGCCTCCTCTAATGGAACAGGCATTGTGGCAATTGTAACATCTGCGTTATTTTCCTTATGGAAATCAAGCATGACTTCATAATCCATCTTGTAGATATGGTCACCAGATAAAATCAGTACATATTCCGGATTGTACTGCTCCATGTAATTCATATTCTGATAAATTGCATTGGCAGTTCCTGAATACCACTCACTGTTATTACTCTTCTCGTATGGTGGAAGTACTGTTACTCCTCCGTTATTACGGTCAAGATCCCACGGAATACCAATTCCGATATGGGTATTCAAACGTAATGGCTGATACTGTGTCAATACACCAACCGTATCAATTCCGGAGTTAATGCAGTTGCTGAATGGAAAATCGATAATACGATACTTGCCTCCAAATGCAACTGCCGGTTTTGCAACTTTTGATGTCAGGACACCTAAACGGCTTCCCTGACCTCCCGCTAATAGCATTGCTATCATTTCTTTTCGAATCACGTCAATCACCTCTCGTCACTTTCTAGTCAATCTAGTCCTCTTGATATTTCAAGTATATCACAACCATTTTTCAATGTACATCATTTTACACAATTTTTTCAAAATTTTTTCTTTTTTTTTGACATTTTATACAAATATGTGTGTTTGTCCTGTTTTTTTCGTCAAAATAGCTAACATGGAATTGTCCGAAAAGAATTTGCAAATTCCTGATATATGGTTATAATGTAACTGTTTCAGGCGTTATACAACGCCTTGTTATAAAATGAGGAAGTTTTTCATAAACTTTTTCATCAACAATCAACGAAAAAAACAGGCAGGTATCCATAATATGTATAAAATTAATTTTCAGGAACCAATACACATCCATTTTATCGGGATCGGCGGCATCAGCATGAGCGGTCTCGCTGAGATTCTTTTGAGGAACATTTTTACGATTTCCGGTTCTGACTCCAAAGAATCTGAACTCACCAGACACTTAGAGCATATGGGAATGCAGATTTTCTATGGCCAGAAAGCTTCCAATATTATAGAAGGTATCGATCTTATCGTGTACACCGCAGCGATCCGTGAAGATAACCCGGAATTTGCCGCTGCAAAAGAAAAAGGTATTCCGATGTTAAGCCGCGCAGAACTGCTCGGTCAGATTATGGATAACTATCAGAATTCCATCGCAGTATCCGGTACCCATGGAAAAACAACCACAACTTCCATGATCTCCCAGATTCTGCTCGCCGCTAAAAAAGATCCAACCATCACAGTCGGCGGTATCTTAAAAGCGATCGATGGAAATCTCCGCGTCGGAAAATCTGACGTATTTATCTCCGAGGCCTGTGAATATACAAACAGCTTTTTGAATTTCCGTCCAAAATACAGCATTATTTTAAATATAGAAGCGGAACATCTTGACTTCTTTAAAGATATTCATGATATCCGCAATTCTTTCCACTTATTTGCAAAAAATACAAAAGAAAATGGTGCCATTATCATCAACGGCGAAATTGAGAACTATCAGGAGATCGTAGAGGGACTCGCTCCACAGGTCATTACCTACGGTATGAGTGATGCCTGCGATTTTTATCCTGCTGATATCACCTTTAACGAAAAAGCATGTGCAAACTTCACTGCCATGTACCACGGCGAGAAAGTCATGGATGTCGCCCTGAATGTACCCGGACTGCACAATGTTTCGAATGCACTCGCTGCCATTGCGCTTGCCCTTGACTTAAAGATCTCAAAAGAAGACATTCTTGCAGGCCTTTCTGCTTTCGGCGGTGCAGACAGACGTTTCCAGTATAAAGGATGCGTAGATGGCGTCACGGTCATTGATGATTATGCACATCATCCGACAGAGATCCGCGCTACGTTGACCGCGGCGAAAAAATATCCACACAAACGTCTGGTGCTTGTATTCCAGCCACATACTTACTCCAGAACAAAGGCATTTTTAAATGATTTTGCAGAGGTTCTCTCCATGGCAGATGTTGTGGTATTAGCTGATATTTATGCAGCCCGCGAAAAGAATACTTTCGGCATCAGTTCCAGAGATATCGAAGCAAAATTAAAGGAAAAAGGCACGGATGTCCATTATTTTCCTTCCTTTACAGAAATTGAAAACTTTTTATTAAAAAATTGTATAAACGGTGATTTGTTGATAACTATGGGCGCCGGAGACATTGTAAATGTTGGCGAACACCTGCTTGGCAGATAACTTATCCACATTATCCACATTCAATTGGGGAAAACTTCAACTTTTGAATGTGGATTTTTTTGTTTACATAAAGTTATCCACATTTTTATGTCAAAAAGCTGTGAGTCCTTGTATTTCCTCACTTTCGTACGTTTTTCACAAAATGAGGTTTTCCTGGAACTCTTTTTTATCCACATTATCCACACTTTTGAAAACCCTTGATTTTACTGGGTTTGTTGGCAATTTTTTCTTCTCTTTTTACATTCCTGTGCTATAATTTGGGACGAGCTGATGGATAGGATATTCCATCCAGCTTTGTATGAAAGGAAGGAACATAATGGCAAATATAACACTTCATAGTGACAGTCAGACCTCTGCCACCAGTGTATCGAATATTTTCATTGATGAATATATGTCTGATGCCAATGGAGAGTTTGTAAAAATATATCTTTATCTGTTACGGCAGTTAAACGCGCCGGATGCTGCGTTTTCCATTTCTGCCATGGCAGATAAATTCGAGCATACAGAAAAGGACATTAAGCGTGCTTTAAGTTACTGGGAGCGTATGCATCTGCTCCGCCTGGAATATGACTCCAGTGAGAATCTGACCGGCGTCTGTTTTTTAGACACCAAGCGCAGACCATCTGAGAACGAAGACCCTGTGACAGTATCCACACAGGAAACTGCTTCTTCTGAATATTCCGCAGCCGTATCCCCGGAAGAATCTTCTTTGAAGCCATCTGTTCCGGAACCGAAGAACTACTCTGCTGAGGATATCTCCATGTTCCGCAAACAGGAATCTGTGGCAGAACTTTTATTTATTGCTGAGCGTTACCTTGGACGTATTTTAACCCCAACGGATATGAACAGCATTTTATACTGGTACGACGGTCTTGGTTTTTCCACAGATCTCATTGAGTATCTGGTGGAGTACTGCGTGAGCAAAGGACACACCAGTATCCGCTACATAGAAAAGGTTGCCCTTGCCTGGGCTGATAATCACATTACAACTGTAGAACAGGCAAAGCTGACTGCCGGCCTGCATAGCCAGCTTTATTTTTCCGTTATGAAGGCACTGGGAATCAATGGACGTTCCCTTGTTCCGGCAGAGACTGCCTATATTGATAAGTGGCGGTCTGACTATGGATTTTCATCTGAGGTCATCACGACTGCCTGTGAACGCACCATACAGGCGATACATCAGCCAAAGTTTGAATATATTGACTCTATTCTGACCAGCTGGAAGAAGAATCACGTAAGCACTTTGGAAGATATTGCAAGACTGGATGAAGCTCACCAGAAGAAGAAAAAAACTGCGGTTCCAAACACCGCACAGACATCCCAACCGAAAAACCGTTTTAATAATTTTGAACAGCGTTCCTACGATTACGATCAGCTGGAAAAAATGCTGCTCACAACTTCTGCACAACACTAGATGATGCAGTATCCTCATCTTACAGGACAACAGGGAGAATCCAATGGCATTGAATAATTCGCAGTATGACGAAATTTTTCGTTCTTACGACGCAAAACAGCTAAAAGCACAACATCAGTTAGAAGAGCGCACAAAAGCTGCCTATGAACGTTCCCCGGAACTGAAGGCATTAGATGCCTCTATTGCGGAGATTTCCGTGGCATCCGCAAGACGTCTCTTAGATGGGGACAGTTCTGCTCTCACCGAATTAAAAGCGGAACTGAAAAATCTCCGCACAAGAAAGAAAGCTCTCATGAAAGAACTCTCTCTCCCGGAAAACTATTTCGAGCCGGTTTATGAGTGTCCGGACTGTAAAGATACAGGCTATATCGATGGTAAACCATGCCACTGCTTCAAACAGCAGGCGATCGATCTGATCTATACCCAGTCCAATATTAAGGACATTCTTGCAAGGGAGAATTTCAGTACGCTGTCTCTGGATTATTATTCAGATTCCAACATCAACCCTGCGACAGGACTTACATCCCTTGCCACTGCCAAAGCCGCGGTTGCAAGATGCCATGAATTTGTAGATCAGTTTGATACCACTTTTGCTAATCTTTACTTTTTTGGAGATACCGGAATTGGGAAGACGTTTCTCTCAAACTGCATTGCAAAAGAATTATTAGATTCAGGACATTCCGTAATCTACTTTACGGCGTTCCAATTATTTGATATATTAAGCAAAGGTGTGTTTGAAAAAGATGCAGATGCCATCGCCACACACCAGAATATTTTTGACTGCGATCTGCTCATCATTGATGATCTCGGTACGGAGCTTTCAAACTCTTTTACCACATCGCAGCTGTTTCTGTGTTTAAATGAACGTATCTTAAGACAGAAGTCCACGATCATTTCCACCAACCTGAATATGAACCAGGTTGCCGATATTTATTCAGAACGTGTACTTTCAAGAATATCCAACAGCTATACCATCATCAAACTGTTCGGTGATGATATCCGCTTGAAAAAAACGTATTCACTAGATGTCTGGATATCCCCTTATCCAGCATCTATTGAAATAAATTGTTAATGTTTAATTTTTATGGAGGAAAACCACTCATGCCAAACGATGAAAGAATTCTAGAAACCATGCCAGACGGCGCCCTCGGCTTAATTCCCTTAAAAAGCTGTGAAGAATTAGGTGCCAAAGTTGACCAGTACTTAGTAGGCTGGAGAGAGAAAAGAGAACATGCACATAAGAATGAAGCTGCATTCAAAGGATACCACCGTGACTCTTACATCATCTCCACATCTGTACCTCGTTTTGGAACAGGTGAAGCCAAAGGTGTGATCAAAGAATCTGTCCGTGGATATGATCTTTATCTGATGGTAGACGTAACCAACTACAGCCTCACTTACTCTGTATCCGGTCACGAAAACCACATGTCCCCAGATGACCATTACGCTGATTCAAACGTATTATTGCTGCTGTCGGCGGTAAAGCAAGACGTATCACAGCAATCATTCCTTTTCTTATATGAAAGCCGTCAGCACAAACGTACTGCACGTGAGTCCTTAGACTGTGCACTTGCATTACAGGAACTGACTGCTATGGGTGTTGACAATATCATCACTTTTGATGCTCATGATCCTCGTGTCCAGAACGCGATCCCTCTCAAAGGATTTGAGACTGTTCAGCCGGCTTACCAGTTCATCAAAGGTATCTTAAAGAACTGTGATGACTTAAAACTCGACAATGACCATTTAATGATCATCTCCCCGGACGAAGGTGGTACAAACCGTGCTGTTTACCTTGCAAACGTACTTGGTGTCGATATGGGTATGTTCTACAAACGTCGTGATTACAGCAAGATCGTAGACGGCCGTAACCCGATCGTTGCCCATGAGTTCTTGGGAACTTCTGTAGAGGGAAAAGATGTTATCATTATCGATGATATGATCTCCTCCGGTGAGAGTATGATCGACGTTGCAACAGAGTTAAAGAAGAGAAAGGCAAACCGTATCTTCGTTGTTTCGACATTTGGTCTCTTCACCAACGGTCTTGAACGTTTCGACAAGGCAGTGGAAGATGGTACTATTTACAAAGTAGTTACCACAAACCTCACTTACCAGACACCGGAACTTCTTTCCAGACCATACTACATTAACTGTGATATGAGTAAATACATCGCTTACATCATTGATACTTTAAATCATGATTCATCCATCAGCGATCTGTTAAACCCATATGACAGAATCCAGAAACTGGTATCCAAATACAAAAAAGAACATAAATAATATCGTTTCCAGAGGAACTGTTCCGTACAGTTTCTCCGAAACACACAAAAAAGGAATTGCAAGATGCAATTCCTTTTTTGTGTTTATAACTACTTTGTTGTTTTCTGATCTTATGTATTAAAATAAGTCTACTCTTCCAGCATGTTTCTGGTTGATCACATAATATGCTGCATACTCTTCCGGTTTTAAGTATACCTGAATGCTCTTAATGGAAGATGCTCTGTGACCTTCTGCTTCGAACTGTTTCTTTGCTTTCTCGATCACGTCAGCAACAACTGCTTCCTGTCCCTGGAACTGGATAAATACTTCTGGTTTCAGTTCTTCTTTCTTAGGAGCTGCTTTCTTTGCTGCGGCTTTTTTCACTACCGTTTTTGTTGCTGCTTCTACCTTTTCTGTTGCTTTCTTTGCAGTATCTTTTACTGTTTCTTTGGTCTCAGCGACCTTTTTCTCAACTTCTTTGGCAACTGCTGCTGCCTTTGTCTCAGCTGCTGTCTCTTTCACAGATTCTTTTGCTGGTGCAGATTTTACTGCTGCTTCTTTTACAGTATCCTTAGATGCCTCTTTCGCTGTTGTTTTTACTACTGGTTTTGCTGCTGTTGTCTTCTTTTCCATAATTGGTTCCTCCTTCAGACAAAAACTACTCACAAACTAAAAACTTCTCCATTGCTACTAATGCTTCCTGCTCATCTTCACCGTTTGCCTCGATATTAACTGTCATTCCTTTTGATGGGTTGAATGCCATAATTCCCATGATACTCTTGGCGTTGATCCTGCGATTATCACTTTCTAAAATAATCTCGCTATCAAAACGACACGCAACCTGAACTAATTCAGCAATTGGGTTATTATGTTCTTCTGAAACATTGGATACAATAATCTCTTTTTTGCTCATGCCATTCACTTCCTCTTTCACAGTACTTCGATATCTGTTTTTCCCTCCACAGATACATCAACTTTTTCATACTCTTCAAAATATATACTATTACCCTTAAATTTGCAAGGCATCCCACGGAAAACTGTTAAAGTTCAACGAAGGAACCGCGGAACCGCCTGAAATTTTATGCATTTTTATGTATTCTTTTTACTTTTGGTAAGTAAAGAAAATATTTCCCGCATTAAAAAACATTTCATCTGCGTCTGCAGTCGTCCGCTTATAAGTCTGCCCCATCGCCGGGTCATAAAGCACAACATTATTTGCATCATATCCCACCACAAGAACCGCATCATTACTTCCTGTCATTGCAAATACCGGATACCCGTTGCTCACATAGTACAGGATTTCATCTACCGTACAACCGGTAAGATCTAAAACAGTTGCATCCTTTAAGGTGTTAAGAAGAATCTGCTTCGGTGTCTCGCCCTGGGAGATCAGCGCACTGACGCTGATGTTGATTTCCTCTTTTTCCAAGATTGCATTCACACACTGGGCAATGCTTCCTGCTCCACTGTCCTCCTCGCCAACTACAATATCATTAAAGGCCGCCTGAGCCGTCTTTCTGGAACGTTTCCATACATACTGCTGATTTTCACCGATCACGACACCCATCTGGCTGTTTGCCGCAATAATCGCGTCAGAGACACTGTCTGTTGTCAGCACGACTTCTCCCTTTACATAAACATAATAACGGTTATTGTCCTTTTCTTCTTTCAGGGAGACTTCACGTTTCTGCTCTAAGATCGTCTCTTTCGGTGTCAGAATCTTCGGTGTCTTTTTCTTCGCCTCATCCTGCAGTGTGATCAGAACCTGTGTCTCTTTTTCATCCGTATTTTTTGTTGCAATATCTACCACTTTCAGGCTGTCACCCTCACGGTTCATAATCATGTCCTGATCTGCATCCACATAGGCAGTTCCATTGTTCTGAATACGGTTTAAGTATATGGTGTAACCACTGATGGTAATGTTCTGTACATAATATCCCGGTTTCTCATAAGTCTTTAAGATCTCATGTTCCTCTGAGGATGTATCCATGATTTTTACCTGATACATAGGAAACAGCGTATTACCTGCTGCATCTACCACGACATCGGCTGATTTTGCCACACCATACACAAAATCCTCCTGCATAAAGCCCAATGGTTTTACATAATCAGAAGCACTCCCGGTCACATCTGTCACTTTCTCCGTGACAAAGTCTATCATGTGGATCGTATCACTGCCACGGACTGCAGAAGGATCCACCCATGCCAGAAAACGGTTTGACTCAGAAATTGCGACCGCTTCGTCGGAAAGTCCTTCTACCAGCACTTTCGTATCCAGTGAATTCAGATCAATGCCATAGACATTTCCGTCCACCATAATATAAAATGCGCCGCTCTCGGTCACATACATCAGCTGTCCCAATTCCGATTTCATCACCTCATAGGACTGGCTGGATGGGATAAACACCTGCTCCTCATTCGTATTTGCAAGACTGTCATAATGGTATACCGCAATACCCACCGTACCCTCATGGATTCCGCGGTTCATGTAGCCATACACAATATAGTCAATGCTTCCCGCCTCATCAATATTTACGATCTTAATGTCATGCTCACCATAGTTTTCCCGGTCATCTACCCCTTCATATCCCCGGAAACTGAACACTTTTGCAAGTGTGTTTGCCTCCTGATTGTAACTCCAGAGTTCTCCCTCCTGCACAAAAGTGACCACTTTGCCGGATTCATTGGTCTGATACTCCACATCCTTCGAGCGGATTCCAAGCAGGATGCTGTTTCCTGAGATGCTGTCATTTTCCCCCCGGAAAATCTCTTCCATCGTCCGTTCAAAATTCAACAGATACATTCTTGTATTGGTATACCGCACTCTGTAGTATTCCTCAACGTTATAGTATTCGCTCTGTCCATTCTGTCCTACCCGTGTCACAACATAGTCCAGAACGATCACGTTGTAGGTGGGAGTGATCTCCTTGACAGATGGAACCGGTGTTGTCAGCCTTGTGCCGTGAAACTCTGCCCAGCTCACCTGATTCAGTGAATTGTTTAATGTCACATACTGCAAAGTCGTGTTATCACCAGTCGTTTTTTCCATATAAGTGCTGAGAGATGCAGCTTTCTCGCTGTCAAAAGTCGTATCATTGAACTGTCTGACAAAATCAATGCACTCCGACACATAGCTGTTCTGGGATTCTATGATTCGTGTGTAGTAGTAAATCATGCGGTCTCCACTCTCCAGCTGGATCACAAGCAGATATTCCTCATTTTCCTCCAGCAGATTCTGGATTGGAAGTTCCATAGAGATCATTCCCTTATTCTCCGTGTAGGAAGTGACATCTGCATTTGCGATCAGCCTTTTTGCATCCAGGCTCCGGATCTCATAGGAAATCTTATCCACTGCGGTCTGATAAGTTTTCACCGTCACCGGAAGAAGTCTGTCTTCCCCGATCGGCGTGATCGTATCGCGCATATAGGCTGCATCCATTTTCTCTGTGTAACCATATAATTCGTTGATCGCCGTCTTTCCATCATATAAGGTAAGAACCGGCAATGTTGCCTCCGACATCTCTGTCGTCAGGTCTTCATTCGTCTGATTTGTCATAAAACTGAATATAATCACTGCCAGAACAAAAACGACCGGCAGAACAATTGCTTTTATTGTACCTTTCTGCACTGTAAGCCTCCAAAATCATCCATACGACTGTTTTCCCTCTTCTGTGTGCCTCAAACTGCACACAAAAATAGCTACCGCCAGAACGGCGATAGCTATATTGTATGCAGTTTTTGCCTTTTCCGCAATATTTTCTTTGGCTTCTTTTTAAATTCTTAAGAAAATTGCTGGTGAAGAATAACGAAAATCACCACCATCTTCTGCAGCGGCGGTGGCGGCATCTTCTGCGGTACATCTCGTTGTTTAACATAACACCGATCAGGCTGCGCCACGGATCATCCGGCCGTGGCGGTGGTGGCGGCATCATTCCGGGTCTGCCCGGTGGTGGCGGCATGCTTCCCGGTCTGCCCGGTGGTGGCGGCGGTGGATTGTTTCCTCCCCAGAATTCCTCTGCCATCACGGTATCTGTTCCATTTTTCACAGTCTGATAAATGCGTTCTGTCACCTGCTCTAACATAAGCCGGTCCGGATATTCGTCGAACATGAGACTTCCCTCATACTCCATTTTATCGCACTCATCCTCGATCACGTCCATAATACGGGAAACATCCCTTGGATACAGCTCTTTCATCCGGTCCATATCCTTTTCATATTCCATCTCTGTGAGATACAGATTCTGCATCGGATAGCTCATATAAAAAGGCACTTTCGGAGTGTCAGACTGCTGCATACGTAAAAACTGTTCCTCTCTATAGTCCACGCGATACTCCTTATTTCCATCACATCACTATAAGATATGCAGCAATTTTTTCCCGGGTTCCTGCTTCTGCCTTATTTGCCCACAAAAATGTATTCGATCTTTTTGTAAGGTTTCTCATAACCTTCTTTTCCCATCTTCATGGTCACTTCCCCATTTTCCTGCTGTGTGAATGCGTACTGATTATAGGCTCCACCCTGATAAGCAAAATCACTTCCGTTGTCCTGATAATGCACATAGGTGCCCTCACCCGGAAATACGAGCATATTTAACGTATCATATGGCTTTTCCCCTACATACTGCATCACTTCATAAGCCGGGATCATACTTCCTGCTTTGGCAAACATCGGACATGTATCAAGCGGTGCATCCACAAGATAATACTGTTTTCCCTCATAACGTTTTCCGGTATTGAAATCATACCAGATTCCTTCCGGCAGATAGACCATCTTTTTCGTCTGTCCCTGCTCTAATACCGGTGCCACAAGAAGATGTTCTCCAACTAAAAATTCATCATTTAAGTTCCACGTATTTTCATCCTTTTCATAATGAAGCACCAGTGGACGCATGATCGGAAGTCCTGTTTTCTCACACTCCGCAAACAGATCGTACAGGTATGGAAGCAGGCGGTAACGCAGTTCCACAAATTTGCGGTAAATATCGACCGTCTTCTCCCCGAACTGCCACGGCTCCTGATAAATGCTTCCGTTGGATGAATGATTCCGGAACAATGGAGAAAATGCTCCGACCTGTACCCAGCGGCATAAAAGTTCTGCCGTACAGTCCGCACCAAATCCACCGACATCCGTTCCTGCAAATGCCATTCCACTCAGTCCAAGATTGCACAACTGTGGCACTGCCATCTGAAGATGTGACCATAAACTCTGGTTATCTCCGGTCCAGACTGTTGTATACTTCTGGCTTCCTGCATAGCATGCGCGGGTGATCACAAATGGTCTTTTTCCGGTCTGTTCCTTAAGTCCCTCATAGGTTGCCTTGGACATCAGATGTCCGTATACATTGTGCATGGCTGCGTGGGTAGATTTCTGATCTTCATCCGTAAACACGACATCTGATGGCAGTTCTCCGTGAAAACTTGCCGGTTCATTCATGTCATTCCAGACTCCGGCAACGCCTATATCGGTCAGGAACTTCTGATTTTCTGCCCACCATTACGCACCTTTGGCTGTCCGAAATCCGGGTATACAGAATCTCCCGGCCATACAGCATTCACATAGACTTCCCCTTCCGGTGTCTTTGCAAAATAATCTCCGGCAATTCCCTCATCATATTTCTCATAACCCGGATCTAATTTCACACCCGGATCGATAATGCAGACTGCCTTGAATCCATCGTCTGCCAGCTCCTGAATGGTCTCTGCCGGATCGCCGTAATCTTTCTCATTCCATGTAAAGACACGGTAGCCATCCATATAGTCAATATCAAAATGCATCGTATCGCATGGGATATCAAGTTCTCTGTATTTCCCTGCTACTTTTTTAATGCAGTCTGCAGAATCATATCCCCAGCGGGACTGATGATAACCGAGTGTCCACAGCTGTGGAAGCGGAGTCCTTCCGGTCAGGTAGGTATAACCGCCCACAATGTCCGGCATCGTATCCCCTGCGATAAAATAGTAATCAAGGTTTCCGGCGTCCGCACCATAGTAAAAATATGCCTGATTTTCTTTTCCAAGGTTTACATAAGATCTGTATGTATTGTCAAAGAAAATACCGTAAACACTTTCTTTTTTCAGAGTGATCAGAAACGGAATGGACTTGTACAGTGCGCGGTAAGAATCCGTGTGTGCCTGTGGGATATCGGAGTTCCAGTTTTCGTACTCATAATCCCGCTTATTCAAAAATCCGGTCTTGTCCCCAAGTCCGTAAAACTTCTCATCCCCGTCCATTTTTTTGACAGTCTGCACCGGATAGCTGCCGCTTGCACCTGCGGACACATCATGTCCCTCTGCCTTTAACACTTCGAGAGATTTTTCACTTAACAGCGGTCTTAAAATACGCCCGCTGCGGTAATCTTCACAAATGCTCTTTCCATCCCGGTAAAAGTCCACATAAAATCCGTCATAAACTCTCGCTTCCAACTGTTTTGTTGCAACTGAAACATAACTGCCGCAGTCTTTTACCTCAAAATCTGTCCGGACCGCCTTCTCCCCTTCGATTGCCTTGGAGCGGTGTCCTTTTGTCTCATAAGGAACAAAGACATTCATAATACTCTCAGTAATGACCTCTAAAAATGCCTCTTCTTTTTCAAAGAAAAAATGGATTTTATTTTCTTCCACCTGATAATCCAAACGTTTACCCAACATATGTGCATCCTTTCTTACGTATAATTTTTCGTATTTTTTCGTAAGAATATTTTAGCATGTGCAGACGTTTTTTTCCATAGATATTTACTGATTTTTTGCCATGTCCTGAAGTTCACGCATCAGATCCAGATCCGACTGCTGAATCTTCATATTGGTTGTCATCGGCTCCTCACCCGGTCTGGTGAGTGTGATCTCGATCACAGTGCCCTCCTCCATCTCTCTGGAGAATACCGCACTTAAAAATGCCACAAACTTCGGATGGTTTGCAGTAAATTTATTTTTTGCATTCATAATCTTCATAATATTTGCCGGGTTCATCATAATCTTTTGTCCTTCTCTTTCCAGATGCCTAAAGCATCTTCTTTTTCTTAAAATAAATAATTTCCAAAATGATCACTAAGATACTCACTATTATAACTGCCGGATACGCATATTTCCACCCAAACTCCGGCATATTTGGAAAATTCATTCCATACCAGCCGGCGATCAGCGTGAGCGGCAGAAAAATCGTTGTCACAACCGTCAAAATGCTCATCACCTGATTCTGCTGCACCGCAATGAGTGACTGGTAAAGTTCCCTGATCTGCACGAGATATTCCCGCAGCATTTCCACATGGTCATGCAGCCGCTCCGCCCGGTTGGAAAATAACTGCCACTGTGCTTTTTCCTCCTCCGACAGACCGCCGTTCACAGAGGTCTGCATGACATCTCCCATATTCATCAGCTGTTCATAATAGGCATGAAAAATATTGAACCGTTTCCGGTATTTCATGATCATCTCATAAAAATAGTCCGGTATTTTCTTTAACAGTTCCTCCTCCAGACCAGCCAGATGTTCCTCCTGTTTCTGCAGATACAGTACTTCATCCTGCAGCAGTTCCTCGAATAATGCCAGAAGGATCTGCCGGAAGCTATAACCCTCGTAGGTGCCTTCCGCCATCTTGTTCAGATACTCCATCAGAAAATGGCTTTCCTCTACAAGATATAATTCCTGCTCTGACAGGTAAAATCCAAAATTATGGATACACACCTGCCCTTTATTTCCCTTTGGCACACGCATTGTTCCCTGCACACACTCCCGGTATTTTTCAATCTTGCAGTACTGGATCGGTGTCATGCTGTGGATAAAATTATTTTTCCGCACAAGTTTCCGCGGATGGCTCAAAAACTCATCCAGACTCATGAGATAAATGCTTTTTCCTGCGTTTTCACTATTTTGTACTGCTTTCTTTTCCAATGTGATTTTTCCAGTTTCCTCATGATAGCTGTATTGTTCCATATGATTTTAACCTCGTAATTTTTTTGTATATCATTCCTTACAACCTGCATACTCCCAGGTAACTCCGTTATCCTCAGACTGAAAAATAATCCCCTGCTGTTCCATCGCATCAGTCTGCAGATAAATCTCCATTTTTCCATCCACGATCTGCGGCATGGTGTGATAATCATAATCTTCGATCGTAAATCCCAGTTCTTCTGCTTCAGATGGAAGTTCTGTCACCGTATCCAAAGGAAGTTCCAGCCGTTCAAATGTCTCTCCGCCGTCCTTCGTCACATAGAGCATGGAGAAATCCTCACTTGCATACGTCAGTCCTGCAAATCCGAAATCATTCGTAAAAAAGAGCAGACCTTCGGCAACGCCCATATTCTGGTCAAACGGATCACCGTTGACCTCCGTCCATGTCGTACCGCCATCCTTCGTCTTTTCAAAGTTATAAAAGCGGCTTCCACAGGCAGCATCTACCACATTCAGCCGGTAACCGGTAATATCATTGATGAAATAATACATATCGCCGTCTTCTGCATTAAATTCCCACGTATCCGAATTGCGGATATTCTCACTGGTCTTTGTTTCCGTTTCTGTCTCTGCTTCCGCTGAAAATTTCCGGCTCGTTTTCTTCCTTATTAGTATCACTATTATCTTTGGAAGAACTCTCATCAATTATTCTCCGCCACTCATCAATTTTCCAGGAGAGTGCCCCATTGTATGGGATTGCCGTGCGGATCACCGCAGCGCCACAGATGATCGTTGCCGCTCCTGCCGCCACAAGTTCTGCGATCCACAGATACTGTTTTTTTCCCTGCCTGCTGTTCTTTTGCCTTTTTTCTGGTGATAAGCCAGAAGAGAAAACCAACTGCCATGACCGCTGCTCCCACAGCCATTTTCTGTCCGTGGTAGCGTACTCCTCCAAACTGGCATAAAAAATATCCTTCGTATAAAACGTAAAAATAACCTGCTAATATCAGCACCGGACTGATTTTGTGTATGACTTTCATTTTCCTTTTCCCTCTTTTTTCAAAATGGATGTTACGGCTTTTCAGACCAGACTGTTTCGTCTTTCTGCTGCTTGCATTATATTGTTTTTGTGTGCATTTTTCAATCGTGAAAAGCGGGTTTGGATCGTTTTTTTCCACTCAGATCTGTCTGTATCTCTGTCAAGCGCAGATGATGACAAATTTTCCTCCATAAATTGCTAAATTTTTAACAATTTTTTTATTGATTTTATAACCGAGATATGTATAATTATGGTAGAGAAAGTTGGCAATTTGCTTATGTTTCCTGCATTTCACAATGTGGAACAGAGCGATCAAAAGTCCGGCTTCCAAAAAGATATGTATAGTCTGTTTTTACAGATTGATACCATATTACACACAGCGAAAGGAAAGAGGTAACTAAAAATGGCAAAAATTGATTTAAGCAAGTATGGCATTACCGGAACAACAGAAGTTGTTTACAATCCTTCTTATGAATTATTATTCGAAGAAGAAACAAAACCGGAACTTGAAGGTTACGAAAAAGGTCAGGTCAGCGAACTTGGCGCAGTAAACGTAATGACAGGTATCTATACAGGACGTTCTCCAAAAGACAAATACATCGTTATGGATGAGAACTCAAAAGACACTGTATGGTGGACTTCTGACGAATACAAAAACGACAACCACCCAGCTACAGAAGAAGCCTGGAAATCTGTAAAAGATTTAGCGATCAAAGAACTTTCCAACAAGAGACTTTTTGTTGTAGATGCATTCTGCGGTGCTAACAAAGATACACGTATGGCAATCCGTTTCATCGTTGAGGTTGCTTGGCAGGCTCACTTTGTAACAAATATGTTCATCAAACCTACAGCAGAAGAACTGGAAAACTTCGAGCCAGATTTCGTTGTTTACAATGCTTCTAAGGCAAAAGTAGAGAACTACAAAGAGTTAGGATTAAACTCTGAGACAGCAGTTATGTTCAACATCACAAGCCGTGAGCAGGTTATCGTTAACACATGGTACGGCGGAGAGATGAAGAAAGGTATGTTCTCTATGATGAACTACTTCTTACCATTAAAAGGTATGGCTTCTATGCACTGCTCAGCTAACACAGACTTAAATGGTGAGAACACAGCTATCTTCTTCGGACTTTCCGGAACAGGTAAAACTACACTTTCCACAGATCCAAAACGTCTCCTGATCGGTGATGACGAGCATGGCTGGGATGACAACGGTGTATTCAACTTCGAGGGTGGATGCTACGCAAAAGTTATCAACCTTGATAAAGATTCCGAACCAGATATCTACAATGCAATCAAACGTGACGCACTCTTAGAGAACGTTACATTAGATGAGAATGGTAAGATTGACTTCGCTGATAAGAGCGTAACAGAGAACACACGTGTGTCTTACCCGATCAACCATATTCAGAATATTGTACGTCCAATCTCTTCTGCACCAGCTGCTAAGAATGTAATCTTCTTATCTGCAGATGCATTCGGCGTACTTCCTCCAGTATCTGTTCTTACACCAGAACAGACACAGTACTACTTCTTATCTGGATTCACAGCAAAACTTGCTGGTACAGAGCGTGGTATTACAGAGCCGACACCTACATTCTCTGCATGCTTCGGACAGGCTTTCTTTGAGCTTCATCCAACAAAATATGCAGAAGAACTTGTTAAGAAAATGGAAAAGAGCGGAGCAAAAGCTTACCTCGTAAATACAGGATGGAACGGAACTGGAAAACGTATCTCCATCAAAGATACACGTGGTATCATCGATGCTATCTTAAACGGAGACATCAAGACAGCTCCTACAAAGACAATCCCATACTTCAACTTTGAAGTTCCTACAGAGCTTCCAGGCGTTGATCCAGCGATCCTTGATCCTCGTGATACTTACGCTGACGCTTCTGAGTGGGAAGTAAAAGCAAAAGACTTAGCTGCAAGATTCGTTAAGAACTTCGCTAAATATGAAGGAAACGAAGCTGGTAAAGCATTAGTTGCTGCTGGTCCTCAGGCTTAATGATCTGTTAATATCCATTAATTTGTTTTTTAGCTTAAAAGAAACCGGATGTCACATTGCATCCGGTTTCTTTATTACACATATTTGGAGTTCTATCATGTTAAAGAAGTTCATTAAATACGTCTCTCAAAATATGCTTGGTATGGTAGGTATGTCTGTTTATATTCTTGCAGACACCTACTTTATTTCTGTAGCGGTGGGTGCCGACGGTATCACTGCCTTAAATCTGGTTCTGCCAATTTATAATATTATTTTTGCGATCGGTGCGATGATGGGCGTTGGCTCTGCGATCCGTTTTGTTGTGGAACGCAATAAAAAAAAAGCCCGGATGCGGATGGATATTTTTTCCATGCGCTTGTGTGGGCTTTATCATCAGTCTGTTTTTTATTTTTGTCGGTCTGTTTCTTCCGGATAAATTGATCGCACTGTTAGGCGGTGATGCCCAAATATTGTCGGCCAGCCGAGCTTCTTCATGAGCGGGCCTGCAAACTGTGAAAATGTATCACTGATGATGATTACCTGTGTGATTGAACGAAGCTCATCCAAAAACTCCTTTGCGCCAGGCATTGGATCTATCTTTGCGATTGTCTCCTGGATTTCTTTTAATCCGAGTCAACAAGAGATGTTGTATTATAAGGATATGCTCCCAGATTGTCTGTAATGGTAAGTCCTGTATAAGCTAACGTTCCCGCATTTACAATACTGATCACATAGGTGATCGTATCGTTTTGTCTGTAAGTATTCCGCACTGCCTCCTTTGCAGCGGATAAAACTTCCAGAATCTCACCGACTGCTATATTTGAATTGGCAATGGATCTTCCATAACGCAATTGTGCCTGGTTTGTAAAACGTGCCTTATATTTTTCCTTTCCTGTTTTTTATTGTCCCTGTTAAGCAACGTGCTATATTCAGGTACACTTTAATATATGACAGTTTTTTTTAATCGTTTCTCTTAACCGTGCTGCTTTCTGTTTTTTATTAAAAGTCAGGTATCAAAAAGTCTATTTCCCGCTTTTTGACACCTAAACCTTATTAATCAAAACTGTATGCGTTATACACTTCCGTAAGCATTTGGACTGTCTCTTCGTCACTCGCATTTACGATATCACTGACGTCCTTCCATTGAAAATGTGCCCTTTGTTCTGCTGCATTTTGTGCATCATAATAGGCTGCCGCATAAGCATAATACTCTTCCTCTGTCAGTTCTGCCCCGGTATAGTCCTTATAGCTGACTGTCGCTGCATAATCCGGACCATCATATGTTTCGTATTCGACTGCCAGTTTTGTTTCTGTTACAACATCATCAACGATTGCAAGCGAACTGACACGGTATACATAACTGCTCGGTGACTCCTTCATGAGATCGTACACGATATAATTATAATATCCTTTTCCATTTATGATATTAGAATATACCATCACATCACTTTCATCCGATACCTGATCCATAAGATCCGGCTGGGATTCATATTCTGAAAAAGTCGTATTCAGTTCTTTTAGTTTTCCATCCTTATCTACATTGTAAAAACTTGTATAAGAAAAAAATCCTGTGCCGCCAGAATGTGAAACCAAAAGTTCCACTTGTCCGTCCATATCCAGATCAGCCAGCGTGAATTTATATTGTTCATCGGCAAAATCAATGTCAGTTGCCCACTTGTCCCTGTTTTGTGCAAATACCTCAATCTGCTTTTGGATGTCCATAGTGGCACCTGATATGCTGTCCAAATACTCTACATAATCTGTCCATACGCCTTCCATATCAGAAAGCTTTTCTGTCAGATGCTGCTTACCGAGAAATTCTTCAAAAAAGTATCCCTATAAAAAGGAGTGCCATTTTCTGTTTTCGCTTCGACTTTGTAGCTTTCCAGATTTGGATAATCCAGATACATCATATTGTCCGGATTTTCCTGTAAAAATATAACCGGCATATTCCACGAATCTCCGTCATTACAGTATTGGAGTAGCAGCAAAACATCCTTTTTCCCATCCATATTCACATCTGAAAACTTTACACCACTGATCTGTTTAAATGAATCCGAAGCGTCTGCCTTTATTTCCGGAAACTCATATATAACTTTATCATTCTTCACTAATAAGAATTCTGGATCATTCGAATTCTCTTCAGGTGCAACTGATGTAAATGTTACCATTCCCCAGTCATTCAGCTGAATTTCAAATGTCTGATTCTCAATCACTCTTCCCTTAAAACTTTGTGTATTCTGTCCCGGTATCTCTGTATGTTCCGGTGTCTCTGTAACTTCTTCCTGCCCGCCGGACAGTTCTTTTGTTACTTCTGTTGATGCTTCTTTTTCTTTTTTACATCCTGCTTACAGCCTGCAAGAACAAATGATAATATTATAAGTCCGAATAGGATGTTCTTTTTCATCTGACGCCTCCCACTTTTTTCTGCCTTTATTATATCGTGATTTCATCACTCAATAATTTCGCCGTTCGTCAAATACAAATAAATTTGTATTTTCCTCTCTTTCGCTCATTATATCATGAATCTTTGATTCATGATCATTATCTACACTTGCTTCGCTCCGCAGTCCTTATTATATCATTACTTTGTAGTATTATTCCAGACATAATTACCTTCACTCTGATGAATATTCTAGCACCACAGATTTCCGATTTTCATTTCGCCATTGATACAGGTGATCTCCAACTTCGGATCAAAACCAAGAAACGTATATCGTCCCCATGTCTCGTTTGCCTGGGCGGATTCTAACATATAGCAATGAGTTGATACATTTTTCAGTATCCTCATCGTTTCAATCGGGGTAGTAAAATCGGAAAGCATTTCAAGGCTCACCGGGAGCACATTGTAGTTTGCTTCTGATGCAATCTTTTTTACTTCCGTTAAATCTGGCATAATTTTCATTCGCTGCACCTCCAAAGAAATATTGCATTTTTTTATGCAACAGGAACTAAACTATGTTTCCATTGCATAAAAAACGTCCCTGACAGAAATATACTCTCTGTCAAGGACGAATAGAAATCCTTATCCGCGGTGCCACCTTGATTCTCAGCATCACAGGCTCTCTGTAAAGGCATTATTGCCGTTATCTCCGCTTCAACGGTTTAGCGTATTAACTTTGTTCCCTAATGTATCACACTTGCATTGTGCTGTCAATAGGGCAAATTTAATCTTTCCTATTCACGATCTTGTAGTATTCTCTCGAAGTGATCTTGTATACAATCGTATAGATCACAAGGAAGATCATGCTCACGATTGCGATCGCCATGTTAAAGGTAAAGGTATCCACGATCAGTATCATCCGTAAAAACAGTCTGACCACGCTGCTTGCCACGATCATATGCATAATCGCTGCTGCGACCGGAAGGTAAAATAATAACATAACCTGTGTCCGGATGGATTCTTTTGCTTCTTTTTCAGTCAGACCGACATTGGAAAGGATCTGAAATCGTTTCTGGTCTTCGTACCCTTCCGACATCTGTTTGTAGTAAATGATCATAACCGTTGCCATGAGAAAGAGTGCTGCCAGAAACATTCCTACAAAAAAGATTCCACCATAGATACTATAAAAAGCGCTCATCTCCTCTGATTTAAAACGAATTGCTTCACGGTTTAATCCACTCAGTTCCATCAAAACTCTGACCGTTTCCATCTGTTCTGCTGTCAGAGCTTTTTCTAACTGGTATCCGATGAAAACTTCATACTCATCCGGATTCACTCTCTGTCCGGCTTCCGCCATCAGATCACAGATCTGCTCATCATCCGGAAAGACAAGAATTTCACGTTCGAAAATTGACATGGTCGAATCAATGATATAGCGGATTGCAGAATACTCTGCCTCTCCTGCTACTGTATACTCTTTTCCCATAAAATTCAGGTTATCACCTTTTTCCCATTCTTTTCCTGAACTGTAGATGAGTATTTCGTCATCCTTAAGTTTCAGATTCATATCGGCATATTCGTTATAATCAGCAGCAGACAACAGATACGTAACGATATCGGAGGCTATGTCACTGTCGAATGTATCCGGGTCTGCAATCTTTTGTTTTCCATCTTTTTCCGTGACCATGATATCCCGGTACTGTCTATAAATCTGGTCGGTAGTCACAATTCCATCCTGCTGCAACGCTTTATTCATAGTAACGAAATCATCCATGCCTTTTCCTGCCTCTGACACAGTTTCTGTCACTATAATATCTGTCGGATATCTGTCATCTATATTTTTCCCGATGAGCATCATCAGTGAAAAGCCACAGGTCAGCAACAGGATCACACCTGTAGAAAGCACACAGATGGATGCCAGTCCTGCTGCGTTATGTTTCATCCGGAACATCAGATTCGACACACTGATAAAATTCTTTGTTTTATAGTAAAACTTCGGATTCTTTTTCAAACATTTCAGGATAAAAATGCTTCCGGCTGTAAAAAGGCAATAGGTTGCGATCACAACAAGCAGGATGCTGACAAATAATATGTTGACCGCACCCCGATTGACTTAGCAGACAGTGCCAGCTTATATCCCGCAGTCAGTGTTATGATTCCAAGAATAAATATAGGAACTTTCACTTTCGGTTCTTTTTTCCCCTGTTCTGTCACTCTGCAGCAGTGCGATCGGTTTTCCAACCCGGATGGAAGCCACATTATAAATCAGACTGACTGCAAAAAGAATAACAAATAAAACCAATGTACTTTTCAGTGCTTCCACTGAGAAAAACAGACCGTTTACCGGTGGCTGATTGATGATCTTATAGAGAATGAGAAGCATTAATTTGTTCAGAAAAGTTCCCATCATAATTCCTGTAATAATGCTGGTCAAAGCATGAATCAGGCTCTCCGCAGCTAAAATATAGGTAATATTCTTTTGGACATTCCAAGAACTCCATAAAGCCCCATCTCCTTTTTTCTCGCCCTTATCATAAACTGATTTGTATAAAAAAGAAAAACTGTCGCAAAGACTGCTACAATCTGACCGCTGATTTCCAGTAAAATCGAGATAATCTGTGCACCATAAAACGCTTCCACTCCATCTTTATAAATGTATGGACAATGTGCAAGTGACTGCAAAATATAATAAATCATGACAGTCATCGTTCCTGCAAGCAGATATGGGATCAGTGTCTTTTATTTTTCTGCATTCCACTGAACACAAATTTTGTCAGAAGCTTATGATTCACTGTCCTCTCCTCCTCTCATCAGAACGGTCACTGCGTCACAGATCTTATCTAACAGTGCACTTCTTGTCATATCACCGCGGTAAATCTGATGGAATACTTCACCATCCTTAATGAACATGACACGGTCGGCATAGCTTGCCGCCACATTGCTGTGTGTTACCATAAGAATCGTCTGACCTGTCTGGTTAATCTCACGGAGCTGCTTTAACAGGTTGGTCGCCGCCTTGGAATCTAGTGCCCCGGTCGGTTCATCTGCCAGAAGGATCCTTGGATTTGTGATCAAAGCCCTTGCGATCGCAGTTCTCTGTTTCTGCCCGCCGGACACTTCATAAGGATATTTCTTCAAAAGCTCTACAATTCCAAGCTGTCCGGCAGCCTTTTGTACTTTTGCATCCATTTTCTTATAATCCTCTCCTGCCAGCACCAGCGGCAGTTTGATATTATCTTCGATGGAAAAATTATCTAACAGATTAAAATCCTGAAAAATGAATCCCAGGTTACTTCTTCTGAAAATCGCACGCTCATTGTCTTTTAATATTGTGAAATCTTTTCCATCCACCAGCACTTTTCCGGCGGTCGGTGTATCAAGGCTTGCAAGGATATTCAGAAGCGTTGTCTTACCACTTCCGGATTCTCCCATGATCGCCACAAATTCTCCCGGTTCCACACTGAAATGCACATCCCTTAATGCTGTGACTGCTTCCCCACCCATACGTGTTTTATATACTTTTTTGATATGATTGACTTCTAAGATTGACATATAATCCTCCTTGTTTGCGAAGCAAATGCGACTGTCTTTACAGGAGCAGAGGTTTTGCCTCCTTGTTTGTAAGTCAATCATAGCAAAAAAGGAAATGTAGTGCCCTTTCTTTGGCTTACATTTCCTTGTCGTAATCTTACATTTTTGTAAGAAAAGTGTTATTTTCCCTGTTCTTCGTAATATCTGTCAGCTATATATTCCGCTGACTCAGCCCATAAACCGTTTTCTGTCTCCTGTAGTGTCTTATATGTCTCCGATTTATAAAAAAGCAATACTGCTTCTTCAAAAGCAATATGAAAATGTTCCTGTAGTAATTTCACCACATCTCTAATCTGTATACATATATTCATCGTAATATCTTTTCCATTAAAACTATATATCTTTTCTGGCATAAGAAACCCTCCTAACTAATTTCACATATTGCAGTGCCTTTTCTGTATGAAACGATACCTGATTATTTACCTTATTATTTACCTTATTATAGCGAAGTCTTTCCACCGCCTCTTCCGCTGTAAGTATATTCGCCATATATAATTGCACTGTTTCCATGGTATTGTCATCCGCCACTGGTCCAATTACAACATCATAATCATGCTGCAAACCGCCTTTACTTCTATTTTTCTTAATAAATTCTAGCCATTCTTCATTTAACCTGTCAAAACGCTTCACTTTTAGTGCAGGCACTTCCTCAAATAAAAATTCATATACATAATAACCGTTCCGTTTTTCTCGTAATGAAAGCCTGTATGCCCATTCCTTTGACTGTGATTGCAGTATCGTTGTATAAAATCCCTTTCCAAAATCACGTCGGTTATGCGATTTATTGAGATTAATTTTCTCAAATTCAGAACAAGTACCATGATATACTACCAATTCCCTTGAAGCATCTGCTATTACGTTTTCTACAAACTCCATAACCTCTTCAAAACTAACTTGATGTAGATACTCATGCTGAATCAGCATCTTTTCAAAAACTTGATTTTTTTGAAATAATTCTACAACTTTATTACCAGAAAGGTTATATTTACCTGCATATGCTTCCATCACTTCAATAGAAAGCATCTCACAATCTGTCTGTGCACTCATTTGAAATCCCCCATTTTTACTTGCTTTCTCTTAGTATAACATACCCTAATATTAAATTTCCATATTGATTCAATTATCATTTTTCAGGATTTCACATATTCACAAGATCTCCCTGCTGCACTTTTTTCGCACTGAAGAGTAATCATCACAGTCGTTCCCTCTCCCTCTTTCGAAGCCACAGAAATTCCATGCCCAAGCTTTTCACACACACCTTTGCACAGATAAAGTCCAAGACCGCTCGCCTTCTTATCCATCCTGCCGTTATATCCGGTAAAGCCTTTTTCAAAAATCCTCGGCAGATCCTCACTCCGAATGCCGATGCCCGTGTCCTTCACAGACACTTTCAAACCATTTGCAGATTCTTCCGCCGAAATCTTCACACTTCCCTGCTTTGTGTATTTTAACGCATTCGATAAAATCTGTTCCAACACAAAACAAAACCATTTCTCATCTGTAAGCACTGTATAATCCAAATGTTCCAGCTGAATGGAAATATGATTGTAGATAAAAATTGCTGCATATTTTTTTACTACCTGCCGGACTAATTGTTCCAGTGAATTACGCTCAAGTACAAGATCGTTGCTCATTTCTTCAAAACGGAGATAATTCAATGCCATCTCCACATAACTCTCTATTTTAAACAATTCTTGACGACACGCTGCAACGTCCTGCTTTTCTCCCTGCAAAAGAAGATTCAAAGCTGCGATCGGAGTCTTGATCTGATGTGCCCACAATGCAAAAAAGTCCTGCTTTTCCTGTAATTCTTCCCATTGTCTGCTCTCTTTTGAATTGCTTTCCTGCTTTTCTTTGCTTTCTTTTTCATATTGCTCTGTTCTCTTCCGGAATCCCCGGTACTGCATGCACAAAGTGGTCACCCAGAGTATCAGAAATATACTTGTTAAATAAAAGGCATATTCTGCCGGAAGCTGATATAAATTGGATACTATAAACATTAGGAGCAGGAAAACAGGAGCCATCAATAATAAGCCTATATTTTCTGACAAAAATTTTCTATGTAAAATTTTTCCTGTTTCTTTTTGCATCTGCATATTATGGTTCATCATCTAACTCCTGTATTTTTATACTCCAACCAGATATCCAAGCCCACGCTTTGTTGTGATAAAATCATTCACTCCTGCGGCTTCTAATTTTTTTCGTATTCTTGTGATGTTGACCGTCAGCGTGTTGTCATCCACAAATTCATCATTGCCCCAGAGACGTTCCATGATTTCTTCGCGGCTTACCACTTTTCCCTGTTTTTCCATTAACGTCTTTAAGATCAGAAATTCATTTTTTTGTGAGGTCGATCTTCTCTCCACGGACTGCCACAGAAGTATCATTCAGATTCAGTACAACTTCTCCACATTCGATCAAGTGGCTTGTGAGTTTGCTTCCATAGCTTCTTCGAAGTACAGCCTGTAATTTTGCGGTCAGCACCTGTAAGTCAAATGGTTTTGCGATAAAATCGTCGCCGCCCATGTTCATTGCCATCACAATATTCATGTTATCGTCCGCAGAAGATAAGAAAACGATCGGTACTTTGGACGTTTTACGGATTTCCGCACACCAGTAAAATCCATTATAATACGGAAGTTTGATATCCATGATAATAATGTCCGGTTGAAAATCTTCCACTTCTTCTGTTATTTTTTCAAAATTGCCGGCACACTGTACCTGCATCTGCCATGTTGTAAGATGTGCCGCCACTGCCCTTGCAATGACAGCATCATCCTCCACAATGAATACTTTATTTGCTGCCATGTCTTAGTTCCCTCGTATTGATTTTAAATAGTTCAAACGCTCTCTCTTTGATTTTTTCCAAATCCTCATATGTTCCATCAGAAAATTCTTCTTTAATACGCATGGAAGCCATTGCATGACTGTCATTCACTTTGTCTGCATCTGCCGTTTTCAGAAATTTTCCTAATAATTCCCAGTCACTTGAATAATACAGTTCCACTAATTTTGCCCTGTATTCCAGTTCCGCCGGAGTAATGTCTGGATATTCCTTCAGGTCTTTTTGCGTGCTGTGCTTCATGCTTTAAAAGTGAAACGGTAAATTTCTCACTCTCAAAATCATAGGCACTCTCGATGCATTGAATCGTTCCGTCCTCAGATGCCCAGCCGCCAGTTCCGTATTTTCCAAAGGTCAGATAATCCATCCAGCTCCGAAATACAAAACCTTTTAAAATATTTACCGTATACTGCTCTACGCCTTCCGGCAATTCTATCTGATAAGACATCGGAACCGTATCTTTCCAGATGTATGGTCCAAAATACCCTTGCGTTTTTCCGAAAAGTGCATGGTAGCCTTTCTGTTCAAAAAGTTCCTGCAATCTATCTTCCAGTGCGTCTTTCTCTTTTTCCGATATAGAAAAAGTCTGGCACAGCTTTCTTATCAGTTTGTCTGCGGCAATTTCTTCATCACTATTGCAAAAACACGTCTCTGAAATATTGCTGATATGCAAGCAGTATCTCATTCAGTATTCCATCCACTTCATATTGCCGATAATGCTCGTTTTCAAATAAGTCAATATATTGTTCTCGTTCTTTCTCATATTCCGGAAGGTCGCACATTATTTCAATGGCTTCCTTCACCTTTCCCTCGATCAGTAACTCGTCTACCTTGGTCATCTGTGCCTCCAGCCAGTATTCTTAAATCTTTATTTCTATCCTTGTTTTATCCAGCTCCACTCAAAACTGTCAAGTCCGGCTTTTCCCTGCGCAAGCTGATTCAGTTCATGCAGACAGATTTCCGTCGCCCTGTCGATAAATTCCCGGATCATCTCTCTGGTCAGAAAAAAAAGCTGCTTTTTTCTTCCATTGGGTGAAATTGTTCACGTACTTCCCTTACCAGTTCCTGCTCACGAAAATCTGCTAATTCCATAATCGGCTCACCTGCCAGTGTCTGCGTCCGGAGCATATTCTTATCCAATCCATACTGCTTCGCTACAAACCAATTTGTATTTTCATAATCCTGATGCAGCCTTTCAACATTCTCTGGAATGGATGAGTTAAAGTGATGCTCAGAATATACATATCTTCTATAAAATATGTCCTGAATCAGATGAAGATAATATCCTAGATACAGTTCATCTGTCTTCATTTGTTCCCCGTATTTTTCCCTGTAAAATTCAAGGTCATAGGTCACTCTTGTCTGTTCACAGATCATTTTCTTAAGATGACTGTTTCCACTGACAGCCCCGTCTGGAAGGATCACACCCAGACGCAGCCTGTCCAAATTATTAAATTCTGTTTTAACTATTATGCATTGTATGATTGCAAGATGAATCATGCTGGACGCCATAAAATTTTCTCCCGCCTCCTGATATTCTGTCACATGTTTCTGTAAGCTGTTCTATTTTTCGCTTTCTGCTTCCTTCATTTCCTCATAATACGCTTTGTATCTGTAAATGGTACGCTTGCTGACATTGTTGCACTTTGCAATCTCGACCAGATCCGTACCACTCTGGTCTCATATCCGGCAACAAAATCATTATAGATTCCCATCCACTTCGCATTATGCTTCTGTCGTCCGCTTAATTTACGGTTTTTGTAATATTCGAGTTCTTCGTGAAGTGCTGTGTTCTCATTCTTCAGTTCTTCAATTTTCTTTAAAGCTTCTTATTCTTTTTATCTTCCAGTAACCTTTTCTAGCCGAACCCTCACGTTCCACTAAACCTTTGTCTACCAGAGCATTCACTAAGGTTGCCTCTCCAACACCTCAGTATCTCCTCGATATGTTTCGGATTCTTGCTTCCAACAATAACGTGATTCATCTTTTTCAACACAAAATCCAACATGTCACTAAGTGCATATTTCTTAAATCCATCTCCCATAGCAAATGGCATGCTGGCAACAGTCTCTAATTCCAATGCCTTGCAAGCTTCTATCATCGTCATCTTCACACCATCTATCATCTGAGAGTTCACTGTGTCAGCCCAATCACACATGATATTATATTCAAACAAAATGTATTTAAAATGATTCTTTTCTCCGGACACTTTTCTTGCTATATTCTTTATTCTTTCAATCTCAATATGCCACTTATTTTCGAAAGGTTCTTCTACCATAAATTCAAATGCTATGCCATAATATCTAATCTTTCCTTCAAAACACTTTGTCTCATACCATCTTATAAGCATTTCCATTTTCTCATAGAATTCGTCTTCCGTTAACTTTAATTTTGTTATCTCGGGAATATGAATGTAATAAACATCTATCATTTCAAGACCTAAATTTTCCAATGACTTATTAAGAGCTATTTCATAAAAAGCAGGATTGAGAGTCTGGAATAAACCTTCATATTCTGAAAAATCTTCTATTGATATTCCTTTATTCTCCAGTTTTTCCGACAAGTATTTCATTGGTGGAAGCTTTGCTGAAATATCTCCATATAATAATCCTGCCTTAGATGATATAAATACCTCTTCTCTGGTAATAATGCCAGAATTCATTAATTCAGCTAATGCAACTCCTTCATCTCGTTCTGAACACATTCCTCTATAATTTATAGCTCCATCAATAGAGTATATCCCATTTCGAACTGCATACTTTATTGCTTCTACATATTTCAAAGAATCTTCTTTTGAAAAATTACCCAAGTGAGTTCCTAATGCAACAGTTCCCATAGGCTTGTGCGAATACCCTTTTATCATTTCCATTCCTCTTTTCCATATTGATAACGTACATTATAGAAGTAATGCTAATTAATTTGCAGTCTTGTATTATAAAAACATAAATGCTATATTAAAATAAGAAATGGGTTTTTTGTCTGGTAAGCTTTTAGCTGAGAGAGTTGCCCATTTCTTTTTTCATGCAGATGCATTTTTCCGTCATTTGCACACCTAATTAACATTGATGCATGAAAAACATTACTGATCCTATGTCAATTATATTTTGGGCACACTTTTTAGTTGCTCCACACCATAGAATCAATGTAATAATTTTTTAAAAAAACAGGGCTTCCACCCCACAGAAAATCTGCAAGCGCGCAAGCCCTGTAAAATATACTACATAATACTTCCCATCAACGTGGACATCACGATCATCACCAACGAAAATGTAAAAGAATTTACCGAAATAAGCGTAGCTCTCTGCTCCGATGGAATCATATCATTTAACAGGATGTCTGTGCGCACTTCCAGAAAATCATCTGCAAAAGAACCAGCAAATCCGCCAAGAACCATCAGATATGGATTGCCTGAAAACGTCATTCCAAATGCAGACAACACACCGATTCCACTTAAAATAACATACTTTTTGTATTTCCAATTTGGAAAATATCCCACCACTTTGGCGCCGAGTGCAGCTCCAAGTCCCATGACAAAAAGAGCCGGTCCAAGCAGTGCCTCGTTCAATCCCGCCAGTGGCAGCTTTGCCTGCAGGAAAAACAGGACAAGTGTTGACACTGCACCGATCAATGCATTTACGATCATAATGCTTCTGGCTTTTCGATTGTTTTTCATGAAATGCCAGCTCTCTGTGATGACGTTTTGAAGTCTCTCTGAAATGCGGATGTTCTGAATGTTTTTCTGATCAGTTTCCTCTTCATTCATCCATTCTTGCTTTTCTTCACTCATCTGCTTTTTGTTATACTCATCCGTCTGTGAATTTATCAATTTATCGTCAGCACCAGTGAAACCGGAAATTTCTCTTAAACTGCATACAATTCCAAGTGCGATCATCCCAAAGAAAATATCAATCGCATATGCCTTTTTGTACCCAAGCCACAATGCAAAACCTGCACAAAGTGTTGCTGTAGAACTTGTGATCCGATATAACATCATTTCCGTGGAAGCATATCGGTTATATTTTTTCTCCTGCCTTACCGACTTTAAACTGTCATACGCCAAAGCTTCTATCGTTCCCGATTCCAGATTGTAACTGAGCGCACTGAATGCAATCGCAAATGCCACCATTCCAAAATTGTCAGATAAAATCATAGCCAGACCAGACAGCACACTGACCAGCTTCGAAAGAGCCAGCGTCTTTTTCCTTCCAAAAACATCTGCCACAACACCTGATGGAATCTCAAAACAACTGCTTGCGATATGGAAAATACTCTCCAGTACTCCAATCTGTAACAATGAAAACCCTCTGAGTGCAAGAAGCGCCACCCACGATGCTCCCGCAATCCGAAAATAGCTTACCGTAGTAAGTGTATACAATTTATTGATCTGTCTTTTTATATTAAAATTACACATAAAAAAATCTCCTTTTCAAAATAATATCTTTTCAATATTTTTGAACAGGAGATAGTGTTTTTTTCATATTTACATTCTTAATTTTAGAAACTGTTTACCTGAAAAAGAGCGCACTATCCCTGTAAACAGCTAATTTGTTGCCTTTTTGCAGGTGAAGATTCGTTGTTTTCCAGCGCATAGTCTGCTCTCCTTTCCTAGTATATTTGTTTTCCTCTGATATTTACATCTTTTGTATTATATACATGAATGGATGGACTTGTCAACTTCATGCAATATGCAAAGACTTCGTCAAAAAATCTACAATCTCTTTTTCATATTCATCTTTGATGATATTTTCTTTACTCTCTTCCATACTTCCATCAACAAAATACTTGCCGGTTTCTTTATTCATTGACAGCCGGGAGTTTGACAGTTGAATATTTAAAAAAGTTATCGCAGGTCGCATAAAACCTGCGTTTTTTATGTCAATTTTTTTGCTTTGGTATGTACTTGTTTGTAATAGTGTGATATACTTAAAAGAAAAAGGATTTTGTGTCATGTATATTGCAGTTACAGGTAGTAAAAATAATAAAGACGTTTATATTTATCAATCATTCCGAAAAAAGGACGGAAAATCATCATCTCGCATTTATAAGAAGCTTGGAAAATATAACACCTTGTTGGAACAGTTTGATGGTGATAATGAAAAACTTATGGCTTGGGCGAAAAGCGAAGCTGCCAAAGAAACCGAACTTTACAATGAACGCACCGGGAAAGTTACGGTTGAATTCTCTCAAGCTGCCTGCATTCCTATGAACGAGACACGTTCTTTTCATGCCGGTTATCTATTTCTTCAACAATTATGTACGGAGCTACGCCTTGATAACATCTGCCGTGTGATTAAAGGGCGCCATAAATTTAAGTATGATCTTCATGCGATTCTGACTGATCTCGTTTACGCAAGGGTTCTCTCTCCTTCAAGCAAGCTCAGCAGTTATAACTTTTGCAAAACGCTTCTTGAACCACCAAAGTATGAGATTCAGGATGTTTACAGAGCTTTGTCTGTAATCGCGGAGGAGTCAGATTTTATCCAAAGTGAACTATACAAAAATTCAAACTTCATCCATCCAAGAAATCAGAAGATACTTTACTATGACTGTACGAATTATTACTTTGAGATCGAGGAAGAAAGCGGTTTGAAGCACTATGGAAAAGGCAAGGAGAACCGTCCAAATCCGATTGTTGGTATGGGGCTGTTTATGGATGCTGATGGCATTCCACTGGCATTTGATGTTTTTCCAGGTAATCAAAACGAGCAGACAACGCTTAAACCTCTGGAGAAGAAAATCATAAAAGATTTTAACTGTAGTGAATTTATTTTCTGTTCGGATGCCGGTCTTGGAAGTGCAAATAACCGAGCGTTTAACAGCATCGGGAATCGGGCTTATGTCATCACGCATTCCCTTAAAAAGATGAAGCAGGAAGACCGTGATATTGCCCTGAATCCAACACAGTTCAGAAAAGTTGGTTCGACAGATTTTATAGATATCAGGACTTTGGACGAAACCGATGAAGACGTTTTTAACTCCATTTACTACAAAGAAGTTCCTATTGTCACAGGAAATATGGATGAGACACTAATCCTTACATACTCTCCGAAATATAAAGCTTATCAGCAAAAAATCCGGTCACGTCAAATCGAGCGTGCAGAGAGGATCATCAACTCTCCTTACAAAAAACGGAAGTAAAAATCAAAATGATCCAATGCGTTTTGTAAAAAGACTGCTGTAACAAACGATGGTGAGATTGCAGAAAAGAAAGTATATGGAATTGACGAGGAACAGATAGCCAAGGAAGAACTTTTCGATGGTTTCTACGCGGTTATGACAAATCTGGAGGGAAATATCGAGGAAATCATAAAGATTAATAGGCAGCGCTGGGAAATTGAAGAAAACTTCAGAATCATGAAAACAGAATTCGAAGCCAGACCTGTTTACGTCAGAAGAGATGACCGGATTAAGGCTCACTTCATGACCTGTTACATCAGCCTTCTTCTCTACCGTCTGTTAAATTTACCGAAGCATCATCAGCGAAATAGAATTTACCAATCTAGCACATATCGTTACGAAACAAAAAACGGCTCAAGCATTGATTTTACTGGCTTTACAACCGTTTTTTGTTTTTCAACTGTCAAAGATGGGATACATGAATGGATGGACTTGTCAACTTCACGATGCGACCATCCTTCAAATCTTTTTGACGAGGCTTTATCGATCATCTCTTCATCTGACAATCTGTCCATCTGCATTGGAGTTCCATTTAATCCCGGCTGGCGCACATCATCCAATGCCAGGCTCTTCAAAATAGAGTCTGAATCATTGCAGATCACAACCTCAAAATACTGTCCATAAAACTTTGCTTTTGCGATCGCATTTTCTTCCGGTGTTATTCCATTTTCTTCAGGTTCATCTGTAATCAGATCCGAAAATCGTTTCACTTTTGAAAATTTGTTTTAATGAAAACCCTGATTTAAATCCCTTAAATATACAATGAGTTTACAGGGAACCCTTAACTTCGGACATGGTTTTGATGAACCCCTTCATTTTGGACAAAATCGCTTTTTGACTCCGATTCAGATTGATATTACAATAATAATGAATTGGAGGAAATTATGGCAAACAGAAAGTTTACAGAACAGGAAATGCTCACACTGAGAAATAGCAAATATGTGCTGGATGTATCACCGAGCATTGTACATTTCTCGGCAGAATTTAAAAAACTGTTTTGGGAGGAACTGTCAAAGGGCAGGCTTCCACGTGAGATTGTTTCGACTCTTGGGATAGATCCCGATATCTTGGGGGATTCCAGAATAAATGGTCTGAAAACCATGATTGGAAATGAAGTAAAAAAGGGAAATGGTTTTCGTGATCTTAACACCTATGCACAGGGCTGTAACGGATATCTTTCGGCTGAAAATCGGATAAAATATTTAGAAATGCAACTGGCATATAAAGATCAGGAGATTGAGTTTCTAAAAAAAATTGTATCTTTAAATCCGGAGGCTCCGGAATAATGAAAATACCAGCCCATGCAAAGTATCAGATTATTTATGATACCATGCAAAAAAACGATAATCTATTGAATGTAGCTGCCATGTGCGAAATTGCAGGAGTATCCCGTTCGGGATATTACCATTATCTCTCAACAGAAGACCAGCGAATGGAAAGGGAGGAACAGGACAGACAGGATTTTCTTCTGATTCTGAAAGCATACCAGTACCGAGGATATCATAAAGGTGCCCGTAGCATATATATGAGGCTGTTACACATGGAACCGCCGATAGTGATGAATATCAAAAAAATCCGGCGGTTGATGAAGAAGTACAACTTACAGTGCCCTATCCGCAAGGCAAATCCCTATCGGAGAATGGCAAAAGCAATGGCAACTGCATATACCGCACCCAATATAGTAAACCGTGAATTCGAGGAACACGGACCAAGAAAAATTCTGTTAACGGATATCACGTATATTATAAATGGAAAAGCACCCCGGTGCTATATGTCGACAATTATAGATGCCTGTACCAAGGAACTGCTGTCATGGGTTCTCAGCGAATCACTAGAAATTGATTTTGTATTAGAAACAGTAAAGCAGTTAATAGAAAAACATGGAACTAATTTAAGCACAGAAACATTAATACATAGCGATCAGGGTTCCCACTATACCAGCATTAAATTTATCCAATTGTTAAAGGATAATGAACTGAGACAGTCTATGTCACGTAGAGCAAACTGTTGGGACAATGCTCCTCAGGAATCATTCTTTGGTCATATGAAAGATGAATTAGATCTATCAGAGTGCCACGGCTATGAGGAGATATTAAACGCAGTTAGGGATTGGACAGAATATTATAATACAGAACGTTATCAATGGGACTTAGCAAGGTTGTCACCTGTTGAATATTATCAATATCTGACAACAGGAATTTATCCACTGATAATCCCTAAAGCAAAAGGTAAAAACAATCAATCAGAGGCATCACTTTGATGCCTCTACACAACAAACAAATATAAAATAGAAATCTGAAAAGGAAAAGTCATAGTGTCCTTGACAAAGGGTACACTTTAAATCTCCGCTGTTAATATAGAATATTCGTTCGATTTTATCAAGTCTTACTTGCACTTTTTCTCTTTCTTCGGCAATTCTTCCCACATACTCTCAACCAATTCACACAGAAACTGCCGATTATCCACATCATCAACCAGAATCATTTTTTCGCACCATCATACGGCGGTTCCATCTCAGCATCCGGCATCATTTTCACCGCCACCGGAACCGGCTTTACCAAAAGTCTGTCATCATATATTCCGCCAAAAACCTTTCCACGGTAATAAAGAATGAATTCTCCCATCATTGCCCAACTGCTGATCTCATCCAGTCCTGATAATTGTTCCAGAACAAAGTCTAGATATTCTTTTGTTGATGCCATGTTGTTTTCTCCTATCTTCCCACCAGCTTTAAGAATTTCTTATCATTCATCTGCTCATTCGTAACATACTCCCCATCACAAAATAGTGCATAAGTCGTGATTGGCGTTGGTACATTCTGAGCATCCTTCCTATTTTCAATCTTCACAGCTTTGAGTGGAATACCATTCTTCTGAGCGGTTTCTTCCAAGATTGGTACATACTTTGCATTAAAAGGACATTGGTTTGTATAATAAAGAACATAGCCGCTTTCATTTATATGATGGTGTTTTGCACATTCCTTGAACACCGGTGGCTCAGTTTTCTCTTCAAACGGCAGATACCATAGCTGGATTCCATTATCAGCCTCATCACAAGCTTTAAATCCTTTATATTTTAGAAACTTCGGATCGGCCAAATGGCTTTTTCCTTGCTGCTGCAAGAATACATAGGCTTTCTTCCCCTTTTCTTTGCTGTCCTCAATACACTCGGAAAGTAAGTCACTTGAATATCCATGGCCTTTGAAAGATCCGGACACCCACAAACAATTAATATACATATAACCAGGTGCTTCGATTGGATTCCATGCACACTCCGCAGGTATGTACTCAATAAAGCACTTGCCGCGTTCTACGCTCTTAAGAAACACAAGACCTTCATCAAATCTATCCGCAAGCCATGCCTTTTTTGATGATACCTGAATATCTTTATTGTTGGAAATGGCGCAGCAAATGTGCTCCTTTTCAAGATTTTCTTTCGTAACTCTAATATATTCCATACCTTTAAGCCCTCCTTATCGGATGCCTGACCACAGTCTTGCGTTTCTCCGGTGCTACCCTCCGCGCATCACTCAAATAAATTTCGTGGTGCATTCTCTGATCCGTTATATCAAGTGTATATCCCTGTTCTTCCATAAATCTGTGCATTGCATCTACCGTAGCAGGCTCATCGTCATACGATCCGATATGCATGCATTGTACACATAATCCTTCATCATACGAGAAAGAACTCAACCTTAGAAAAATCCTGTTTCTTTTTCTCCGTAGCTTTCCTGACAGCCCAGTCGAAATCTTCCCTGGTAATAAAATCTGGCAAGCGAATAACAGAGATCCACTTAAAATCTTCCTTACGAGCATAATCAATTCCAGATACTCCGTCTCGCCTGCCGGCTCGGTCGGTTCGCAGCATGGCGTCCCCGGACGCCGCTCACCCTGCCACCAGAATCCCTCTAATGGCGGCACCACATAATCGAAATATCCGTCAATCTGATGGTCTTCCTTTTTACTCATTTTAATCGTAAATGCAATTCCATATAGAAGTCCAATAGACTGCTTGTATTCTCCGTCTGCATCATTTGGATTACCGCTTCCCCTCACCGCTATATAATTCATTTTCGGGACTCTGACAATAGACGGTGTTCCCTTCGGCATGTAAAACTCTTTGTATTCCTTTTTATAATCAAACGTCATTTTCCTAATCCTCCATAGCTTTTTAATGTTTCTTCCGCATTCCTGCGGATAATGTCCCGTGCTTCTTTCGGCTCAAGCACCTCAGCCTTTGCTCCAAATGTCATAAGCCATGTCACAAGGTTTTCCATATCCGTATAGTCTGCCGAAAAAAGCAGCCTTCCATCGTCTGTTTCTGTAAAGCAGTTCGCTCCAAATTCTTCAACCAACCGCCACTTTACATCCGGGGCGAAAAGGACTTTTACCTTTATCCCGCCCGGAAATATCTTCTCATTTGACAAATTCGGCATTGGTACATTTCTGCACAGAAATCCACGGTCTGTTTCAACAACACAATCCATACGGTTCAACTTAAACAATCTGTAATCTTCACGTTCTAAACACCACCCCCATACATACCAGCTTGACCACCTAAAAACCAGATAATACGGTTCTATCCTTCGGTTGCTGTCTCCAGATGGAGCATAATACTTAAACTGTATAGTATGCCTGTTTTCTATTGCATTTTGGATTACTTCGATTTTCGGAACAAGAGAGCCTTTATACCATGAAGACAAATCAATCAACATAGAGTCTCTTCCACTGATGAACTCTGATGATCCGGTCAGGATTTTCTCCATCAACCTACCATAGTATCGGTTCCCACTCACACTGTCAAGACTCCTCAGCCCCGCAAGGATCATCTGCATATCTTTGGATGTTAAAATTGTCCTATCCATACGATATCCGTCCATAAGACTAATACCACCACCGGTTCCCTGTGCCGTCCTTATTGGAATGCCAGCTTTGCAAAGGTCTTCAATATCCCGGTTTATTGTCCTGCGGGATACCTCAAATTTTTCTGCCAATTCAGGCGCTGTTGTCTTTTCTTCCTGCAGTAAGATTGACAATATCCCAATAAGCCTATCTATCTTCATAATTTCCACACTCCATACATATCATATCCAGCATAACACGACAACTATATGTCATGTTTATTATATCCACAAAAATTTTTTTTGTATACAATAGAATGCACGCTCCGCAAACATTCTATTGTCATGAACAAAAAGACCTCCGAAACATCAGGTTTTCTAATATGTAATCTTTCATTCTTTTTAATGCTTCCTCAAGTGTTATAACCTTCTCCACTTCATTGTTCCTCCGTTCATGTCATTTTCGTTTTGTCTATATTATATATTCCTAATCCACTCGTTTAGATTCCATTTTCGTTTTAAAGCCGGTCTTAAGGTGCGCACTCTTTCTCTCCATATATCCGCCACATTTACTCTGCTGCTACAAAGATGATAGTTATTAGACTTCGTTGCTTCAAGCCAACTTATCTCTCGTAGCCTAGCCTTATATGTGATTTCTGTTCGTCGAACCAGAGATTTGCGTACAGCTTCCTTCAGATTCCACCTCACGACAGACACCCTTGCTGCTCGACTATACACTTCCCACTATCTGGACATGTTCAGGACTTGCACCTGTTAGAGACCGCCCATGGCGCGCAAACTTGAAAAAGGCACTCCTAATGGAATGCCCTAATATAAAAAATAAGGGACACTCTTTTGAAGTATCCCTATTTTCTATCAATATATCTGATAGCTCTCTATTTACTTTCATATTCAGAATTCTTTGTGTTCCAACAACCGAGGTCTAGCGCTGCAACAACAGTTACTTTCCTCACAAGCTCCTTTTCCCTGTGATTTTCACCAATTTTTTTGAAACTGAAAAACTCTACAAAGTGCCTAAATTCAAGGATTTTTAGATATCTTTCCTTTGGAGTAATGTCACGCACTCTACATGTGTTGTATGCGCAAACTGATCCACCGCCCGGACACGTTTCACCTCATATCCGCCTTCCGCCAGCACCTTAAGATCTCTCGCCAGTGTCGCAGAATCACAGCTCACATAAACAATGCGTTCCGGCTTCATCAGAAGCATTGTCTCTAAACATTTCTCATCGCAGCCTTTTCTCGGAGGATCAACCACGATCACATCCGGGTGCAGCATATCTGTCTTTTCATTCTTATGCTTCGCATAAAATTCCGGCAGCACTTCCTCTGCTTTTCCAACGAAAAACCCGGTATTGGAAAATCCATTCCGCTTTGCATTGTCCTTTGCATCGGCAATCGCCTGTGGTACAATCTCCACTCCATACACATGCCCGGCTTTTCCGGCAAGGAATAGCGAAATCGTTCCGATTCCGCAGTACAGATCCCAGACGGACTCCTTTCCGGTAAGTCCTGCATACTCCAACGCAATGCTGTAAAGCTTCTCGGTCTGTTCCGGGTTCACCTGATAAAAAGACTGTGGTGAAATATGATAGGAGATTGCTTTTCCAGTCCGCTCAAAATCCGTGCAGTCCCTTAAATGAATGTAATCCGTAATGTAAGGCTGTCCCCAGATAGTCTCGGTCTGCTCGCCGAGGATCACATTCGTATTCTTCTGATTAATATTAATGGAAATACTTGTCATGCCGGGAATTGCCTGCAACTTCTCCACAAGCACATTCTGTGCCGGAAGTTTCCTGCCGTTAATGACAAGACATACCATGACTTCTTTTGTCGTAAAACCATAGCGGATCAGCGCGTGGCGCACAAGCCCTCTTCCGGTTGTCTCATCATAAGGTTCTATGTGGCACTCACGCATATAGGATAAGATCGCTTCTAAAATCTCACGGTTTTCTGCCACGCCAAGCATGCAGTCTTTGACCGGGATAATGCTGTGCGTGCGCGAGGCGTAAAACCCAGCAATGATATTTCCATCTTTATCTTTTCCGATTGGAAACTGTGCCTTATTGCGGTAACGGTAAGGATTCTCCATGCCAACGATTGGCTCCATCACAGAATCCACAAAGTCTGCATGAAATCCGCCGAGACGGATCAGATTGTTTTTTACCTTGTTCTCCTTGAACTCTAACTGCTTTGCATAATCCATCGCCTGAATCTGGCAGCCGCCGCAGCGTCTGTGCAGTTCACATTTTGGCTCCGTGCGGAAGCCGGACGGCTTTACGATCTGCTCCACTCTCGCATAACCATAATTCTTTTTCAATTTGGTAATGCGCGCCTCAATCTCATCCCCGATCACTGCATCCTTGACGAAAAAAGTCATGCCATCCAACTTTCCGATGCCCTCTCCGTCAATTCCCATATCCTCAATCTTCAATGTAATGATATCGTTTTTATTCATTCTTCTTTCCTATTTCAGACTGGATCTCCGGATATTGCTGTCGAGCAGACGGTTGAATCCCTGCCACTCCACATTATTCTCCGGTACATTGGTAAAAATTTCACGAATCGTCTCCATCTTCGCATCTACATTATCAGCAAAACTGAGTGCCAGCGCTTCTGCAAGTGCCGGCTTCTTCGGCGAACCATATTCCAGCTCTCCGTGATGTGCGAGAATACAGTGTTTTAATTCATTTGCCATGCGGACCGGGAAACCTTCGATCGTGCGGATACGCTCTCCGACCATCTCTGCCCCGATCATAATATGACCTAACAGCTGTCCTTCGTCTGTGTAATCATTTTCCGGGAAAACAGATAATTCTTCCAATTTTCCGATGTCATGGAAAATCGCCGCAGTCACAATCAGATCGCGGTTTAACATAGGATAATAAGCTGCAAAATAATCACAGTGCTTTGTCACACTGAGCGTATGCTCTAACAATCCACCCACAAAACCATGATGAACGGTTTTCGCTGCGGAGTGGAATTTGAAACGTTTCTCAAACTCTTTGTCCTCTAAGAAAAAACTGCTTAACAGTTTTTTATAATATGGATTGTTCACCGAACGGATAATACCGCACAGTTCCTCATACATTTCATCAATATTTTTCTCGCTGACCGGAAGATAATCCTTCGGATCATACTCCCCTTCCTGCACTTTTCTGACACGCTTGATGGAGAGCTGTAAATTCCCCTGAAAACTTGTGATATCTCCCATAACAGCAACGTAATCCAACGAATCAAAATCATCGATTCCAACAGAACCCGGATCCCAGATTTTTGCATCCAGGATTCCTGTTTTATCCTGTAAAATAACGTTTTCGTAAGGTTTGCCTGCCTTCGTCAGCGCAGACTGTTTTGTCTTGCACAGGTAAATCTCATTAATCCTCTCGCCTTCGCGGAGACTTTCAATATATTTCATAACAATTATTTCCTCCAAATTATGTATTTGTATTACTGTAAAACACTGACCGTTACAGGGCATTTAATCTCCGTATAACCATCATTTCCCTGTCTCTGAATCGTGACCTCCGCCACATCGCCCGGTGTGAGGGAAAGCAATTTTGTCTGATATCCATCAACCGAGATCACCGCTTCCCCGTCAATCTCTGTAATGACATCACCGCTCTGTAGTCCTGCTGCCATCGCCGGCGAATCCATTTTTACTTCCTTAATATAAACGCCCTTTGGAATATCATTCTCTTTTGCGATTGTATTGGTAACTGTAGTGATTTCCAGACCGATGTATGGAATATCTTTATTATTGGACAACATCTCGATCACCGGTTTCAATTCTGAAATAGAGATTGCTGTCAGCGTATTCTGATCGCCCTCACTGCTGTATCCCTGTGTGACAAGACCGATCACTTCGCCGTTTAAATTGATAAGTGCCCCACTTCCGTTTTTGCTTCCCACGATATCCGTTGTGAAAATATCATAATTCGCATCAATTGTGGAAATGGAATAAGCAGAGGAAGTGATATTTCCTGTCAAAATGGAATAATTCGTTCCAAGCGGACTTCCAACCGCAAGCGCAAGCGTTCCCTGTGTGATGGCAAGCGAGTTGCCAAGCACTGCGACCGAGATCAGATTCATGGTATCATTGTCAATCTCATCCACCGGAACACTGAGTACGGTAATTCCCGTATTTCCGTCGTATTTTTTGATAGAGGCTTCCACCGATGTGTCATTGACAAAGGTCACATAGACAGAAGACGCTTCTGCAATCACTTTTCTCTCAGTCAGGATCAACAGCTCCTGACCACTGTTTGCAATAATAATACCGGAACCCTGTCCCTTGCTCTCATAGGCATTATTGAACCAGTCCGTATTGCTCTTGACACCGGTCACTGCCACGATAAACTTATTCGCCTGCTTTCCGATCGCATACATCTCATTCTGCAATGTCTGGAAATCTGCCAGTGTAAGCTGTTCATACACAATCTGAGGCTCAGAATCCGGTTCGTTTGTTTCTGTCTCCGTATCCGGCTCTTCCGTTTCCGTCTCCTGTTCCGGTTCATCTTTTGGGATCGTGATGGTCGGATCTTCCTTCGGATGAAGGAGATCATCCATTTTCGGCTGGCAAAGCACGAACGTAACGCTTGCCACAATTCCAAATAAAACTGCCAGAAGCACGACAAAGCATACGTGATATACCAGTTTCTTTTTATTCACTGGTTTTTCCTTTATTTTTTCACTGATAAATTCATATTTATCCTGTTTGTTTTCCTGCATGATATTCCTTTCCAGGCAGTGACATTCCTGCCGCACCTTCAAATGCAATCAAGCTTGTATCTGTTTTACTTTTTGATCCATACATGAAAAATCATACCAATCTATATTATAAATTGAAACACATACGCTTGCAATACTTTCTTTTTTTGCGCAATTCCTGCCAAACTCTTCTTTTCATCAGCTTCACTTTGGTCTATAATAAAAACTGATCAGCTAAAACGATGATGGAGTACTTTTGTTTTATGAATGAAAAAGTTTTAAAAACCTTAGAATATAATAAAATTTTAAATCAGCTGTCTGAATACGCATGCAGTCCGGAAGCAAAAAAACGCTGTCTTGCACTGCGTCCCATCACAGACAAAGCCCAGATTGAGCAGCTTCAGCTCCAGACAAAGGATGCATTAAGCCGTCTGTTCCGGTGTGGGAATCTCTCATTTTCCGGCGTGCACAGTGTCAATGACTCGCTGAAACGTTTAGAGATCGGTGCCTCCTTAAGTGCCGCAGAACTGCTTTCGATCTGTTCTCTCTTAGAGGCTGCCAAGCGTGTAAAAGCATTTTCCCGCTCAGAAAAAGAGGAAGTTCCAGACGATTCACTGACCGGATTTTTCACTGAAATCGAACCGCTGACACCGCTCTATGACGAGATCAAGCGCTGCATTCTCGCAGAGGACGAGATTGCCGACGACGCAAGCAGCACACTGCGTTCCATCCGCCGCTCCATGCGCGGCATGAACGACAGGATTCGCGCCCAGATGAACAACATGATCAACAACAGCACAACCAGAAGCTATTTGCAGGACGCTGTGATCACCATGCGCGACGGACGCTACTGTCTGCCAGTCAAAGCCGAGGCAAAATCCCAGATTCCCGGCATGGTACATGACCAGTCCTCATCCGGTTCCACCCTTTTCATTGAACCGATGGCGGTCGTGAATCTGAATAACGAATACAAAGAACTGCTGTTAAAAGAAAAAGACGAAATCGAAAAAATCCTGGAAAACCTGAGCAATCTGACTGCTAATTTTTCTGAACAGATTGCTACGGATTATACGATTCTGGCAGAACTTGATTTTATTTTTGCAAAAGCTGCCTATGCACAGACCTACAATGGTGTTGCACCGACGTTTAATAATGAGGGATATCTTCATATTAAGAAAGGACGCCACCCACTGCTCGATAAGAAAAAAGTGGTTCCGATCGATGTCATGCTCGGCAGAGATTTCAAGCTTTTTGATCGTAACAGGTCCAAACACCGGTGGTAAAACAGTTTCTTTAAAGACTGTCGGACTGCTTACTTTAATGGGACAGTCCGGTCTTCATATTCCGGCTTCTGAGCGGTCGGAGCTTGGTATATTTGAGGAAGTATTTGCAGATATCGGAGATGAGCAGAGTATTGAGCAGTCTTTAAGTACTTTTTCATCCCACATGACCAATATCATCCGCATTTTGAAAAAGGTCAATGACCGTTCGCTCGTTCTCTTTGACGAGCTTTGTGCCGGAACCGACCCGACGGAAGGTGCTGCACTTGCAATCTCCATTTTATCCAGACTGCACCTGTACGGTGCCCGTACCATGGCAACCACTCACTACAGTGAATTGAAAGTGTTTGCACTTTCAACCCCGGGTGTGGAAAATGCCTGCTGTGAATTTAACATCGAGACTTTAAGCCCGACTTACCGGCTTTTAATCGGTATTCCTGGAAAAAGTAACGCCTTTGCGATCTCGGAAAAACTTGGTCTTGGCAAAGACCTCATCGAAGACGCCAAAACCCGCATCAGTGAAAACGATGAAAACTTCGAAGATCTTCTTGCCGATCTCGAAAAAAGCCGTGTGACCATCGAAAAAGAACAGGCTGAGATCAACCGCTATAAACAGGAAATCCAGTCCTTAAAAGAGCGTCTCGAGCAAAAGCAGGAAAAATTGGATGCAAGCCGCGACAAGATACTGCGCGATGCAAACGAGGAAGCGTTCCGCATCTTAAAAGAAGCCAAAGACGTGGCAGATGAGACAATCCGCAACTTTAACAAATATGGCAAAGCAAATGCTCCAATGAGCGAGATGGAAAAAGAGCGTACCCGACTTCGTGACAAGATGAATGCGAGCCAGAAAAAGCTTGCCGACCAGAAGAAAAATGCTGTTCCAAACCACAAAGTCCCGAAAAAACTTCAGATTGGCGACACTGTAAAAGTGATCAGCATGAATTTGAAAGGAACCGTGCACACACTTCCGAACGCGAAAGGCGACCTTTACGTCCAGATGGGAATTTTACGCTCTCTTGTCAATATCAATGACCTGATCCTGATCGATGAGGATTCCCCGATGATGTCCGGTGCCAAAGCAAACAAAACCGGAGCCGGAAAAATCCGCATGAGCAAATCCGCAACGATCTCCCCGGAGATCAACCTCATCGGAAAAACCACAGATGAGGCGATTGCTTTATTGGATAAATATCTTGATGACGCTTATCTTTCCCATTTAGGCTCCGTGCGCATCGTACATGGAAAAGGAACCGGTGCACTGCGGAATGCCGTGCACACTTATCTGAAACGCCAGAAACATGTGAAGTCCTATCACCTTGGCGAATACGGCGAGGGCGATGCGGGTGTAACAATTGCCGAATTTAAATAACAAGGAGGCTAAATCCTCTCCTCACACAGAGGTGTTCGGATTTGCTTCGCAAACAAGGAGGATATATGGCAGCGAAACAGAAAATTTTAATTGTTGATGATGATAATAATATTGCAGAGCTGATTTCCCTTTATCTCACAAAGGAATGCTTTGACACAAAGATTGTAAATGATGGAGAGGAGGCACTGATCGCATTTGAGCAGTATAATCCAAACCTCATTTTGCTCGATCTGATGTTACCTGGAATCGACGGCTATCAGGTGTGCCGTGAAGTGCGTGCAAAAGCAAATGTTCCAATCATTATGCTCTCCGCAAAAGGTGAAATTTTTGACAAAGTGTTAGGTCTTGAACTCGGTGCGGATGATTATATGATGAAACCTTTTGATTCTAAGGAACTTGTTGCCCGCGTCAAAGCCGTGTTAAGACGTTATCAGCCAGTGAAAACCGAGGAAGTGATTCCGGATCTGAAATGTGTCAAATATGAAGATCTGGTCATCAATCTTTCGAATTACTCCGTCATTTATATGGGGCAGGCAGTGGATATGCCGCCAAAGGAACTGGAACTTTTATATTTCCTTGCTTCCTCTCCAAATCAGGTTTTCACCAGAGAACAGCTCTTAGACCATATCTGGGGCTATGAATACATCGGTGATACAAGAACGGTGGATGTCCATGTAAAACGTCTCCGTGAAAAGATTAAAGACCATGCGAACTGGAGCCTTGCTACGGTATGGGGAATTGGATACAAATTTGAGGTCAGAGATTAAATGAAACGTACATTATACTTAAAGCTTTTAGGTGGTTATCTGCTTTTTGGCCTGCTTGGTTTTCTCATCATTGCGACCTTCACTTACCACCTCACCTTCCAGCACCTTGAAAAAAAGAGGCTCAGAATTTATACCGGGAATCTGCCCTGATCTCATCCAGTTATGCGCAGAATTATTTCAGCAATTCCATGACGTTAGATGAGATCAACGAGCAGCTCAGTGCCCTTGACACTTATCTGAACGCAGATATCTGGATCGTGGATACACACGGAAAGATCCTGATCAATACTGCTGCCACAGAGACTACAGAAGAAACGATTCCAGACTTTGATATGACAGACTTCGGCAACCGCTATTATCGTGTCGGGACTTTTTACGATTATTTTCAGGAAAATATGCTGAGTGTATTTTCCCCGATCACGGTCAACTACAAAGTGCGTGGCTATGTGATCATCCACAAATCAGAATCGTATCTGACCGCATCTGCAAACAGTCTGTCCGCGATCGCATACACAACACTGGCTCTGATCTTTGCTGCTGCGTTTGTCGTGCTTGCATTGTTTACATATGTAGTTTATATTCCGATCCGCAAGATCACGCATGCGGCAGATGAATATTCCAATGGAAACTTTGATGCCAAGATCGATGTGCATTCCAATGACGAAATTGGTTATCTCGCCGCATCCTTAAATTATATGGCAAATGAATTGAACACGTTAGAGGAAGATCAGAGAAAGTTTATCTCCAATGTCTCACACGATTTCCGCTCCCCTCTCACCTCGATCAAGGGATATGTGGAAGCGATGTTAGACGGAACTATCCCGGTCGAAATGCAGGAAAAATATTTAAATATCATCCTTTTTGAGACAGAGCGATTAAATAAGCTGACAAAAAGTCTTCTGGAATTAAATAAATTTGGTTCTCATGGTGTTATGCTGGATGTGACGGATTTTGATATCAACCAGACGATCAAGACAACGCTCCTGACTTTTGAGGGAATCTGCGCCAACAAACATATCCGCTTCAACCTGATTCTCTCCGGTGAGCAGTTGTTTGTCACTGCTGATTTCAGCAAAATCCAACAGGTACTTTACAATCTGATCGACAATGCGATCAAGTTCAGTCATCCGGATTCCACGATCACGATTGAGACAACCGAGAAGAACGACAAAGTATTTGTCTCGGTCAAGGATACCGGAATCGGTATTCCAAAAGACAGTCTGAAAAAAATCTGGGAAAGATTTTACAAAACCGACCTGTCCCGTGGAAAAGACAAGCGCGGCACCGGTCTTGGACTTTCCATTGTAAAAGAAATCATTCAGGCACATGGAGAAAATATCAACTGTATCAGTACAGAGGGCGTTGGCACAGAGTTTATTTTCACTCTGCCGATCGCCAAAGATAAAGAATAAAAACGAAAAGCGGAAGCTGTGTTTTAAGACAGCTTCCGCTTTTCGTTTCTGAAAATATCCACAATAATTCTATACGCTTCTCATCCCACTTGTTTCTCTAACTTCCGCAACAGTGTCACAATCGGAACAATCAATATTCCACAGAAGAAATTGCTGACACCGTGCACAAAATCCCACGGCAATCCTGCAATGATCCAGGCGATCATCCCCTTAAAACTCAGTCCAAAAAGAATTGCCTGCGCCGGGGCATAGAGTGTTCCAAACAAAAATCCGTGACATGCGTTTACGATCATATACACAATTGGCTGTATCTTCTTCGGAATTTTTTGTGGAAGCAGCATGGTCACGCCCCACAGAATTGTCCAGAGATACAGATACGGTATCCACCATGTCGCAAATCCCGTAAACAATCCATTCAGTAATACATACGTGTAAATCGGATACAGTGCTTTTTCCGATAAACAAGTGTAAAAGAAATGGTAAAAACTCCAAGCAAATGCACATTCGGCAGTAATTCCATAAATACTTTTGATGCATACATCAAAGCACCCAGCATACCGAATATTGCCACTTCCCTTGTTTTCAGCTTCATTATTTTTCTACCTTAAACTCGTAGGTATCGCCTTCGTTCACCGGAGTGGAATCCACACCTGTGCTTGCATACTCTCCATTTACATAGAATGCCCAGTAAGTTCCGTCTGTATCATAATCTGCAGTGATTCCGTTTACAGTCTTTACATAAAGACCGTACTCGCTGTCATCTCCTTCGATCAGATTCAGCTCTAACAAAGCATCGCCGACCGTTTCTTTGTCTGTGTTAACCACAAAGTTTGTTTCGTTTCCATCTGCATCCACCACGATAAAAGTAAATTTGACACTGCCTTCGCCTAATATGATCTCCTGCGCCATAGCAGCATCCACACTCTCTGTCTCTGCAACCGCTTCTGTCTCTACAGTTGACTCAGTATTAACGATTGCTGTCTCTGTATTTTTCTGAGTATCTGCTGTATTCTCTGTCTTGCTGCCACATCCAACTACAGTAAATGCCATAGCCACAGCCAGCATCATACAAAGCATCATTGATTTGATTTTTTTTTACTTGTTAATTTCATAATAGTTTTCTCCCTTTTCATTTTTAACAGGCTATATGTTAGCATATATTATTTTCAATGACAAACTCATACTTTCTGCACGGCATTCTTTTTACTGCTGAATGAAAAGTAACCCGCTTTTTTCTTATTTGATCGTCATAAATAAACCTGACTTGCGCAATGCCGGGCGAAGAGCCATATAAATCGCAACGGCAGCGATCACAGAAAGCACTGCATTGATACTGGTTGCCGTAATGTTCCATGCAAGTGTCACTTCTGCTGCCGGTTTTCCAATAATCACTCTCTTATAAAAATATCCGACAAGTGGATCGAATATCATATTAAAAACCATGCCACAGATTGAAGCGATCAATGTCCATTTAAATACATGCTTTGTGTCATTGGATGTGGAAATTTTTCCCATTTTATGTGCGACTAGTCCGGTAATCAGACCGATACAGAATTTTAAAAGAAAAGTCTTTGGAGCATAAATGATATAAACCGGATCAAGCAGATCACCGATCGTCATTCCGATTGCACCGCCAAGCCCGCCGTATACGCCGCCAAGCAGTAATGCACCTAATACACAGACTGCATTTCCAAGATGCAGGGAAGTAGCGTCACCACCCGGAAGTGCAATCTTAATCTGCAAAAACGTAAATACTACATAGGACAATGCCGCCATTAAGGCTGTCAGGGTAAGTTTGTAAACTTTTTCATTTCTCATAATTAAAATTCTCCTCTTGTAAATTTGATCAGATTCTTTGTTTCGTCCGAATCCTTACCCCATATCTTACGCAAAATTGGCTTTGTGTATATATCCAGTTTTATTTATTTTGAGCATGCCAGATTACTTTTCCTGAAAAAACTCGATCTCCTCGCCAACCGGTCCGATGCAAAAAGCAACACGGATTGGGAATGGCGGATTTGAAGCGATCACCACGTCTTTGGGCTCCACGGTGATCTGATATCCACTTTCACGGACAATTTTCACACATTGATCCACATCGTTTGTTTTGAAGGCAAAATGTCTGATACTGCCCTGTGGCAGGCCATTCTCCGCGTTGGTGAATACTTCCACCAGACCATCGCCAGTCTCAAACATAAATCCTTCCAGCTCCGTTTCTCCCCAGGAACGAAGGATCGGCAGTCCGAGCAGCTCTCCGTAAAAATGTTTCACCTTTTCAATTTCGTCTTTTCTGCATTTGATGCACACATGATGGATTCCCTGAATTAACATTCTTTTATTCTCCTTCACTCATTATTTTTCGTCTCAAAACAGATATCCGCATTTTTCTTACTATTTCTTATTATAACACCAGTTCCACATGACGCTCTATTCTGACGCCGGATTCCTCGATTCTGTCTTTTTCCTGCGCATACTCCTCCGGGCGCATGCGCCACGCAAGTCCGCACCCTGCGGAGATCTCCTGCGGCAGCGGGATCATCCTTCCCGGTATCCCATGCTCATGACAGTAATCTTCCATCGCCATTGCAGCTGTCGTGGTATGAAATGTGAGTAGATGATAATTTTGTTTTGTACGCATAGACACTCCTTTCGTCAGATCAGTCCCAGCACTCCTGCCAGTTTTTCACACGCCCCATCTTCTGCAAAAATATTAACGCCTTCCAGATCCGTACTTCTGTTCGCAAAAGCAGGGAATAAAAAACCTGCCTGTGGCATGCCCGCCTCATATTCTCCTACCGTCGGGCAGACAGCCACGACCAGAAAACGGTAAACCTCCTCCGATTCCCACTGGCTCTCCTTGTCTGCGCCTTTTACCGGAACATCATAGTTTCCACAAAAAACCTCGATCGTGTAAGGTTTATCCACAACATAGCGTTCCCCGATATATTCATACAATGAATACAACAGTGCATCGTTTTTCAGCTCGCAGTCCCTCAATGCGGTCAGCAGATGCCAGATACTTCCCGGTTTCTTCTGTCTGCTGTCAATCCTAAAGTTTTTCAACTGCTCATTGGTTTTTGCATATGGGATTGTCTTGGCGATCGCAAGCTGTTTCTCTTTGTCTGCTGGAGACAGCTTTAAAAAATGGGTGTTGAACGAGCCGTCAATGAATCCTTCCTCATCCATATAAGCACCCGCTACACGGTTAAAACAGTTTCTTGCTATCGTCATTCTTCTGGTCAGTTCCAGCATATCTTCTCTGTCGATGTGCATGATAATATCTCCATTTATATCTTAATATCTGCAGCCAATTGTGACGCAATTATTTTTCACTTACCGAGTCAGTATCGTGTTTTTCCAAAATCTCCTGCCACGCCCCAAGCAGCCTCTCCATCTGGAACGCCGCATTCGCCGGACTTGTGGAGGGAAGTTTTCGGATGTCCCTGCCAGTGACCGGATAAGTATACTTTTGATACAGGTCATATGCTTTCGCACCATTGGCATAGATTGTCCTGATCGGCGCATGGTCAAGGATCACAGACAGCTCCGCCGGCACAACATTTTGATGGAACTGTCGGAAGAACCTGCAATATCGCACTCTGCGATCACATCCCACAGCGCAATATGATGTTTTAACAGCAAATCCTTTTTCTCTGGGATTTTCCCCGGCACAGGCTCTCAAAAAGTGCCGCAATGACTTTCCAGAAACGGTTCTGCGGATGTCCATAATAAAAATTCTGCTCCCTCGACTTCACGGAAGGAAGCGTACCGAGAATCAATATCTCTGAATTTTCATCAAAAATAGGATCAAATTCATGTTTTACATGTGTTAATTTCTGATTTTGCTGTTTCATGCCAAATTCCTACAATTCCATAATAGAAAAGACGTTCTTATCCATCTCTTTCGTCTTGGCACCTATTTTAGCATAAAATTACTTCTTTATAAACAAAAAGAACAGTCCTCACATTTTTCATGTTAAGACTGTTCTTACTGTCCACGTTCTACTTTTGAGAAGCTTCGCACCGATCAAATTCCAGAACGACTTTGAATAAATCTCCGTCCACGAAAAGCTGCATTTTTCCATGCATAAGTTCCATCAGGCTTCCTGCGATCGACAAGCCCAGACCATTTCCTTCTGTGTTTCTGGAACTGTCACCACGGACAAATCGCTCCATCAGTTCCTCGCTGGAAATGTTCAACGGATATCTGGAAGTGTTGCGGAATGTAATCTGCACTTTTTCTCCGGTCTGCTCTAAATTGATATAAACTCTTGTCTCCGGCTGTGCATATTTGCAGATGTTGTTCATCAAATTATCAATAACACGCCAGAAATGTCTGCCATCCGCCATAATATAAATCGGTTCTTCCGGCTTTTTGATCTGAAGATCTAATTTGTTCTTCTCCGTCTTCTCCTTAAATTCCCCTACGGTCTGCACAAGGAACACTCCTGCCTCCAGTTTTTCCAGATTCACGGAAAGGCTTCCGCTTGACGCTTTGGATGCTTCTATTAAATCTTCGATCAACTTTTTCAGGCGGGCGGACTGCCGCTCCAAAACCTCTAAATATTCCTTTGCATTCTCATTTGGGATCTCCTCTTTTTCCAGTAAATCCACATAGTTGATAATGGAAGTAAGCGGTGTCTTAATGTCGTGCGAGACATTGGTAATTAATTCTGTCTTGAAGCGTTCGCTTTTCATTTTTCGTTCACCGCTTTGGAAACACCCTCATTGATGCGGTTTAAATCTGCCGCATGTTCTTTTAGTGCCGGAAGCATATGTTCCGTGTCGATCTGATAATCCATATCGCCCTCCGCGATATGTTTTCCGCCTTCCTGAAGTCTCTTCATCTGAATTAAGATTTCTCCGCCCGCAAACAGAATCACGGCTTTCTCTGCAAACCAGACGATCATGATTTTAGAATAATCAACACCAAACACAACAAAGATCAGAACTTCCAAAAAGTTTACGCCAAGAAAAATCGCAAGCCCTTTCCACAGGATGGACTTATTCTCGCCCACTTTGTTCCAGCCACGGTAGATCGAACGGATCACTTTATAGATGAGTGTATTTCTCCACCACTTTCCAAGCTTGATACGCACTGCAAAATCCAGAAGATACCCTAATGCCAGCCATCCGCCACACAGAAGCAGAAAAAGCATTGCCGCCGCATAAAAAACATAGTTGTCAGGACTTCCGGCATTGCCAAGCAGTGAAATGCCCACTGCCAGACTTGATTCTGCTGCTAAAAATATGACAGTAAGCAGATCGGCCGGTACTTTGCAAAGAAAACCTCCCTGCACCTGTTTTTGATCTTTTTTATGTCCTGCTGCACTTACCAGATAGACAAAGCTTGCCACAAATACCGTCAGGCTGAGTGCGAGGATCACATACACGCTGTATTTCATGTGATCCGCCAGATTCACAATCTCATTGATCTGGACAAAATAATCGCTGCCCCAGACTCCGACACCCTCTTTTTTCATAAGACTATCCGCATCCGGAATCACAGATAGTACATAGTAATCGGTGCCTGCATCACTGCCCTGAACAGTGGAAAGGAAATCTGCCTCGGTGGAATCATAATCGGTACGGTTTTTTATCATATCATCCGGCAGCCCTCCGACATAGGAAAGCTCTACCGGCTGCGATGTAACCGTTGTCGGTGCACTCACGACTGTCTCTGACACTGTGACCTGCTCTGTCTGCTGTTCCTGCGTATATGGATAACGCATCTCTGCCGTCCAGTCTGATGTTCCATAAGAATAGGTGGTCGCAGTCAGCTTCCAAAACGTCAACGGTGTATTTTCCAGAATATTTATTACATTATGCAGATCATTTTCATCTGCACTCTTTGCATTCTGAATGGTAATACAAAGTACCGCCTGGCCGTCACTTTCTGACATTCCCTCCCGCAGTGCCTCATACTCTTTATCTGCCGTATTATATACATACGCATAGTCTGTCGTCTCTCCGGTACTGTCATCCACCAGTGTCACTTTCACTTCTGACACCGGGAAATAACATATTTCAGTTGCAGCTTCTTCTTCTGAAATCTGTGCAGATGACACATCTGACACCTGATAATAAAAAATACCGCTATCTGTATCATACACATATTCATTAATATATTTATTTCTGTACTCTCTGGTACTGTGCGAAATGTAATACCCGCCAAGCACAGAGTTTTCCACATAAATCGATGTGTCAGCATTCATATTACACTGAAAAAGATGAAGATTGTCGAGACTTACTTTCTCATCAAAATTCGACTGCACATAGGTGCTCTGCTGATTCAGATCCAGTTTTTCCAATTCCTCATAATTGGACGCTTCCACAACTCCATACCGGAAGTTGGTATCCTTAAAATAGGTTTCATTTTCCGTGTTATTCAGATTCAGCAGCACTCTCGCAGAGTACTTTCCGGCAATCCGCTCAAACTGCTCCTCCCGGATCTCTTGTACACTTCTCGTATAAAAACCAAGTTCACTGATGATATACGCCCCGGCTGTGCCTGCCAACAGCATCAGGGCTGACACCGTGATCAAAATCCACGCAATGATTTTTGCCACGGGCGATTGTTTCAACTGTTTCATATCGACTGTCCTTTCTTACTTACACTTCCATTTTATAGCCTCTTCCCCAGACAACTTTTAAGTGTCTTGGTTCCGCCGGATTGTACTCCACTTTCTCCCTCAGATGTCTGATATGTACCGCTACCGTATTCTCATTCCGAAATGGATTATCGTTCCACACTTTCTCATAAATTTCATTCGGTGAAAAAACCTGCCCCGGATGCTGCATCAGAAGTTTTAAAATATCATACTCGGTTCTTGTCAGCTGCACTTTATCCCCATCAAGTGTCACTTCCTTCGTGACATCATTCAGTTCAATCCCACCGATCACGATCGTGTCCGGTCTGACCGTGCCGCCTCCCAGTTTCATGTAACGCCTGAGCTGGGATTTCACGCGCGCCTGCAGTTCCACCGTATTAAACGGCTTTGTCACATAATCATCTGCGCCCACGGTAAGTCCGAGCACCTTATCGGTGTCCTCGCTTTTTTGGCGGTGAGCAAAATCACCGGAACATTGCTGACTTCACGGATTTTCAACATTGCTGTGATGCCGTCCATCTCCGGCATCATAATGTCCATAAGAACAAGATGAATATCTTCCTTCTTTAAAATTTCCAGCGCCTCTCTGCCATTGTAAGCCTCAAAAACCTGATAACCGTCTGCCATCAGATATATTTTCAATGCGGAAACAATATCTTTTTCATCATCACATACTAATATACGGTACATTTTCTTCTCCTCCGGATTCGAATGTTCTCAGTGCGTAACTGAATCATTCCATTTATGATCATGTACTTATTGTAAAGGATTCTTTATGAACTTCCAATGAGGTAAAACATTAAGATTTGATGAAGTTCTTTCGCTTTTTTCCTCTCTTCCATGCATTGGAAGCATTGCCAATCGCCTCCTATTGTCTATTTGTTACAAGCTTGTTACAATTCATTTGTCCTTAAGAAATATGTTTGTAACATTCAAGCATTGGTTCCCGGCTTCTCCCCGAAGTTGAATACCGGTTTGGAACTGTCTGAAGGACAAACGATAACTCTTTATGTGTTATCAAAAAAATAAAAATAAGGAGGTCGTCACTATGTGTTTTACAACTAATTGCGCTGAATTATTTAATCTGATCTGCAAATATTTTAAATTTGGTTGCTAATTCTGTTTCAGATATTCAGCTATAAGATGATTTATATAATGGGATATTAAAAATATTCTCTATTGTATAAAAAAACAGGCAGCCCCGATGTTCGTAATGAACATTGGGGCTGCCTGTTTTGCTAATCTCTATTTATTTCATTTGTTTCTGGTTTTATCAGCAGTATTCCTTGATATAATCTGCAAAATACGGCAGCGCAAGTGAGACATATCCCTGTCGGTTATTCAATATTCCTCTTTTTTCAAACGATCCCTGTACATTGAATAACTGCCTGCTTTTTCACCCATAAGCTTCAGTATTTCATCACGCTTATATTCTTCCTTTTCTGTCAGCAGTCCAGCCAGAAATCGATCCATTTCTGTCATCTCTTCCCATATTTTTTCATAGGAATATGCAAATAATTCTGACTTTAACTTTGAAAGGATATCTTCCAGTGTCTCATTCTCTTTTTTCTTAAAACACAGCACTCCTAATTCCTGAAAAGCATAGGCATATCCCTTTGTAATCTTCGCCAGCTCTCTTGCCTGACTGACATCAATGTTTAATTTGCTCCTGTACATCTCCGTCATTCTTATCATATTCAGAGGTTCTGTCTTCACTGTCGTCGCTCTTCTGAAAAAGGTAAGGTTTTTGACATTGCAAAGTTCCTGAATATTTTCATATAAACCAGTGCATACAAAATAAACCGGATAACCCGCACGAAGCCATCTTCCATATTCTGATGCAAACTTTATCATCTCTTCTGATTTTGATACTTCATCAATTCCTATTAATATCTTTTTTCCCTTCTTCTGGACATTCTGTATCATTTCTTCAACCTCTACACCAATGTCAAAGAAATGATTACTCTTGTCCGCTGTATATCCTATTCCACCGCCAGAGCCCAGCACTGTTGCTGAAATATTGATTCCAGTTGTTTTTTTCTCTTCTGAACCGAAACCGGCTTTGACTAACATTGCCGCTATCTGTTCGAGGATATCCCTTGTTGGATTCACATCAAAAACAAGCCAATTTATATACCTGTTTTCATTATTCTTCAATTCTTCTTCCACCTTCGCAAGTATCACTGTTTTCCCGGAACCTCTGAAGCCCGTTATTTTATATACCGACTCTGATGGATTTTCATATACAAAATTTTCTAATATCTCTTCTGTTTTTTCTGTGTGTATATAGGTATATTCCGGAGTTTTGCTAAATGTTGTTGTAAATGGATTCTGCATAAGTCACCTCACAATATTTTTTGCCGTTTATAGTTCTTTATACTTTTTGTAACATTTTATAGTTTTTTATACTTTTTCTATTGTTTTATACTTTTTTATAGGTTTTTATACTTTTGTATTCATTTTATACCTTTTTATACTTTTTAGCAATAATTTCTTTTATATAAAAAAAGAAGATACCAGCATATCTAATGCCAATATCTTCCAAAATTTTCATTTTCTTTACTCTGCCTCCCGCAGCCGTTCCACAATACTCTGTCTGCTTCCCGCCTGATAAAGTACCGCAGGGATCAGGCAGCCGAGCACTGCAAACACCGGAAGCATCGCAATAACCGGAAGGATGGTGAAATGATAAGTGCAAAACCAGAACATCTTCTCCATCATGTCTCCTGATAATGGTCCGCAGACCAAAGACAGAAGAAACGCCACCACTACAGAACCGGCAGTGTAAAACAGCCCTTCCTGCACAAGCATCTGCTTTAACTGGCGGTTTGTCATTCCAACCGACTGTAACACTGCAAACTCTCTTTTTCTTGCAAGGATTCCGGTCATGATCGCATTGAAGAAATTTAAAATGCCGACCAGTCCGATGATCGCACACAAAACACCGCCGAGAAGGAAAAACATTTTCTGAAACTGTTCAAATTCACTTCGGATAGAAGCTTTGCTCTCATACATCAGAACAGAAGTATCTCCTGCAGTAAGCTCCGCAAGATAACGCTCCGCTGCATTTTCCGCTTCCATATCCGGAGTATCAAACAGATAGAATTTCCGGATCAGCTCTGCACCGCAGTCCTCTTTCATCCGTTCTGCCGGAAGTATTGTGTCATATCCTAATCCGCTATAGCGGAATGTCATGGCATATGGAACTTTCACAAGTGCACACACGGTATAGTCCACTTCCCTTGGTTCTTCCTCACGGATCTCCACATACTCTTCCGGCGTTGTCGCAGGATCAGCAGGTTCACCTGTCCTGGTATCGATTCCATACATATTCTGGTAAACCATGGTGAGTGTATCCCCTATTTTGGGATAACGTTCTATATTTTCCACATTGCCATAATCATCTGTGTGGACACGGATTGCAATTGCATGTGTATTCTCATCAAACAAAGGATCCAGTTCTCCATCCAATACCGTCACTTTTTCAAAGAGTGCCTCATCCAGACCTTCCAGTATTGTTGGAGTCTTTATTTCACTGCCCCTTTTTTCATAATACTTCACTTTTTCTTCCAGCTCTTCTTCGCCAAGATACGGTACTGCCATTTTCTTATATTGCTCTGTATCCATCCATACCATTGTGGACATATCTGTCATATAGCCGCTGCCGCTGACCGTCTCACTCGTATTTTCCTGAATTTCTGCAATTGTTTCCTCTGAAATATATTCATCTGCATCATTGTAGCGGAAATAATCTGTGCTGCTCACGATAAAATCGGCGCAGGTTCGTTGTGAAATATATTTTTCCGTATCAAAGCCACCCACAAAAGAACAGAGTACATTCAAAAGTGTTACCGAAAGTGCCAGGGATATCACAACAAGAACTGTTTTCTTTTTGTTTCTTCCCAGATTGGCAAATGCCATCTGATAAACCTTTGCTCCATGCGAGCTGCGGCGCTTTTTCTTCACACTGACACACTCTGTATATTTTGTTGCTTCCACCGGAGAAACTTTTGCTGCCATTTTTCCGGGCTTTGTACAGGAGAGGAAAACAGTGATTACTGCAAAGATTGCAGAGCCGGCAAAAATTACCGGGGAACTGCTGATCGTTACATGTGTTCCCACAACTGTTGTGCCCTTTAAAACAATAGGTGTCAGCCATGCCCCGATTCCATATCCCAGAAGAAGTCCGGCCGGAATGCCAACCACACATAAAAGGAATGCCTGCTGTCTGATCATTCGTTTTAATTGCCGCGGCGTTGTTCCGATTGTCTTAAGCAGCCCGTAAAACCGGATATCTCCGGTAACTGAAATCTGAAAAATATTATAAATGATCAGATATCCGGTAAAAATCACAAGAAGCAGAAATGCTGCGATCGCAGCAAGAAGTTCCGGATCCATCCCTGCATTTAGCTGTGAAGCAGTAAGACCCCAGTTGACTCCGATACGGGCACTGTTCTCCTGATCTCTCGTATTCCAGTCATATCCTAAGTCTGTGTCGATTTTCTGCATCTGTTGTTCAATATTTAATTTTGAAGGCAGCATGACATTCAGGTCTGTCCGGAAAGCTTTCTCTCCTGATGCCATCCACTTTTCTTGCACTGACTTCACGTAGTCTTTTGATACATTGATATAATGAACCGGCATCAGATCATCATATTCCCAGTATCCTGACAGAATAAACGTATCTGTTTCCTGAAATCCCCCATTCGTTTTATCTCCAGCCTGATACTCTATCGTCACCTTTGCTCCCAGCTCCGGTGTCACCCCGAGCAGCTTTAATGCAACCGTGTCCATTGCGATCTCATTGCTCTTCTCAGGTTCTCTTCCTGTCGTTGGTGTCGCATAGCTCCATTTTGTACAGTTTTTATCCATGTAACTGACTTCTGCCGGAACTTTTCCAAAAACACCTGTGGTGCAAAATCCACATACGGTGCGTTCTCCGGCTTCCCTGATTCCCGGATGTACTGATATTTTTTCCACCTGATCCTCACTCAGTTCTTTGAACGTTCCGTCCGCATAGCCGCCTGCCTGTCTGAAATTGTAAGTTTCATAACTCTCATTCAGCGACATAAGAATTGTGAAAAGTGATGTAAATAATAACGTGGTAAGAGCAATCGCAAAGATTGCGATAACATTTCTTTTTCTGGTCGCCCACAGCGATTTATAGCTTAGTCTGCGTATGCATTTCTGATTTTTTACTTTCATAATTTTTCTCCGTTTCCTATTCGAATCTGTCCTGTACCTGTCAGTGTCTTTTACTTTATAATACGTCCGTCCTCAATTCGAATAATACGGTCTGCCAGCTGCGCGATCTCCTCATTGTGTGTGATCATCACAATAGTCTGTGCGTATTTCCGGCTGGTCACTTTCAAAAGACTCAGCACATCCTGACTGGTCTTTCCATCCAGATTTCCGGTCGGCTCATCCGCCAATATGATCGCCGGTGCTGCCGCTAATGCCCTTGCGATCGCCACCCTCTGCTGCTGTCCGCCGGAGAGCTGCCCCGGAAGTGCATCCAGTCTCTGCTGCAATCCAAGTGTCTCTGTAATGCTATCGATAAATTTTCGGTCTATCTTTCCACCGTCCAGTTCAATCGGCAGCACGATATTTTCATAGACATTTAAGACCGGAACCAGATTATACGCCTGAAATACAAACCCGATCTTTCTTCTCCTGAAAATCGTAAGTTCCTCATCCTTCAATGCAAAAATATCTTTTCCATCCACAAACACTTTTCCCTCTGTCGGCCGGTCAAGTCCGCCTAACATATGTAAAAGGGTTGATTTTCCACTTCCGCTTGTGCAGACAATTGCCACAAACTCGCCCTTCTCCACCGTAAGATCCACACCGTCCAGTGCATGTACGGCTGTCTCTCCGCTTCCGTATATTTTCCTTAAACCACATGCTTTTAAAATTCCCATATATCCTCCTTGTTTCCTTGTTTTGCGAAGCAAAAAAATCTGTATATAACATTTTTTGTTACATACAGATTATCACACAATATTCTTTCCAGACTCTTTCCACGGCAAATGAAATTCTTACAGAATTGAAAGAATTCCATTTACTATTTAAAAAACATATTTCTGCGATTCCGGTATAGTTGATGTACTTTTTCAAAAATTATTTTTAGGCAGATAAATGGAAAACTCACTTCCCTGTCCGTATACGGAGGACACTTTGAATAGCCACCCTGCTCCTGCAAAATTTCTCTGGTCAGGTAAAGTCCGATTCCAACGCCCTCTTCATCCTTTACCAGTTCTGATCGATAGAACCTCCTAAAAATCTTCGGCAACTCCTCTTCCCGGATACCACATCCGGTATCTGCAATGTCAATTCTCACAAACATTTCATAAGAAATAGCCGAAACGGATATTTCCCCATGCTCAGTGTATTTTATCGCATTATCAATTACATTACCGATTGCTTCTCCTGTCCACTTCAGATCAAAATAAGCTTCAACATCAGTATTATGTAAACTTATCTGTAATCCTTTTTCTTCTGCTTTCTGTTTCAGTTCCCACACTGCACGCTCTAACATTGGCTGTAGCTTTTCCATCCGAGGAACAAGCTGTAAAATTCCATTTTCCAGACGTGATAATTTCACAAGCGACTCGATCAGAAATTTTAGTTTCTGCGTCTGTTCATGGATTGCAGACACATTTCCTTCGATCTGCTGTGGAAGCTCCTCTTCAAGTAAAAGCTCACTATATAAGAGAAGATTTGCGATCGGCGTTTTTGTCTGATGGGAAATGTCTGCGATCAATGCTTTTATTTTGTCTTTCTCTGCCTCTACATTTTGTGCGGACAGAGCAGATGCACTTAAGTAATGGGCAAATTTTGTCTCCAAAGCCGACATGCGTGTCTCGTCGAATTGTCCCTCTGTAAATTCTCCCTTGACTGCCACATTCAGCATTTCTTCTATTGTATCCATTGTTTTCTTTGTGCGTCTGTAATTTACAAAAATAATAATTGCAGTAACTGTCACGCAGACAAACACTATGAATATCCACATATCACTCCCACCTGTAACCAATTCCATACACTGTCCTGATCGCATGCTCCGCTCCGAGTTTATCCCGGAGTCTCTTGACGGATACCGATAGTGCATTCTCATCCACATACTCTGCGCCATCGCTCCAGACACGATCCAGTAAAAGTTCTCTGCGCATATTCATGCCCGCATTTTCCACAAGAATCCGCAACAACTTCTGCTCGGTCTTACTGAGTTCGATCTCCTTACCGTCCACCATGAATTTCATCCGGTCAAAATCAAACACATACGGTTCTTTGCGGTAAACGTGTTCGTTATCCTTTTCTTTTTCACTCATTGCCGCCGCTTTTCGAAGCTGTGTATTCACTCTTGCGCGCAGTACCGACAAGGAAAATGGTTTTGTGATATAGTCGTCTGCTCCAAGCTCCAGTCCATTTACAATATCGCCGTCGGTATCATTTGCTGTCAGTAAAATAACCGGGCAATCCGGGCAATCCCTCTTTACGCTCTGTAAAAATCCAATCCGCTTCCATCCGGCAGATTGATATCTAACAGGATCAATGCTGGCATTCCACAGAGCAGCTGTTCTTTCGCATCTTTTAAATTTTCGCAGGAGACAATCTGCCTGTCTGTTGCTGATGCATAAAGTCCGCTGCTCACCTGTATGCTGCTATTATCTGTCTTTAACGCCTTATAAGCCCTGATTCAAAGCTCTGTCATCTTCTATAATTAAAATTTGCTGCATTCTTCCTTCTGCTTTCAGTCGTTTTTTTCATTATACACGAAAAAATCCCCAAAGTATATTCTATACTCCAGGGATTTTATATCATCTGAACTGCTATAAACAGCTATACTATGAATTAAACTAACTCAAGTAATACTTCTAAAGCGCCGTCACCTTTACGCTGTCCGATCTTAACGATTCTTGTGTAACCACCGTTACGATCTGCATACTTAGGAGCGATCTCGTCAAATAATTTTGCTGTAAGATCAACTTCTTTTGTATTTTTCTTCTTTCCAGCAGCTGCTGTTGGAACTTCTGTTACAGTGTAAAGAACTTTCAGCATTTCTCTTCTGGCGTGAAGACGAGAAGGCATATCTTTTTGATTGTCTTTTCTACTTCATCATAAACAGTTACTTTCTTACCGTCTACTACTTCTTTTACTCTCTTGCCTTCAGCATCTTTGCGGGCAACTTTAGCTTTTACAGTAACTTCTTCGAAGTTATCTTTTTCTCTTACTGCCATTGCAATAAGACCTTCAGCGATTTTACGTACTTCTTTTGCTTTTGCTTCAGTAGTAACGATTTTACCGTTGTTTAATAATGCTGTTACCTGACCTCTTAATAATGCTTTTCTCTGGCTTGATGTTCTGCTTAATTTACGATATTTTGCCATTTTTAAATTCCTCCATTTGTGGTGTACATCCGGCCACGCTCTTTGGACTTACTTACCGAATGCCTTTTATATAGTTGCCACTCATGAAAATGTGGGGTGTTGTCACCTCACACGGACATACTGCATGCTCATTGGACTTACTATTTCTGCCCGTTTTTCATAAGGTACCCTTTGAAAATTAGCAGTTCAAAGAGAAGTGCACAACTTCGTTGTGCTTTATCGGAGTAAAACCGCAGGTTTTACTCTTCACCCTGGTTTAACTGAAGTCCTAACTCTTTTAACTTCGCTAAAACTTCTTCTAAAGATTTACGTCCAAGGTTACGAACTTTCATCATATCTTCTGGAGTTCTGTTTGTTAATTCTTCAACAGTGTTGATACCTGCTCTCTTTAAGCAGTTGAAAGAACGAACAGATAATTCCAGTTCATCGATGTTCATTTCAAGAACTTTTTCTTTTGCATCGTCAGCTTTCTCGATCATAACGTCAGCCTGCTGAGCAGCTTCTGACAGGTCGATGAAGAGATTTAAATGCTCACTTAAAACTTTTGCAGCCAAGCTTACAGCTTCGTCTGGTTCAAGAGTTCCGTTTGTATAAACATCTAATGTAAGTTTGTCGTAGTCAGTGATCTGACCGACACGGGTATTTTCAATAGAAAGATTTACTCTCTCTACTGGTGTATAGATAGAATCAATTGCGATTACGCCAATTGGAGTATCTTCTGTCTTATTTTTGTCTGAGCTGACGTAACCTCTGCCTTTTGTGATAGTAAGCTCCATGTATAATTTACAATCAGCACCACCATTTAAGTTAGCGATTACTAAATCTGGATTTAAAATCTGAATATCAGAGTCAACCTGGATATCAGCTGCAGTTACAACGCCTTCACCTTCGAATTCAATATAAGCAACTTTTGGTTCATCGGATGAACTATTATTGCGGATTGCAAGTTCTTTGATGTTCATGATAATTTCAGTAACATCTTCCTTTACTCCAGGAATTGAACTGAATTCATGCAATACACCATCAATCTTAACCTGGCTAACAGCTGCACCCGGTAATGAAGAAAGCATAATTCTTCTTAAAGAATTACCAAGTGTTGTACCATAGCCTCTTTCCAATGGTTCTACAACAAACCTTCCGTACTTCTTGTCTTCTGAAATTTCAGCGATTTCAATCTTTGGTTTTTGAAAATCGAACACTACAAAGTCCCTCCTTCTCGGGTTTTTGCTTACATTAAAAAGTAAACGCCATATGATCTGGCAAAACTGCCAGACAATGGCTTTACTCTTGTTAATCCGTTGCTCCGGTTTATTTAGAATATAACTCGACGATGAGCATCTCGTCAACAGGTACGTCGATCTGCTCTCTGGAAGGTAATTCTTTTACAGTTCCCTGTAATTTCTCAGCGTCGACATCTAACCATTCTGGAACGATTCTTCCACCAGTTACCTCAACGATGTCTTTCATTCTCTGAAGGCTCTTGTTCTTCTCTTTGATTTCGATTACATCGCCAGCTTTTACAAGGTAAGAAGGAATGTTAACCTGTTTTCCGTTAACTGTAACGAATTTGTGGTCAACGATCTGTCTAGCTTCTTTTCTTGTTCTAGCAAATCCTAAACGGAATACTACGTTGTCTAATCTTGACTCTAAAATAGTCATTAAGTTCTGACCAGTCATACCTTTCATCTGATCAGCTCTCTCATAATAGTTGTGGAAAGGTTTTTCCAAAACACCATAGATGAATTTAGCTTTCTGTTTTTCTCTTAACTGAAGACCGTACTCAGACATCTTCTTGTTAGCTCTTTTTAATTCTCTATTGGATTTTTTATCATATCCTAAGTAACTTGGCTCTAAACCAAGTGATCTACATCTTTTAAGAACAGGAACTTTATTTACTGCCATCTTAGTATCTCCCTCCTAATTAAACTCTTCTACGTTTTGGTGGACGACATCCATTGTGAGGTACAGGAGTAACATCTTTGATACTTGTAACTTCAAGTCCGCATGCAGAGAGCGCACGGATTGCTGCTTCTCTTCCTGATCCTGGTCCTTTTACGAATACGTCTACTGATTTTAATCCGTGAATTAAAGCTGCTTTTGTAGCAGTTTCAGCTGCCATCTGTGCAGCATATGGAGTAGATTTCTTTGAACCTCTAAATCCAAGACCACCGGCACTTGCCCATGATAAAGCATTACCTTCAGCATCTGTGAGAGTTACGATTGTATTGTTAAAAGATGACTGAATGTGTGCCTGTCCGCGTTCAACGTTTTTCTTTACACGCTTTTTTGTCACTTTTTTTGTAACTTTAGCCATATCTAAACTAACCTACTTTCTCTAATAATAAATGATTAATTGCATCTTTAAAAGCAGTCACAAAGAAGCTTATTTCTTCTTATTAGCAACTGTACGCTTTGGACCCTTGCGAGTTCTTGCGTTTGTCTTTGTCTTCTGTCCACGAACCGGAAGACCTTTTCTATGACGGATACCACGATAACATCCGATCTCCTGAAGTCTCTTGATGTTCATAGCGATTTCTCTACGTAAATCACCTTCTACAGTCTGTGTATTATCAATAACTTCACTGATTCTCTTAACTTCGTCGTCTGTTAAGTCTCTACAACGAGTATTAGGATCAACATTTGCTTCTGCAAGAATACGATCAGCACTTATTCTACCGATTCCGTAGATATAAGTCAGACCGATCTCAACACGTTTTTCTCTTGGTAAATCTACACCTGCGATACGAGCCATGTGCTTTTTAACCTCCATTAATTCTCCGATGCTTTGTGCATCTAAGTTTTTATTATCAACGTAAAGTCACTTTGACCTCATGACTTCCGTACAAAGCTCTTCTTCCCTATGCCTTTTGGAAGAATCTTCCAACCCATAACGGCATAATATCTTTGCTGTCGATTGCAAGCTGCTCCGTTGTCCTCCGGCCTGAAATGTGTGCCATCGCCTGTCAACCATTTTTCGATGTTCTCTCTGTTATGTCTCGGTATTAACATAACAAAGCAGCTATCCATTGCTGTTATTATGATAACAGTGTCTACAACCTGATCAGGTGTTCCACTGCAGCCGCACATAATGAATTTGTAATAGTTATGGTACTATTACGATCAGAATAAGGACTAATTAACCCTGTCTCTGTTTGTGTTTTGGATTTTCACAGATAATTCTGATGCTTCCTTTTCTTTTAATGACTTTGCATTTTTCGCAAATAGGTTTAACTGATGATCTTACCTTCACAGCAAATCCTCCTTTCTTCTCAAAAGCCCCTTTTTGCACACACAAAAAGGCACTATTCAAAAGTGTCCGAATAGCATTATAGCATGTGCTTATTAAAGAAGTCAATGATTTTTTCAAATAATTTTTATTTATCTCTCCAGATGATTCTTCCTTTTGAAAGATCGTATGGGGACATTTCAATAGTAACTTTATCTCCCGGTAAAATACGGATGAAATTCATACGTAATTTTCCACTAATGGTTGCAAGGATCTGATGACCATTCTCAAGTTCTACCTTAAAGAATGCGTTTGGTAACTTCTCAACAACTACTCCTTCAACTTCAATAACATCTGCTTTTGACATATAATCCTCCTTGTTTAGCTTTTTACTGTTTTTCTATTATTTTAATTGCTTTTCTGATTGTGATATCTGTTGGTTCACCGTCAAACAATCCGGTTATTTCATCGGATATATGTTTGATTATCTGAATATGTTTTCGATTTTTTTTCTTCGGTTTTGTAAGTGGTTTTGTTGTTCCATTTACCAGATACACAAATTCATCATCTTTTTTTATGATCAGATAATACTGATTTCTATCGTGTCCTGACATGGACTTTGCAAATTCAATGTTCATAGTCTTCCCTTTTCCGGTGGTTATTCCCATATATGAGCTGCAATCTCTGAGTCTGTCAGCGTCAGGATCTCCGGTCTTCCCTCTGTGATAATGATCGTATTTTCATAGTGTGCAGATAATGACATATCTGCTGTGATCACTGTCCATTCATCATCTAACCACAATACATCCGGTGTTCCGATATTGATCATCGGTTCCACCGCAAGCGTCATTCCGGATTTTAATTTGATTCCTCTCCGTAATTTCTTATAATTCGGAATATCCGGTTCTTCATGGAGATGCGTTCCGATTCCATGACCACAAAGATCCCGCACGACCCCATATCCAAAACTTTCTGCATAACTGCCGATTGCTCCGGATATCTCATAGAGATGTCTTCCTGCGGCTGCATATTTCATACCTTCAAAAAAGCTCTGTCTTGTGCGCTCGATCAAAAGCGCTGCTTCTTTTGAAATTTCTCCCACCGCATGTGTTCTTGCAGCATCTGAATGGTATCCTTTGTGGATGACACCGATGTCCAAGCTCACAATGTCGCCTTCCTGGATAAATTTTTCTTTGGATGGTATTCCGTGCACGACTTCCTCATCGATTGACACACACACAGAAGCCGGATACCCACAATAATTTTTAAAAGATGGTTCACAGCCAAAGCTTCGGATCATTTCTTCCCCGATTCTGTCTATCTCATAGGTAGACATCCCTGGTCTTAACTCGTTTCCAAGCTGTTCGTGTACTTTTGCAAGTATCTTCCCGGCTTCCCTCATTAATTCCAGCTCTTCAGGTCTTTTTATCGTGACAGACATCTTTATTCTCCTAAAATGGCTACGATATCAGCAAATACTTTTTCCATTGGCTGGGTACCGTCAACTGTCTTTAAAATATTCTGTGCTTTATAGTAATCAATCAGCGGCTGTGTCTGTTCATGATATACGCTTAAACGTTTCTGAACTGTTTCCGGCTTGTCATCATCTCTTAATACAACCGGACTTCCGCATCTGTCGCAGATACCTTCCACTTTTGTTGGAATGGAAACAATATGATAGGTTGCTCCACAATTTAAGCAGGCACGTCTTCCGCTCATTCTGTTTACAATGTTCTCGTCCGGAACATCTACATCAATGGCATAATCCATTTTCTGTCCGATTTTCTCAAGTGCTGCAGTGAGCGCCTCTGCCTGAGGAATGGTTCTTGGAAATCCATCTAAGATAAATCCATTTTTGCAGTCATCCTGCTGGATTCTGTCCATAACAAGATCACAGGTAAGTTCGTCTGGAACTAATAAACCCTGATCCATGTATTCTTTGGCTTTTTTGCCAAGTTCTGTTCCGTTTTTAATGTTGGCACGGAAGATATCTCCTGTAGAGATATGTGGTACGCCGTATTTATCTGCGATCTGTTTTGCCTGTGTTCCTTTTCCAGCTCCTGGAGCCCCTAACATTATAATTTTCATATAAAAATTACCCCTGACCTTTCCATATATTCAATGTTTCTGCGCCTATTATACGAATTTTGACGCTGCTTCGCAAGTTTATTTTAGTTCTTTCCTTTATAAAACTTCAAAAAACGCTGGGCCACAAGACCCAGCGCTTTATTTTAGTCATTTAAGAATCCTTTATAGTAGCGAACACGCATCTGAGATTCAATCTGTTTTAATGTTTCGATAATAACACCAACAATGATGATGATGGATGTTCCACCAAAGGATACATCAGCATTAAATACTCCATTAAAGAAGATTGGAATAAATGCTACAAATGCTAATCCAACTGCGCCTATAAAGACAATGTAATTTAAAATCTTATTCAGATAGTCACTGGTAGGTTTACCAGGTCTGATACCCGGGATAAATCCACCTGCTTTTTTCATGTTATTTGCAATTTCTAACGGATTGAATGTAATCGATGTATAGAAATAAGCAAATGCAATGATCAAAATGATATATACCACAAGACCAATGTTATAAATTGGTTCATTTGGATTACACCAGTTAGACTGGGACATACCTTTTAAGATCTTACTTCCAATACCTGTTCCATTTCCCTTGCCAAGTAAGCTCGCAATAATGACTGGTGTCTGTAATAAAGACTGTGCAAAGATGACTGGGATAACACCACTGGTATTGACTTTCAGAGGAATATGTGTTGACTGACCGCCAACCTGTTTTCTTCCCTGAATTTTCTTGGAATACTGAACCGGAATTTTTCTTACTCCATCCTGAAGTAATACTACAAATACTACCATTGCAACGATGATTGCAAGGATAATAACTGCAGCAAGAATTCCCTTTGGAACTGTCTTTCCAGAAATAAACTGCTGATATAATGTTCCGATATCATTTGGCATACGGGAAATGATGTTGATTGTCAACACGATGGAAATACCATTTCCTACACCCTTCTCTGTGATTCTCTCACCAATCCACATAAGGACTGCAGAACCTGCTGTAAGAGTAAAGATAACCATAATGATATTCATAACATAAACAGCGGTCGAATCACTCTGTTCTAAGTATCCACCTCTTGAGAAACCAATTGCCATAGCGATTGCTTCAATCAAAGCTAAAGCAACTGTGAGGTATCTGGTGATCTCTGCGATCTTTTTACGACCTTCTTCTCCGTCACGCTGCATTTCTTCCAACTTTGGAATCGCGATTGTAAGAAGCTGCATAATGATGGATGATGTAATGTATGGTGTGATATTCAATGCGAATATAGATAAATTCAAGAATGATCCACCAGTAACGGCATCAAAAAAGCCCATTCCATCAGCGGTCTGACTAGCAAACCAGTTTGCAAATACTTCACTGTCAACACCAGGAATCGGAAGCTGACTTCCGATCCTGATGACAACTAACATTAAAAATGTAAAAATAATTCTTTTGCGAATATCTTTAATTTTGAATGCATTACGGAGTGTCTCCAGCATTAGATCACCTCTGCTTTTCCACCAAGAGCTTCAATTTTCTCTTTTGCAGAAGCGCTGAATGCGTTTGCCTGAACTGTAAGCTTCTTAGTAAGTTCTCCATTTCCAAGAATTTTTACTCCATCTCTTGGGTTCTTAACGATACCAGCTTCGATCAATGTCTCTACAGATACTACTGCGTCATTCTCGAAAGCTTCAAGAGCGGAAAGATTAATTCCAACGATTGTCTTAGAGTTTCTGCATTTGAAACCTCTCTTTGGCAATCTTCTGTATAACGGCATCTGACCACCTTCGAAACCTGGTCTCGGAGCTCCGGAACGAGCTTTCTGTCCTTTATGTCCTTTACCTGCGGTCTTACCATTTCCTGAACCGTGTCCACGTCCTCTTCTGAAATTATCGCTATGAGCTGAACCGGCAGCTCCATGTAAATTGGATAAATCCATCACCGACACCTCCTTATCTTATTTTTTATGCTTCTTCAACTTTTACGTATGGTGCAACTTTGCGAAGTGCTCCAGCTGTTGCAGCGTTGTCTGGTAACTCAACTGTTTTGTAAAGTTTTGTTAAACCAAGAGCCTCGATTGTTTTTTTGTTCTTTGGAACAGCACCAATTGTAGATTTGATTAATGTTACTTTAAGTTTCTTATCTGCCATTTCAAATTCCTCCTTAACCCAGAATCTCTTCAACGGATTTTCCGCGGAGTTTTGCTACTTCTTCAGGAGATTTTAACTGACCCAGAGCGTCGATTGTTGCTAATACAACGTTCTGTTTGTTGTTGGAACCTAAAGATTTTGTACGGATATTTTTAATACCTGCTAACTCACATACAGTACGGGCTGGACCACCAGCGATGATACCAGTACCTTCTGGAGATTTCTTTAATAATACGGATGCACCGGTGAATTTACCCTGAACATCATGTGTAATACTATCAACTTCGTCTAACTTAACGCTGATGAGTTTTTTCATTGCATCTTCTTTTCCCTTACGGATAGCTTCAGGAATTTCAGCTGCCTTACCAACACCAGCGCCAACATGTCCGTTGCCGTCACCAACAACAACTAAAGCTGCAAAACGCATGTTACGTCCGCCCTTTACAACTTTTGTTACACGTTTGATTGATACTACTTTATCATTTAATTCTAACTGACTAGCATCAATGATTTCACGTTTCATGTTTTCGTTTCCTCCTACTAAAAATCTAATCCAGCTTCTCTTGCTGCATCGGCTAAAGCTTTAACTTTTCCCTGATATATAAAACCGCCTCTATCAAAGACAACTGTTGTAATACCCTTATCTAATGCTTTTTTAGCAATTACAGTACCAAGTTTGGATGCTGCATCTACGTTATTCGTCTTCTCTAATTCTGCTTTTAACTCTTTGTCAAGAGTAGATGCAGAAACAAGTGTATTTCCAACTGTGTCGTCAATAATCTGAGCGTACATATGATTATTGCTTCTGAACACAGCTAAGCGTGGTCTCTGTGCAGTACCTGCAAGATGATGACGCATTCTTCTATGTTTATTTTCACGAACTGCTGTTCTTGATTTCTTACTAACCATTTTTCGTCACTCCTTTAATTATTTCTTACCAGTCTTACCAACTTTACGTCTGATAACTTCATCAGCATATTTGATACCTTTTCCCTTTGTAAGGTTCAGGTCTTCTCTTATCTCTGATTTCAGCTGCGTATTGGCCAACTTTTTTCTTTATCGATACCTGATACAATGATCTTGTTACCGTCTACTGCAGACTCGATTCCTTCTGGATCTGTCATCTCAACTGGATGAGAATATCCTAAGTTAAGAGTTAAAACTTTACCAGCTTTGGAAGCTCTGTAACCAACACCATTCACTTCAAGCTCTTTCTTATATCCGTCTGTAACACCAACTACCATGTTGTGGATCAGTGTTCTTGTTAATCCGTGTAAGGATTTCATTTTTTTCAAATCATTAGGTCTTGTAACGATTACTTCAGCACCTTCTAATTTGATGTCCATCTCAGATGGAAGGGTTCTTTCAAGAGTTCCCTTTAGGACCTTTTACAGTCACATGATTATTTTCTGCAATTTCTACTGTAACGCCAGCTGGAACTGCGATTGGCATTCTTCCTATACGTGACATGCCCGTACCTCCTAATTTTTCGTTGCGGTGAGGATTCACCGTAGTTAAAAAGTTACATATCTATCAGAATGGTAGTCCATCCTCCTGGCATAAGCCAGGAAGTCATTATTTCCTACCAAACGAAAGCTAATACTTCTCCACCAACCTGGAGTTTTCTTGCTTCTTTGTCTGTGATAATTCCCTGATTTGTAGAAAGGATAGCAATTCCTAATCCACCAAGTACTCTAGGAAGCTCGTCTTTACCAGCGTAAACACGAAGACCTGGTTTGGAAATTCTCTTAAGACCTGTGATAATTTTTTCATTCTTATCTGCACCGTATTTTAATGTGATGCGGATTGTTTTAAAATTACCATCTTCGATAATATCGTATTTTGTGATATAACCTTCATCTAAAAGGATGCCTGCGATAGCAACTTTGATCTTAGATGCCGGAATATCTACTGTATCATGTTTAGCAGTATTTGCATTACGGATTCTTGTAAGCATATCTGCAATTGGATCACTCGTCATCATCATGATGTATATTTCCTCCTTCTAAAAATTACTCGGCCTACCAGCTTGCTTTCTTAACGCCTGGGATCTGACCTTTGTATGCTAATTCACGGAAGCAAACTCTGCAGATTCCGTATTTTCTTAAAACAGAATGTGGACGACCACAAATTTTGCAACGTGTGTATTCTCTGGTAGAGAATTTTGCTGGACGCTGCTGTTTAACTTTCATACTTGTCTTAGCCATTAAAATTCCCTCCTATTATTTGGCAAATGGCATATTGAACAATGTCAATAATTCACGTGCTTCTTCGTCTGTCTTAGCAGTAGTTACGATAATGATATCCATACCTCTTACTTTGTCAACTTTGTCGTACTCGATCTCTGGGAAGATGATCTGCTCTTTGATACCAAGAGCATAGTTTCCACGGCCATCGAATGCGTTAGGGTTAACACCTCTGAAGTCACGTACACGTGGTAATGATAAGTTAATTAAACGATCTAAGAACTCATACATTTTCTCGCCACGTAATGTTGTTTTACATCCGATTGCCATACCTTCTCTGATCTTGAAGTTTGCAATAGCGTTCTTTGCTTTTGTAGCAACTGCTTTCTGACCTGTAATTGTCTCCATGTCTTTAATTGCAGCCTCTAATACTTTTGCGTTCTCTTTGGCTTCACCAACGCCCATGTTTACTACGATTTTATCGAGCTTTGGTACTTCCATAATATTTTTATATCCGAACTTTTTGATCATTGCGTCAACGATCTCGTTCTGGTACTGTTCTTTAAGTCTGCTCAACTGATTGGCCTCCTCTCTTTAATTAGTCAATAACTTCGCCTGTAGCTTTTGCTACACGAACTTTTTTGTCTCCATCCATCTTGAATCCAACACGTGTTGCTTTTCCGTTGTGAAGAAGCATTACGTTAGAAAGATCGATTGGAGCTTCCTGGTGAAGGATTCCACCCTGCTGGTTATGCATGCTTGGTTTTGCATGTTTTGTTACCATGTTGATTCCTTCAACAAGAACTTTGTTATCTTTTTGTTTACGGAAATTACTTTTCCCTCTTTGTCTTTATCTTTTCCAGCGATAACTTTAACCATATCGCCTTTTTTAATTTTCATTGTTGCCATATCTTCGTCCTCCTATAATACTTCTGGAGCCAAGGAAACAATTTTCATGAACTGTTTCTCACGAAGCTCTCTAGCTACTGGTCCAAAAATACGGGTTCCTCTTGGAGTTTTGTCATCTTTGATGATAACTGCTGCGTTCTCATCAAATTTGATGTAAGAACCGTCTTTACGACGAGCACCTTTCACTGAACGAACAACTACAGCTTTAACGACGTCACCTTTTTTAACAACACCGCCTGGTGTTGCATCTTTAACAGTAGCAACAATAACGTCACCAATGTTTGCATATCTTCTAGTAGATCCACCCATAACACGGATAACGAGTAACTCTTTTGCACCTGTGTTATCAGCTACTTTCAGTCTACTTTCCTGTTGTACCATGCTTGTAGCCTCCTTTAATTATTTTGCTCTTTCCATGATTTCTACAAGTCTCCATCTCTTATCTTTAGATAATGGTCTTGTTTCCATAACTTTTACTTTATCACCGATCTTACATTCGTTATTCTCGTCATGAGCCTTTAATTTATATGTTTTCTTAACGATCTTGTTGTAAAGAGGATGTCTTACGTTATCCTGGATTGCAACAGTGATTGTTTTATCCATCTTATCACTTACAACAATACCAACACGTGTTTTTCTAAGATTTCTTTCTTCCACGATAAGTTCTCCTTTCTGGAATCCTACTGCGCAACTTTTGCTTTCTCAGTAATGATCGTCTGAATTCTTGCAATGTTCTTTCTTACTTCTTTGATTCTGCTTGTATTATCTAACTGATTGGTTGCGTTCTGGAATCTCAAATTGAAAAGTTCTTTTTTAGCCTCTACTAACTGTGCGCTCAAATCTGCAACAGACTGTGTTTTTAATTCTTCTAAATATTTACTAGTTTTCATTTGATACACCGCCTTCTAAATCTGCACGTGAAACTACTTTACATTTGCAAGGTAATTTGTGTGTAGCAAGACGTAACGCTTCTTTCGCAACGTCTTCCGGAACACCGGAGATTTCAAATAATACACGACCTGGTTTAACAACGGCTACCCAGTACTCAAGGGCACCCTTTCCTTTACCCATACGAACACCCATAGGTTTATGAGTTACAGGTTTCTCTGGGAAAATCTTGATCCAAACTTTACCACCACGTTTGATATATCTTGTCATAGCAACACGGGCTGCTTCGATCTGGTTTGCTTTAATCCAGCAAGGTTCCATTGCTACGATACCATACTCACCATAAGTAAGTTTGTTACCTCTTGTAGCTTTACCAGCCATAGAACCACGGAACTGTTTACGATGTTTTACTCTCTTTGGCATTAACATAATTACTGAGCTCCTCCTTCCTTATTAGCCTTTGTAGGAAGCACTTCGCCACGGTAGATCCAAACCTTAACACCTACTTTGCCGTAAGTGGTATCTGCCTCTGCGAATCCATAATCAATATCTGCTCTTAATGTCTGAAGTGGAATAGTTCCCTCAGAGTAGAACTCTGTACGAGCCATATCTGCTCCACCTAAACGTCCGGAACAAGATGTCTTAATTCCCTTTGCACCAGATTTCATTGTTCTGCTCATGCAGGATTTCATTGCTCTACGGAAGGAAACACGATTCTCTAACTGTAAAGCGATATTCTCTGCTACTAACTGAGCGTCACGGTCTGGTCTCTTAACTTCTTTGATATCAACAACTAATTTCTTAGATGTGAATTTCTGTACTTCAGCTTTGATCTTCTCGATTTCAGCTCCACCTTTACCGATTACTACACCAGGTTTTGCTGTGTAAATAATAACTTTAACGCGGTCAGATGCTCTTTCGATCTCAATCTTAGAAACGCCTGCTGCATATAATTTCTTTTAAGATATGTTCTGATGTTGTAGTCTTCTACTAAAAGATCTGCAAAATCTGCTTCCGCATACCATTTAGAGTCCCAGTCTTTGATAACACCGACTCTTAAGCCATGAGGATTAACTTTCTGTCCCATTATTGCCCTCCTTATCTTTCATTAAGCACAAGTGTAATGTGGCTCATTCTCTTCTCGATTCTATAAGCTCTGCCCTGTGCTCTTGGTCTGATTCTCTTCATTGTTGGTCCTTTATTTGCATAACACTCTGCAACATAAAGGTTTTCTGCTTTCATTCCATTGTTGTTCTCAGCGTTTGCGATTGCTGACTCTAATAATTTCTTTACTAAGCTTGAAGCATATCTTGGATTATATGTTACGATAGCAAGTGCTGTCTGAACATCCTTTCCACGGATAGCATCTAATACAAAGCAAGCTTTCTGAACAGACACTCTAGCATAAGATAACTTTGCTGAAGGTCTGGTATCTTTAACTTCATTTCTTTCTCTTTTAATCTGACTTCTATGTCCCTTAGCCATGGATGAAACCTCCTTTCAAAAAATAGTTCTTATCTAACGCCTGATTTCTTTTCGTCTTTTCCATGTCCTTTGTAAGTTCTTGTAGCAACGAACTCACCAAGTTTATGTCCAACCATATCTTCTGTTACGAATACAGGCACATGTTTTCTTCCGTCATGAACAGCGATTGTATGACCAACGAACTGAGGGAAGATTGTAGAACGACGTGACCATGTCTTAATAACAGATTTGTCACCAGATGCGTTCATAGCGTCTACTTTTTTCAGTAAGCTTTCATCTGCAAATGGTCCTTTTTTTAATGAACGAGCCATAATTTACCTCCTATAGTCAAGCACGAAAGACCGCTACACGCGGCAGCGTTGTCTTAACCGTGCCATCAATTGTTTCATATTTAGCAACTTATTTGATTGCTTTACCGTCTCTTCTTCTTACGATCATCTTATTAGAAGATTTATTTTTCTTTCTTGTCTTAAGTCCAAGAGCTGGTTTACCCCAAGGTGTCATTGGGCCAGAACGTCCGATTGGAGCACGTCCTTCACCACCACCGTGTGGATGGTCATTAGGGTTCATTACAGAACCACGAACTGTTGGGCGGATACCCATGTGACGTTTACGTCCTGCTTTACCGATCTTAACAAGGTTGTGGTCACCGTTTCCGATAACACCAACTGTTGCGCGGCAGTTTAATGGAACCATGCGCATCTCTCCGGATGGAAGTCTTAATGTAGCGTATTTTCCTTCTTTTGCCATTAACTGAGCAGCCATACCAGCGGAACGAACTAACTGTCCACCCTTGCCTGCGTATAACTCAATGTTGTGTACCATAGTACCAACTGGAATGTTCTCTAATGGTAAGCAGTTACCAACACGAACCTCAGCTTCTGCACCACTCATAACTGTCATACCATCTGTTAATCCCTGAGGAGCTAAGATGTATGCTTTCTCTCCATCTGCGTAGCAGATTAAAGCGATGTTTGCTGTTCTGTTTGGATCGTACTCGATTCCGATAACTCTTGCTGGAATACCATCTTTTTTGTTTCTCTTGAAATCGATTACTCTGTATTTTCTTCTGTTTCCACCACCATGGTGTCTTACAGTGATTTTACCCTGATTGTTACGACCAGCGTTCTTCTTTAAAGAAGTTACTAAAGATTTTTCAGGAGTTGTTTTTGTAATCTCAGAAAAATCAGAACCAGTCATATTTCTTCTGGAAGGTGTATATGGGTTATATGTCTTAATTC